>Ga0164242_10003542_pt1 | contig 17780 bp, 10 predicted proteins | sample OricomgcompostMG_FD_108783 | JGI IMG/M metagenome (GOLD analysis project Ga0164242, IMG submission 108783) | Miracle-Growth compost microbial communities from Emeryville, California, USA - Original compost - Miracle growth compost (MG) ...
ACGACATCGGCATCGCCGACGCCGTATTCTCCTCCGGCCGTGCGTCGAACTATGACATCACGTATGGAACGCTGACCAACGGACTTACGGTCACGGCGCGCGCTTTGACCATCACGGGCGATCCCCTCACGCGCATCTACGGCGATGCGAATCCGGCGACATGGACGGCGTCGGGCGACAATCTGGTGAATGGCGATACGATCTCGTCGGTTGACGTTCTGGGCAGCACAGCATCTGCGACCAGCAATGTCGGTAGCGGGTATAGCTACTCGATCGGCAACGCTTTGTTCTCGTCCGGTCTGGCGTCCAACTATGCTATCACTTATGCGGATGGCGGCCTGACCATCAATGTACGTCCGATCACGGTCACGGCGGATGCGCAAAGCAAGATTTACGGCAATGCCAATCCGGCTCTGACCTTCACAACCTCCGATCTGGGTGCGGGCGTGGCGGTTACGGGTTCGCTGGAGACGCTTGCTGACAACGCCAGCGGCGTCGGCGCCTACGGTATCGCCCAGGGCACGGTGACGAATGCCAACAACAGCAATTACGATATCACTTACGTCGGCGCGGACCTGACCATCGCTGCGCGTCCAATCACCGTGACGGCGAACAACCTGAGCAGGATTTATGGCGACGCCAATCCGGCACTCACCTATGGCATCACCAGTGGCAATCTGGTGAACGGCGATGTGTTGAGTGGCGGCCTCTTCACTGCTGCCAACGTCGCGTCCGGTGTCGGCAATTATGCAATCGGGCAGGGCACGCTCGCGGCCTCGGCGAACTACGCCCTGACCTATGCCGCGGGGACACTCTCGATCACGCCGCGCGCAATCACGATCACGGCGGACGATCTCGCCCGCGTCTATGGCAGCGCCAATCCGCTGCTGACTTATACCGTGGGAGGGCAGGGTCTGGTGAATGGGGACACACTGGCAGGCGCGCTTGCGACGTCCGCGGTTACCCGTTCCAACATCGGCAGCTACGGCATCACACAAGGCACGCTGACGGCGTCATCAAACTATAGGATGGCCTTTGCACCCGGCACGATGACCATCACGCCGGCGGCTTTGCTCATCGCCGCGAACGACAGTTCCGCGCTGACGCTGGATCAGGCGCAACCCACAGCGTCCTATATCGGGTTGGTCGCAGGCGACACGAGCGCGGTGGTGACCGGGCTGCAGTTGGGCCTGTTCCCGATCACCGGCAATGCGTTTGGATATGACATCGTGCCGTTCGGCGCGTCGGCGCAGAACTACGCGATCTCATACCAGGCGGGGCTTTTGACCCTGACGGCGCAACCGCCGGGCGGCTTTACATCGCCGGTTACACCGGGCGGTCCGCTGGGCACGCTGCCGAGCCTTGTGCTGGTGACCGGTTCGGGCACGTTCAACTTCAGCAACGTGGCCACGGCCGCAATCGGCGGTGACGATAGCATCATGCTGTTCGATGTCGGCCTTCCGGGCGAGATCGGGTCGTTCAACCAGTTCGTTATCACCGATTATTCAAACGCCACGAATGACGATGATCGTCTGGTGGCCGCGCAATGAGGCACATGCATAAAGAATTGATGAGCGCGACCATGGTTGCCGCGCTGCTGGCTTTGGGTTCCGTCGCACATGCGCAGGATTTCAACCGAGTCGCGCCGAAGCAGCCCGCGGCGCAGCAACCCGGCGCGGTGACGCCACCACCGCCCGTCAAGGTTACCGCGCCGCCGGAGGACAAGGTGCTGATCCCGTCGCTCAAGGGGTTGCGGCTGATCCCGGCTATCGGCTGGATCGCGCGGGACGGCGCACACGATATCGGCGTCAGGGCTCAATATCTGCCGCTGCTGCAGAAACCGAAGATTCAGGCACAGCTTTCGGCCTTTATCGGCAAGCCGCTGACGACAGCGGATTTGCCGAAGATTTCCAAGACGATCATCGACTGGTACCGCGCGCATAACCGGCCCGTGGTCGATGTCGCATTTCCCGAGCAGGACATCAGCACCGGCGTGTTGCAGGCGGTGGTCGCGGAGTATCGCGTCGGGCAAGTGCGCGTGGAAGGCAACAAATGGTTTTCGAGCGGCGTGCTCGCGAACGAGATGTCGCTGGAACATGGCGATGTCATCGATTTCGACGTGTTGCGCAGCGATTTGAACTGGCTTGCGCGCAATCCTTTTCGGCAGGTCAATGTCGTTCTGGAACGCAGCCAGGAAGTCGGCGCGACAGACGTGGTTCTGAAAACGCAGGACGAATTTCCGCTACGCGTTTATGCAAGCTATGACAATCAGGGACAACGCATCACTGGACGCGACCGCTATAGCGCGGGCTTCAACTGGGGCAATGTGTTCGGTCTCGATCAGCAGATTTCCTATCAATTCAGCACGAGCCCGGATCTGTGGCGCTCGACCGATCGCGGACCGGGCCTGTCGAACAATTCGCGCTATACCGCGCATTCATTCGCCTATTTCGCGCCGTTGCCCTGGGGTGATGGGCTGGACGTTTTTGGCGCCTATGTGCAGCAGGTGCCCGACCTTGGGCCGTTCTTCGGTCAGGTGGGGCACAGTTTCCAATTGAGTGGACGTTATGACATCCGTCTCCCGGCAACGGATTCTGTCGCGCAGCAAATCCGCGTGGGTTTCGATTTCAAGCGAACCGACAATAACCTGGCCTTCGGCGGTGTGCGCATCTTCGCAGGCGCAACGGTGATCGATCAGTTCCTTCTGATCTACGACGGCACGCGGCCGGACGATTGGGGACAGACCGCGCTTGAAAACAGTTTTGTCTATAGCCCCGGACATTTCGGGCCGAGCAATACCACAGCCGTGTTCCAGGCGTCGGGTGTGAACGGCGCGGACGCGCAATATGTTTATGACAATCTGCAGGTCACCCGTGTCACTGATCTGCCGTGGGACATGAGCTGGGTCGTGCGTGGCACAGCGCAAATCGCCGGCGGCGAACTTCTGCCGAGTGAACAGCTTGGGGCAGGTGGCGTGGACAGCGTGCGTGGTTATGATCCGCGTGTCGCCAATGGCTCCCAAGGTGTGCTGCTCAGCACGGAATTGCGCAGCCCCTCGGTGCACCCGCTACGCGATCACACGGGTCTTGGCATCGAGGATCAGGCACAGGCGCTGATTTTCTGGGACTATGGCTCAGTATCCTACAAGAACGACCAGACCAGCCTGCCGAAGAGTACGACGCTTGCGAGCGTGGGCTTCGGGGGGCGCTACAGCCTTGCGGATTATCTGGATGCGCGGTTCGACTATGGTTGGCAGCTTCGCAAGGTGCCCGGTGCCACCAAGCACGGAAACCTCGCCACCGTTTCGATCACCCTTTCTTACTAGCTAGGCTTTCCCCAGGATTCGCCGCGGAGAATTGGGATAACCGCGGGTTGGCCATTGCAGAATTGTCGCATTTTTATCTAAATCTCCCTGCCATTCGGGGATGGTAAAGAGGTGGACGCTCCAGGTCTCGCCTATTGGTCTGCGGCTGCCGCCGATAAGGCGGTAATCGATGAGGATGCGTACGCGCGCATGGCCGCGCACCCACGCTTTCCCGAAGCTTGCACCCGATCCGCACATAATTCTCTCAAGCGTCTGGAGGGCAATTCGGTTACGGCAAAGCTGGCAAAAGATCTCAGCCGCATCTTTTACGGCATCTTCGTACTTTATCTCGACGCACGCGACGAACTCACACTGACAGGCATTCAGGAATTCTGCGTCGAAACAGGATTGGCGAGTCCCGGGCGCGCGGCGGCGATCCTTCTGCAATTGCGAATGATGGGATATGTCGCGCGCGATCCTTCGCCTTCGGTCACACGCCGGCGGCGCTTCCTGCCGGCTCCTGTGATGAAGGAAGGTCTGCGTGACGTGTTCCGCGACGAACTTCTGGCGATGGCTCTGCTTGAGCCGGAAGCCCACATCGCCGCAGAGAGACTGCACGATCCGGAAACGTTCAAACAGTTTGTTCTGTTTCTCGGGAGGGGCTTCGCGAATGTCGCGCGCCGCAGGACGATCAACCCCTTAACTCCATTCGCCGCACGCAATGCGGGTTTTCCCATCCTGTATCACATCGCAACATCGGGACAGGCGGACGATCCTTATCCGCCCAAAGGAGCCGTGCGCATCTCTATCAAGGAAATCGCGCGTCGCTTCGAGGTATCGCGTTCGCACGTTCTGCGTCTCTTGCGGGAAGTGGAGGGCTCGGGACATTTGCGGCGAAATCCCGATGAGACCACCGGCGTTTTGGAAGAGCCTTTGCGCGAAGCACTCAGATATATCCATGCGGGCGTTTTCATGGGCGTCGCGTCCTGCATCTATCGTGCAATGCAGGCCGTCAACGCGAAATCCGATTGCAATACCTGAAAGATTTAGCGATTTCCTATCTGCTGACATACCGCACTGCGCCATGCTCCGAACCAAGGCTGGAGATGAGAGCAAGGTTTAAGCTTGCGGAGCTGCTGTATCACTCCATTTTTGACTAACTCCCGCGCCCAGAACTATTCGCCGAAACCGTTACATTGTGGCGGCAAATCGCCCATGTTCGGTCTCTGTCTGCGCCACAGAGACTCTTGGATCAGAGAAATTTCGCGATCTCCGCCCCTCTGTCTCTATCTCCGAGCCAGAGGCCTCCACTTTGGCCTCGACCAGCAGTTCTCATATCAGTTCACGACCAGTCCGAATCTTTGGCATGCGCGCGACCGCGAGCCGAGCCTTTCGAATGCTCCGCGGTTCGCCGCACATTCGGCGACGTACCTCATTCCGCTTTCCTGGAGAGACGGGATCGACCTGTTCGGAACCTATGTGAAGCGACTGTTTCCGTCACGCTTTCTTATTAAGATATTCGCGAAGGCATACGGCGATCATCGCTTTGCGCAGCCATATAATATGGCGTTGCACATCTCGCGATAGCGCCGAGGGAGGGCGCTGTTGCTGACGGGCGGCCGGGTCTGGTTGACACCCCGCGCGCCATCCGCCAGCAGGCGGGCGACAGCCTGCGCGGTTACCGTTCTTTCCAGCCGCAACAGCTTCTTGTCCTGTAGATCACGCAACAGTTTGGCGAGTTCAGCATGGGTACGCTTGGCGAATTCGTTCAGTACATCCGCGCAGACTCTGAACGCCGCGTCGTTGATGTCCTTGGCAAAAGGCGAGGTGCTCAAATTGCGCCGCGTGTTTCCATATCGCGCATCGATCCATTCGGCGACGGCACCGAGGGCGGTTCCGTGCGGCTTCTCCAGCACCTTCTGGGCCGCGCGGTGGCCGGCCTCCAGAGCTTCGCTGTTTTCCAGCCGGATCATGGCGCGAAACGCTTCTTCCTTGTTGCTGAAGTAATAGTAGAGCGCGCGTCTTGTCATGTCGCATTCCTTCGCGAGCGTGACCATGGTGATGGCCTCAAACCCGTGCCGCAAGAACGCCTCGCGCGCCCGCCCGGTGACTTTCAAGTGCGAAGCCAGGGAAAGGGCGATTGTCTTTTTTCTCATATCCGGCATTCCCGCGAAAGATATAAGGCCATTCCTTAAGAAAGCCCTAGACGAACGGCGCACGCTCGCAAAGCCCAACCCTTTGCTCGTCGTCTGAATGCCGCAATGCAACATTGCTTTCGTTTGGCTAACAGCTCAACGGAGTCTCTAATTGTTTTGCCGCAAACCGTGTACCAACCCAGTTTGCGGCAAACCTTCTTTGGCGCCGTTCACTCCGGTCGGTGTTCGTTTGCGGAGCGGGTGGGAAAGCCGCCTCTTTTTTTCCCGCGGCAATCGTGTTTGAACACATATAATCGGAAGCGAGCGGCAGGGAAACAGCGTGAATAACGAGCAGGGTAACCGTCCGGCGGGCATTGCGCCCGGCAATGCGCCTCCGGGCAAGCAGTGGCTGTCGGTTCCGGATGCCATCGCGCGGGCGATGGAGCTCTACGCGAACGACCGGCTGGACCGTGCCGAGCAACTGACGCGCGAGATCATCAAGGCGCGGCCGGACAACCCCGACGCGCACAACATCCTTGGTGTCACCCTGTTCCGCAAAGGCGAGTTGGAAGAGGGGCTAAAGATGGTGCGGCGGGCGGTGCAGATCGATCCCACCAATCCCAACTACTTTTCCAATCTCGGCGAGCTGGAACGCAAGGCGAAGAATCTCGACGCGGCAAAGATCGCGCTGGACCGCGCCATACGCCTCGATTCCTCATCACATCAGGCGCTGAACAATCTCGGGATCGTGTATTTCGACAATCGCGAATTCGAACAGGCCGCGGAGTATTACCGCAGGGCGATCGCGATCAAGGAAGACTATGCCGAAGCGCATAACAATCTCGGCAACGCGATGCGTGCGCTGGATGACATCAACGGTGCCATCCAGGAGTATGAGCGCGCGATCGAGCTTCGCGACGGTTACGCGGAGGCCTATAACAACATGGCGACGGCGTTGCGCGACCAGCAGCGCATCGAGGAGGCAGAATACTCCTATCGCCGCGCCGTGGAGATTCGTCCGGACTATCTGGAAGCGCTCAACAATCTCGCAAACCTGCTGATCTTCGAGGAGCGTTACGAAGACGCCTTGCGGACGCTGGGCGATACGCTGCGCAACTACCCCAGAGACGTCGCCACGCTTGTCACCACCGCACGGGCACAACTGGCGCGCGGCAACACGGAACTGGCCGCACGCGCCGTGGAGATCGCGCTGGAAGTGGATTCCCAAAGCGCGGATGCGTTCTGTGTCAAAGGGCAAATATATAATGAGATGGATCGTCTCGACGATGCCGTCGAAGCCTACAAGGCGGCGCTCGAAATCGAACCTGAATCCCTCGAAACGCTCAACATGTATGGTGTCACGCTGAAGGCGCTGGGCCGTATGGATGAAGCGCGCGACGTCTTCATGAAGGCGGTGCAACTGCATCCTCGTTCGATCGGTTCGTATTCCAACATCATAGACCTGGAGAATTTCTCGCAGGACAATCCGCTCTTTCAGGCCATGAAGGAGATGTACGACAATGCGACGGACAAGAACCATGAGCGGTTCATGTCGTTGCACTTTGCACTGGGCAAGGCTTATGACGACGCGAAGGAATACGAGAAGGCACTGGAACATTTCTCAGCCGGTGCCGCGCTCAAGCGCCGGCAACTGAACTACAATGAAAAGGATTCCTTCACGTTCTTCGACGAGATCCGAGAGATCTTCAGCGAGGACTATTTCCGGAATCCGCCGTTCGAAGGCGACCCGACCACGCTGCCCGTTTTCATCGTGGGAATGCCGCGGTCCGGCAGCACCATGACGGAGCAGATCATCTGCAGCCATCCGCAGGTTTACGGCGCCGGCGAGATCAAGAATCTCAGCCATGCGCTGGGCGCCATCCGCGCACGCTTCCCAAATATTCCGCGCTTTCCGCAGATGGTTCTGTCGTTGAAGCAGAGGCAGTTCGCCTCGGTGGCGGACAACTATCTGAAATCGATTTCCGGACTTTCTCCCATCGCGACGCGCGTGACCGACAAGCTGCTCACGAACTATTATTTTCTCGGGCTGCTCGCGACGCTTTTTCCGAGGGCGAAGGTCATCCACACGATGCGCAATCCGGTGGATACATGCCTCTCGTCCTATACCAAGCTCTACAAGGACGACATGCCGCATTCCTACGATCTGCGGGAGCTGGGGCGCTACTACAACAAATATCTCCAGTTGATGGAGCATTGGCGCCGCGTGCTGCCGAAAGGCTTCATGATCGAGACGCAATATGAAGACATGGTCGCCAATACGGAGGCGAGGGCGCGAGAATTGATCGACTTCCTTGGCCTGCCCTGGGACGACCGTTGCCTGAATTTCCATGAGACGGATCGTCCGGTTAAGACCGCAAGCGTCAGCCAGGTGCGCAAGCCCGTCTATTCGACATCGGTGGAACGCTGGCGCCGTTACGGGGACGGGCTGAAACCGCTGATCGAAGCCTTAGAGGCCGGCGTTCTGGAATAGAAGCCGTGACGGGGGCAGGGCGCACGCAAGTCGCGATTATCGGCGGCGGGCCAGCGGGACTTTTCCTCGCGCATCTTCTGCATCGCGCTGGAATCTTCGCCGCCGTTCTGGAAAGCCGCAGCCGCTCTTACGTCGAGCAACGTGTGCGCGCGGGTGTGCTCGAGCATGCGACCGTCGCGATGATGGAGGGGCTTGGCATCGGTGTGCGCGTGAAGCGGGAAGGGCTGGTTCACTCCGGTCTCTGCATCACCGACGGAGCCGCGCCGTTTCGCATCGATCTGGCGCAACGGACCGGCGGCAAAACCGTCACCGTCTATGGCCAACAAGAAGCGGTGAAAGATCTTTACGATGCGGCGCAAGCCCGCGGCATCCGCATCGTCTTCGAAGCCGCGGATGTGCGCCTGCACGATTGCGACAGCTCGAAACCCGTTGTGACCTATGCCGTCGATGGCGAAGCCCGCCGCCTTGAATGCGATTTCATTGCGGGCTGTGACGGATTTCATGGCGTGAGTCGCGCCAGCATACCACCATCCCTGCTTGCGCCCGTTGAACGGGTCTATCCTTTCGCCTGGCTGGGCATATTGGCGGATGTTCCGCCGGTGAGCGGCGAGCTTATCTATGCAAGCCACGACAACGGCTTTGCACTCGCCAGCATGCGATCCGCGAAACGCAGCCGCTGCTATGTGCAATGCGATGTGGACGACAATGTCGCCAACTGGCCCGACGCGCGCTTCTGGGATGAATTTTGTGTCCGGATCGGCAGGGATTCTCCGCGAGGGATGTCGATTGAAAAGAGTATCGCGCCGGTGCGTAGTTTTTGCGCGCGCGCCATGCGACATGGCCGGCTGTTTCTTGCGGGCGATGCGGCGCATATCGTTCCACCCATCGGCGCCAAAGGGTTGAATCTCGCCGCATCCGACGCGCTGATACTTTCCGAGGCTTTCGCGACTCTTTACCGGAATGGCGATGAGGAGTCGCTGGAGTCTTACAGCGCGCGTGCGCTTGCGCGTGTCCGCAACGCGGACGCATTTTCCCGGAGTTTTCTGGAATTGACGCATTGGTTTCCGGATGGCGGGCCGTCGCGCGGCGAACAGCGCACCGCTCTGGAACACCTGCGTGTGTCGGAAGACGCGCAAACTGCGTTCGCGCAAAACTATGTCGGACTGCCGCTTTAGGCCTTCAGGGATTTTTCCAGCCGGTCCAAGGTCTGCATCGCGGACAGGCATTGTCGCAGGCTGGCGTTGGGCTCGCGCTTTTCGCGGATAGCCGCGATGAATTCGCGATCCTGCAATTCGATTCCGTCGCGTGAAACGTCAACATGTGAAAGATCAATCGGCTTGTCGTTGCCGTCCACGAGATCGTCATAGCGCGCGATATAGGTGCCGTTGTCGCAGATGTAGCGGAAGAAAGTGCCGAGCGGGCCTTCGTTGTTGAAGGACAACGCCAGTGAGCACAGCGCGCCCGAAGCGGTTTTCATCTGGATGCTCATGTCCATCGCGATGCCGAGTTGCGGATGGGGCGAACCTTGCAGGGCATGCACGGCACTCGGCGTTTCGCCCGTCTGATATTGGAAGAGGTCGGCCGTGTGGCAGGCGTGGTGCCACAGGAGATGATCGGTCCAGCTTCTGGGTTGTCATAGCGCGTTCGTGTTCGTGCGCCGGAAGAAGAACGTCTGCACGACCAGATGCTGCAGCTTCAATTCCCCGGCCTGGATGCGCTTGTGAATCCATTGATGGCTCGGATTGAAGCGGCGCGTGTGGGCCGCCATCGCGACGACGCTGGCTTGCTGTTGCAGCGTGACGAGCTTTTCGGAATCGGCGAGATTGTCCGCCATGGGAATCTCTACGAGCACATGCTTGCCCGCCCGCATGCATTGCTCCGCTTGCGCGGCATGTATCGGCGTGGGTGATGCGAGGATCACCGCGTCAAGCCCGGGTAGGGCAATGCTCTCCGCGAGGTCTATGGTGCGGTGGGCAACGCGCCATTTGTCTGCGAGGTTGTTCACCGCGGTCGCATTCCCGCCCGCAAGGGATATGATCTGAACGCCGCTGATCTTTGTCAGGGCTTCCAGATGCTTGATGCCGATGGCGCCTTCGCCGGCAAGGCATATCTTCATCGCGCGTCTTCCAGAACGATGTGCCCCAGCGCCGTGTTGGAAACCGGCACATGATAGAAGCGATGAATCTCGGTGGTGCGCTCCGCCAGCGCGCCGCGCATGACCAGCCACATCACCAGTTCGACCGCTTCGGAGCCCGCTTCGCGGATGTAGTCCAGATGCGGAATGCGCGCGAGGCTCTCGGGATCGTTCGCGATGCAGTCCAGGAAACGCTTGTCGAAGCCCGAATTGATGAGGCCAGCGCGCGGTCCCTGAAGCTGGTGAGACATGCCACCGGTGCCGAACACGACGATACGTTCAGAGCTGCTATAGGACGCGACAGCCTTGCGAATGGCTTTGCCGAGATCGAAGCAACGCCAGCCCGTCGGCGGCGGGAAATGCACCACGTTCACGCATAACGGGACGACCTTGAACGGCCATGCGCGCGGTGAGCCGCACATCAGGTTGAGCGGCACAGTCAGGCCGTGATCGACATCCATCTTGTTGACGATGGTCATGTCGAAGGAAGCGAGCACGAGTTCGCGGGCGAGATGACCGGCGAGATCGGGATGGCCTTCGATCGCCGGAACCGAACGGGGCCCCCAACCTTCGTCGGCGGGCGCAAAGGAATCCGCGCAGCCAATGGCGAAGGTCGGAATGATGTCGAGCGAGAAGGCGCTGGCATGATCGTTGTAGACGACAATGGCGATATCGGGTTTCAGCGCCGCGAGCCATCGGCGCGAGAATTCGAAGCCGCGAAACACCGGCTGCCAATACGCATCTTGTGTCTTGCCGCTGTCGATGGCCACGCCGATCGCCGGCACATGCGACATCGCCGCGCCGCCGACGATCTCAGCCACGTAGCGTCTCCGCGGGATCTTCAGGCCTGCGACCGCCGGCCAGCATCATCTGTGCATATTGCTCCTGCGACATGCCGCTCATCTCGGCCGCGATCTGCTGGAAAGATTTTCCATCCGTCGCTGCGACCTTCGCCAGATAATAGATGTTGCCGCCAAGCGCGAGCATGCCATTCCAGTCGCGACCGAGCACCGCGTTCTTTTGTTCCGCCGTCATTGCAAAGCGGGCGAGATAGGTCTTCTCATCGGTTTTGAACGCGGCGCGGTTTTCGGGCCGCATCAGCGACATGCAGAAGGCGTTGAGCGCATAACCTTGGCGCGCGCGCCGCGCGTCGAAGATAACCGTGCCGGGAATGCCGGCGTCGTCCGCGCCCTCGCTCATTCTTCAGCCGCTGTGTTCGCGGGCCATGTCCATGAGGGCCCAGCGCAGGATTTTTCCGCCTTCGTTGCGCGGAAGCTTGTCGATCTGCATGAAATGCGCGGGCGCATAAGCGCCCATCTTCTCTCCGCAGAAATCACGCAGCGCGGCCATATCGAGCGTCCGATCGCTTACGACGGCTAGCCATATCTCGTCCGTGTCGTCCGCGCCGGCAACGCCGAAGGCGGCAGCCTCCTTGATGCCCGGATAGCCCGCGACCATCTGGTCGATCTTATGCGGGGCGATTTTCGCGCTCTTCGTCTTTATCGTCTCGGTGCGGCGGCCGGAGAATACCAGCATGCGGTCCTGCGTAACCCAGCCGCTGTCACCGGAATAAAACCAGCCGTCCTTGAATTGCGCCGCCGTCGCTTCGGGATTCTCGAGATAGCCGTCCGACGTGCTCTTGCTGCGGAACCGCAGCCGTCCCTCGGTGCCCCGCGGAAGCACATCGTCTTCGTCATCGACAGCCTGGGCTTCGGCCCAGGGATAGAGAAAGCCGACCTGCTCGATCTTGAAATTGGAGCGTGCGACGGACACCGCCGCGATCTGCCCCGTCTCGTTCATGCCGAAACCGCCCAGCAGATTCGCGCAGAACGATTGCGTGATGCGACGCGCCAGAGTCGTCGGTATGGAATCCCCGCCGAGATAGACGAGCCTGAGCGAAGAGACATTCGCCGGCTTCTGCTCGAACGCGTCCATTGTCTGCTGCATCAGAGGAGGCGATGCGAACAGGCGGTGAATACGCTCGCCGGCGATGAGCGCCACCACATTTTTTGCGTCCCAACCCATATAGATTGTGCCGCCACCCCACAGCGTGCCGAAGGCGATGTGGAAGCCCATCATGGATGCGAGGCCCTGAAGAAGCGCGGTGCGCTCGCCGGGGATGGTCGCCTGCTCGCCGAAGCCTCGCCACATGATGCGATACTCCATCTGCCGCACGGTGTAGCCGATGGGCTTCGGCGCGCTTGTCGTGCCGCTCGACATCATGATGAGGCAGATGTCGCCAGGGCTCGCAAAGCCGCTCACGTCGATGCCGGTTGTGGGCTCGTTCGCATTCAGCCAATCGAGCGCGATCGGAATCTGTTTTGCGCCGCTCTCTTCCTGCGCGTCGGTGAGATACCAGTCGAAGGCCAGCGCTTCGAGACCGGCTTTGCGGCGTGGCACTTCCCGCGGAAGGATACACACCGCCGCACCCAATCGGTTCAGCGCCGCGATCAGCGCGATCTGCAACGCCGGATTCAGTGCAAAGAGCGCCACCTGCTGGCCGCGCCGCACCCCCAGCCCATGAAGGCGAGCGGCCAGGGACAGGGAAATGGGGCGAATCTGCCCGTAGGTCAGCGTTACCCGGGGGGTGACAATAGCGGTATCGGCTGGGCGGGCACTGGCGTGAAAGTCCAGCCAATCGAAGAAGTGCATGATCAATAAGCCAAATATGCGTGCCTATTTCGCGCGGATCGAGGCTGCACCGCAAGCCTGTTGCCGCCCGGACCCAACTACACAAATTGCGCAGTAATGTGAAAAAAATTCATACTGAGACGGGGTTTCCTGCTTCCCGAAATCCGGAAAATCGGTAGAGTTCCCTCTACGAATCCGGCCGAAAGCGGTCCATTCGTGTCTCTGGGGGGATCCGTGAACAAGTTTACTCGGCGTCTGTTGTCGGGCGCATCGCTGGCCACGCTGCAACTGTGCGGATTGGCTGCCGTCAGTGTCGCGCGCGCATCCGCGGGCGTGACCATCGCGACCACGCGCGGTGCCTACACCGTGACGCACGGGCAGAACCCGGAATACATCCTCGTCAGCACGGGACACATCACGGGTGATCTCACCAACGAAGGAACGGTCGGCCTCGCCGATGTCGGCATTACCGTCAGCTCGTTCGGAAGCGTCAGCGGCTCCATCGTGAACACCGCGAATGGAGTCATCAGCGCCGCGCACATTGGTCTTCAAATCGATGGGGCGATCGGCGGCATCGCCAACGCCGGCAAAATCCTCGTTTCGGCAAGCGACACGCATTCTACGTATGTGGGCGCCATTCCTTACAACGCATATGGCAATACAAAGCTGACAAGTACCGGCGATATCACCGTCCAACTGGCCGTCAGGGGGGCGGCCACCAATACAGCTCGGGCCGCTGCCTATGGCGTGGCCGATTGGATGTATGCGAACAGCGCTACGGATCTGACGGCCTCCATTACAAATGGTGGAAAGATTTCGATCGGCGCTGCCGCCTCGCTCACTGGCCAATCCCATGCGGTCGCCGATGCAACTGCAAGAACCGCGTTGAAGCAGATCGGCTATGACGCCCATAATTTCGCGTTCACGCTCACAAACAGCGGCGACATAACGATGCAAGGCGCGGCCAATGCCGTTGCGACATCGTCCAGAGCGCACGCCTCCGGGGCCGTGCGCTCTGCATTGAAGCAGTATGCGTCCGGTAATGGTGTGGGAACGGCAGACAGTGCCACACTGGCGCTCACCAATAGCGGCGCGCTCTCTCTTACTGCTACGGCTGCGGGCGAAGCGAACTGGGTGGCGTCTGCCGACGCTGTCGTCAGCAATGTGCTCTGGCAGTACGCAGGTTCCGTTACCGATGTCGTCGAAACCATCACGAATACCGGAAATATCAAGGCCGCCGCCTCTGCGGTCGCGACGGCCCGTGCCAGCAGTGCCGCGATAGCCAGCAGATTAAATGCTGAGGTAATTGATCTGTTTCATCAAAGCGTTCAGGGTTACGGACTGGGGACTATTTCTCAGTCGGTTTCCAACTCCGGCGATATTTCCCTATCCGCTACCGCGAAGACCAAGAGCAGCTTTGACAGACCCTTCGCTGAGGTGGGCGATGTATTCGACCAATATGTCGGCGTCCCAGAGATCAATGATGTATCGCAGTCCATCGACAACCGTGGCGGTTTGACGGCGGTTCTGAATGCCAATGCTGTTTCCGCCGGCGGAACCAACACGAACGTTTCCGCGAATGCGGTCATGAGCAGCGTCGCTCACCAGTACGTCTGGTATGCGTTGGATAGCGTGGACCAGTCGCTGACGAATTCCGGCGCCTTGTCTTTCGACCTGTCCGCTACGGCGAAGGCCCCCGGCCAAAACGCCGGAGCCGATGCCAGGATGGAGAACGTGATCCTGCAGCGCGGCCAAACTCGGGGACCGCTTGTCCAGAACATCGCGAATAGCGGTTCGCTCGATTTCGATCTGACGGCCCTGGCGATCAGCACAGGGCGCCAAGCGCAGGCACGGGCCACGCTGGCAAATCTCGTAAAGCAGACCGCTCGTGGCAGCGCGTCGGGAACGGCCGTTCTGGACGCGGTGTCCAATCAGCGTATCACGAACAGCGGAAGCCTCAGCGTTGTGGCTGCCGCAGCCGCGACGGGACATTCGGGAGCCAGTGCATATGCCGGCCTCAGCGGCGCATTCGAGCAATATGCGCAGGAATTTGAGAACGCGACCCAGACGTTATCGAACTCGGGAACATTGGTTTTCAACGATTCGGCAGAGGCGAAGCGAAGCGGCAACGCCGAGGTTTATGTCGAAAGTATTTTCGATCAGGACATCTACAACGTCACCGGCAGCGCGGTCCAGACGGCCTCGAACAGCGGAGCAATCACTGCCAATCTTGTGGCATCCGGTGTTGCCGCCAATGCCACGTCCAGCGGCGTCAGAGCCAGCGCCAGATTTGGCGATGTGTTCGATCAATACATCGGCAACGCCGTCAACGGCAGCCAGTCGCTGACCAACTCGGGGTCTGTGTCCGTGACCCAAACAGCGACCGCTGTCGGCAACGAAGGGGCTGACGCCAATTCCGTTTTCTATCTCGCAGAGCAGGAGATCCGGCAAATCGACACCGGGATGATGTCGATCGTGAACACGGCGCCGATCGTGTCCACCCAGATCGCGAAAGCGACTGCGGCGCAATTTGCCAGCGTTAAAGCTGGCGCTTACGGCTTGGAGCAGTATGCCTACAATTCCTCCGGCACGGACGGCTTGAGCACCGCTGTGTCGATCACGAACAGCGGCACGCTCGATTTCACCATAAATGCCGCCGCAAAAGCCGGGGTTCGTACACGCGCAAACGTCGCGGCCTATGCCAATTCGCAATATGCGGACGGGAGCGATCTCGTCGAAACGTTTTCCAACATCGGCACGATCCATCTCGCCGAGATCGCCGCGGCCTTGCCGAATGCGGTGGGCGAGGGGGTGACGGCGGCGACGTACGGGCCCGGCACAGCCTATGCGGTGGCACGTGGCCTGCAGGTCGGGATTTTCGGCGAGAACGGTACATCCCGGTCGGGATCGACCACCGTCGTCAGACATGAAGGCGGTAATCTGACCGCCGGCATTTCCAACAGCGGCTCGATCGAAATATCCGCGCTGGCAAATGCCGATCAGATTCCCGGTGCCTATATCGCGGCAAATGCAGCGGCGATCTCCATGACCGCCGTCGTCCAGACTTTTTACAATTATCTCAACACTTGTTCGGGCGTGTGTCGCGATGTCCAGACAATCAACCATGTGGGCGGGAATATTGTTGCCGTCGTGACGAACAGCGGTATCCTGGATGTTTCGGCAGGCGCGAAAAACGGGTACGCGGACGCGGTAGGTGTTGCTGTGGCGGGCGGTGAAGTCGATCTGACATTCACCAACGACACTGGCGCGGCGATTTCCGCGTCTGCCCAAGGCGCAGCGGCACAGGCATTGGGTCTCGCTGTCTTCAATGTGGGCGGCTATTCGCGGAATTTTGCCTTCACGAGGACCGGTAGCGAATCGCACCGTCACTATCATACGAGTCAGGTTCTCGGTGCGGCTTCGACCGTCTCGGGAAAGATCACAAACAACGGAACGATCGATGTTACCGCGAGAGTGTCGGGTTCCGGCACGCTTATCGCCGGCAATATCGGCGAAGGTGTGGCGATCAACTATTACGCATTCCTTCCGGCGATCGTCGCGGACGGTATCTCTGTCGATGCGATCGACAATGAAGCCGATATCTCCAACGCCGGCACGATAAAAGCCTCGGCGACCGGCGCCGGCGCGGGCGCGAACGGCATTCATCTCTTCGGCAAGAATACCGTCATCGACAGAACGGGAACAAACTACTCCTTTTACGATACGGGCCTTTCGCAGTGGGTGAGCCAGCGCACCGTCGTCACGGGCACGAATACGAGCGTTCCGGCCAATACCAAGGTTGCCGGCAAGATCAGCAATTCCGGCACGATCACGGTGGCCGTCAGCGGCCAGAACGCCAAAGCGGCGGGCATCAATATCGATACGGCGAGCTTCGCAGGCTCGCTCGTGAACAGCGGTGCCATCACGGTCACCGCATCCGGCACGAATGCGACCGCGACGGGAATTCTCCTGAACGCGGCCAGCATCGGCAGCGGCACCGGCTTTACGAACAATGGCGGCTCCATAAGCGCCATCGCCAACGGCGCGTGGGGCAGCGCGATCGACGTATCCGGTGCGCCCGGCACCTTCACGCTTGCGCTCAACGGTGGAACGATCACCGGCAATATCGTGGAGAATGCGGCCGGCAACGCGATCATGATCGGCAGCGGCAATCTTTTGCTGAACGGCCTCATCAATCCGTCGAAAGCCAAAGTAGGCTCGCTGACGGTAGGCGCCAACGGCACGCTGACTCTCGGCATGACCGGCCTGGGCGCGGGCGGAGGCTATGTCGGCACTTATATCCAGAACGGCACGCTCGTCATTCCGGGCATGACGGATGGCAGCTCTGGATCCGTCCATGCCGGTTCCGCGACGTTGAACGGTGCCGCGATCGTCAACCTCAACCTCGCGGGTACGCATTACGATACCAGCACGACCTATAAGGTTGTGTTCTCGGACGATCCGCTTGCGGGAACATGGAGCGGCGTGTCCGTGAACGGCGCCGGCACCTTCTTCTCGGCGAGCGGCGTCTATTCGGCAAGCGAGGCGGACATCGCGCTGACACGCGCGACGTTCGACTCGATCCCTGGCCTGACCTCCAACCAGCAATCCGTCGCGCAGGCGATCGAAACGATCTATGATAATGGCGCAACCGGTCCGATCTCGGACTTGATAACGGCTCTGTTCAACCTGACGCCGTCGCAATTCGAAGATGCACTGACGGCGCTGTCCGGCGTTTCCGCCGCCGAGCTCAGTGCCGCCAACCAATCCACGGCGCAATCCTTCCTCGATCTGATCACCAATCATCTGGGCGATACGTCTTCGGAAGGCGGCACCGTGGCGTCGCTGCTCTCCGGAAACAACGACACCTTGGCGGAGAACGTCGCACCCAGCAGCGTAACGCCGGCGCAGATATCCAGCCTGAGCGGCACGCGTGTGTGGGGCGGGGGATTCCAGTCCGGCGGTTCGGTGAACGCGACGGCTTCCGGTCCCGGTTATTCCAGCCGCCAGAGCGGCCTGCTTGCCGGCGTGGATGTGCCTGTTTCGCGCAACGCTCTGTTTGGTGTCGCCGGTATCTACAGCACC
>Ga0164242_10003543_pt1 | contig 17778 bp, 17 predicted proteins | sample OricomgcompostMG_FD_108783 | JGI IMG/M metagenome (GOLD analysis project Ga0164242, IMG submission 108783) | Miracle-Growth compost microbial communities from Emeryville, California, USA - Original compost - Miracle growth compost (MG) ...
CAGCGCCGTGACAGGCCGCTGCCATCGGGTGAAGACGTTCATGTCTTCCTCTCTTGTCTGGGTTCTTGGTGCACGGATCTGGCCGGATGCCCGACTGGGCGTCCGGTGGTGTTGCGTGTGGGGTGCTGGGGGAGGTCGCGACTCAGCGGGCCGCGACGCGGCGACATCGGCCGCCGGGGCGTACGACCGGGGTGATCACAGATGTGCCCCGTTCCCGCCTCGACCGAAGATCCAGCGGCGGACGCCGTTGCCGGCGAGGAGCAGGACCGCGGCCACCGCAAGCACGGCGAGCACGGCGGCTCCGCCGAGTCGAGTGTTGCCGGAGCCCTTGCCCAGCCCATCGGCGACGGCATGTCCGAGCGACTGCGCCACCGGCTGCAGCGCGGGTGAACTCGCGGCGCCGGTGCTCTGAGCCACCTGCGTGTCCTGCACCGTGCCGTCACCGCTCGCCGCGACGGCGGCTCCGCTCCTCGAAGGCGCGCCGGTCACCGCCGCGGCCACGACTGCGGAGCCGCTTGTCGCAGCGGCCGCACTCGAGGTCGACTCGGTGCTGCCAGTGGACTCGGACGCGGTCTGGCCCGCGCCGGCCGCCCGGCCCGCGGCAGGGGCGGCGGCACTGCTGTGCTTGGTCGAGTTCGCCTTCTTGGTCGACGAACCCGCAGCGGCCGCCGAGCTGTGGGTAGCTGTCGGCTTCGGGGTTGCCGAGGTCGAGTGCGTGGCGGGAGCGGCCGAGGTCGAGTGCGCTGCCGACGACGACGCGGCCTGTTGCTGCTTGAGCCAGGTCTGGTACGAGGTGATCCGCGACCACTCGGTCCACGGAGCCGTGGCGAGCAGGTTCCCGTCGTCGTCGTAGTAGTCGATCTCGTTGTCGGCGAAGTCGAACTGCACGTTCGGAATCGCGGTGCAGGCGTAGTCGTCGCTGCCGGGCAGGGTGTCCTGTCCGTCGGTGTACTCCTGCCCGTCGATCGTCACCGTGACCTTGTACGGATGCTCGGCCGGGTTCGTGACGTCACCGGCGTACGCCGCTGGCGCGAGCAACGCCAGACCCAGCGAGGCGACACCGCCCGCGGCGAGCAAGGCAACGGACCGCTTCATCAGGCACCCACCAGTTCTCGGCTCTCGTCCGGGGTCGTCCCGGGATCGTCTGTGATCACGGGCAGCACCACCGTGTCGGCAATGTCGGTGCGGTCCCGTGCCGGTGATTCGGGCTCGTCGGCGATCGCGTCCGCGTCGACGTATTCGGCCCGGCCGTGGAAGATCTCGTCGTCGAGTACGCCGGTCTGCCGCGCGACCAGCGTGGCGCTGACCGCTGCCGCGGTGACATTGGTCGCGGTCCGCGCCATGTCGGCGATCATGCTGATCGGAATCGTCACGGCGACGAACTCGAAGGGCAGGCCCGCCGCGGAGAAGACGGTCGCGGCGGCCACGGTCGCAGCACCGGGCACACCGGCCGTACCGACCGACACCAGCACGCCGAGGACGGCGAGCACCAGGTAGTCGCGTGGCGTGTAGTGGATGTCGTAGGCGTTGATGCCCCAGACCGCGATCATGATCGGCCAGATCCCAGCGCAGCCGGGCATGCCGATCGTGCTGCCGAGCGGTGCAGTGAAGTGCGCGACCTCGGAGGCCACGCCGACCTTGCCGGTGAGCTGCGCCGTGGTCACCGGCAGCGAGCCGACGCTGCTCTGCGTGGTGAACGCGGTCAGCTGCGCCGGGAAGATCTTGCGGAAGAACGCGATGACGGGCACGTTGCCGAAGACCTTGAGCAACACGCCGTTGATCACGTACGCGTGGATGAAGCACGCGCCCCACACCAGCCCGAGCAGGCCGAACAGCGACCAGAACTGGTGGCCCAGGTTCGTGCTGCTGCCGACCATGTGCGCAGTGAGCGGCACGATCGCGTACGGCGTCAGCACGATCACGTACCCGACGGCCTTGAAGATCACCAGCTTAAGGGCGTCGACGCCGGTGCGGAACGGCTCGACCTTCTCCGGTTTCTTTTCGGCGAGGGCGAGGAAGGCGACCGAGAGGGTCACCGCGACCAGAATGATCGGGATGATGTCGTTCGCGCTGAAGTTGTCGACGATGTTGGTCGGGAAGAAGCCGACGACCACGTCGCTGAAGTTCTGCACCTGCCCCTGGATGGCGTCGGTCGAGGTCTTGCCCAGGACGTCGTGCACACCCTTGCCTGGCTGCGCGGCCAGGCCGAGCCCGAGCGCTAGGACGACAGCCAGGGCGTTGCTCAACATCAGCCAGCCAATCGAACGCAGACCGATGCTGCGCAGCTTGTCCAGGCTGCCGAGCGAGGTGATAGCGGAGATGATGGCGATGAAGATCAGCGGCGCGACCGTGGCCAGCAGCACGTTGATGTAGATCGTTCCGATCGGGTTGATCGACGACACATGGTGCCCCGAGACCAGACCTATCGGGATACCCACAGCGAGGGCGATGAGCGAGATCAGGCTGAAGTTGACACGCCGCTTGCGCAGCGCCCACACCCCGACCCAGGTAAGCGCCACTGCAGCCAGGGTCGCGGTTGCCGGCCAATTCATAACACTAACTCTACATGACCGGTAGATAAGACAGGAATAGGGGGTTAGCTGCGGGCTCCCCGCTGATTCTCCCGGCCGGCGCCCAGGGCACCCGTCCAGCGCGTGAGCAGATCGTGCCCGACGCCAGTCACGTCCAGGACCTTGCCCGCCACGAAGTCGACCAGTTGCTGCACGCTCTCCGCGCCACCGTAGAAACCCGGGCTGGCCGGCACCACGTGTGCGCCCGCCTCGTGCAGAGCGAGTAGATGGACGAGGGTCTGCCGCGTATACGGCGTCTCGCGGGGGACGACGACGAGCGGACGCCGCTCCTTGAGCGTCACGTCGGCGGCGCGCTGCAGCAGGTCCTTGCTCAGGCCGAGGGCGATACCGGCGACCGCAGCCGTCGAGGCCGGTACGACGATCATGCCGAGCGTGGGGTACGAGCCGGACGACGGCCCGGCTGCGAGGTCACCGGCCGCCCAGTACGCCACGTCGCCGACCTCGGCGCGGCGCAGCCAGGCGGCCAGGTCCTCGCGCCAGTACGCGTCCCGGAAGGACAGCCCGGTCTCGTCCAGCAGCGTCAGGCGCGCGGCCCGGCTGATCACGAGGTCGACCGGCTGCCCGGCGTCCAACAGCGCATTGAGGACAGCCCTGGCGTACGGCGTGCCGGAGGCGCCCGAGACGCCGACCATCCATGGCGTACGGGGCATCGCTACCGTCCTAGACCGTTCGCGAGGAGATCCCCGAGGGCGAAGACGAACAGGCCGACGCCGATCACGCCGTTGGCCGTGAAGAACGCGCGGTTGACGCGACGCAGGTCGTCCGGCCGCACGATCACGTGCTCGTAGATCAGCACCAGACCCATGAGCGACAGGCCGACCCACCAGAGACCGCCGAGCCCAGCCGCGGCCCCGAACCAGACGAACGCCACGAACGTCAGAACGTGCACGATCGCCGAGGCGACCAGGGCGGTGCGGACGCCGTAGCGCGCCGGTACGGAGCGGATTCCGTGCTCACGGTCGATTGCGACGTCCTGGCAGGCGTAGATCAGGTCGAAGCCACCTATCCACGTACCGACCGCGAAGCCCAGAGCGGTGGCCGCCCAGTCGAAATCGCCGGTGACCGCGAGCCACGCGCCCACCGGGGCGACGAACTGCGCGAGCGCCAGCAACGCCTGCGGGTAGTCGGTGAAGCGCTTGCCGTACGAGTAGAGGACGAGGACGAAGATCGCGATCGGCGAGAGCACGAAGCACTTCCAGCCGAGCGCCGCCGCGCTGAGCAGGAAGACCGCTAGGGCGATGCCAGTGCCGGTGATCGCGGCTGCGAGGCTGAGTTCGCCCGTGACCAGTTCGCGGCGGGCGGTGCGCGGATTGAGTGCGTCGTAGTGGCGGTCGAGGATCCGGTTCGCCCCCATGGCGACCGTGCGCGCGCTGACCATCGCCACGGTGATCAGGGCGAGCTGCCACCAGTGCACAGTGCGGGTCTGCTCCCACATCGCGGTGAGGGCCGCGATGTAGGCGAACGGCAGCGCGAAGACCGAGTGCTCGATCATCACGAGCGAGCAGAACTTGGCGATGACGCCACGCTCTTCGAAACCCGCGGGACCAGGCGCGGGCACGGCAGCGGACGTCACCCGGCCAGTTTAGATCCCGCGCGTTCGCCGTCCCGCGCCGCTGGGGCCGTATGCCGTCGCCGGTGCCTCCGCGGCCCGCCGCGTTCGCGCACGTGTGGGGTTTGGACGATCACACCGCGGCATCGGACGCATATCCCGCCCCCGTGTGCGGTTTGTGCAAGCACCGCCAAGGAGGTTAGAGGCCGTACTCGGGCCAGCGGCGGTCGACGGTTGCCAGCGTTTCGGGATCAAGTACGCAGGGCTCGGGCCAGCCGCGGTGGTAGCCCTCCTCCGGCAGCTTGCGCGTGGCGTCGATGCCCAGCTTGCCGCCGAAGAACTGCTCGTAGCTCGCGTGGTCCAGGTGGTCGACCGGCCCGACGGTGTGCAGCACGTCGTGCGCATAGTCGACGTTGCCGAAGACCCGCCAGGCGACCTCGTTGTAGTCGTGCACGTTGACGTCCGCATCGACGACGATGATCAGCTTCGTCAGCGACATCAGACCGGCACCCCAGAGCGCGCTCATCACCTTGTGCGCGTGTTTCGGGAAGCGCTTGTCGATCGAGACGATGCAGCAATTGTGGAAGACGCCGACCTCGGGCAGGTCGTAGTCGACGATCTCCGGCAGCGTCATCCGGATCAGCGGCAGGAAGATCCGCTCGGTGGCCTTGCCCATCGGACCGTCCTCCTGCGGGGGGCGTCCGACGATGATCGACTGGAAGATCGGCTCACGCCGCATCGTCATCGTCTCGACACGCAGGTACGGGAACGGCTCGACCGGCGTGTAGAAGCCGGTGTGATCGCCGAACGGCCCCTCGGGCAGGGTCTCGCCCGGTTCGACCCAGCCCTCGACGACGATCTGCGCCTCGGCCGGCACCTGCAGCGGCACGCCGAGACAGTCGACCAGCTCGACGCGGTCGCGGCCGAGGAAGCCGGCCAGCAGGTATTCGTCGATCTCGGCCGGCAGCGGGGCCGAGCCCGTGTACGTGACGACCGGGGGCGCGCCGAACGCGATGGCCACCGGCAGGCGTTCACCGCGACGCGCGGCGATGGCGGCGTGTGTGCGCGAGTCCTTGTGCATCTGCCAGTGCAGGCTGATCGTGCGCTTGTCCTGCTGCTGCAGCCGATACATGCCGAGGTTGCGGGCGCCGGTCTCCGGGTGCTTGGTGTGCACCAGGCCCAGGTTGAGGAAGACACCCCCGTCCTGCGGCCACGCCTTCACACCGGGGATCAGGTCGAGGTCGACCTCATCACCGCGCAGGACGACCTCCTGGCAGGGCGCGGTGCCGCGGACCTTCTTCGGCGGCAACGTCCGCAACTGGGCGGCCTTGGTGAGCGCCTCCTTCAGGCCGCCGATGCCCTTGGGCAGTTCCGGCTTGAGCAGCTCCCCGATGCGGTGGCCGATCTCGTCCAGGCTCTGGACGCCGAGCGCCATCGCCATACGCCTCTCGGTACCGAACGCGTTCATCAGCAGCGGCATCTTGCCGCGGGTCGGGTTCTCGAACAGTAGGGCCGGACCGTTCTCAGCGACCACGCGCTGGACGATGCCGGTGACCTCGAGGTGCGGGTCGACGGGTGCGGTCACGCGCACCAGCTCGCCGTAGGCCTCAAGTGCCTTGATGAACTCCTGCAGGTCGCTGAACGCCACGCACCGAGTATGCCGGTCGCCGGCACGAGGCCGCCCCGCCGAGGACGCCACCGATCACCAGCACTGCGCCGATGACCTTCAACGCGGTGATGCGCTCGCCGTCGACGATCGCGGACGCCGTCAGGCCGACCGTCGGCACCAGCATCGAGAACGGCGCGACCATCCCGGCGGGGTGCCGTGCCATCAGCCAGCTCCAGATGCCCGAGCCGAGCAGGGTGCCGAGGAGAACCGTGTACGCGAGCCCGAGCAGCGCCGTACCGAGGTGGGCGGTCGTCGAAAAGGCGGTCGCGATGCGGTGCGGCCCCTCGACGGCCAGCGACAGCGCCAACATCGGCAGCGGGGGCACGAGCGACATCCACAGGGTGAGGTGGAACGGGTTCGGTGCCTTGGCCCGCGCGTTGGAAACGTTGCCGATCGCCCAGCCGAAGCCACCCGCGAGCACCAGCAGGAACGGCCCGAGGGCGGCAGTGTGCGCGCGCTCCCAGCCGACGACGCCGAGCCCGGCGCACGCCACGAGCAGACCGACCAGCCGCTGGCGAGATACTCGCTCACCGAGCAGTGACCCGAGCAGCACGGTGAACGGCGCCGAGCTCTGCAGCACCAGGGACGCCATGCCCGGCTGGATCCCGGCGTTCATCGCCCAGTAGAGGAAGAGGAACTGCAGCGTGCCGAAGCCGAGGCCGTACCCGATCAGCCAGCGCAACGGGACCTGCGGACGTGGCACGAACGCGAGCGTCGGGATGGCGATGAGGCCGAAGCGCAGCGCGACGAGCAGGAACGGCGGGAAATGCTTCAGCGAGGCATCGATCGCCAGGAAGTTGAGTCCCCAGGCGACGGCGACGACGAGTGCGAGCAGGCGATGTCGAGGCGGCACGCGTCCAGCGTCGCTTCCCACCTTATTTAGGACAATCCAATTATTCTGCATGTACGCTGTAGGCTGCCTACATGGATGTGCGGCATCTGGAACTGCTGCGCGAGCTGGCTGACCGCGGCAGCGTGACCGCCGTCGCCGCAGCCACCCACCGCACCCCCTCGGCCGTATCGCAACAGCTACGAACCGCCGAGCGCGAGTTCGGCACCGCCCTGGTCGAGCCGGAAGGCCGGGGACTGCGCCTCACCGATGCGGGTCGGCTGCTCGCCGACGAGGCCCGGGGTGTCAGCAGGGCGCTGGCCGAGGTACAGGCGCGGTTCGACGAGTTCCGCGGCCAGCCGACCGGGGTCGTCACCCTCGCAGCACTGCCCAGCGCGGCGACCTTCCTGCTGCCACAGGTACTGGCCGAGCTCGAACCGACCGCGATCCAACTCGAATGCACCGACGTCGACATCTCCGAACGCGAATACGCCGGACTGGTGACGGACTTCGACATCGTCATCGGGCACAGCCTGCGCCGTCCGCGCGGCGCGCTGAACCTGCGTACGACGATCCTGGCCCGCGAGCCGCTCGACATCGCCATGCGCGTCGGCCACAAGCTGGCCCGGCGCCGCCAGCTGGCAGCACGAGAGCTCGTCGACGTGGAGTGGTACGGCGTCCCGCTCGGCTATCCGTTCGACACCATCCGGCTGGCGGTGGAGGCCGAGTCCGGCCGCGAGGTCACGATCACGCAGCGGCTGCGCGACAATCGCCTGATCGAGGCACTGGTCCGCGAGAGCGATCGCGTCGCCGTCCTGCCCAGGTTCACGACGCCGACCAACGCCGGCCTCGTGCTGCGGCCGATCGCCGGCCTGGACACCGGCAGGCACGTGATCGCGATGCAGCGCCCGGACCGAGCCGAACGCCTTGCCGTACGCCGCACCCTCGAGGCGTTCCGCCGCGCGGCTGCCGCAGCCCAGAGCCGAGCCCCGGCATCACCGCCGAGCCACGAGCGATCATGACGTAGGGTCGGCACATCGGAGTAGAAACGCGCTCTGAACGCCGGATGAAGAACCGCACCGGGAGCGCGACCACACGCGGCATCGCACGATCCGCCACTTCTTCATCCGAAGGAGCGCGCCGTGAAAGCAGCGAGGTTCAGCCAGTTCGGCGATCCAGGAGTGCTGGAGATCGTCGATCTTCCCGACCCCCATCCCCGTGCGGGCGAGGTACGCATCCGGGTCCGTGCCGCCGGCGTCAACGCCAGCGACTGGAAGAAGCGACAGGGCCTGATGGACCAGCAACTGCCACAGACCCTGGGCTACGAGGCCGCGGGCGTCATCGATGAGATCGGCGACGATGTCAGCGGCGTCGCGGTCGGCGACCGAGTCTTCGGAGCTTCACCGTACGGAGCCGCCCAAGCGCAGCTGGCGGTGCTGTCCTACTGGGCGCCGATCCCGGACTCGCTCGACTACGCGGCGGCTGCAGCGATCCCCGCGGCGGCCGAGACCGCGGCTCGCGCCCTCGACCAACTCGGCGTGAGGGCGGGCGGCACCGTGCTCATCAACGGGGCATCCGGCAGCGTCGGCAGTGCCGCTGTCCAGCTCGCCCTGGAGCGTGGCGCACGCGTCATCGGCACGGGCAGCCCGGCCACCCACGACACCCTGCGGTCACTCGGTGCCGAGCCGGTCGCCTACGGCGAGGGCATGTCCGAGCGGGTCCGGGCCATCGCGCCGGCCGGTGTCGACCTCGCGCTGGATGTGGCCGGCAGCGGTGTCCTGCCGGAACTCGTCACGCTTGCCGGGGCACCGGAGCACGTGATCACGGTCGCCGACTTCCTCGGCGCGCAGCAGACCGGCGTCCGTTTCAGCCGTGGCGACACCGGCCGCGCCACCTACGCGCTGAGCCAGGTTGCCCGAATGGCCGAGGCCGGACGGTTCTCCGTCAAGGTCGGCCGGACTTTCCCCCTGGCCGAGGTTGCCGAGGCCCACCGTGTCGGCGAAGCCGGAATCGTTCGCGGCAAACTCGTACTACTCGTGGACTGACCTGTCTCAAGGGGGGCGGCATCGCTCGGCCCGCAAGCGCGAGCAGGTCAGTTCAGGCCGGCGTAGGAGTGCAGGCCGCTGATCACCACGTTGACGATCACGAAATTGAAGATGATCGCGCCGAAGCCGGCCAGGTTGACCCAGGCGGCGGCGCGACCCTTCCACCCGGCAGTCGCGCGGGCGTGCAGGTAGCAGGCGTACACGACCCAGACGATGAACGCCCAGGTCTCCTTCGGGTCCCAGCCCCAGTAGCGGCCCCACGCGGCCTCGGCCCAGATCGCGCCGCAGATGATCGCGACCGTGTAGAGCGGGAAGGAGAAGGCGACGATGCGGTACGCCGCCTTGTCGAGCGTGGCCGCAGGCGGAAGCTTGGCGGCGTACACGGCGAACCGTCCACCGCTGTGGCCGGCCGCGATCCGCCGGTCATAGCGCGACTTGGCCAGGTAGAGCATGGTCAGCACCGCGCTCGTCATCAGCGCGCCCTCGGCGATCGAGACGAGCGTGACATGGATGGCCAGCCAGTACGACTGCAGTGCCGGGACGAGCTTCTCGGCGTTGGAGTAGAAAACGGTGCCGGCCAGGAACATCACGACGATGACCGGCAGCAGGATGAAGCCGCCGAGGTGGCGCAGGGCGGGCAGTTTCCAGAGCACGGCGACGAAGGCGATCACGCCGACGAGTCCGGCCACCGAGGCGAACTCGTACATGTTGCTCCACGGCACCGCGTCGACAGCGCTCGCCCGCACGACGATGGAGGCAGCGTGGACGGCTACGCCCAGCACCGTGATGACCAGCGACCACTTGCCGATGCGTTCGGCGAAGGACCGCTTCTCGGCCGGTGGCAGCGTCGGCGTGACTGGCGGGAGCTCGAAGTCGGTGGAGCCGCCACCCACCGTCGCCATCGCGCGCGCGGGGACGGCGGCCGGGACGGTGGCGGCGATACGGCCGCGACGTCCGAAGGCGTACTCGGCGACGAAGCCCACGGCGGCCAGCGCGTAGACCGCGATCGCCGTGGTGAAGAGCGAGTCAGACAGGTGCGCCATCGAACCGTTGATCCCGGACACGCCCACTCCTTTCGTTCAGTCGCTCGACCAGCGCGGCGAACTCGGTGGTGAAGTTGCCCGAGTCGCTGCGGGCGAGGCCGCCGACCTGGACCACGGTAGACCCGTCCCTGGAAGGGGAAATCCGCACCCACACCCTGCGACGGCGTACGGCCAGCGAGCCGAACAGGCCGATCACCATGGCGACGGCGGCGATCAGCAGATAACCCTGGGTGGGGTCGTGGCTGACCTGCAGGCTGACCCACGGACGCCAGCCGTCGAAGCGGACCGTCACGCCGTCGAATGTCTTGGACTCGCCCGCGTGCAGGTTGACCGCGCCGAGCTTGGTCATCTTCGTGGTGTCCAGCGAGTAGACCGACTGCGGCAGGCCGGTGTAATTGAGATTTCCCTTGTAGACCATGATCCCGAGCACCGGGTTGGTCGCCTGCGGTGCAACCGAGGTGATCACGCCGTTGCCGTCGTCCGCCGGCGTTGGCGCGAAGAAGCCGGAGACGCCGACGTCCTGGTTCGCGCCGGACTTGCCCTGCTCCTTGAAGGCGCCCTCGGAGTAGTAGGTATTCGCATCGGTCGGGATGAACGGCTGCACGTCGTGGCGCACGGTGCCGTCGGGCATCGTGATCGTCAGCTCGGGCGCGAAACCGTGGCCGATCAGGTAGACGCGGTCACCCTCGAGGCGCATCGGGTGGTTGACGGTGATGGACGTCTTCTGCTGCGCCGCGTCGACGTCCTTGCGATAGGTGATGTCCGCCCGGAACTGGGTGGGCGCGCCGTTGCTGCCGTAGGTGGCGACGAAGTTGTCCAGCGAGTCGACGCAGAACGGCGCCGGGCTGACCTTGCCCTCGGACGCCAGCCTGCCGGGACGCCAGTTGTCGTACTGGCTGACGGTGTTGCAGAACCCCTGGTCGGCGCCCTGCACGACCACGCGCTGGCCCTCGTACGACCAGGTCTTGCCGACCGCGATCAGGATCAGCGCGGCGAGCAGCGCGACATGGAAGAGCAGGTTGCCGGTCTCACGGCTGTAGCCCTTCTCCGCGCTGATCGCGATCGCACCGCCCTCCTCGCGGGTGATCTTGCGCCAGCGCGGACCGAGGGCGGCCTTCACCTCGGCGGCAACCTGGTCCGGCGTGTGACCGGTCTCGTACGCCGCGGACTCGGGCAACCGGTCAAGGTTCTTGGGCGCCTTCAGCGGGGCGCGCACCATCGCGCGGGCGTGCACCCGGATGCGCGGGATCAGGCAGCCGACCAGCGAGACGAACAGCAGCAGGTAGATCGCGCTGAACCACACCGAGCCGAAGACGTCGAACATCCCGATCTTGTCGAGGAACGTGCCCCAGGCGCCGTGGTCGTCGATATAGCTCTGCGTCTTGGATGCGTTGAGCGGGCGCTGCGGCAGGATCGAGCCGGGCACGGCTGCGACCGCAAGCAGGAACAGCAGGATCAGCGCCGTCCGCATCGAGGTGAGCGTGCGCCAGAACTGGCGCAGCGGCGCCTTCGCGCGCTGCGCAGCCATCGCTCGGGTGATCACAGCGAGATCCCGCTCGCCGGGCCGACGCTTGCCTGCAGCTGCCGCATCCAGTCGTTCCAGACGCCGGTGACCAGCAGGACGCCGATGGCGATCAGCAGCGCGCCCCCGACCGCCGAGACGGCGCGGCGGTGGCGGCGGACGAAGGCCAGCGCTCCGCTCACCCAGCCGAAACCGAGCGCGACGAGGATGAACGGCAACCCGAGACCGAGGCAGTAGCAGAGCATGAGGAACGCGCCCCGGCCGGCGGTGCCCTGGTCGAAGGACATCGAGTAGACCGCGCTGTACGTCGGGGTCAGGCAGGGCGCCCAGGCCAGCCCGAAGGCCGCGCCGAGCAGCGGCGCCCCGAGCAGGCCGGCGCGCGGCAGCTTGTGGATGCGGAACTCGCGCTGCATGAATCCGAAGCCACCGAGGAAGACGACGCCCATCAGGATCGTGAAGGCGCCGAGCACCCGCTCGATGCCAAGGCTGTGATAGCGAACCGTCCTGCCGAACGCTCCGAAGACCGCGCCCTGCACTACGAAGATCACCGTGAAGCCGAGGACGAAGAGCACGGCACCGCCGACCATGCGGCGCTGGCCGGAGCGTTCCTGGCCGGACAGGCCCGCGACGTACGACAGGTAGCCAGGAACCAGCGGGAGTACGCACGGGGAGAGGAAGCCGACGACGCCGACGAGTGCGGCGATCAGGGCAGCGAGCAGCAACGGAGCCGTGGACACGGTCGTGCTCAGGCTGGCCAGGGTCGCCATCACGCCTCGGCGATCAGCTTGTCGAGCAGCGGCTCGAGGTCGTTCGGAGCCATCGGCTTGAGGTAGACGCCGGCGACCTTGCCCTGCTTGTCGATCAGCACGGTGAACGGCAGCGACAGCGCGGGGATCTTGCCGAGCTTCACGGCCGTCTCGCCCTGCTCGTCGAAGACGCTGGTGTAGCTGATGTCGTTGTCCTTGACGAAGTACTGGCCGTGGCTGCGCGCGTCCTTTGTGTCGACGCCGACGAAGTCGACGCCCTTGGCCTTGTAATCGCGGTAGACGAGATCGAACTGCGGCGACTCGGTGACGCACGGGCCGCACCACGAGGCCCAGTAGTTGATCACCACGACCTTGCCGCGGTCCTGGCTGAGCGAGTAGGTGCCCTTGCCGTCGAGCAGACCGATGGTGAAGTCGCCGGCCGGCTTGCGCTCGCCGACCGGATAGGTCTTGCCGAGCGCCGTGCCGCTGACGAAGCGGAACCCGTCACCGTTGCCACCAACAGCGTCCTTGCCGGTGCAGGCGGCGAGGGCGCCGACCAGGGCGACCGCGGCGAGCGCGGCGGCGAGGCGGCGAAACGTCACGCCCACCAGTGTCGGATACGGCGTCCGGGACGCCGACGGCGGCTCAGCTTTTCCGTGGTTGGGGACGGTCAGGCCCCGGCGCCAGTGCCCTTCGGCAGGGCGGCGGCGGGCTCGGCGTACGCGACGTCCACGATCGTGTCGCCGGCGAAGGTCAGCGAGGTCACCGACGCGAGCGCGCACTGGCGCTTGCGAGGGTCGTGGAACAGCCGCTTGCCCTCGGCCAGCCGGCGCAGGACCACGATCGGCAGCTGATGACCGACCAGCACGGCCTCGCCCCCGCGCGCCTCGGCCGCATCGCGCGCGGCATGGGCGGCGGCCAGCATGCGGGCGGCGACCTGAACGTACGGCTCGCCCCACGACGGCGTCAGCGGGTTGCGGAAGTACTTGTAGTTGTGGACGTCCTTGAACAGGCCCTTGCCTCCCGCGACCAGCCGGCCCTGCAGGTTGTTCGCCGCTTCGATCAGCCGCTCGTCGAGGTTGATCGCCAGGCCGGTGCGCGACGCCAGCGGCGCCGCGGTCTGCTGCGCCCGCTCCAGCGGCGAGGCAACCAGGTAGCCGATCGGGCGCTCGGCGAGCCACTCCGCGGCGAGGTCGGCCTGCTTCCCGCCGAGCTCGCTGAGCCGGAAGCCCGGCAGGCGCCCGTACAGAACCCGATCGGGGTTGTAGACCTCGCCGTGCCGCAGCAGGTGGACAGTCGTCACACCCCCGATCCTCCCATGTCGACTTTGGGCCGCTGAGGCACGTTCCCAGCGGCCTTGGGTGGCCCAAGGTTGCGACTTCGGGCCACCCAGGAACGTGAACAGCGGATCCCAGCGGCCCAAAGTGGTGCGTCGGGCGGGCAGGGATGTCGGCGGGCAGGCAGTCAGGACGGACGGGTTGCCGAGGCGGCGGCTGTCGCGGCCGTGGGCAGGGCGTCGGCGATCTTGCTCAGCACCGTGTCGTCCATGGCGGCGTTGACGAACCACGCCTCGAACGCCGAGGGCGGCAGGTAGACGCCCGCCTCGAGCATGGCGTGGAAGAACGGTCCGTACCGCCAGGTCTCCGCGGCCTGGGCCCCGGCGAAGTCGCTCACCGGCGCGGCGGAGAAGAAGATCGAGAACAGGTTGCCGGCGTACTGCACCGTGTGCTCGACACCGGCCGTGGTGAGCGCCTCGCCCACCAGGGTGCCGATCGCCCGCGCGTTGCGGTCCAGGGCCGCGTACACCTCGGGGGTGGCGTTGCGCAGGGTCGCGAGGCCGGACGCCACGGCAACCGGGTTCCCGGAGAGCGTGCCCGCCTGATAGACCGGGCCGGCCGGGGCGAGGTGGGCCATGATCGACGCCTTGCCGCCGAACGCCGCCGCGGGCAGGCCACCGCTCATGACCTTGCCGAAGGTGAACAGGTCCGCGTCGACGGGGTCGAGTCCGTACCAACCGGCCGCAGACGCCCGGAAGCCCGTCATCACCTCGTCCATGATCAGCATGGCTCCGTGCTCAGCCGTGATCGACCGCAGCCCGGCGTTGAATCCGGCCACCGGCGCGACCGCACCCATGTTGCCGGCGGCCGCCTCGGTGATCACCGCGGCAATGTCGTTGTACACCGCGAAGGCGGCGCGCACGGCGTCCAGGTCGTTGTACGGCAGCACGATCGTCTCGGCGGTCTGGGCGGCGGTGACGCCCTCCGTGTCGGGGTGCGCGAAGGTCACCACGCCGGAGCCGGCAGCGGCCAGCAGTGCGTCGACGTGGCCGTGGTAGCAACCCGCGAACTTGATGATCTTGTGCTTGCCGGTGGCGCCGCGGGCGAGCCGGATCGCCGACATGGTCGCCTCGGTGCCGGAGTTCACCAGCCGCACCTGCTCCAACGGGGTCACCCGCGCCAGCAGTTCCTCGGCCAGCTCGGTCTCGCCGGCGGTCGGCGTCCCGAACGACAGGCCGCGAGCGGCCGCTTCCTGCACGGCCGAGACCACGGCCGGATGGGCGTGCCCGAGGATCATCGGCCCCCAGGACGCGACGAGGTCGACGTACGTGCGCCCGTCGGCGTCGGTCAGGTACGGGCCGGAGCCACTCACCATGAACCGTGGCGTACCGCCCACGGCGCGGAAGGCCCGGACCGGCGAATTCACCCCGCCCGGGATGGCGCGCTGGGCGCGGGCGAACAGCTCAGCGGAAACGGGTGCATCAGAGGACACCCTGCAAGTCTGGCAAAGGCGATACGGCACTATCGAACCGACTCATACGACAGCTCACGGGAGAGCGCATGAAGATCGAGGGAAGCGTCGCAGTCATCACCGGTGCGGCATCGGGCCTGGGGAACGCGACGGCCACGCGACTTGTCGAGGCGGGCGCCAAGGTCGCGATCCTGGACCTGCCCTCCTCGCGCGGGGCCGAGGCCGCCGACGAACTGGGAGCGGGCAACGCGATCTTCGTCCCGGCCGACGTCACCGATGAGGCGGCCGTCACGACCGCCCTGGACGCCGCCGCCGCCCTCGGCCCGATCCGGATCGCCGTGAACTGCGCCGGTGTGGCCGACCCGGGCCGTGTGATCAGCGGCAAGGGCGTGGTGCTGCCGCTCGCCGCGTTCGCCAAGGTGATCAACATCAACCTGATCGGGTCGTTCAACGTCATCCGGCTGGCCGCCGAACGCATGAAGGACAACGAACCGGTCGACGGCGACCGGGGCGTGATCATCAACACCGCGTCCGTCGCGGCCTTCGACGGCCAGGTCGGCCAGGCCGCGTACTCGGCCTCCAAGGGCGGCATCGTCGGCCTGACCCTGCCGATCGCCCGCGACCTGGCCGACAAGCAGATCCGCGTGATGACGATCGCGCCCGGACTGTTCCTCACGCCGATGATGCAGGGGCTGCCGCAGGACGCCCAGGACAGCCTCGGCAAGCAGACGCCGCACCCGGCCCGCCTGGGCCTGCCCAGCGAATACGCCCTGCTCGCCGAGCACATCGTCCTCAACCCGATGCTGAACGGCGAGGTCATCCGCCTGGACGGGGCCATCCGCCTCGCGCCGCGCTGACCGCACGCTGCGACAAACGCCACGAACGCGGCGAGGCGCCTTCCCTACTGATTAGTAGGACGTCAAAGTAGTTCGGTGATCACCCGCGCGACGCCCTACCCGCGTTCCACGGGCACCCGCCTGCGCAGCGTGGCCGCCAGCCGCCCCGAGACGGTCGTATCAGGAGCTGATCTGGGCAGGCCGTTCGGCAAGGACGCGGACTGGATCGCCACGCGCACCGGGATCCGCACGTTGCGCCGGCTCGCCCCCGGCGAGACGCTCGTCTCGCACGCCGTCGACGCCGCGGGCAAGGCGATCGTCGATGCCGCGCTCACGCCGGAGCAGGTCGACCTGGTGATCACGGCGACCTGCTCGGCGAACGCGAAACCCGGCGCGACCCTCGGGGACCTGGTGGCCGAACAACTCGGCCTGCAGGCCCGGCTGATGGATGTCAACGCCGCCTGTGCCGGATTCACCTATGCGCTCAGCGCCGCGGACGCTCACGTGCGCTCCGGCGAGGCCGGTCACGTGCTGATCGTCGCGGCGGAGCAGATGAGCCGTATCACCGATCCGGCCGACCTCGGCACGTCCATCCTGTTCGCGGACGGCGCGGCCGCCGCGGTGGTCTCGGCGGCCGACGAAGCGGGCATCGGCCCGGTCGTCTGGGGTAGTGCCGGCGCCGGTCGCGACCTGATCAGGACCGAGGGCGGGCAGCTGCAGATGCACGGCTCCGAGGTCTTCCGCTGGGCGGTCGAACTCGTGCCGGACCTCTCGGCGGCGGCGTGCGCCCGTGCCGGCATCGACGTGCGCGACATCGACGTGCTCGTCCTGCACCAGGCGAACCTGCGCATCATCGATGCCGCGGTACGCCGCCTCGACCTACGCGAGGACGTGGTGGTCGCGCGGGACGTGATCGACTCCGGCAACACGTCCGCTGCGTCGGTGCCGCTCGCACTGGACACCCTGCGCCGACGCGGTGACGTGCCCGGTGATGCCCTCGCGCTGCTGGCCGGTTTCGGGGCAGGGCTGGCGTACGCCGCTCAGGTCGTACGCCTGCCCTGAACCCGGGCCGCCCTACAGGTCCCGTCTGAGGGTGACCCGCGGGCCGAGGCGCTCCAGGCCCACGGCTACCTCCCAATCGCGCAGCTCCTTCATCTCCGGGCCGAGTTCGTCCACGACGGTCAGACCACAGGACTCGAAGAAAGGCGCGTTCCACGGCACGTCCCGATAGGTGCTCACCAGCACGGCCGGGTAGCCACGGACCACCGCCCAGATGCACGCGGCCTCGACCAGCGCACATCCCAGGCCCTTGCGCATCTTCGACGGCAGCACCGCCACGGTCTCGATCAGCGCGAGGCCGTCGACCTCGCCGAGCCGCACGAACCCCGTCGGCGGGCGCCCGCTCACCAGCACGGCCAGCGGCTCCCGGGTGGCCGCCATGGAGGCCCAGTTGCCCGGCAGCTCCAACCCCGCGACCGTGAACAGCTGTGCGGCCTTCCGTTCGATGTCGGCCAGGGCTGCGGCGTCCTGCGGTTCGGCCAGGCGTACGTCCGGCAGGTCGTGTTCGGCGTGCAGCACGCCGGCGAGCCGATCTGGCGCGCGCGTGGGCACGACCACCCGCGAGCCGTCGGCCAGGTGCAGCGACAGTCCGGTGATCCCTCGCGGTAGGGCCGCGGCCAGCGCGTCCGACCCGAGTATCGGCGTATGCGGGTCAGCACCGTGCTCCAGGCCGACGATGTCCGAGCGGGACATCCGTGCCCCGCCGACGACCACCTCCGTCGAGGTGACCGTCACGGTGCGGTGCGCCCGCGCGGCGCGGATCGCCAGCAGGTCTATACCAAGCACGAGTATCGCGCCGACCAACCAGGCGACCCAGTGCGCGCCGAGCCCGCTCAAACTTTGATCAAGCACGAACCCGGCGGCAAGCACGACGAACAGCACGAACGTGGAGGCGTATCCACGCCCGTACTCCCGGTACTCGCTGGGTCCCGGCTCCCGTCCTTGGGGGCTCACGCCACAAGTTAACCGCGTGTTAGGAAACTTCGGGAAATTGAGTCGCCCAATAGGTGAGGATCATGCTCGCCCCGGCACGCTTGATCGAGGTGAGTGTTTCGGCGATGGTGCGTTCGCGTTCCAGCCAGCCGTTCGCCACGGCGGCCTCCACCATCGCGTATTCACCGCTGATCTGGTAGGCCGCGAC
>Ga0164242_10003544_pt1 | contig 17777 bp, 15 predicted proteins | sample OricomgcompostMG_FD_108783 | JGI IMG/M metagenome (GOLD analysis project Ga0164242, IMG submission 108783) | Miracle-Growth compost microbial communities from Emeryville, California, USA - Original compost - Miracle growth compost (MG) ...
ATTTCAAGTGCGTTTTCAGGACGCTCATCAATTCGTTCCAGCCCGGCGGCGGCGAAAATAGCACCGTCCCATGGATTGCTCTTTAGTTTATGCATGCGAGTCTGTACATTCCCTCGGAGGTTCTCGATATGCATTTTGGGGAATTTTTCCAGGATCTGCGCTTTACGCCTGACGGAACCAGTGGCTACTGTGCCATTAAGCGCCTTATCCGTTCCATCTAAAAAAGCTCGGGCAAATGCCGGATCTTTAAAAACGAGCAGATCTTTTTCGCTGGCTCTTGGTAAAACGGCTGCCTGGATGAGACCCTGAGCCAGCTGCGTCGGGACATCTTTAAATGAATGGACGGCAATATCAATTTTACCACTCAGAAGGAATGCGTCCAATGTTTTGGTAAAAACGCCCTGCACGCCCATCGCATATAGCGGAGTCACCAAATCCAGATCGCCTTCGCTTTTAACAGGAACAAGCGTTGTCTGGATGCCCAGGGATTCAAGTAAGGTGGCCACTGTCGTGGCCTGCCATAGCGCAAGTTTGCTGTCTCTGGTTCCAATTTTTAAAACGCGCTGCGTGTCCATGCGAATCGTTTATTATGTGCTTTATTAGAAAAATACTGCTTCCCGCCATCCGATAATACAATCTGAATGGCAGGCATTTGTCTTTATAAGATTTAAAGAACCGCTGTGCCTAAGCTCATGTGCTGTCAGCTGCCAAAAGCAATTATGGAAACTGGGTGGGCTCAGCGCGCAAATGCTCCGGATCCTTGCAGGAAAGCCCCTGTGGCTGCTGCTTCAAAGGAAGTTCTTGCATTACCGTATTGTTCAGGTAATCATGTAGCGTTTCAATATAGGCACATCCCGGGGTTTGTTCCTGGCTGCGCATCTTAATAGCCAGATTTTTAATGGCGGTTTTAATGGCGTCTTCCTGCTGTTGTGCATTGATACAGTGACCTGACTGCAAGGACTGGAACCAGGAGCAATGATGAATATCCATGAGGGATTGCTTGGCTGCGCGAATAATCGGTACATTTTTGCGCATCTGGTACCACTCGGTGAATTCTGCCAGGTATTCATCTATAATGGCCAGCGCTTTGGGTACTTCACCCTGGCGCGTTTTCAGTGTAGCGTCGGCTAATTTTGAAAGATCGTCCACGTTGACCAAAATGGTCTGAGCTCTGTTTTTAACCAAGGGGTCAATATTACGCGGAACTGATAAATCAATCAACACTTTTTTGCCTGTATTGTTTAAATCTTCTTTAAATAAGACTGGTTGAGGCGCATTGGTCGCCACGATAACTATATCTGCCACATTGGCCGCTGATTGCAGCTCTTCAAAAGGACAGGTTTTAAGCCCCAATTCCCGGGCAATGGCTTCAGCCTTTTGCTGGCTTCTGTTGATTAAGGTAATGTCTTTTGCGCCCAGATAATCTATCAGGTTTTTACAGGTATTGTGACCAATTTTACCGGTACCGATCAGCACAAACTTTTTTTGGCTGATATCAGAAAGGTGCAATCTTAAAAACTGAATAGCTGCAAAGGCAACAGAGACCGTCCCGCCACTGAGCTTAGTTTGATTTTTTATGGCTTTGGAGGTCTGAAAGGCGGTATTGGACAATCGTTCTAAAAAGGCGTTAATACAGTTATGCGCTTTTGCGAATTTAACGGCCTGTTTGATCTGGCCAACGATTTCATAATCACCCAGTATTTGAGAGTCCAGACCCGAGGCCACATGAAAATAGTGTTCAATGGCTTCACGGCCTGATTTGTGATAGGCCAGTCGCTTAAAGGTGTTAATATCCCCTTGGGTCTCAGAACAAAGTAATTCTATTAACAATTCAATTGAAGGAACAATGCCGTAAATTTCTGTACGGTTACAGGTAGAAAGGACAAATAAACTATTGATCCCCATACGCTGTGCTTTCATTAATAGATTGGCATATCCTTGTGTAGTTAAGGCAAATTGCCCTCTGATTGATGTGTCTGTCTTTTTATAATTAATGCCAACTATATGAAACTGTTCAATTTCCATGTTAACGGGTCACCTGTTTAATAATTGTGTTTTTCTAGTTTTATCCTTACTTCTTCTGTTCGTCAGAGGCCTGGGTCCAGGTACAGGCAAATACCAAATTCCACTAGAATTTCACTCGGCAAAGGTACTCACAGCCGTTCTCGAAAAAAAATGTATTTGGTCATGCAAATGTCATATTTAAATCTTGGCATTTTATGAACCCGTTGAAACACAAGCAATTAAATTATTTACAGGTCCTACTTAATTTTTGTTCCATCTTGCATTGCCTTGGCGATAAAAGCAGTTAATAACATCTTTTCCACAAGCGACGGACATTTGTATGAGGCATTAAAAATGGCTGGATGGTCGGCCATTAAAGCAAAAAAGGTCTTGTTTATTTTGTTTTATCCCTCCCTATATCCATTTGGGCAGGATGGATTCCCTTTTATCGTTAAAAGCAGCGGACGAATGATGCCAAAAACGCTCATGAAACCGGAATTTTCATAAATTTTCTGAAAAACAGGGTTCTAATTGTCAGAATGCGTCATTTATAACTGCCTAACATTTATTTGTTTGCAAGGGATTTTAAATTTTGTTTAAAAAAAGAGCAACACTTCTATTAAAAAATTAAAAGTTTATTATACTTTCATGCTATCAAATTGGTAATAAAACGGGGGATTATGTCCAACAAAACGATTATTAACAAAAAGAACATCATCAAGTCGTTGTTTTTAACTGACGGGCTCTCTTTTGCAGAAATCAGCGAGCAGATAGGCAAAAGCCATTCCCTGGCCATGAAGTTGGTTTCTGAACTTGTGGAGTCCGGCGTTCTGATTGAAAAGGGGCTGGCGCCCTCCAGTGGAGGCAGAAGACCCCAGACGCATTCTCTGATTGCTGATACTTTTTATTTAGTGGCCGTTGCGATGGATCAATTTGTTTCCAGAATTGCGATTTTGGATGCCAACCGCAAATTGGTTGTACCTGTTAAACAAATGGAATTAGGCCTTGCTGGCAATGACCAGGCCTTGGAAAAAATCACCGACGCTATTAATGAAAGCATTGAACAGGCACCCATTGATAAAAGTAAGATCTTAGGTATTGGTATCGGGATGCCAGGCTTTATTAATGCAACCAAAGGTGCAAATTATACCTTTCTGGGAGATATCACGGGTGCCTATATTAAAGAAAGGACAGGTTATCCGACTTTTATTGAGAATGATTCCTCAACGATTGCCTTGGCAGAAATCAAATATGGTCAGGCGCTAAATGAGAAAAATGCCATGATCCTGAACTTAAGTTGGGGTATTGGCCTGGGCATGATCCTGGAAGGCAAACTCTTTAGGGGCAATGATGGATTTGCCGGAGAATTCAGCCATATCCCCCTGTTTAAAAATGGAAAACTCTGCAGCTGTGGCAAAACCGGATGTTTAGAAACCGAGACATCTCTAAATTATATGATCCGTAAAGCCAAGGCAGAAATTAAATCCGGAAGGGCAACTTACCTGACTAAATCAAGTCTGGATGAAAATGACCATGAGGCGGTAGCCCGGCAATTTATTGATGCCGCTATTTTGGGAGACACCTTAGTTATTGAAATCATATCGGCCGTCGCTTATAATATTGGCAGAGGGATCGCCATTTTGATGCACCTGATCAACCCGGGTAAGATCATATTGAGTGGCCGGATGGCAGGCGTAGGTAGAATTTGGCTGGCACCCATACAACAAGCTATTAATGAATTCTGTATCCCACGACTGGTAAGCAATACAAAAATAGAATTATCGCAATTAGGCCATGAAGCGGAGATTATCGGAGCCGCCACACTGGTGATTGAAAATATTAAGCACTGCCCGATGGAGCATATTTTAAATAAGGCAAAGGCGAAGCAGGCTGAATAAAATTGCGTACCGCCGTTAAAAGTTAGGTCGCAAGTACAATGAAACAAACAATTAAGCTCAGTTAAAAAAAATTTACTCATCGTAAAAGTAATGTTTATGAAAAAAACGATCCAAGTTGTTTTAAGGGCATTATGCTTTTTGGTAGCAGGCCTTTGCCTTTGGGGCAACGCCTTTGCCCAGACACAGGAAGTTTCCGGGGTTGTCAAATCCAGTGAAGGGTCACCGCTTGCAGGGGTGACGGTGGCCGTAAAAAATGGCCAGCTTAAAGTATTGACCACCGATAATGGAAACTTCCATATCAAGGCCGCACAGGGGGACGTGTTGCATTTTTCCTACATAGGTTTTGCCGATGTAGAAGAGACCGTAACAGGCGCTAATATGCAGGTTGTCATGACGCCCAATGAAGCAACTTCAGCAGGATCTGACGTAGTGGTGACAGCGCTGGGGATTAAAAGAGAAAGTAAATCGCTGGGGTATGGGGTTCAGGAGATCAAAGGCGCAGAATTGGCAGACCGCCATGAAGACAACGTAACCAATACGCTTTCCGGTAAAGTGGCAGGTTTGCAGGTAATTAAATCCAGTAATGGCCCTGCCGGATCTACAAAAATCGTCTTACGCGGTTACAACTCACTCACTGGCGACAACCAACCGCTGATCGTAGTAGATGGGATCCCCATTGATAACTATGCAGGTGTGCCAAGAGGGGGCACCAATGATTTTTGGAATCCATCTTTAGATATGGGCAATGGCCTCTCTGATATCAATGCAGATGATATTGCGAGTGTCAGTGTACTTAAAGGACCTGCGGCGGCAGCACTTTACGGATCAAGAGCGGGTAATGGTGTCATCCTGATTACCACCAAAACCGGACACAAACAAAACGGGCTGGGTATTACGGTTTCTTCCAATTTTGGTATTGAAAATGTCTTTACGCAACCCGATATGCAAAGTCAGTATGGTCAGGGAGATAACGGAACTTTTGACAAGACATCCGGGGACAGTTGGGGTCCGCAAATCAAAGGGCAGTCCTATGAGAAGTGGGATGGATCCAAGGCAAATATGCAGGCATATGATAATGTGAAAAACTATTTTGACAATGGGTTCAACAACAGCACGAATGTTTCTTTTTCCCAGTTATATAATAACACATCTATTTATACTTCTTTCAACAGATTGTATGACAAGAGTATGTTACCCGGCTCCAAATATGAACGTACGAATCTGACCTCCAGGGCGGTCAGCAAATTTGGTAAGGATGATCGCTGGACGCTGGACACGAAAGTTCAGTACAGTAAGTCTACCGCCAATAACCGCCCCAGTGGCGGGGTTAATGCGGGCAATGCCTTTGCGGTGATGTATCAATTGCCGCGCAGTCTGGATATTCGTGATTTTTCGGCGAGAAAAGACCAATATGGAGCCATGATCTGGTATGTACCGGCTTCTTCAGAAGTGAACCCTTATTGGGCTTCAGTATATAATCTGAACAGCGATACCAGAGACCGCTTCTTATTGAACGGATCTTTGAAATACCAGTTTAATGATTGGTTGAATGCGGAAATTAAAGGTGGTGCGGATATTTATAATACGGCAACTGAAAGTAAGACCTACGCTGGCGGACCGCTGACCAATCAGTACAGTGAAGGCAAAAACTCCTTTACAGAAACCAATTACAGCTTTCTGATCAATGCGCAGAAGGATAATATCTTTGGAAAATTTGGCGGACTGGTAAATATAGGCGGCAACCTGATGGACAGAACACTCTCTTCCTTAAGCTCCGGATCCGGTTCACTGGAGGTGCCTGATTTATTCCTGTTGAATAACGGGGTAAACAATCCAACAGTCAGTCAGTCCTATAGCCATTAGAAAATTAACTCCCTATACGGGACCGTTCAGGTAAATTATGACGGATACCTGTTTTTAGACGGAACATTCAGAAATGACTGGTCTTCTACTTTGAGTAAAGAAAACCGGTCCTATTTTTACCCTTCCCTTAGTCTGTCCTATGTTTTTACAGATATGATTCGTAAGACGGGCGGCAATGTGCCATCCTGGTTTACTTATGGTAAACTTCGCGCCTCAGTCGCAGAAGTGGGTAATGGGTTACAGCCTTATCAGTTATATAACACTTATAGTATCGGAAAAGATCCGAATGGCAATACAAATGCCAGCACGGGAAGCACCTATTATAACGCTGACGTAAGAAGTGAATTGATCAAATCCACCGAAATTGGTACAGAGCTGAAGTTCTTACAAAACAGAATAGGTCTGGACATTTCCTGGTACAAAACCAATGCAACCAGACAATTACTGGCTATTCCCCAAGATGCGCTCAGTGGTTATTCCAGCAAAATGATTAATGCCGGCAATATTCAAAATGAGGGTGTTGAGGTTGTATTGAATACCAGCCTTCTAAATAAGCCAGGCGCGTTGAACTGGGACATGACGGTCAACTTTTCTAAAAACAACAACAAAATTATAGCGCTGACAGACGAAAACCATACGTATGGTTTAGGAGGTTATGATGACGTTTCAATTGTTGCCGAAACAGGCAGAAATTATGGAGAAATTTACGGGACAAAATTTTTGCGGGTGGATGATCCCAAAAGCGAGGACTATGGACGCTTATTGCTTACCAGCACCGGGTTGCCAAAGGGGACATCTGATAAGTATGATCTGGGGAACCAACAGGCAGATTATCTTTTGGGCATAACCAATCATTTTTCCTTTAAAGGATTTAACCTGTCCTTTTTACTGGATGGTCGCTTCGGAGGTAAGATATTCTCTGCTACCTATGCCGCCATGGAGGCAGCCGGCACCGCAGGTATAACCGCCAACAGAGGCAAAATGGTGGTAAATGGTGTCATAGAAGATGGCAAAGGCGGTTATGTGGAAAATACCACAGAGGTAACTACAGAAGAATATTGGAAAGCCGTGCAGAGTAGTGGTAATGTAGGCATTGTGGAGGCGAATCTGTATGATGCCACTAACATCCGTCTTCGTAACGTGCAGCTTTCTTATAATCTGCCGCAAAAGTGGCTTCAAAAATCACCGGTACAAAGAGCGAGTCTTGGATTTTCCTGCAATAATGTTTGGATGATTTCTAGCCATTTGCATGGTATTGATCCGGAATCCGTATATGCGACCGGTACGAACGCGGTTGGCTTTGAAAACGCCGCACCGCCCACAACGAGATCTTTCATGTTTAATCTCAGCCTAAGTTTCTAAATTTCAAAATCAATCAGAAATGAATACGATAATAAAACATACTTTTAGATATGCCTGTTGGGTGGCAGCCGCTTCGCTGGTCCTGGCCTCCTGCAAAAAGTTCGATGAGGTGAATACAGACCCCACCGCAGCGAATGAAGATCAGGTCCAGGTGGAATATCTGATCAATAGTGCCATTATGGGGGCCCAGATGAACCCGGATATTGCCGAACGTTCCTTTGTGTTATATTGGGAGGTAGCCGGAAGGCAATGCGCCGATTTTGATGCCGGCGCACCGGGTGTGATCAGCGTGGGTAATTATAATGACGGCTGGACAACCAATTATTGGAATGGACAGGCCGGTTGGCAAACCCGCATAAATAGCGCCATAAGCATTGCAGAAAGCAGAATAGAAAAAAATGAAAATTTAAAGGAATATACCAGCAATTTGCTTCAAGTGGCACGCATCTGGCGCGTTTACCTCATGAGTGAAATGGCTGACAACTGGGGACCGATGGCTATTGACGGCTTTAAAGGGGTTAATCCCGATTATGCCAGCGTGAAGGATGTATACTATTTTATGTTGGATGAATTAAAAGACGCCACTTCCAAATTGGATGTTTCCATTAAAGTTCCTGAGAAGGTCGCAAAGGACGACCCGGCCTTTGGGTTCAATTTTACAAAATGGCAGAAATACGGTAATTCCATGCGCCTCAGACTGGCTATGCGCCTGTCTGAAGTGGACGGCGACAAAGCAAAGGCGGAATTTGAGGATGCTGCCAAATCACTTGATGGGCTATTAACAGACAATAGTGACAATTTTGCCGTCCAGGAACAGGACAGCTGGACAGATCTTGCCGGCGTGATGAGCCGCTCCTGGGATGTACAGCCCATGTCTGTTACTTTTAGAAACCTGGCAGTAGGACTGGGAGGCATAAATTCAGCGGATCAATTGGCCGAAAGCTTTGCAAAATATGTAAAACCGGCTAATGATCTGGGTCTGCGTTATACGGATTATTTCCCTTTAAAAAACAATGATCCGAATGCAGGATACTGGCTGGATGGTTTACCCAATACAATCGACCCGAGAGCTTACGTGATTTTTTGTATTCCGGGGGATACACTGAATAGTAATTTTCCGGCCCAAAACGGGGCTTATGACAAAAATACAGTCAGGAATCTCTATAAAAAAGTGGGAGATGAACTTAAGCTGGTTAAGTCTGTCAATGCCGCCTTCACCTTCAATGCACGAATTGACGGAGATTGGGGAGAAAAAGATCAGTTAAATGAACTGGTGAACTATGGCGGTACCATGCCACGTCTGAACATGCGTTTTAGAAACAGCACAGAAAAGCGTGTTTTCTTTGGCGCCTGGGAGACTTATTTCTTGTTGGCGGAAGCCAGCGTTCGCGGGTGGACAGTACCATTATCGGGTAAAACGGCCTATGAAGACGGCATTAAAGCAAGTTTTAATTTCTGGGGTATCGATAAATACCTGACGGCTTATCTGGGTTCCAAGACGTATAACAATGACGGTACCTCTGTAGATTGGGATCATACAACGGAGCCGCCTGCAACGCGCGCGATGACTTTTAAAGATGGCATTACCGGTCAGGCCGGTACAGCGCAGATCAAGTATCCTGCGAATGCATTATATAAGGCAGGAAAGAAAAATGATCATTTAAGCAAGATTATTACACAGAAGTTCCTGGCCCAGGTTCCTTGGGTGCCACTGGAAAACTGGAGTGATCATCGCCGTCTGGGATTGCCGTTTTTTGAAAACCCTACTGTGGAAAAAGCGATCACTACTTTGCCCGGCCTTACAGATGGCACCTATTCTGAGGCTAGTATAAAATTTCAGCCGCAACGCCTGAAGTATCCTTCGGGATTGGTGAACCAAAATCCGACCGGTTATCAACAAGCTGTTGATTTTCTGGGCGGCGCCGGCGATGCGGTGCTGACCCCGCTTTGGTGGGCCCAGCAACAGTAACTGATAAGCTCAGTACGTTTTTGCGGTCTATCTATGATGGCAACAAGGATTTTAGAAAATGCCAGTGGGCCATTTCCTTTAACTTAAAGGAAATGGCCCACTGGCATTTTCTAAGTTGCCTAAATTAAATACAAGGGGTCAACTTTAAAATCCCGAAATAAAATTAAACGAAACAAGACAAAACAAAGGAGCTGGCACAACTACCGACACAAAGAACAGGTGCACATGGTGCGGCCGGTTAAGGTAACGCTGATCCACGCATCAGACTTTTTAAAGGATATTTTTGGCGGAGGACTGAATGTACTTGCTAAAATCATCCAGCAGTGCGTCTCCATATGCGTTTAAGGAATCCCAGGCATGGGGGTAAAGCTTGTCCGCACCGGAAAGCACCTGTTGTTTTACCTGGAAAGAAACATTTGTAACACCGGTATTCTTTTTGGCCTTTCCCTTGGGATGGCCGGGCGTATAGCTGAGTTCCCCCAGTTTAATCTGAATAACCTGGTCTTTCCACTTAAGGTGCAGCGTTCCCTGATAATATAAAGGAGCCTGTTGGTATGGGTCATCTATTTTAAAGTTGACTAAAGCCTCCAATTGATCCGATCCTTGCTTTTTCTCATTGGAAACTTTTGCCGCAGGAAAATTTCGCGTAACCCAGGCTTTAGCAAGTGCGTTAAAATCGTCTGCATAAAGGGCAGTTGCTGTATCGTTTCTTAAAAAGCTTACTTCTCCTGCGATCATCGGCAACCGGAAGGCGTTTTCCCGTATAAACTGTGCATGAACGGTAGCCGTGGCCGGAAAAAGGAACAGGGAGACCGCAAAAAAGACAATTATACGTTTCATTTGTAGGGATGTTTAATGGAATACTATAACGAATGCTTCAAACGGGTTGAAGTATAATAAAAACGTCAAAGAGCCGGTTTTATTTTACCGGCTCTTTGTAATTCATTAATTTAAAAAGGTTGGGATTAACCATCTAATACCCACCATAACCTCCGTAACCGCCATAACCCCTGTTATAACGTTGGTTGTATTGCCGTCTTTGTTCCGCCTGTTGATTATATTGATCCTGGCGTTCTTTCTCCATTTCCTTTTGCCTTATTTTCTGCCGGGATTCAAAGGCTTCCAACCGTTGAAGCTCTTCCATGGACAAGATGGCTCCAAGGTGCATATATTTGTCGTTTTCCAGCATACCATAGCGAACTTCTTTATCCTCCTTGGAGAGCGATTTGTCGTCTGAGATCTTCATTCTTTTGAGTAGGAACTGCACCTGCATGGAAGCCACAGTATCTCTTTTTTCACGTGGAATCTGCAAAGAGTCGCCCAGTAGTTTAGTATAACTGGCTTTAAATGCCATTAGCTGCGCCTCTGTGGGCGCGTTGGACTTGTCTTTTTTGCGTTTTTTGTGTTTTTGCGCAAAACTGGCTGTGCAGAGCATCATCATTAGTAGCGTTAGTAACGCCGCGAGCTTTTTCATGCTGAAACCTTTTATTACCCTGTAAAAATAGAAAAAGCGGTGCAATCCTCAAAATAGATTGAGAATGGCACCGCCCCTTGAATTGCCGGCGGGAAGCATTAAAACATTTTTTTTGGAAAGCGTGTTGATATTCAGGGATATCTCTGCTACCTTAATTCAAATAGGTCCTTTTTATTGCTGGCCATTATCTGCGCCAGGACGACCGCCTCTTCTTTGACCTCTGTTTTGACGGCGCTCTTGCATGTCTTTTTTGATGATTTCTTTTTGTTCATCTGTGTAGACGGCATTTTGTGCTTCCCGGTTCTTTTTAAACAGGTCGCGGAACGATGCTTTTTTCTGGTCATCAGACAGGTTGCTGTTGTTTTTAATATCAGCGGCCTGTTTACGGAAATCTTCATTAATGGTTTTAAGCTTGGCCTGTTGGTCCTGGGTAAGATTCAGTTTTTTGACCAGTTCTTTGTTAGGTCCCATCATGCCCATCATTCGGCCGCCGCCATTACGTTCCATGCGTGGGTGATGTTTAACGGCAGCTGTGTCTGCTGACTGTGCCTGAGAAGCCAGGCCAAATAAGAACAGGCCACAGGCGAATAAGAGTATTTTTTTCATTTTTCTTCTTTTTAAATGGTGATTAATTTTAGATTGGGAAATGGTATTGTTTTTTAAATCCCAACCCGAATTTACCATGATAAGATGAAATCAGATAAGTTTGGTTTAGCAGCTACCCTACCTTTTCGGTAGGATTGGGCTTTTAACAGGCGAGCAAGGCGTTTTGGCCGAGGCTTTAAACTAAAAATCAGGTCCCGGCCCCTGATTTTCACTATAATCTTGTTTTTAATTTGGGGATCATCTGTTGCTTCCAACTGGCAAAATCACCTTGCAGGATATGGTGCCTGGCCTGGCCTACCAACCACAGATAGAAGGCCAGGTTGTGCAGGCTGGCCAGCTGACCGGCCAGCAGTTCTTTTGCCACAAATAAGTGGCGAAGATAAGCCCGGCTGTAATAATTGCTTGTTTCACAGGGCAATTCATCATCGATTGGCGAAAAATCTTCAGCACATTTTTTGTTTTTGATATTGATGACGCCGTTTGCGGTAAAAAGCATGCCGTTGCGGCCATTCCTGGTCGGCATGACACAGTCAAACATATCCACGCCCAGAGAGATGCCTTCCAGGATATTCCAGGGAGTACCGACGCCCATCAGGTAACGCGGTTTGTCTGCGGGTAATATATCACAACAAAGTTCCGTAAACCGGTATAACTCTTCTTCGGGTTCGCCAACGGAAAGCCCGCCAATGGCGTTACCTGCAGCGACTTTAGCTGCAATATATTCAGCAGAGGCCGTTCTCAGGTCTTTAAAAGTGCTGCCCTGCACAATAGGAAATAAGTTTTGTGAATAACCGTATTTATCCGGTGTTTCTGCCAGCCTGGTAATACACCTGTCCAGCCACCGGTGTGTGAGTTCCATGCTTTTTTGTGCATACGTGTATGCACAGCCGGCCGGCGGACATTCATCAAAAGCCATGATAATATCCGCACCAATGCTGCGCTGGATGTCCATTACCTTTTCCGGAGAAAAAAGATGCCGGCTACCGTCAATATGGGACTGAAAAAGCACGCCCTCTTCCTTGATTTTGCGGGTACCGGCCAGAGAAAACACCTGATAGCCGCCACTGTCGGTCAGGATCGGATGGTTCCAGCCGTTAAATTTATGCAGGCCGCCTGCTTTTTCCAGGACTGCTGTGCCCGGTCTCAGGTATAAATGATAGGTGTTGCCCAATATAATTTGCGCCCTGACAATCTTTTCCAGCTGCCCCTGATTCACCGCTTTTACGCTGCCCACCGTGCCGACAGGCATAAAGATGGGCGTGGTAATCTGCCCGTGATCTGTCGTGATGACCCCGGACCTTGCCTGAGATTGACTATCCTTTTTTTCCAGCTTGAATTGCAATTTTGCCATGGCGCGAAGATAAAGGTAGAATTTCGTTTTTTGAACGCTTTGGGGCACAGGAGGCATATAGGTGCTGATAATAGCAGATTCTTGCTGTGTGATTTTTGGGAATGCTGTAATTTTAACCAATGGAGAATATTTCCCTGATCATTATATTACTTTTTGTCATTGTCTTTTTGTGGCTGCTCAGCAAAAGGTTCCGTTTTCCTTTTCCGGTCATGCTGGTGCTGTTCGGGATTTTGATTTCTTTAATTCCCGGCCTGCCGACGCTTAAGATCTCTCCTGATGTCATTTTTTTTCTTTTTTTGCCCCCTTTGCTTTACCAGGCTGCCTGGAATACCAGCTGGCATGATTTCAGGGCGGCGATCCGACCGATCAGCCTGGCAGCCATTGGCCTGGTCCTTTTTACGACCGTGATCGTAGCCATCGTGGCACATTACCTGATCCCGTCTTTTGGCTGGCCGGTCGCTTTTTTATTGGGCGCAATTATTTCTCCCCCGGATGTGGTGTCGGCCACGGCCGTGACTAAAGGGCTGGGCCTGCACCCCGGGCTGCTCACCATTCTTGAAGGGGAAAGCCTGATCAACGATGCCAGTGCGCTGATCGCCTATCGCTATGCACTGGCTGCGATTACAACGGCCGGGTTTGCCTGGTGGCAAGCCGGTCTAAATTTTATTTATGTAGCAGTAGTGGGTATTGCCGTAGGCCTGGCCGTCGCTTTTATTATGCGGATTATCCATGAGAAGTTTAGCTGTGATGCGCTGGTGGATGTAACCCTCACCTTTTTAACCCCTTATACTTCCTATCTGATTGCGGAGCATTTTCAGGCGTCCGGCGTACTGGCGGTGGTTGCGACCGGACTTTACCTTTCTTTCCGGTCCAATAAACTGTTCTCCCACGAAAGCAGGATCATGACAGACGCCATCTGGGAAGTGGCTATGTTCGTGCTCAATGGTATGATCTTTATTCTGATCGGACTACAGCTAAGGACAGTCTCTGACGGCCTGGGAGATTACAGTAAGGGCCATCTGATCCTGTATGGCATTACCATCAGCCTGCTGGTCATTATGATCCGCTTTGTCTGGATTTTGCCTTCGCTTATCTGGCCTGACAGGGTAGGCCGAAGTATTTATGGGGACCGGGGTTATGAAAGGAAGAACCTGGTTGTATTCGGGTGGTCCGGCATGCGTGGAATTGTTTCCATGGCCGCGGCCATGGCGCTCCCGCTTAGTTTTGCAGGCAGCCAGCTGTTTCCACATAGGAACCTACTCATATTTCTTACTTTTTGTGTGATCCTGACGACGCTTGTTCTGCTGGGACTGACACTTCCCTGGCTGATCAAATTGCTGAAGCTTGAACCCTATTCAGTGGTAGCGCAGGAATACGAAGTCAGGACCAGGATCGTATCCAGCGCCATTAATAAAATAGAAGAAGCTTATTCTTTGTTGCCTGATGAGATTCTTAATAACCTGAAAAGCAAATATGAAGTAAAATATAACCGGCTTCAGAAAACGGCACTCCCATCAAATTATTTCGGGCAGGGGAAGACCCTGACCAGCCAGGTTTTTAACCAGTATACCAAGGTGCAGCTGGATTTACTCGAAGTGGAGCGGGAATCCGTGCAACAGATGCACTTAAGCGGCGCAGCCAGCGAATCAATCTTGAAAAAAATTGAAAGGGAACTGGATGTGGAAGAGATGCGGCTCAGGATGGAAATGTATGAATCCTGAGGCCAGTGAAAAACCCCAAAAAAATCTAAAGGGCAATAAATCTTTAAACGAATTAAAGATAAAAAAGGACAGCCGCTGCTAATAATCACCGGACCATTAACAGCGGCTGTAAGTATATTCGGCATTTACTCGCAAAAGATTTTATTTTTCTTACTGTATGCCATCCGTAACGGCTTCTTTGCTGATTTTGCCGATAAGTCCCTGCAGGACTTTGCCGGGGCCGCATTCTGTAAAATTAGTCGCTCCATCAGCCACCATTTGTTGGATAGTCTGGGTCCATTTAACAGCGCCTGTCAGCTGGGCAATCAGGTTAGACTTGATGGCCTGAGGATCGGTGACGGCTGTCGCCGTAATGTTCTGGTAGACGGGCGCTTGAGGACGGTGGAAACTGGTAGCCTGGATCGCTGCCGCCAGTTCTTCTCTGGCTGGTTCCATTAAAGGCGAGTGAAAAGCGCCACCCACCGGCAATACCAGTGCCCTTTTGGCCCCTGCTTCTTTAAGAGCCGCACAGGCGAGGTCAATGCCTTTAAGGGAGCCGCTGATGACCAGCTGTCCGGGACAGTTATAGTTGGCCGGAACAACGATTTCATTGGAATCCTGCTCAATTTGCAGGCAAATTTCTTTTACTTTCTCATCGGGCAGCGCTAAAATGGCAGCCATAGTAGATGGGTTGATCTCGCAGGCCTTTTGCATAGCCTGTGCCCGGATACTGACTAACCTTAGCCCATCTTCAAAACTCAAAACACCGTTTGCCACCAGTGCGGAGAATTCTCCCAGCGAATGGCCGGCGACCATATCTGGTTTAGGGTTTTCAAGGGTTTTATAAGCGATCACGGAATGTAAAAATACAGCGGGCTGTGTCACTTTTGTTTCTTTGAGCTCTTCAGTGGTGCCGCTGAACATGATATCTGTGATCCTGAACCCAAGAATGCCATTGGCCTGTTCAAAATAGCCCCTGGCCTTGTCGTTTTGTTCGTAAAGGGCTTTACCCATGCCATTAAACTGGGCTCCCTGGCCTGGAAATACAAATGCGTGTTTCATTCGCGTTCTTTTTTTATAATAAGTACGGAGCGCATAGAATTTTTGCCGAGGTTTTTAGGTGCCGCAAATAGGGCGGCCCGTCAATAAGCCCTTTTTGAATATTCTAATACGCTTATTTATAATAGATTAATGCAGATTGGCGGAGATGAGTTTCATGAATTCACTTCTGGTCCTGTCATTTTCAAATTCTCCGTCAAAGGAAGAGGTCGTCGTATATGAATTTTGTTTGGCAACGCCCCGCATCATCATGCAAAGGTGTTTTGCCTCAATTACAACGGCCACGCCCAGCGGGTTCAACGCCTGTTTGATGGCATCCAGGATCTGGACAGTAAGCCTTTCCTGGACTTGTAAGCGATGTGAATAAACATCTACGACTCTTGCTATTTTACTCAGGCCGGTGATCCAGCCATTGGGGATATAAGCTACATGTGCTTTACCGATAAAAGGCAGCAGGTGATGTTCACAAAGGCTATATAATTCAATATCTTTTACAATAACCATCTCACTGATGGGTTCATGAAACTTAGCGGAGTTGAGGATCTCGACGGCATCCATCTGGTAGCCCTGTGTCAGATATTGCATGGCTTTGGCTACGCGTTCAGGCGTTTTTAAGAGCCCTTCTCTTTCCGGGTCCTCTCCCAGGAGGCCTAATGCGGATTTATAATGACCAGCCAGCGCGTCTGTGACGTCCTGGGTATATGATTCCTGTTTTGTATATGCCATATGGTTCGTGTTAGCGTATGTGATGATGATACAAATATAATCAGGCGACGGGGAACTCTACAAAGTTGCGGTCTGTTTCATAAAGCCGTACCTGAAGGTCCAGGGCCAGATCCAGTTTTGGCCGTAGAATTTGGTAGATCACAATAGCAATATTTTCTGCCGTCGGGATCAGGGTTTTAAATTCCAGCGTATCCAGATTCAGGTTTTTATGGTCAAAACGTTGAATGATCTCTTGTTGAATAAGCTCATTTAACCATTTTAAATCCACGACAAAACCGGTGACCGGGTCTACAGGTCCCGTCACTTTCACCACCAGCTCATAATTGTGACCGTGAAAATGGGGGTTATTGCATTTGCCAAACACCTCATTATTGTGCTGCTCATCCCAGTCCATAACATGCAGCCGGTGTGCCGCATTAAAATGGGCCTTTCTGAATACAGCCACTTTTTCCTGTCCCATAATTGTACTGTTTTTGTGTGTTTATCTTTTTATGTTCAGTCTCCAAAATACTCTACGTAAATACGAGGGGTCTCGTATAATTTAATGCAGTGTAATTGTACCTTCCCCGGTAAATGTGGGGCTATCTGCTCCCAGATGGCCATGGCAAGGTTTTCCGTTGTGCACATTTTTCCCTGCAGGAAAGGCACTTCGATATTCAGGTTTTTATGGTCCAGGGCCTCAATAACCCGATCATTGACAATCCGGCTCAGTGCTTTGACATCCATTAAAAACCCGGTATCCGGGTCTGGGTCTCCCTTTACGGTCACAAAGAGCTCAAAATTATGCCCGTGCCAGTTTTCATTGGCACACAGGCCAAATACGGCTTCATTGTGTTGCTGGGTCCAATTGGGATTATAGAGTTTATGCGCTGCATTAAAATGTTCCAGCCGCGTAAGATAAACCATCTCTAAAAATTTTGACAAAGATAATCCGATTATTTGGGTAAACAAAGAGCGGCACGGGCTTATAGCACAAGGTATATCGGGTTTTAAGTGGAAGTCTCGATCGATTTAGGTTGTAAACGACCTGGAATAAAAGGGATTTAGTACTTTTAACGCCCATAGCAATTCATAGAGAAAAAACATAATTTAAGCATATATATGGCAAAAATAATCCGCAAAGCTGTCAGGACAGATTGTACGCAGATGATGGAACTGATCCGCGAACTGGCCCTATTTGAAAAGGCGCCCGAGCAGGTAAGTGTAGACCAGGCTCATTTTGAGGATAGCGGCTTCGGGGCTCATCCGGTATGGTGGGCGCTGGTCCTTGAAGACGATGAAACGGGCAAACTGATTGGCCTGGCACTTTATTATATACGTTATTCGACCTGGAAAGGGCAGCGCCTGTATCTGGAGGATTTGATTGTCAGCGAAAACTACCGGGGCAAAGGATTTGGAAAGCAACTCTTTGACGCCCTATTGGAGATTGCAAAAAAAGAAGGCTACCGGGGCATGGTCTGGCAGGCGCTGGACTGGAACACGCCGGCGCTGGAATTCTATAAAAAATACGGGGCCAACCTGGACAGTGAGTGGGTCAATTGTTCCCTGGATTTCTAAACTTCCGGCAATGCGAGAGCGCAAAAAGCGTTTTTGCCATCATCTTCAGGGGTATTGAAGTTGTAAAATGGATGTAGAAATTTTATAGCCCAGCAAACAATATTATATTTCGGGGTTATATTCTTTATTCCCGATTGGCCTGAAATGCTCAAAATGGGGCGTCTTGTACCTTGTTCTACTGTTTAAGCCTGATGACTTTTTTCACGGG
>Ga0164242_10003545_pt1 | contig 17772 bp, 9 predicted proteins | sample OricomgcompostMG_FD_108783 | JGI IMG/M metagenome (GOLD analysis project Ga0164242, IMG submission 108783) | Miracle-Growth compost microbial communities from Emeryville, California, USA - Original compost - Miracle growth compost (MG) ...
ATCTAAATCTGGCTGTCAACATCCAAATCTGGCTGTCAACATCCAAATCTGGCTATCCATCCAGGTCTCGCTGTCAGCATCCAAATCTGGCTGTCAACATCCAATCTGGCTGTCCATCCAAGTCTCGCTATGAACATCCAAATCTGGCTGTCAACATCCAAATCTGGCTGTCAATATCTAAATCTGGCTGTCAGTGTCCCTGCATTTCCTCCAAATCTGGTTGGTGTTGCAAGTGCCCCATTTATTCACGTGCACGCGGAGCTTCGGCCCAAGTTTTCCGAGCGCCTTATCCGCAAGGCCAGAATACTAGTAGTACACCTGTGAAGTGGTAGGGCACGTTTAACATCTTGAATTGGCGATCCTAATGGCAAAACTTTAAGCGATTGTTTTGAAAATAGCTATACGAATAAACCTCGTTAAATCGGCTCTACTTGTATACACCCTGCTTAGTGTAAGGTTGGTTTATGAACAAAATTGTTTTGACATAGTTACAGCAATGGGCCTCCGTACACCGTCGTAATCTAGGCCCGCGTGATGCCACAAGTAACAAAAAGTAACAGAACCAAAAGATTAGCTCGCTCCTGCAATGTGCTGCAAATGTTATGGTCTCGAAACCTAACAGAAAAGGACCGGATAAGGGCGTAGCACATTGAAATGCTAGATTTCTATTCGTCGGTCTGTAGGCGAGCCGATTACAAACAATAAGATCTGCCAACGGCCCTCGTGATAGTTAGATGCCAAGAGCGTTGGTATAATTAGTTAGAGAATACGTTATTTAATTTACTTCTCCAAACACAACCACTTGCTATGCGAGCTTACAGAAACTAAACCGTAACACTAATCAGAATGTTCACATTTGTGACTAACAACATGAAGATGACAATAACTCCCACTTGGTGCTAACTGTATCCCTACAGATTCTTGTCAGCTTTTTCCTCCCTCGACCGGCGCTGAGTACTTTCTATTATTACCCGTCAAGGCAGGACCCGTGGCAATTCTACTGTTACGTCTACGTAAAAGAGCGTATTTTTGCTTTGTTACTTTGTTATGAGTAGCGTTCCGCTGTTACCGTCCAAGACGACAAAACCGGACGCTATAACCGATCAATATAACAAAATAACCATCACATCTACTAGTCTCATATCATGGCATTAAAAAAAAAGCCAGATTCTGCTCTCACCTCGCAGATAAATAGTGTGATGGCTCTCACAATGTTCTCCGATCTTAGAAGGACAACAATCAGCAATCGCCTCGTCCTCAACCCGTGAGAACAATCAATTCGTCTGATCAAAAGTTTTTCAAAATTCTATCATCTCCTGAGAGTGACAAGGCTTCTTTATTAGCCCTTACAAGACATCTTGATCTTAACCGCTGCTTGCCTCGACCATGGGAGAGCCGACCTGGACCTGCGTAAGTACAACATCTCAAACCTCTGAACAACTCGAAGGCTTACCAGCGGCTCTGTTAGTGCGCCTGCGAGCATGGACCCATGCATGGCAACACCGAATCCTGCCAGAAATGTTCCCATGCCAAATGCTCTGAGTGCCCTACGGTCACGACCTAATGCTGGGAAACGGTCGAAGGCTCCTATATCGCCCGTCATATATAGCCCAGAATCTGCGTTGGCTCATTACGCCAGCTTCTCATTTGTCACACTATTTTCCACGTTAATGTGGTCTAGTAGTTTAAATGAATGGGGCTGAATGGTAGCCTACAAAGAACTGGTTGAAGAGAGAAACAAAAGTTGCACGAGGAGCTATGGAAGTTGTAGGGAAGGGAGAGTGAGAGGGAACAAGGGAAAGTTTATATTTTGTGTTCTGGGAATATTTCGGTCTCTCATTCTTCATTTCAAATGCTTTTACCATACTTTTGATGCTTTATCATCATTGCCAGTCATTACCAGTTACACAAATAACATGAGTTGGCCACTCCCCTCTAAATCTGCAGATATATCACTCAGGGAATGATCAATATCCACCCGGCCACCCAAGCAATCAGTCTGGGCCGCCCAGATGGTGTCGTAGGCAATCTTGGAGACCAGTAGCACCGATGACTAACCGTACATAGATATAGAAAGGCTGGTAGGACTTCTCAGCACGGCTGAGGAGGCCGAATTCATTGATGATGTGGAGAGCGACGATATATCTCCATAAGAGGTAGATATAGGGGTACAAGGAGTGTTAGTTTAGGTTGATCTCTCCCGACTTGCGTTCCGATTGCAGCGTGAGAGGGTATCTTCCACCCAGACTTCGCCAAAGCGACTTCTCCAATACGCCGGCAAGTACTGTAGTAGTACACACCGGTAGGAGCTGGAATGCGATACTGATATCGGAGAACCTATCAACCCTCATTTTTCCTACTGTATTATACAGCTATCGAAGTTTAACCAAGTGCATAACGTAATCCTACGATCTCAACCCTTTGATTTGCTCTCGTGCGAACCAAAATAAATTATTGAGAGATTGACTCCATAATGCCTTTTATAATGCAACCAACCTCGAGGATACTTTATTATAGCCTTTCTTAGAAGTATTATTTGTTACGATCTACATAACTTTCTTGACTCTATTTAAATAGAAATATAGTCCCACCGGTTTTCCCCATTAGTTTTGAAGGACTTACAGGTTAGACAGCTCAAGTTTCTGGCTCCTTGTTGTTCCAATTTGTATTGATTTTCCTCGTTATGTCCATCCTGCTACATTCCGTTTTGATATGTGTTAGCAATGTGCCGTACCAAGATGTAGTATTTTTTTTATTTTTTTTAAAAAAAAAAAGCCGGACAATCTCGATATCGCTGCTTAAGTCCGAAACTGTGACCGTGTCTTTAAATACATAGTATGGTGGCGGGATTGATTTCCCATTGTCTCAGCTGTTACCCAGTTTCTACATGAGTTACAAATAATACTACTGACTGACGACCGAAACAAATATTTTAGTTAGCTTAGGTGCCATCTAGTCGTAGCATAGTGCTCCTATTTCAAATATATACAAGAAAACACCTAGGCCCTAGAGAGTATGGCCGAGCGTTCTCCTCTGAAGTGTCCGGTCGCGTATGCCGCATCTTTCCATCGGCCCCTTTGAAGTCGGTGGCAACTTGTCAAGCCTGATCTGTGACTAGCCCCCCCTCTGACGTCCCCTCTGACTTAAAGCAGCCTCACACCCAGGTTGCCCATCATGCTTGGTATTTTATGGGGGGGTCTCAACATTGATGGTTGCCGAACCGGTGCTGAAGTACCCCTCGGTGGCGACGATCATGTAATCGTGGCTGCCCATCTTCAGGCCTGACTGCTCCCATGCAGCAAAGTGGTTACCAGTGGTAACGTTTCCGCCAGTGTGCTTAGACGTGCGCTGTAGGTTTTCCAAAGGTTAGTAACTTTACCCTTCTCAGGTGACCGCAACCGGTTTCATTATTTTCCTATTGGGTCATTGGCGGGACATTCTGGGAAGTACTCACGATAGACCAGTACTGCTGGAAGGTTGATGTGCCCTCGATACTGGGCTGGTTGGTACGCGTGCTGGTGTATATATCATAGGTCGCTCCGTCACTAGTGACGGTGCCCTTCTTCTGCGCATTCGAAGCAGGGTTGTAGGTACCAAAGTTCTCGACGACGTAATACTCAACAAGGGGGTTCTTAGTCCAACCGTAGACGGCAAGGTACTGAAGTTGAAGTCAGCGCTGTTTCTGCAACAGCTTGGGGGAGGCTACAGTCATATATACTCACGCTGTTGCCGTTCGGATTGTAGGAGCCAGAGTAAGTGATAGTCCTACAAAGCGCCCCGTTGTCAGGACAAATGTTCAAATCCAAATACTTGACGTTGAGAACCCGTACTTAGGACCACCGGGGTTCCAGCCCTTCCCGCCGACGAAGTTTCCACCACCACCGCCCCACTTAACGCTGTATTGGCCACCGGCCTCGTTGGTGTATGTGACGTCGGACCCACCGTCAGTCCACCAGGAGTAGTAGTAGCCGTTGTGCTTGCCGGTGGAGCTAGGAGTTCCCGCCCGCTTATCGTTAGGGTTGGGGGTGGGCCCAGCTAGAACACCAGCGACGGCCGAGAGGGCGACGACGAGAGACGAGAGGGCAACCATGGTGATTGTGGCTTAAAGTTCAAGTTATTTAGGGCGGCTTGGAAACAGCCACCACCAAGGGCGAGTACCCTCTGTCTTTATACCTTTCAACCGCAGGGCGCTCGGTTGGGGTCGATTAATATACGGCTCTAGGATATTGTCCCCGCGAGGCCATTACGTGCGCGTAAACACTTGGGGGCCCATCGTGAAGATAGAGGCGAGATGAGTGTGCGCACAAATGTAGATTAACAGGGGCGGCGCCGTCTGGGGCTTCGGGACCGGGATATCACGTAGTCTATAGACTAGGAGTTGGATAATCAACAAACAATATATGTTCATTCTACTTGCCGTATCCCACTACCAGCTACCCCATCTCCCCACAGTTTGACTCGGCCACTCAAAGAGAGAGATGAGTATGGTGTCAGATAATATGTATTCCACTCCGCGTAAAAGCTACACCCCACTCAGAGTTTCACGATGAGGTGACCACCAACGGATAATTCAAGCTTGGCGCGCCAAGCGCGCTGTAGGGAAGTTTTGCCGGTGGTTAATGGCCACTTGGCGCTTGGCGCCTAGACACCGCGAACGACATATCTCTCATATGGGGGAAAGCTCCAACCCGTAGCCCTTGTAGCGTCGTAGTAGGGGCAATTATGCGGTAGAATCACGAAAGTCTCAGTCACCCGGCTTAGCCTCTCGAAGAGGAAATTCCGGGCTCCAGAGCGCCGGTGTGAGTGGCATCGAATATATTGAGAATTGCGTGTCCCGGTTGTAATTTCCTGTGCCTTGGGGATCTTGAGGGATTTGGCCACTGACGAAGCTGTGGGGGAGTTAACTAAGAGGGGAGTTCGCATGTGAAGCTAGCTCGAGGCTCCCTAGCAAGCAATGTTCGCCTGTCCCTCTGCGACTCGCAGTCTCGGACCCAATAGTTGAGGAGCAATGATCAAGGGAATTTCTGGACGGACCGTGGGCCCGCTGCCTCGGACCGCGGGGTGGTAAGTCGCATGTACAAAACACCCGGGAGGCGATCTCTTCTCAGCCAATCGATTGAAAAAAGGGAACCAGGAATGGAAATTATATAGAACACTAGAGAACCTTGGACTGCCAGTGATTTACCCGTGCAATAGGGAAACGACTGAGTCTGTTGGCTGGCGCTGAGTTCACTGAGGCATGTGAACCATCCGGCCGAGAAAGGGGCCAAAGGGCTAACACTTCCCCAGTGGCGATAGAGAAAGGGAGACGCTCATCCCATCTCAGTTACCATTGCGTCTCCTTTGTGAGCTGTGAAGATCCCCACGATCCTGCGCCTGCTTCCTGTGGTATTCCTGCGCCAGATCCAGACGCCGTTGATAGCAGTGCCGACGTTACTTGGCGTGGCGTTCAGTTCCCGCTACCCCGTCCCACTCTTCTAACCCCCATTGCTGCACCCCAGTTCTTGGCGCCCAGTTGTTATGCCCGAGTCCCGACTGGTGGTTGTGCATCGAAGAGCTTGGCTGCGTGATTTAACCAAGTCGGGTGTGGGGGGCGGCTCCTTCAAAACCAGGACGAGCGTCACAAGATGATAGTATTAAGCCAAACGCCGCGGTTGCACAGTTTTGGATAGGGTGCTCATAATCCATTCACCTAGTATTTCACGCTACGTTGATTGTTTACACGGCCATTGTGTCGTCGTCCCTACGGTCAAGTGACCATAGCTTTAACTGATAAGGGCCTACTAGCGATCGGCGCAGGGTTGCGGAGGTTCTGATGTAGCCGCTCGACATCTTTGTCCCGACTAACATGGGCCGCCAAGGTTCCTGACCGCTGCTTGGAGGTGGAGAGTACGGTACCAGGTATCTTCGCACATTAGAGTAAGGGGCTACACTTACTCGTCGTACGAATTGGAGGCCCAATAACCAATGGGAGAATGCCCGGAATGCGGCTTCCGGTACCACATCGCGCTCAGTTCGAGTCACCGATAGGCATCGCCTTGAACCGTGGTTCGCGCCGAAGTAAGCCTGGGGCGGGCTGGGATATTGGTAAGTCGTCATGACTGGTCCATGGTACAGCGACCAGAGCAAATAATCTCGCATTACAGCGAGTCAATAATAGTCTGGAAGAGATTACATTAGCGACGTTTTCACGGTTCTCGTGAATTGGCTGTGTCCGATGGGGATAGGAGTTGTGGATTTAAGGTTAAAACCTTGATGTGCTTACCTGAAATGTCAGCCAAATCGCTTGACTGCCATAATTACCGGCTATCCACTTGCTGAGTGGGCCTTTCAAAGGCTGGGGGGTGGTTGTGACGGGCTGCGCCGTATAGGGGGCCTCGGGCACAGTCCCTCAGAGTGGGAATCGAAGAACGGCCTCAAGCGTGGCAGCCGTTCAAAGCACGTAAACCACGTTCCTAAAGCAGATTGACCTGGAAGTAGCCTTCTGTCTCTACAATTGCCCGCAAAACGTTTGTCAGGCAGTACGAGGATGGGGATGGTCAACTCAGATCACAGTTAAGGTTTTTGGAATAGACCCAAAAGGGGGGTATGATACAACCGACCGAACCTGTATTCTGAACGAGCGTATGTTCCATGATGGATCTCTCTATTCCTCAACCTCTGAACCAGGGTAGTTACTTCACCTCAGTCTTCTAGCAAACCAAGCTTCTCTAACATTGGCGACAGGCCCGCGGGAGAAGAGATTAAAATGAAGGGTGTACTTAAATAGTCCGAAGACTAAGGTGGCCGGTTATCAAGTAACTGCCTAAGTATGAAGCATCTACCACCGCCCGCGCGCCGAATAAGCTGACCCATTCCTTCTGTTGCTGGCAGAGCGCCATCAAGTCGTTTACGATAGCGCGTGCCGAATTGTAGTTTGAAGTCCCAGCAGTGTGTGATGGGGGTTTGAGCAACGCTATCTTCAATTTTGCGCATAACACCACTGCTAATAACACGCTAGATGTCTATGCCATTTTATCAAGAAATTCTCCATGCCGAGGTTTTTACTTAGTGATTGGTAGAGAGCCGATCCAGAACATATAGCTGGTGACGATGATCCCTTGCAAAGGGGCTGGAGACTTGGCGGCTGCCAGACTTCTGACCCACATAGATCTGGCGACCATCAGGCGTTCGTTGCCAGATCGACCTGACCAAAACAATCCAGATGTCCCCTCCATGCCACGTGATGTCACTCGTGACTCGTCAACGCGGTGCCTCCCCGAGTTTCTGCAGCAATGGCGACCTTGGTGACTAGACATCTGCCATAAACAGCAGAGGTCGAAAGTAAACGAACCCGACAGTCTCGTTCATTTCGCAATCGATGCATTGACAGTATTTATTTGCAGTAATCTGCTCATTTTTTCACCCTGAAGTTTCCGTTGATGGTACCGAGGTACGTACCCTTTTACAGAAGTGGTGGACAATAAGATCAGAAATCACATGACCGCGCCTTCCGATTTCGCGCTATTTGTCCCCTGTCCTGCCAACCGAAAAATCGCGGCGACAAGCACAACCCACCGACATCGTCAACAATCGCTAACGGCTGCCCGACAGAGAAGGCTCAACGACGACAACGACCTCTCTTTCCCAGCATTGATTTGTCTCATGCACCACTCTTCCCGACCATAATCTGCTCGGTTTGACATCCTGTAAATCGCCATAGGACCCACTCAACTCCAAGTATGTGCACCTCCTCAATTCTAGCGCCTGCCCTCTGGTACTGTTATGTCTGCGTCAACTTGTGTTTGGTGGTGTTCACTACCTAGTCCATGGTTTCCATAACAAGAATGCATTACAAGGGAAGCCGCTTGTTGCTACGGAAACTAATCAACAAAGCAGCCGGCCTATGCCAACCCGACGAGTCCAGCAAGGACATCGATAACCCCACCCGACCGAGGCTTCGATACCCGGCCGCTCTTGCTCCCGCCCCTGTAGATACTACCACTGCCGATAGCAGTAAACCCCGCAAGATGGCAGAAGAAGAAGATTTCAGTTCTCTGCCATTGACGGATCGCTGGGTGCACAAGGTACGCGTCGCTCTGATGTGGAATCGTCTTGGGAAGTCGTTGGGCAGTAAGGCTAATCCTACCCCGTCCTATCTCCTAGATCTGGAAAGTCCGCAAGGCAGCATACGAAGATGCAGTGAAACTGTTTGAGCAGACTCCCGACGAGAATGATCCGGCCTTCCGACCGTTCTTACAGGATACGGGCTTGATGAAGGGAGCTGCGGCCGATTCCAACGTCGCTGCGCAACAAGATGGTCTGGCAGCACTGTGCGCCTTCTTGAAGTTCGGCGGCCGCGAAGGGGCCGTGCGGACACGATCCCAGGTCCTCACCCCTCTTGTGGAGAAGGGATTGCCATCCACAAGAGCAGCCACCAAAGCGTCGGCGCTCGAGGCCCTCCTCCTGTATATCGAGCTCGATGTTGCCGGCCCCGTCATCGAAGACATATTACCGGCCCTTTCAAACAAGCAGCCGAAGGTCGTCGCGGCATCACTCGCTGCCCTCACCCAGATCTTTCACAACTATGGCTGCAAGACCGCCGATCCTAAACCAGTCCTGAAACTCCTACCGAAGGTGTTTGGCCATGCGGATAAGAACGTTCGGGCGGAAGCTACGAACTTGGCGGTTGAATTTTACAGGTGGCTTCGCGACGCGATGAAGCCCATGTTCTGGGGCGATCTGAAACCGACCCAGCAGACAGACCTGGAGGCACAGTTCGAGAAGATCAAAGCAGAGGCCCCTCCGAAACAGGAACGCTTTCTCAGATCACAGCAAGCTGCCATGGCTCGTGCGCCGGCTGCTGGTGCTGGTGGTGGAGAGGTGGACGACGGAGACGATGCTGCAGATGAGCCGGCAGAGGTTGACGCTTTCGACTTGGCAGAACCCCAGAACGTCTTGAGTAAGGTTTCCAGCGACTTTCACGACAACCTAGCATCCGCGAAATGGAAGGATAGAAAGGAAGCGCTCGAGGCGTTGTTTGCAGTGTTGAATGTGCCTAGGATCAAGGACGGCGACTTTGCAGAGATCAACCGCGGCTTAGCGAAGTGCATGAAGGACGCCAACATTGCTGTCGTCACCCAAGCGGCACAGTGTATCGAGGTCCTTGCGAAGGGTCTGCGGAGAGGGTACGGCAAATACCGGTCCATCGTCCAGCAACCCATCATGGAGAGGCTGAAGGAGAAGAAACAATCAGTGGCCGATGCGCTCGGTGCGGCGTTGGATCAAGTATTTCAAGCAACAAGTCTTACTGACTGTCTCGAGGACATCGTTGCTTTCTTAGTTCACAAGAACCCCCAAATTAAAGAGGGCACCATGAAGTTCCTCATCCGCTGCCTGCGAACCACCAGGACCGTACCAAGCAAACAAGAGATATCCACCATCGTGGACTCAGCGAAGAAACTCCTATCCGAGTCGAGCGAAGGCCTGCGATCCGGCGGTGCCGAGATTCTTGGAACGGTCATGAAGATTATTGGCGAGCGACCAATGAACCCCCACCTGGAAGGCCTAGACGAGATTCGAAAGACGAAGATCAGAGAGTTCTATGAGACGGCCGAGGTCAAGGCTAAGGATAAGCCAAAGCCGCAGCCGGCTCCTAGCCGAGCTCCCCCAGCCGCATTAGGTGGCAAAAAGCCCGGTGGCGTCGTGAGGAAAGGCCCTGTCGGTGTCAAGAAAACTGCGCCAGCCGCCGCTCCTCCCCCTGCGGCTGATACGGCGCCGCTTGCGCCCCAGCCTACATCCCGTGCCGGCCCTGGAGCTAGATTAGGGATGCCCAAGCCATCCGGTCTGGGGGGGCTTAAAGCACCTCAAAAGAGGACCCTCGCCGGTCCTGGCGGGGCTTCACCCCGACGACCCGCAGCCGTAGCTCCATCACCTGACTTCGACGATGAGCTTCCCGCATCCCCTCCTCCCCAACCAAGACCACGCATGGGACTTGGAAGAGGCGGCCTTGCAGGTCGATCCCTTGTGAAACCGTCAGCTGCGGCCGCCCCTGTTGCACCGTCGGAATCACCCACACCATCGTCCGGTCTCACGGCACTCGAACGGGCAGAGCTCGAGGAGCTTCGTGCTGCCAACGATCGTTTACTAAAACAGCTCGAAGAGTCACGGCATGATCGGTCGAAGCTCGTATCAGAGATTCAGGAATTGAAGAACCAAAACGCAGGCCTTATAGAGGACCACACCCGCGACGTCCTCTCCATCAAGGCAAAGGAGACACAGCTAGTCCGAGCCCGGAGCGATGCGGAGGCTGCGGAGCAGACAAACGAGCGCCTGCGCCGCGAGCTTGATAGGCTTAAGCGTGCTTTGAGCAAGGCCGAATCCACCGGTGCCAACGGGGGTCCGGGCAGTCCCGTAAGCCCTAGCATTGGCCTGGGCATGATGAGTCCGACTCACGACGACGCCGGCATCTACCGCGACGGCGGCTATCCAACGAGTGCGAACCGGAATCGCATGAGTTTCACCAGCACCATGAGCGAGGAGAAGGAGAACGGCGAAGCCTCGGCCCCATACCCTCGGAACAAACTCAGCCCCGAACTGCGATATGGAGGGGGCAGTGGCGGGAGCAGCGGGCGTGGGAGCCCCGCAAGAGGATTCCGGGTTGCGGGGATGGGCATCGACGCGGGAGTTGCCGACGCCCCACCGCAGTCAGCGCCATCGGGCTTTAGCTACGGTGGCGACAGGGCCGGAAGCAGAGCCGGAAGCAGGGCTAGCAACCGGACTGGCGAGGGCGCCAACCAGGGTGGAGTGGAGAGCTGGAAGCGGGCCGCTGAGGTGACGAGTCAGCTGAAGGCTCGCATCGAGCAGATGAAGGTAAGTCGTCTATGACTGTGGCACATGGAAGTCCGATATCTAACTTCGTATCTAGGCGAGGCAAGGGATTTCACGACCTTAGGAGACTGCAACTCTCCGGATGAGCATATGAGATTTACTTGTTCCATCAGAACCGTAACTCCTTTTCGCTGCTTCAGGGGTGGGTCCCCTTTTTTGAATGCATTTTTCGGCGTCGGATATGAGGCATACCCCCTCTTTATCTTTTTCTAGCCTTTCTCAATTGTTGCTTTGCCTTTCCGATCCAGGTCGTGGCTTCATTTTGTGGTTGGAGCAAATAAAATTCGTAATGGTGGATTTGAAATGGCGTCTGGTCGAGGGTTTATTGGGTCGCTGCAAGCTTGCTTCGACGCGGGTCTCATTGGGTTGAAGACCTTTCGTGGTAAATGAATGGCTGTATGGAAGAGTAATGGCACGTATATTTGGTGTTTCTTCCCTATGGCTATGCAGGGTATCTTGAGTCTTGAGCCTTTCCCATCGTGAGTCTAAGATTCGGATATGTATACTTCTCTGTGCTAAAGTCATGGACAGTGGAAGACTATGCGCATAGTTCAACACAATTGCCACTCAATTCCTAACCGCCAGTATGCTCATTTTATCCCTTCAGTAATTATGAGCTTACGCTGACCTCTCGGTTTTTCGCCAACTTGCTAACTACCAGTGTTTGCGATGCATTAGGGCCATGTATTGATAATCAGGACGGCATCAAGGGGCAATCCTACGCCGCATTCTACCCGTCAAGTGAGTATCCAACATCACTATGCTCCTGCCCGAGTTTTATCAACCGTTTACGCATTGCCTCCGCCCTTGCCCTCGTCGCCTCGTCCAAGACGCTGAAGTCACACCTGTCGATCCAATCCTTACATCCATGCTGCAAGACATTCCTGGCTCGGACAGCCGCGCCGTCGACGTGGCCCGCACTCCCGTGCAGCGTCATGCGCGGCTTGGTCGAGTCGTACACGCCCCTGTGGAGGATGTTGTTGTTATAAAACACGACATCTCCGGCGTTGAGCTTGACGACCAGCTGGTCGGGGAGGACCTTCTCGAACGGATCCGCCGCCCGCTCGACGTCGGTCCTCGCGCGCCTGTGCGAACCCGGCACGACGACGAGGCTGGCGTCGTCGTACAGCGGCAGGTTCCACTGCGCCGAGAAGGCGGGGCGGTTGAGGCGCTCGAGTTCCTCCTCGGCGGTGGCGGTGGCGGCGATGTCGTCGCGGTGCCAGCGCAGCTCGAAGTCGCGGTCCGGCCGCACGAGCAGGTTGCACAGTTCCATGACCAGCTCGTCGTCGCCGCACTGCAGGAGCTCCCGCGTGGGGCCGACGACGGCGTCGGAGAAGTAGAGCGCCGTGTACAGCTCGCGGTGGGGCATGTCCGGGTGCAGAATGCCCTGCACCCCCCAGATGCCTTCCGCGGCTGGGTTGGGCCCCTTGGCTGGCCACGGTGGAAATTGCTTCGGCAGGGTCCGGACGTGCGGCCACTTGCCGGCCCGGGCGTATGCCGTTGTCGATTCGGCTGCGTCACGCAGTTTGGTGACCTGCTCCGGTGCGATGGCAGATGGGATTACGACGAAGCCGTCCCGGCCGAGTCGGTCGAGGAGTGAGTCAGCGGTCATGGTAAATTGTGGCAGTAAGGTGGGTTGCTCTGTGAGTTGTTGGGATTTCTCTGCCAGTGTCTGTCCCGTGAACTTCGCCAAGCTACCACGGAAGGGAAAAGTGCGGAGCCTGCGTTGCTTGTCGACTATATAGCAAACAAACGATCCTCGCGTGCTGTACAATTCCTAGTGGTTATCAGTTGACGAGTCCACCGATCGGCCCCATCTTCCCCGCCCGACCATTACTAGCACGACAATTCCGACGCGAACCGGTCGTCGACACTCCAACGGAACGGGGCAACGTTACAAGGGCAGGGTGGAGACCCGGTGTTACATTCCGATAACATCGTCAATCTCTTGGGATTCTCAGCTAAGAGCCTCCATTTCTCTTGAGGACCGCCTCACACGAGTAACCTTAGGGTAGCACGCGTCACTGTGTCATCCGGTCGAAAAGCTGGGCCCGTCGCTCCCACCGTCGCAAGGTTCCGTTCAGAAACTCAGGGTTTTCACGTGCTAGGTGATTACTCAGCATCAACCTGTAAATCACGTGGACCCCTTTGAAGTGACCAAGTCTTCTCAGGTTCACAACATAGCTCCCATTAACGAATGAGAGGCACTAGGCACCAGTCAAATGCCGGCCGGGCAGCTTGACAGGGATCGAGAAAATATTTACCGCAACCACGCCTATGTAATCCCTCCCGCCCTGCTTCATGATGCGGGGGCAATGAACCACCACCATACAAGGAGGCTGTCTTAGAAAGACCTCACTTGCATCGTAATGATCGGTACTTCTTCCGTTCCCGTTCGTCTGATACGGAGTGTTATTGGCTCTGTTGCATGATTCTGGCAATGCCAGTCAAAATTACTTCCATCCCCACTCCATCATTTGTTCGTTACCTCGTTTGCCAGCATATTCTTAGTTAAACAATACGACTGTGGAGGTGCTAGAGAAGGACTCTCCGAGTGCCATAAATGCATGCCGTATTTATTCATCAACCACCTCAGTGGTGTTACTCCGCTACTCCAAGCCCACGATCTGCTGCAAAGCCAGCGCCGACTCCGCGTTTAGGGGACCTTGCATAAAAACCACATACTCAGGCATTTTCGGATGAGTTCGCCAAGCGTTGATCCAGCCGTTATAAATAAGGAGGCGGAACTGACTTTAGCTTTGGAGCTCACGTCATCAACGCTGTCCATCAGTGTCGGCTAGGGCCGATGGTGTTAGTATTTCAAGCCGTTTATCCTAGATCAAGCTATTAATCTAGATCAAGCTGTTGCCCTAGGTTGATATCGAGGTAGTTGGCTAAGTTTATACCAGCCGTTGAGTACCTGTTATGTACATGTACGTACCACCGAATCGATTACTTGTATACAGCTAGAGATATTGTCTATCGGAAAATACTTAATTGCTGACAGTCGGCTGACATATTGCGGGCGAATAGTGACAAAATCATGAGCTTTATTAGTACCATCTAAGTGCCTACTACCCACATACGCTGCTAATGCTCCTACAGGATATTCACAATGCTTGTCGCTGGCAGGCCCGTCACCACGCCTCGCTCTGTAAGTATACACAAAAGTGCACGCTTCTTCGCTCCTTCTAAAATCCCAAAGCCGCAAAGATGACGTCTTATAGCTCTGGGGACCACAGCTACTGGAACAAGTTTCCTAGTTTCTTCAGACCCTTACCCATCTTACTTCGCGTGCTAGGACCTTCTAGCGGTGGCGGTGGGATGTAAGGTTGGCGTGGTGGTTCGTCAAGTCTGGCCTTGACAAGAGTTTTCTTTTTTAACGATTCCAGATCACGCGGCTCGTTAGGAAGGGGCTGTAGAAGTCTCTGCGGCGGAGGATAATTGTGTGCTGATGGCGGCGGTACAGAGCGTGGTCCCGATGGCGGAGAAGTTACCCTTTTCAGCGGCTGTGGACCTTTCGGTTTATAAAGGCCAAAGCTGGTTGTCGAACTGGGAGTACTGGGTCCTGGCCGTGAAAGGCCAGCCCAGGTCGCTGAGCCTGAAGAATTCAGTAACGGACTGGGGTGCCCTGGGCGTGATGGGCCGGCCGGGGCCACTAGACCTGGAGAACTAAAATACGCACTGGTGAGATCTGTCCGGGATGGGCCAGCCCGAGCCGCTGCGCCTGAAGAACTTAGCAACGGACTGGTGTGCCCTCGCTCTGATGGGCCAGCCCTAGCCGCTGTGCCTGAAGAGCCCAGCAACGAGGTTCTGACTCTTGCTTGGGAAGAACCGACTGCTTGGGAAGAAGAACCGGCTGCCATCGAGGGCGGTTTTTTGGGCGGAGGCGTGTGTGATACAGGATCGTACCCCACGAATCTCCCGTAGGCGTCGAGGCGGGCGACCAGATCCTCCCATTGTGCCAGAGTTTCCCGTATCTGGTGAAAGTAATCCTTGAAATATGTGCTGTTCCCCTGTTCAGCGGCGGCAATCATGTAGCTGTAGTTGCGGGCCGTACGTAGCCCGACGTCGATCGGGTGGGCGTTGCCCGGGGGCCGCGTGGGGTCCAACCTTTCAAAACGGCTCTAGCTCCAGGAACATGGGTTATTAGTCGTCAGTCAGATGGCCGTGTAACGGGAGATAGGGTGTAACAAACGGTGAACTCCGCGATGAATTTTTCGTGCTCGGGGCTACATCTGTATCGCCAGGATCCCTCATCCTGGAGGATAACATCATCTAACCGTCCCTCGTCGGGCTTGAACATGGTTGAGGATAGTCGATATGTCGTATAATCATAAAGGACGGGAGTGTTAGGGCTGTTGTTCAGGGCTGTTGTTAACGAAACATTGGCCTACATTTTGACCTACTTAACGGAGGAAGGATGGCAAGTGATATGGGTTGCAGTTGATTTGGCTGGGGCAGGAGCGGGCGAAGCAACCAACCTTGGCTTCTCGTAACTCTAAATCTACAACTTCAAGGGCAGGCGGCGACCAGACCCCAGTGCCCCTCCTCTAAATTTGCAACCTGCTCCCATAACCTTAATGCGAATGCTCAGGCTTAATCCAATGTAACAGGTTGAGCCAGGACATACATGCCGATCTCCAGCGTCGGCTCTTTCCCTACTCCATGTCCAATGTCAGCTAGCGAGGCTATGCCTGTCGCGTGCAAACCACATGCACTTAGATATATTGTCTTCCGATAGCGTGGGCTTAAACGTGAGCGGAACACGTACTGTATCGCCTACTCTCCCAACTGTTTCTTGCCTGAGCACGATGTGCATGCTTTGCGTGATAATTAGACCCACGCCCAAAAGGTTCCAATATTGGCATGAGTATCAACGTGAACAAGGAATTTAAAGCAACTCGCACTGCTTACTAGGAAAAAACATCCTCGAAAGCAAGGCTTAGGTTTACCCCTTTCTGGAATCTCGCACTGCCCATCCTGTTAACCCCTTTAAAGCTCCTGGCGTTGTGCGCGTGACGTCGACGTCCGTTAAATTTTACACCATCAAAACCAGTGAAAATGAAAGCCGTCACCTACCTAATTTAAGATGCTTCACCGCTCCAACGTGAAGCTTTAAGGCCGCCATATAGCGCTGTGAGAAGACCAAATGAATCGGCGTTTTAACTAACCCATCTCTATCGTGAGTTGAAGAAGTAGTCCGTGTCATGTATGTGTCCCGGGGGGGTGGATTGAGGATTGGTTACTTTGCAAACGCAAACTGAATTACTTGCACATACCTAAAGCTAAGAGAGGTACGGCAAAGAAATTTGGTCTGCGTAGGGAGGTAGCACGTGGGATAAGAACCCCCAACATCACCCATGTTCGTACACATACGTGATGCATTAGTCCGTGGGGTGAACAACGGAATGTATCAGTACATAACTGCTGTCTAGTTGATACGTAGATAGCGAATAAGCGACGTAGCGGGGAGGATATCTACCAAGTCTTCATAAAGTGGCTAAAGATAGAGAGAAAGAGAAGTAATGCACGAGGTCCCAACACGCCCCCGCTACTGTTGCCCACATACTTACAAGAGGTTTAGAACCCCGGAGAACAAGGACTAAGGTGATTGATTGTTAGCATGTCCTCATATGGTTTGGCTAGTTCAGGCAAGGAGATAAGAGCTGTTAAATTCATGACCGGTGGCTTGAGACTAGCCCTCCTACCGCTGCTCTAGGGGCATGAACTTGATCTTAGTGTAAAGGATACCCCCACAGTCCACAAATCTGCTGGCAGCTGTATGATTTACATCATTAACATTGAACGGAACCCAGATATACAGAGGCGTGAGACGTGGAGTGACCGTGGAGTAACATGGGAACACAAAAGGAGGCAGGGGTATCAAGCGAGGGCCTACAAGCACATCTTCTTGGGAAAGATCGACGGCACCCCGGGACAAAATTCCTACCCGCCATGCCTCTATCGCCTTACAATTTTCCAAGCAAACCCGAGGAAGCGGTAACGTGGGAGGATCGTCGGAACGAATTGTGTTCTACCTTACCCACACGTGGAACATGTGCACTGACACTACCTACGCACTGAGTAAATATGATTACCAAGGTAGCCACAAGGGACATGAGAGGCACGAGAGGCACGGAATGGATGCGAAATACGGAGCCACGAACCTCACCGGCTGACACTCTCTCTTTACCTCGCCTATCGAGATGCATCCGTAACAGGCATACGAAGGATGGAACACCATTACCCATCCCCCGGATACAGCCGGTCAGTCCAGCTTTCATGCGTCAAATTGACGACAGAGCATCACCATCTTTGCAGAGGGAGAGTCCTTTCGGAAAATGATTGGGCGTTGTGACGCGATCTGCAGCCAGCCGCACCGACTGGGGCCCTGCTAGACCCGGCTGGGCTTAGCTGAACCACCGCTGTTTCTTTTTAAAGCGGCCACTGCCAAGTTGTAAACTCAGCCACGACAAGCCACTCCAGCCCTTGCCGCACTAAACCAGGGGTCCTCTCTGTGGTGGAACAGCCTGGCCAAATTCTTGTTTCGTTTCACCTCCACATGCGGGTTTTTTTTTACCGCGAGTGCTCCTCGTGTTCATCGCTTTAATCTGCGAAAGAATACTCGGCACCAGCGGTCCACCCATTACGCTTGGATATCTATTTCAGGCACCATAAATGGCGGCCAGGCAGGCAGTTATCTAAGCGATGAGGATCGTTGGCATAACGGTAACGGTCGCTGGGCCTCACGCTGGGCCGCACTGGTGCCTTCGTTGCGCGTTCAATACCAGATCTGTGCCGATGCGGCCGAGCCTCGATTCCAGCGCCGCCACCACTCGCGGCTGATGATTGACCACCGCAGCGGCAGCGCGCGCTGTACGCGGCAGCGCCGGCAGCCGA
>Ga0164242_10003546_pt1 | contig 17771 bp, 19 predicted proteins | sample OricomgcompostMG_FD_108783 | JGI IMG/M metagenome (GOLD analysis project Ga0164242, IMG submission 108783) | Miracle-Growth compost microbial communities from Emeryville, California, USA - Original compost - Miracle growth compost (MG) ...
AGGTGCGGCGGATTTCGGGATCGAGCTCGTCCAAGGAAGCCAGCGACGGCTTCTTCTTGGGCTCGGCGTAATAATAGGCGTCCTGATAGTCGATCGGCGGGATGGTGAGCTTGGCCCAGCTCACCTCCTCCATCGTCAGCCAGGCGCGATAGGCCTTCAGGCGCCAGTCGAGCATCCACTCCGGCTCGCGCTTCTTGGCGGAGATGAAGCGGACGATATCCTCGCTCAGCCCCTTGGGCGCGAACTCCTGCTCGATCGCGGTGTTGAAGCCCCACTCATAGGTGGAGAGCTTCTCCGCGGCGGCGAGCGCTTCCTGATTCCTTGTGGCCATCATGCGATCTCTACTTCCGCGCGCGCCGCCGGAACGGGCGCATTGGTCAATGTGGCGAGGCTCACCCGCGCGAAGGCGTCGCGCACCGCCTCGTTCACCACGCCCCAGTGCGGGCGCACCTGGCAGGTCCGCTCCAGCGCGCAATCGTGCTTTTCCTCGACGCAGCAGGTGAGCGCGATCGGCCCTTCCACCGCCTCGACGATGTCGGCGAGGCTGATCGCGTCCGCCGCGCGGGCCAGCACGAAGCCGCCGCCGCTGCCGCGCGTCGATCCGAGCAGCCCCGCCGCCGCCAGCCGGCCCATCAGCTTCTGCGCGCTGGGCAGCGGCACGCCCGTCTCCACGGAGAGGCAGGCGGCGGAAAGCCGCGCCTCCGGCCCGTGGCGGGCGGCGGCGGCCATCATCACCACCGCATAATCGGCCATGTTGGACAGGCGCATCGGCCCCGACTCCAAAATCGGATCAATTCCGTCTGATTGCCATGTGGTCGCGCGAGGGCTTCCGGTCAAGCCCGTAGCGGGGGGCGGAAGCCGGTCCCTTCGGGCGCGCTTCGCCAGCCTTGCCCTTCCTTGCCATATCAGCGCGCCGCTGTCAAGCGGAATAACCGGTCTGGTTATCCGATCGGCTCGCGGCCGCCCCGGCTTTGACAGGTGCGGCGCGCTCCCATACCGGCGGAGGCGATGCCGCTCTACCCCCTATTTCGCCCGCTGATCTTCGCGCTGGATGCCGAGCGCGCGCACCGCCTCACCATCGCCGCGCTGGAAACGCTGCCGGCGCGCCGCCCCCGCCCGTTCGATCCGCGCCTCAAGGTCCGCGTGGCCGGGCTCGACTTTCCCTCGCCGGTGGGGCTGGCGGCGGGGTTCGACAAGGATGCGCGCGCGGCGGACGCCATGCTGGGGCTGGGCTTCGGCTTCGTCGAGGTGGGCACCCTCACGCCCCGGCCGCAGGCGGGCAACCCGCAGCCGCGCCTGTTCCGGCTGGCCGAGGATCATGCCGTCATCAACCGCATGGGTTTCAACAACGGCGGGCAGGAGGCGGCCTTCCACCGGCTGGAGGCGCGTCCCCGGCGCGGGATCGTCGGGGTGAATGTCGGGGCGAACAAGGATTCACCCGATCGCATCGCCGATTATGTCGAGGGCGTGCGGGCGATGGCGTCAGTCGCCGATTACCTCACCGTCAACATCTCGTCGCCCAACACGCCGGGCCTGCGCGCGCTCCAGCAGAGCGAGGCGCTGGACGCGCTGCTCGGCGCGGTCACGGCGGCGCGGACGCCGGGCGTGCCGATCATCCTCAAGGTCGCCCCCGATCTGGAGCCCGCCGAAATCGACGCGATCGCGCGTTCGGCCATCGAGCATCGCATCGATGCCCTGATCGTCGCCAACACCACCGTCTCCCGCCCGCCCCTCGCTTCGCGTCATGCAGGAGAGGGCGGCGGCCTTTCCGGCGAGCCGCTCAAGGCCCTCGCCCTCCGGCGGCTCAGGGATTTCCGCGCCGCGACCGGCGGCGCGCTCCCGCTGATCGCGGCGGGCGGCATCGCCTCCGCGCAAGACGCCTACGCCCGCATCCGCGCCGGGGCGAGCCTGGTCCAGCTCTATTCGGCGCTGGTCTATCAGGGCCCCGGCCTCGCGCGGCGCATCGCGGACGGATTGTTGCCGCTGCTCGCCCGCGACGGTTTCGCCACCCTCGAACAAGCGATCGGCGCATAGGGCTTGTAGCTGGCGCAAAGCATGCGGGGCTGGCATTACCTCTTCCGTTCGTGCTGAGGAGCCACTGAGCTTGTCGAAGTGGCGTCTCGAAGCACCAGGTCAGACCCTTCGAGACGGGGCTTCGTCAAGCTCAGCCCCTCCTCAGGGCGAACGGTGGGTTTCCGCATAGGCAATCAGGGGAGAGGGATGCGGGCGTTCGAGGATTTTCCCAATCTCGTCACCATGTTCTTCACGCGCGTGGGCGAGAAGGGCGACGCGCCCTTCCTGTGGCGCAAGCAGGACGGCGCTTGGGCGTCGACGAACTGGGCGGAGGTCGCGCGCCAGGTCGCCGCGCTCGCCGCGTCCTTGAAGGGGTTGGGCCTCGAACCCGGCGATCGGGTGATGCTGGTTTCGGAGAACCGCCCCGAATGGTGCGTCGCCGATCTCGCCATCATGGCGGCGGGCTGCGTGACGGTGCCCGCCTACACCAGCAACACGGTGCGCGATCACGCCCATGTGCTGGAGAATAGCGGGGCGCGGGCCGTCATCGTCTCCACCGACAGGCTCGCCGCCAACCTGATCCCGGCGGTGCTGCGCGCGGATCGCTGCGGGATCGTGATCGGCATCGATCCGATGCGGGTCGGCCAGGCGGGCGCGTTCCGCTTCGAGAGCTTCGAGGCGCTGACGGCGGGCGAGGCGGACGTCGCCGCCTGCGCGGCGGCCGCGCGCGGCTTCACGCGCGACGATCTCGCCTGCATCATCTACACTTCGGGCACCGGCGGGGCGCCGCGCGGGGTGATGCAGCATCACGGCTCGATCCTCCACAATGTCGCCGGCTGCGTGAAGGTGATCGCGGAGGATTTCGGCTGGGGCGACGAGATATTCCTCTCCTTCCTCCCCCTCTCGCACGCCTATGAGCATACCGGCGGCCAGCACTTCCCGATCGGGCTCGGCGCGCAGATTTACTATGCCGAGGGGCTGGAGAAGCTCGCCTCCAATATCGAGGAGGTGCGCCCCACCATCATGGTGGTGGTGCCGCGCCTGTTCGAGGTGCTGCGCGCCCGCATCGCCAAGGCGATCGAGAAACAGGGGGCCTTCCCCTCCTGGCTGCTGGCTCAAGCGGTCGCGATCGGGGACAGGCCGAAGCCCTGGCAGCGGCCGATGGACCTGCTGCTCTCCGCTACCATCCGCCGCAAGGTCGGCAAACGCTTCGGCGGGCGGATGAAGGCGCTGGTCTCGGGCGGCGCGCCGCTCAATCCCGAGGTCGGCCGCTTCTTCTCCGCGCTCGGCCTCACCATGCTCCAGGGCTACGGCCAGACGGAAGCCGGGCCGGTGATCAGCTGCAACCGGCCCAAGGCGGGCATCAAGCTCGATACGGTCGGTCCGCCGCTCGACGGGGTCATGGTGCGGATCGCGGACGACGGCGAGATCCTCGTCGCGGGCGAGTTGGTGATGAAGGGTTATTGGAAAAACGAGGAGGAGACGCGCCGCGCGATCGATCCCGAAGGCTGGCTCCACACCGGCGACATCGGCCATCTGGACGACAAGGGTCGATTGGTCATCACCGATCGCAAGCGGGACATCATCGTCAACGACAAGGGCGACAATATCGCCCCCCAGCGGATCGAGGGGCTGCTGACCCTCCAGCCCGAGATCGCGCAGGCGATGGTGCTGGGGGACAAGCGGCCCTATCTGGTCGGTCTCATCGTCCCGGATCCCGAATGGCGGGCGGAGTGGGGGGCGGCGCACCCGCAAGCCGATCCGGCCGAGCTCCAGCGCGCGGTGCAGGCCGCGGTCGATCGGGTGAACCGCGATCTCTCGGTGATCGAGAAGGTGCGCCGCATCATTCTGGCCGACGAGCCCTTCACCATCGAGAATGCGCAGCTCACCCCCTCGATGAAGATCCGCCGCCACATCATCCGCGAGGTTTACGGCCCGCGGCTTGATGCGCTCTACAAGGGGTAACTATCCCGCATGTCGTTGCGAGGAGCGAAGCGACGAAGCAATCCAGACGCGCGGGACTGGATTGCTTCGCTACGCTCGTAAGGACGGCCAATCGCTATTTCGTTTTCGTATAGGGAATGAAATCCGAATAGGCGCAGCGGCCGTAGCCGGTGGGCGCGACGCGATCATGCACCTCGAACGTGTCGCCCCGGCAGATGTTGGAGGACGGGGATCGTTCGATCAGCACACGATCGGAACGCAGATTGGGGCAGGGATCGGGATGGTTGAGATACCAGGGCCCCGATTTCATCTCGAACAGCACATCGCCCGAGTTGAAGAGCTTGGTGCGGTCCACCTGCGAGCGCAGGATGCATTCGCGCGGAGGGCCGGCGGTGCGGTTGGCGAGCATCTTGGCCGGGTTCTCCGCCTGGCGAAAGGCGAGCGAGGGCACGGCGAGCGCGCCGATCAGCGCGAAACCGGCGGCGAAGGCGAGTGGACGCATGGCTCTGTTCCTCTTCCTGCGCCGGTCAACGCGCGAGCGGCGTGAAACGATGCGGGTTAGCACTTAGCCCCTGAACCCATCCTTAGCGGCGCGGCGCTCGGCCAATTCTTCCACGCTGCCGGCGCGCATGAAGGGGTTGGTCGCACGTTCGGCGGCGATGGTGGAGGGTAGCGTCGGTCTGCCTTCCGCCCGCAGCGCCTCAGCTTCGGCCAGCCGCTCGCGGATCGCTACATTGTCCGGCTCGGCGACGACGGCGTAGCGGCCGTTCGAAACGGTATATTCGTGCCCGCAGCACACCCGGGTTTCGGGAGGCAGCGCTTCCAGCTTGCGCATCGCCGCGAACATGTCGGCGGCCGTGCCTTCGAACAGCCGACCGCAGCCCATCGCGAACAGCGTGTCGCCGGTGAACGCGATGCCCGCGTCGGGCAGGTGGATGGCGATATGCCCGGCGGTATGCGCGCCGACCGCGATCACCTCGGCCTCGTGCGTCCCGATGCGCAGCGTGTCGCCTTCGCCCACCACCCGATCGAGCGCGGCGAGCTTGCCCGCCTCGGCCGGTCCGGTGACGATCGCCCCGGTCGCGGCCTTGATCCCCGCATCGCCGCCGACATGATCGGCGTGCCAGTGGGTGTTCCATACCTGCGTGATCCGCCAGCCGCGCCGTTCGGCTTCGGCGAGCGCCGGCTCCGCCTCGCTCGGGTCGACCGCCACGGTCTCGCCGCTGTCGGGATCATGGAGCAGCCAGATGTAATTGTCGCTGAGCGTGGGAACGGGGACGAGTTCCATCAGGCATTTCCTTCGATAAGGGCGAGCGTCTCGCGCGCAAGATGTTCGGTCAGCGCGCGGGCGGGCAGGGCGCGGGCGAGCGGCGCGGCCTGCCCCGCCCACATCGGCGTGAAATCGCCGCGCCCCTGCTTCTCGGCGGCGGCGCGCAAGGGAGCGAGCGCGCTCGCGGCATAAGGGTAAGGCGGCGCTTCGGCGCGCAAGGGCCCGAGATCATCGATCAGGGCATTGCGCATGCCCCGCGCGCGGCCGCCCGTGAACAGGTTGGTCATCACCGTCTCGCCCGCTTTGTCCGATCCCAGCGCGGCACGGTGGGGCGGGGCGATCAGGCTTTCGGGGCAGGCGAGATAGGCGGTGCCGATCTGCACCGCGCTCGCGCCCAGCCGCAGCGCGGCGGCGATTCCGCGGGCGTCGGCGATGCCGCCCGCGGCGATCACCGGCTGCTCCACCGCATCCGCCACCTGCGGCAATAGGGCGAACAGGCCGAGCAGGTCGCCGCCGCCGGGTAGGAAGCGGCCGGTATGCCCGCCCGCCTCATAGCCCTGGGCGATGATCGCATCGGCTCCGCGCTCGGCGAGCCGGCGCGCCTCCGCGACAGAGGTGGCGTTGCCGATGACGAACGCGCCGCTCCGCTTCACCCGATCGAGCAGCGTCTCGTCCGGCAGGCCGAAGTGGAAGCTGACGATGTCGGGGCGGAGTTCTTGCACCGCTTCCGCCATAGCCTCGTCGAACGGGCGGCGCAGCGGCGGCGGAGTCTCGGGCGGCGCGACGCCCCACGCGTCATAGCACGGCGCGAGCAACGCCCGCCACGCGCTCTCGTCGGGGGCGGGCGGCAGGTTGTGGCAGAAGAAATTGAGGTTGAGCGGCCCCTGCGCCCGCGCCCGCACCGCCGCGACCTGCTCGCGCACCGTCTCGGGATCGAGCAGCGCGCAGGGCAGCGATCCGATGCCGCCGCCCTCGATCGCGCCGATCGCCAGCTCGACGCCCGCCGCCCCCGCCATCGGCGCGGCAATGATCGGATGCGCCGCGCCCAGCCGGTCGAGCAGGCGGCGGTCCCGCCAGCCGGGATGGCCCGTCACCACGTTCCCGTATTGGGCATCGACGCCCAGGGCTCGGCGGGCTCGAGATGACCGTCCTGCAGCAGCTCGATCGAAATGCCGTCCGGGGTGCGCACGAAGGCCATATGCCCGTCGCGCGGCGGCCGGTTGATGGTGACGCCCGCCTCCATCAGCCTCCGGCAGGTTTGGTAGATATTGTCGACGCGATAGGCGAGATGGCCGAAATTGCGGCCGCCTTCATAGCCTTTCTCGTCCCAGTTGTGGGTCAGCTCCACCTGCGCGTCCTCATCGCCCGGCGCGGCGAGGAAGATCAGGGTGTAGCGCCCCTTCTCATTCTCCATGCGCCGGACCTCGCGCAGGCCGAGCAACTCGAAGAAGCGGATCGTCTCGTCAGGATCGGAGACGCGGATCATGGTGTGGAGATATTTCATGGCGGACGCCATTTGGGGAGTTTTTGCCTCGGTTCAAAGTGGAATAGATATTTTCCCGTTCGGGCGGTCCCGGTAAGCGGGATGGATAGCGGGAATGATGTAGACCGGAATATGAGCGAAGCCGATTTCATCCGGCGTTTGCGTGCGCTCGCCACGCATCCCGCCGCGCGGGAGTTGCGGGACGATGCGGCGGTGCTGGGCGATCTCGTGCTGACCCACGACATGATCGTGGAGGGGGTGCATTATCTCGCCTCCGATCCGCCGGGCGACGTGGCGTGGAAGCTGGCGGCGGTGAACCTCTCCGATCTCGCCGCCAAAGGGGCGCGGCCTGAAGGCGTGCTGCTCGGCTTTCCGCTGGGCGATCCGGCGTGGGACGAGGCGTTCGTGGAGGGATTGGGCGAGGCGCTGGCCGCCTTCGATACCCCGCTGCTCGGCGGCGACACCGTGTCCGCTCCGTCCGGCGCGCCGCGCATGATCGGGCTGACGGCGATCGGGCGATCGGCCCATGCGCCGGACCGGCGCGGCGCGAAGGCGGGGGACGATCTCTGGCTGGCGGGTCGCATCGGTGAGGCCGGGGCGGGGCTGGCGATCGCGCGCGGGGCGGAGGGCCCGCCGGAGCTGCTCCAGGCCTATCGCCGCCCCCGGCCGCTGCTGACGCAAGGCCGGGCGCTGGCGCCGCTCGCGCATGCGATGATGGACGTCTCGGACGGGCTGCTGATCGACGCCGCGCGGATGGCGGACGCCTCCGGCCTGGCGCTCGCGATCGATCTCGATGCCGCGCCCCGCTCGCCCGCGCTCACCGCCTTCGCGGGCGAGGGCCGGGCGGCGCGGCTCGCGGCGGCGACGGCGGGGGACGATTATGCGCTGATCGCCGCCGCGCCTTCCGAAGTCAGCCAGGCGATCGAGGCGCTCGGCGTCGGGGCCGTGCGCATCGGCCGTTTCACCGCCGGCAAGGGGCTGGCGCTCCACGATCACGACGGCTCCGTACCCGTCCCCGAACGGCTCGGCTGGGAGCATGGCGGGGCTTGATCCGCGCTCGCCGCTTGCAATGCGGGGCAATCGCGGCTCTTATCGCGCGCAATGGCCCGGGATCGGCGACCCGCAGGGCACAGGCGGGCGGACGCGATCGGGCGCGCTGGGGAGGATTCAGCCTTATGCTCGTTGTCTATGTGGCCATCGCCTGCGGGGTACTGGCCGTGCTTTACGGCCTCGCCACCACGGCGCAGGTGCTCCGCCGCGATCCGGGCAACGCCCGCATGGTGGAGATCGCCGGCGCGATCCAGGAAGGCGCGGGGGCCTATCTCGCCCGCCAATATATGACGATCGCGATCGTCGGCATCATCATCGCCATCATCGTCTTCTTCTTCCTCGGCGTGGTTTCCGCCGTGGGCTTCATCATCGGCGCGGTGCTTTCCGGCGTCACCGGCTTCATCGGCATGAACATCTCGGTGCGCGCCAACGTCCGCACCGCGGAGGCCGCGCGGCACAGCCTGCAGGCGGGCCTCACCACCGCCTTCCGTGCGGGCGCGGTGACGGGCCTGCTGGTGGCGGGGCTCGGCCTGCTCGCGATCAGCGTGTTCTTCTGGTATCTGGTTGGCCCCGGCGGGCATATTCCGGGCAACCCGGCGGATCGCACCGTGGTGGAAGGGCTGGTCGCGCTTTCCTTCGGCGCGTCGCTGATCTCGATCTTCGCGCGGCTCGGCGGCGGCATCTTCACCAAGGCGGCGGACGTGGGCGCGGACCTCGTCGGCAAGGTCGAGGCGGGCATTCCTGAGGACGACCCCCGCAACCCGGCCGTGATCGCGGACAATGTGGGCGACAATGTCGGCGACTGCGCGGGCATGGCCGCCGACCTCTTCGAAACCTATGTCGTCACCATCGGCGTGACGATGGTGACGATCGCGCTGTTCGCCGGCGCGGGCGGGGCGGCGACGCTCGGCCTGATGGCGCTGCCGCTGCTCGTCGGCGGCGTGTGCATCATCACCTCGATCATCGGCACCTACATGGTGCGGCTGGGCGGCGGCTCTATCATGGGGGCGCTCTACAAGGGCTTCTGGACGGCGGCGATCCTCGCCGTACCCGTGCTCTACGGGGCGACGACCTGGGTGCTGGGCGACATGAACGCGCCCATCGTCTCGGCCGCGGGCGCGACCGCGATCACCGGCAACGACCTGTTCTACTGCATGGTCGTCGGCCTGGCGCTGACCGGCGCGCTGGTGTGGATCACCGAATATTACACCGGCACCAACTATCGGCCGGTGAAATCGATCGCCTTCGCCTCACGCACGGGGCACGGCACCAACGTCATCCAGGGCCTCGCCGTCAGCCTCGAGGCGACGGCGCTGCCGACCCTGGCGATCGTGATCGCGGTGATCGTCTCCTTTCATATCGCAGGGATCCTCGGCATCGCCTTCGCGGCGACCGCGATGCTGGCGCTCGCCGGCATGGTGGTGGCGCTCGACGCCTACGGCCCGGTGACGGACAATGCCGGCGGCATCGCCGAGATGGCCGGGCTGGAGGCGGACGTGCGCGGGCGCACCGACGCGCTGGACGCGGTGGGCAACACCACCAAGGCCGTGACCAAGGGCTATGCGATCGGCTCCGCCGCGCTCGCCGCGCTGGTGCTGTTCGGGGCCTATCACACCGATCTCACCAGCTTCTTCCCCGGCCTGACCGTCGATTTCACGCTGGCCAACCCTTACGTCATCGTCGGCCTGCTGCTCGGCGCGCTGCTCCCCTATCTGTTCGGCGCGTTCGGCATGACCGCGGTGGGACGCGCCGCGGGCGCGGTGGTCGAGGAGGTGCGCGCGCAGTTCCGCGACAATCCCGGCATCATGGAGGGAACGGCGCGGCCCAACTACGCCCGCACCGTCGATCTCGTGACGCGGGCCGCGATCCGCGAGATGATCGTGCCGAGCCTGTTGCCGGTGCTGACCCCCATCGTCGTCTATTTCATCATCTCGGCGGTGGCGGGGCGCGAGAGCGGCTTCGCGGCCCTGGGCGCGCTGCTCTTGGGCGTGATCGTCTCGGGCCTGTTCGTCGCCATCTCGATGACCTCGGGCGGCGGCGCGTGGGACAACGCCAAGAAATATATCGAGGACGGCAACCACGGCGGCAAGGGTTCGGAAGCCCACAAGGCGGCCGTGACCGGCGACACGGTGGGCGATCCCTACAAGGACACCGCGGGGCCGGCGGTCAATCCGATGATCAAGATCACCAACATCGTGGCGCTGCTGCTGCTGGCGGCATTGGCGCACGGGTGATTGTTCCTCCCCGAGCTCCGCTCGGGGAGGGGGACCATGCGCAGCATGGTGGAGGAGGGGCCGCCGTCGCAAGACGGCGGTGTTCCACCGCCGCCCCTCCACCACCCGCTTCGCGGGCGGTCCCCCTCCCCAAGCAAGCTTGGGGAGGATTTATTGGACGAACTCCCGCACGAACTCGCTCGCCGGTTGCGCCTCGATCGCGGGCGGCGTGTCATATTGCTCGATCCGGCCGTCCGACAGGATCGCCACCTTGTCGGCGAGCGCGAAGGCTTCCTCGCGATCGTGGGTGACGAAGATCGAGGTGAGGCCCACCCGATCGTGGATCTCGCGCAACGCGCCGCGCAGCTCGCGCCGCACCTTGGCGTCGAGCGCGCCGAACGGCTCGTCCAGCAGCAAGATGCTGGGATCGCGCGCCAGCGCCCGGGCGAGCGCGACGCGCTGGCGCTGGCCGCCCGACAGCTGCGCCGGATAGCGGCCGCCCAGGCCCGGCAGCCGGACGAGAGTGAGCAGCTCCTCCACCCGCGCCGCGATCGCCTTGCGGCTCGGCCGCTGCCGCCATTTCATCACCTTGAGGCCGAAGGCGATATTGTCGGCCACCGTCATATGGCGGAACAGCGCATAATGCTGGAACACGAAGCCGATGCCGCGATCCTTGGCCGGGCGATCGGTCACATCCTCGCCGCCGAACAGGATATGGCCCGAATCGGCCGTCTCCAGCCCGGCGATGATGCGCAGCAGCGTCGTCTTGCCCGATCCCGAGGGGCCGAGCAGCGCCACGAAGGCGCGGTCCTCCACGGCGAGGCTGACGCCGTTCAGCGCCGCGCTCGTCCCGAAATGCTTGGCCACATTGTCGATGGTGATGGTCATGTCGCCTCAATGTCCGGCGGCGGCGATGGCGTCGCGGTGCCGCCATTCGAGGAACGCCTTGGCGGCGAGCGTCAGCAGCCCCAGGCAGGCGAGCAGCGAGGCGACCGCGAAGGCCCCGGTGAAATCATATTCGTTGTAAAGCGCCTCGACCTCCAGCGGCATGGTGTTGGTGACGCCCCGGATATGACCCGAGACGACCGACACCGCGCCGAACTCCCCCATCGCGCGCGCGTTGGTGAGCAGTACGCCGTAGAGCAGCCCCCAACGGATATTGGGGAGAGTGACATGCCAGAAGGTCTGGAAGCCGCTCGCGCCCAAGGTGACGGCCGCCTCCTCCTCGGCGCGGCCCTGCGCCGTCATCAGCGGGATGAGCTCGCGCGCGACATAGGGGAAGGTGACGAGCGCGGTCGCCAGGAACATGCCCGGCACGGCGAACAGGATGCGGACGCCATGCGCCATCAGCCACGGCCCGAACCAGCCCTGCGATCCGAACAGCAGCACATACATGAGCCCCGCCACCACCGGCGAGATCGAGAAAGGCAGATCGATGAAGCTCACCAGCAGGCTTCGCCCGCGGAAATCATGCTTGGCCACCAGCCAGGCGGCGGCCACCCCGAAGACGAGGTTGAAGGGCACCACCAGCGCCGCGATCAGCAGGGTGAGGCGGATGGCGGAGAGCGCGTCCGGATCGGCGACGGCGGCGGCGAAGGCGTGGAGCCCGTGCGCGAAGGCCTGCCGGAACACCATTAGCAGCGGCAGCAGGATGACGAGGCCGAGCCAGCCCAGCGCCAGCGCGATCAGCAGGGCGCGGACGGCCTTAGGCTCTCCGGTCGCGCGCCTCATGCCTGCCCCAGCCTTCGCCGCTCGCGCCCCTGGATCAGGTTGATGACCGCTAGCATCCCGAAGGAGACGACCAGCAGCACCGCCGCGATCGCGGTGGCCCCGGCATAATCATATTGCTCGAGCTGGGTGACGATCAGCAGCGGCGCGATCTCGCTGCGATAGGGCATGTTGCCGGCGATGAAGATCACCGATCCATATTCGCCCACGCCGCGCGCGAAGGCGAGCGCGAAGCCGGTGGTGAGCGCGGGCGCGATCTCCGGCAGCAGCACGCGTCGGAAGGTGGCGAGCCGCCCCGCCCCCAGGGTCGCCGCCGCCTCCTCGATCTCCGCGCCCAGATCGGCGAGCACGGGCTCGACGGTGCGGACCACGAACGGCAGGCCGATGAAGGTCAGCGCCACCACCACGCCGACCGGCTGATAGGCGATCGCCACGCCGATATGGGCGAAGACCCGGCCGATCCAGCCGTGGCTGGCGTAAAGCGCGGTGAGCGCGATGCCCGCGACGGCGGTGGGCAGCGCGAAAGGCAGATCGACGATCGCGCCCGCCAGCCGCTTGCCGGGAAAGCGGTATCGCACCAGCACCCAGGCGATCAGCAACCCGAACAGGGCGTTGATCGCCGAAGCGATCAGCGCCGCGCCGAAGCTCAGCCGGTAGGCGGCGAGCGCGCGGGGCGAGAAGGCGGCCTCGGCGAAATGCGCGGGCCCCAGCCCCAGCGATCGCGCCGCCACCGCGCAGAGCGGCAGCAGCACGATCAGCCCCAGCCAGAGCAGGGTCATGCCGAGCGTCAGGCCATAGCCCGGCAGGGCCGAGCGCGGCCGGCGGCGGAGCGCCACGGGTTCGAGCAGGACAGGCGGGGCGGTCATCAGAAATCCAGATGGAGCCTCGTCGCGAAAGCATCCCCCTTCGCCGTCGTTCCATACACCGCCGCCGGTGTCGCCACGAGCGGAGAGTTTTCGCCGGTGAAACGAATATAGTTGAACAGCAGCTTGATGTTGCCGGTGAGATACCAGTTGAGCGCCGCCGTCCAGCTATGCGCATCATGGTCGAGCGGGGAGAAGGCGCGATCGGTGAGATTCAGCCGATCGTAACGCAGCGCCAGCTCCAGCGCGCCCCAATGGCCGCGCGCCGGATCGAACGGGCGGATCGGCTCCACGCGATCCACCGTGCCGCCCTTGAAGCGGCGCGATTCGCCGGTGAGGAAGGCGCTGCCGAACACATAATAGCCGTCGAAGTTCAGCGAAGGGGCATCGGCGAAGCGATCGAGGTGGAGCCGGCTATATTCGCCCTGCACCGAGAAGGGGCCGAGCACGCCCGCGCCCTCCAGGCCGTAGAAGCTCGCGGTCTTCACGCCCGTCTCCGGGCCGCCCTCGGGGTTCGATCGGGCGATGGCGATGCGTTCGAGATAGCCGCCGTCGACGCGGACATTAGGCCGATCCCCCAGGATCACGCTGTTGTCGGCCAGATCCTTCACTCGCCAGGCGGACGCGCCGAGATGGATGAGGCGGCCGGGCCGGTTGACCGGCTCGAGCGTGACGCGGCCGTTGACGCCCCAGACCTCGTCCGGCGTGGCGGGATTGCGATCGACCGCCTCGCCCGCGCCGTAAAGGCCGCCGGTGGCGGTGAGCAGCTTGTCGGCATAGGCGAGCGTCAGGCCGACGCGCCGCTCGCCCCCCACCGCGCCGAAGGCGGTGTTGGCCATGCCGCGCTCGATGAACTCGTTGAAGGAGTCCGAGGTGTTCGCCTCCAGACCGGCGGGAACCTTGAGCTGGCCCAGCGTGACGGTGACATCCTTGATGCCGGTATAGGCGACATAGGCGTCGAGCAGACTGGCCTTGTTATCCACCCACTCGCCTTCGATCCGCCAGGCGAATTGGCGGAAGGCGGTCCCGTCGAAGCCGAAGCGGCCGCGCCGGATCTGGGTGCCGTTGTTGTAATCATAGCCGCCCCGGCGCTCGTTGAAGGCGGCGTAATCCACATCGAGCGCGCCGCGCGGCTTGAAGCTGAACGCCCCGTTCGGCGAGGTGAACTTCGGCACGATCGTCCATTGCGCGGGCTCGACGACAGAGGCTGTGGCCGGAGGCGGCGAAGGCGGCGCGGTTTGCGCCACCGCCGGAGCGGGCGCGGGGCTGGAGGCGGCGAGCTGCCGTTCGAGCTCGGCATTGCGCCGTTCGAGCGTGCCCACCCGCACCTCGAGCGCGTCGAGGCGCGCCTGGAGCGCGGCGTTGCTCTGGTCCTGCGCGAGCGCAGGGGCGGCGACGAGCGCGGCGCAGGAGACGCCGGCGATCAGGGCGATGCGCATGAGAAATCCCTTACGACTGGCCGGGAAGCGGCGCTCAGTGCTTGGCGGCGGCGAAGATCTGGTCGAAGGCCGCGCCATCCGCGAAATGCGCCGCCTGCGCCCGCTTCCAGCCGCCGAAATTGGCGATGGTGAAGAGCTGGAGCACCGGGAATTGACCGGCGTGGCGCTTCGCCACCACCGGATCGATCGGCCGATAATGGTTGCGCGCGATGATCTCCTGCGCGGGCCGGGTGTAGAGATAGCGCAGATAGGCTTCGGCGACCTTGCGCGTGCCTTTGCGATCGACATTGGCGTCCACCCACGCGACCGGCGGATCGGCGCGGATCGAGACGGAGGGCACGACGATCTGGAACCTGCCCTTGCCGGCTTCCTCGATGGCGAGCTGGGCTTCATTCTCCCAGGCGAGCAGCACGTCGCCCTGCCCGCGCTGGACGAAGGTGGTGGTCGCCCCGCGCGCACCGGAATCCAGCACCGGCACGTTGCGGAACAGGCGCGTCATATATTCCCGCGTCTTCGCGTCCGATCCGTAATGCCTGCGGGCGTAGCCCCAGGCGGCGAGATAATTCCAGCGCGCGCCGCCCGAAGTCTTGGGATTGGGCGTGATGACCTTTACGCCGGGCCGGATCAGATCGCCCCAATCCCGGATATGTTTGGGATTGCCCTTTCGGACCAGGAACACGATCGTCGAGTAATAGGGCGTGGAGTGGTGCGGTAGGCGGCTCTGCCAATTCTCCGGCAGCAGCTTCGCCTTGTCCGCGATCGCGTCGATGTCCGCGCCCAGCGCCAACGTGACGACATCGGCGGGAAGCCCGTCGATCACCGCGCGGGCCTGCGATCCCGATCCGCCGTGGCTCTGGTTGATGGTGACGCTCTGGCCCGTCTTCGCCTTCCACTCCCGAGCGAAGGACGCATCGATCGCGCGATAGAGCTCGCGCGTCGGATCATAGGAGACGTTGAGCAGGGTGGCCCGCGTGGGCGCGGCCGGCACAAACGAAAGTCCGAACGGCGCGGCCGCCAGCAACGCGGCGATCCCCGCCAACACGAAACGGCGCATATGGTCCTCCCTTGTCTGTCGGAGGGGAACGCTATTTCCTACTCACAGACTAGGGAATAATGGTTTTGCTTGTGCCCCCGCAAGCCGGGCTAGCTTCGGCTCGTCACGCCGCCTCGCTCGCCTCGGCGCGCGCGGCGTCCGCCAGCGTGGTGCCGGATAGCGTCTGTGCCGCCTGGGCGCGCACCTTGGCCATCACCTTGCGAATCGCGCAGGTCGCCTCGTCATGGCAATCGTCGCAGCGTTCGTAGAAGTTGAGGCTGGCGCAGGGCACCATCGCGATCGGGCCGTCGGTCAGCCGAATCACCTCGGCGAAGTCGATCTGCTCGGGCGGGCGGGCGAGCGCATAGCCGCCGCCCGGCCCGCGCCGGCTGGCGATCAGGCCGCCGCGCTTGAGATCGAGCAGGATCAGCTCGCAATATTTGCGCGGCACCTGCTGAAGCTGGGCGATTTCGGCGGCGGGGACGGCGCGGCCCTCGCCTTCGCGCGCGAGATGAATCAGCGCGCGAAGGGCATAGCGAGTCTTTTGCGAAAGCATGGCCGTTCCCATATTCCCCATCGGCGCGCTCGGCAATCTCGCCCGCGCGCTTTCCTTTGCGCGCGCCAATCGCTATGGCGCTGCGATCATTTCGGGCCGAGGCCCCCGAACATTCAGAGGTTTGATGGCGAAAGAAGAATTGCTCGAGATGCGCGGACAGGTGGTGGAGCTGTTGCCCAACGCCATGTTCCGCGTGCGGCTGGAGAATGATCACGAGATTCTGGGCCACACCGCCGGCAAGATGCGCAAGAACCGCATCCGCGTGCTGGTGGGCGACGAGGTGCTCGTCGAGCTGACGCCCTATGATCTCACCAAGGGCCGCATCACCTACCGCTTCAAGTGACCGGACGCATGGCGGCCGGTCATCCCGGCGCAGGCCGGGATCCAGTCTGAAGGCTCCCATGCGCCTCGTCCTCGCCTCCGCGAGCCCGCGCCGGCTCGATCTGCTCGCCCGGCTGGGCGTGACGCCGGACGCGATCGATCCCGCCGATATCGACGAGACGCCGCTCAAGGCCGAGCTGCCGCTGCCCCATGCGCGGCGGCTGGCGGCGGCTAAAGCCGAAGCGGTGGCCGCCCGACACGCCCAGGCGCTGGTGCTCGCCTGCGATACGGTGGTGGCCTGCGGGCGGCGCATCCTGCCCAAGGCGGAGGACGAGGCGACGGCGCGCCGCTGCCTGGAGCTGCTCTCGGGCCGCCGCCACCGCGTCCATTCGGCGGTGACCCTGATCGACGGCGAAGGCCGCGCGCGGCATCGCGATTCGACCAGCATCGTCACCTTCAAGCGCCTCTCGGCGTCCGAGATCGACGCCTATCTCGCGCGGGGCGAATGGCGCGGCAAGGCGGGCGGCTACGCCGTGCAGGGCTTCGCCGAAAGCTTCGTGCGTTTCCTCTCGGGCAGCCATTCGGGCGTCGTCGGGCTGCCTTTGTTCGAGACGCGGGCGCTGCTCGCGGCCGCAGGCGTCGCGCTTGGCTGAGTGGCGGCTCGACGAAGGCGTCGGCGAGCATCGCGCCGCGCTGATCGACGGCGATGACATCCTCGAAGCGGCGATCGACCGGCAGGACGGGCGGCTGCGCGTCGGTCAGGTGATCGCGGCGAAGCTGGGGGAACGGATCGGCGGCGGCGCGTGGATCGCCACCGCGCAGGGGGATGCGGTGCTGGAGTCGGTGCCCGCCGGTCTTTCGCAGGGCCGTTCGCTGCTGGTCGAGATCGTCCGCGAAGCCATCCCGGAGCCCGGCCGCCTCAAGCCGCCGCGCGCGCGGGCGAGCGATGCAGGCGATGAGCGCGCCGCCCCCACGCTTGCCGAACGCTTCCCCGGCGCCCGCCGGATGCATGTGGGAAGCGATCCCGCCTGGTCCGAGCTGATCGAGGAGGCGCTGACCGGCGAGATCGATTTTCCCGGCGGCCGTCTGCGCCTCTCGCCCACCCCCGCCATGGCCTTGTTCGACGTCGACGGCGCGCTGCCCCCGGCCGAACTGGCGGTGGCGGGCGCGCGCGCGGCGGCGAGGGCGATCCGGCGGCTCGCCATCGGCGGCTCGATCGGTGTCGATCTGCCGACGATGGGCTCCAAGGCCGAGCGCGCGGCGGCCGCGCGAGCGATCGACGACGCGCTGCCGCAGCCCTTCGAGCGCACCGCCGTCAACGGCTTCGGCTTCGTCCAGATCGTGCGTCCGCGCCCGCGCGCCTCGATTCCCGAGATCGTCCGCGCCGATCCCGCACTGACGCAGGCGCTGCTGCTGATCGCCCGCGCTTCGCACGAGATCGGCCCCCGCCGCCTCGTCGCCGCGCCGCCGGTCATCGCCCATCTGGAGCGCGAAACCGATTGGCGCGACGCGCTGGCGCGGCGGATCGGCGGCGCGGTCGCCTTGCGGGTCGATCCCGCGCTCGCCATATCCGCGGGGCATGTCGAAACCTTCCAAGCCTGACGCCTGCCCGATCTGCGGCAAGCCGACCGACCCGAAGCACGCCCCCTTCTGCGGCCAGGGCTGCCGCGACCGCGACCTGCTGCAATGGCTCGGCGAAGGCTATCGCATGCGCGGCCCGGCGGTGGAGGCCGATGCCGAAGAATGACTTTACAGCTCCGAGCAGCCGCCTCTATAGGCCCCACTCGCTTCGCTTGACCGAAGCGCGCCCGGGTAGCTCAGTTGGTAGAGCACGTGACTGAAAATCACGGTGTCGGTG
>Ga0164242_10003547_pt1 | contig 17771 bp, 16 predicted proteins | sample OricomgcompostMG_FD_108783 | JGI IMG/M metagenome (GOLD analysis project Ga0164242, IMG submission 108783) | Miracle-Growth compost microbial communities from Emeryville, California, USA - Original compost - Miracle growth compost (MG) ...
GAGCGCGACTTCGAGTTCAAGCCGGGGCCGGTGTTCGCCAACATCGTCGTCGGCGACGAGATCAACCGGGCCTCCCCCAAGACCCAGGCCGCGCTGCTCGAGTGCATGGAGGAGCGGCAGGTCACGGTCGACGGCGAGACGTACGGCCTCGAGGCCCCGTTCCTCGTGCTGGCCACGCAGAACCCGATCGACATGGAGGGCACCTACCCGCTGCCCGAGGCGCAGCGCGACCGCTTCACCGCCCGCATCTCGATGGGCTACCCCGACCGCGCGGCCGAGATCGCCATGCTCGACGAGCACGCGGCCGTCGACCCGCTGGACTCGCTCGTCCCCGTCTCGGACGCCACCGAGATCCGCGCGCTGATCGCCGGCGTGCGCCGCGTCTACGTCTCCGACGCGATCAAGGCGTACGCCGTCGACCTCGCCGAACACACCCGGCGGGCCGCGGAGATCCGTCTCGGCGCCTCGCCGCGCGCCACGCTGCAACTGCTGCGCACGGCCAAGGCATGGGCGGCCATCGGCGGGCGCGAGTACGTCATCCCCGACGATCTCCAGTACCTGCTGAACCCGGTGTTCGCGCACCGACTGCTGCTCTCCGGCGACGCTCACGTGGCAGGGCGTTCGGCCGCCGACGTGCTCGCGCGCATCGTCGCCAACACGCCGATCCCGGCCAGCAACCAACAGAGCCGGTGATCCGATGCGCCTGCGGCGGAGCGGCTTCACGACCCGCGCGAGCTGCCTGTTCGCGGCCGGCCTCACCGCGATCGTCTGCGGCCTGATCCTCGGCGAGATCAACCTGCTGCGCGCCGGCATCTTCGCCGCGGTGACTCCGTGGATCGCCTCCTATGCCGTGTCCCGGGCGCGCATCCGCATCGGCGCCACCCGCGCGGTCTCCCCCGCCCGGGTGATCGCGGGCCAGTCCGTGACGGCGTCGCTGACGATCACCAACGGCTCGTCGCTGCGCACCACCACGCTCATGCTCGAGGACCGCCTGCCCGAGCAGCTGTCCGGCCACGCCCGCTTCGTGCTCGCGCCGCTGCGCAACCGCGAGTCACGCACGGTCAGCTACCGCATCCCCCGGCTGCCGCGTGGCCGCTACCGCATCGGCCCGCTGCAGATCCGGCTCACCGACCCGTTCGGCCTCGTCGAGGTCACCCGCTCCTTCACCGCCACGAGCGAGTTCGTCACCGCGCCCGCCATCGAGCGGCTGGGGCCGGCGGACCTGCCGCGCACCGACGACCGCGGCGGCTCGGGGTCGAGCCACTCGATCGGCTCGCAGGGCGCCGAGGACGCCTCCACCCGCCAGTACCGCATCGGCGACGACCTACGCAAGATCCACTGGCGCTCGACGGCACGCACCGGCTCGATGATGGTCCGGCAGGAGGAGCGACCCTGGCAGGGGCAGGCGGCCGTCCTGCTCGACCTGCGCGCCGCCGCGCACACCCTGCTGCCGGACGACCCGCCCGAGCTCGACCCCCGGCTGCTCGCCAGCCTGGAGTGGGCGGTCAGCGCCGCGGCGAGCATCGGCGCCAGCACGCTGAACTCCGGCCAGCGCTTCACCCTCGCCACCGATCCCCGGCAGCGGCGCGCCGTCCGGTTCGACACGCAGGACGCGTTGCTCGGCCACCTCGCCGACGCCCTGCCGCAGCGCACCGGCACGCTCGACCCCCTCCTCACCCAGCTGCGCGGCTCGGCCGAGACGACGTCCACGATGGCGGTCCTCGGCCGGGTCGACCACGCCTCGCTGGCGCGGCTCACCGCCGGCGCGCCGCACGGGCAGGAGCACGCGCCGGCCGCACTCGTGCTCGACGTCGAGACCTGGCGCCTGCCGCTGGAGGACAGCGGGGCCGAGCCGCCGCCCCCGCCGGAGGGCTTCCTGCCCGCGGCCGCCGCCGCGGCCGCGCTGCTCAACGCCGGCTGGCGGGCCGTGGTCGTGCCACGCGGCGACTCCGTTGCCGGCGCGTGGCATGCCCTGCTCGGCCGGTCGGGTGCGATCCGATGAGGTCGTTCGGGGGCAGCGCATGAGGATGGCCGGTAACACCGACGTGCGCCGCACCCTCGTCGCGGCGTTCGCCGGGATGCTCGGCGTGCTGACCCTCAACGGGCTGCTCACCGACTACGGGTGGATCGTCGACGTGTGGTTCACCATCGTCGTCGTCGTGGCGCCCGCGGCGGTACTGCGGCTGTGGCGGCGACCCGGCGCGTTCGACATCTGGCTCGGCATCATCGTGATGATCCCGTGGCTGACGCTGCGGTTCGTGCCCGATCATGCGCTGCTCGGGCTGATCCCCACCGGCGGCACGATCGACGACCTGCAGCACCTGATGAACCAGCTGCACCACACCACCGCCGACCAGACGGCACCGGTGCACAGCACCGCGCCGATCCGGTTGGTGCTGTGCGCGCTCGTCGGGCTGTTGACGGCGCTCATCGACCTGATCGCGGTGGTGGGCCGGCGCAGCGCGCTGGCCGGCGTCCCGCTGCTCGTCGTCTACACCGTCTCCGGTGCGGTCGCCCGCGAGGCGGTCGCGTGGGGCTGGTTCGTCGCCGCCGCGGTCGCGTTCCTGATCCTGCTCTCGCTCGACGCCGCCGAGGACCGCGCCGGCTGGGGGCACCGGGTCACCGGCACGCAGGAGTTGCGCGGCCGCGACGTCTGGGCGCACAGCGCGCCGCGGCTGGGGGTCGCGGCGATCGCGGTGGCCGTCCTGCTGCCCTTCCTCGTGCCGGTGCCGTCGGACAACCTGCTCGCCGACGCGCTGCGCAGCCACAGCGCGGGCACGGGCTTCGGCGCCGGCAACGGGTCGGGCACCTCGATCAGCCCGTTCGCCAACCTCAAGGGCCAGCTCCAGCAGGGCAAGCCGATCGACCTGATGACGGTGCACGTCGACGGCCGCCCCGGCACCGTGCCGTTCTACCTGCGCACGAACGTGCTCGACACCTACACCGGCAAGGGCTGGGTGGTCGGCAACCACGGCGCGTCGCAGGACGTCGAGAGCTCCGACCTCGCCACCCTGCCCTCGAACGACCAGCCGCGCCGCAGCACCCGGTTCACCGCGACGATCACCGTCAAGGGGCTGCGCAGCAACCCACCGATCTTCGCCTCGCTGCAGCAGGTCAACAACGTGCGGGTGGGCACCCGGTGGAGCAGCAAGGATCAGCTGCTGCTCGGCCCGTCCACCGACGCCGGCCGGACGATCGTCGAGACCGTCGACCAGGCCGACCCGAGCGTCGCGGACCTCCAGTCGGCCGGGCCGACCGACCGTAGCGAGCTCGCGCAGTGGCTGGCGCACCCGAAGCTGCCCAGCTACGTCGTCAGCCTGGTCGCGCAGCTGACCCGCGGCGCCGACTCGCCGTACGCCGCCGCCCGCGCGATCAGCGACTACTTCGCCAACCCGGACAACGGCTTCACCTACACCCTGGACGTCCCGAACGGCGACTCCGGCAGCGCGCTCGTCGACTTCCTGCAGCAGCGGCAGGGCTTCTGCCAGCAGTACGCCGCCGCGATGGCGATCATGCTGCGGCAGGCGAACGTCCCGTCCCGCGTCGTGCTCGGCTACATGCACAGCGCGCCGGACAAGGACGGCGACTTCACCGTCACCTCGCACGACGCCCACGCGTGGGTCGAGGCGTACTTCTCCGGGCTCGGCTGGGTCCCCTTCGACCCGACGCCGATCGGCGGGCTGACCGGCGGCGCGTCCAGCGACCTCCCGTGGGCGCCGCACGACTACGGCACCACCTCCACCGGCAGCGGCAACGACACCGCGCCGCACCCGTCGGCCACACCCACGCAGTCGGCGGGCAGCCCGGCGGCGGCCAGCACCTCGGCGGCGGCCGCGACGTCGACCCCGACGGCCGCGCAGGGCGCCGGCTGGTCGCCGCTGTTCACGGTGTTGCTGACGGCGGTCGGCCTGGTGCTGATCGCGCTGATCCCGGCGGCCGTGCGGGGGCGGCGGCGCCGACGACGCTGGCGGGCGGGGCGGGACGGGGACGCCGACGCCCTGTGGACCGAGCTCACCGACACCGCCGTCGACCTCGGCTACGTCTGGTCGCCCGCGCGGTCACCGAGGCAGGTCGCCGACTGGTTGTCCAGCGGCGTGTCGGGCGGTTCGGCGGACGCCGTGCCGGGCGGGGTCCGCGACACGCTGGGCTCGCTGGCGGTCGCCGTCGAGCGGCATCGGTACGGGCCCGGCGTCGGCCCGGACGACATGACCGGGGTGGCCGGGGTGGCCGGGCTCGTCGGGCCGCTGCACTCGGCGGAGTCGGTGCTGCGGTCGCGGCGCAGCGCACGCACCCGGCTGGCGTCGCGGCTGTGGCCGGCCTCGCTCGGGTGGCGGCCGTGGGCCAGGCTGGGACACGCGGTCTCCCGGCTGCGCCCGCGCCGCCGGCACTGACCGGCGCGACAGGGGCTGCGGACACGGCAACGGCCCCGGGATGATCCCCGGGGCCGAGGCGAAGAAAGTTGGTCGGCTACTGCTCGTCGAAGCGCTTGCGCAGGCGCTCCTCCATACGGCTGCGCAGCCCACCCGGGCGCGGCGCGTTGGGGGCGGTCGACGAGCTGGCCGGCGGGGCCGAGCCACGCGTGCGATTGACGATCATCTGCGCGCCCCAGCCGCAGGAGCCCACGAGGAGCACGAAGCCGACGACGCTGAGCGCGATGACGGTGGTGATCAGGCCGACCAGCACCAGGCCGAGCCCGAGGATGCCGCCGAGGACGCACAGTGCGGCGTCGCGTCGGGTGCGGGAGCGGGTACGTGCGGAGCGCACGTGGGAGGCGAACTTGGGGTCCTCCGCGTAGAGCGCCTGCTCGATCTCGTCGAGAAGCCTCTGCTCGTGATCGGAGAGCGGCACCGTGGCCCTCCTTCTGCATCGCCGGACCGGGCAGTCGCGGCGTTTGTGGCTGATGTGTCGTCGCATCCGGGGCCCTGCGACCCCGGACACCTCCGAGCATACGAGGCGTTTCCCAGGATCGAAAGTTACTCGTACACCGAATCGTCTCCTCCGCGTGGAGAACGGGACGCATCGGACAGGCCACGGGGGCCCCGTTCGACCCGTGGCCCCTCCCTGCCGGGGCGCTGCACGGGGGTACCGAGCAGGCTGCCGGCGCGCACCGCGCCCTCGCCGAAGCGCCGCCGCAGCTCGTCGACGGCGTGGGCCGCGGGCCGGTCGGTGGCGGGCCGCTCACCGTCGAGGTCCAGGGTCAGCTGCTCGCTGGTGGTGCTGACGTCGGAGAGGTTCTCGCACTTGACCCCGACGAGGCGGATCTCCGGCTGGTCGAGCTCCAGGCTGCGGTACAGCTCGACTGCGGTGCGGTAGATCTCCTGCGTCGAGTCGGTCCAGCCCGGCAGCGTGCGCACCCGGGTGACGGTCCGGAAGTCGCTGAAGCGGATCTTGATGCCGACCGTGCGGGACACGAACCGGCGGGCCCGCACCCGGGTGCCGACCTCCTCGGACAGGGCGAGCAGCTCGCGGCGGACCTCGGCCTCGGTGGTGAGGTCGACGTCGAGGGTGCGGTCGGCGCTGATCGACTTCTCGACCTCGTCCGGGTGCACCTGCCGGGGGTCGACGCCCGCGGCCAGGGCGGACAGGTGCTCGGCGGCGGCCTGCCCGACGGCCCGGCGCAGCGCGTCGCGCGGGGTGCCGGCGAGGTCGGCCACGGTGCGGATGCCGAGGCGGTGCAGCGACTCGGCGGTGCGCTCCCCCACGCCCCACAGGGCGGTGACCGGCAGCGGGTGCAGGAAGTCGAGCACCCGCGCCGCGGGGACGACGAGCATGCCGTCCGGCTTGCACCGCGCCGAGGCGAGCTTGGCGACGAACTTGGTCGGGGCGACGCCCACCGAGCAGGTGAGGCCGAGCTCGTCGGCCACCCGGGAGCGGATGTGCGCGGCGATCGCCGCGGGCCGGCCCTGCGCGCGGCGGGCCGCGGACACGTCGAGGAACGCCTCGTCCAGCGACAGTGGCTCGACGAGGGGGGTGACGTCGCGCAGCACGGCCATCACGCGGTGCGACACCGCGGAGTAGGCGCCGCGGTCGGGGCTGATGACGACCGCGCGCGGGCACAGCCGCAGCGCGCGGGACATCGACATCGCGCTGTGCACGCCGTAGCGGCGGGCCTCGTACGAGGCGGCCGCCACAACCCCCCGCACGCTGCCACCGACGACGACCGGGCGGCCGCGCAGCTCGGGGCGGCGCTGGATCTCGACGGAGGCGAAGAAGGCGTCCATGTCGACGTGCAGCATCGAGCAGCCGGTGTCGTCGCCGTCGTAGACGCCGGCGCTGCGCGGCAGGTCGTGGCTGCGGCCCATGTGCTCGGTCAGCCAGCGGGGCGGCGGGCGCGCAGGTGGACCCGGCCGGCGAGGTCAGCGAACGGCGGCCGGGACGCCGCCTCGGCGTCGAGCTCGGCGAGCGCCTCGCGGGCACCGGGGGCGTCGAGGGTGGCGCCGGGGACGAGCTCGGAGAAGACGCCGATGCCGTGCCGGGCCTCGACGTGCAGACCGGCGGCGGCACACAACTGCTCGACGGCGCGCGGGTCGACCCGGCGGGCAGTGTCGAGGCTGCGCAGCTCACGCAGGGCACCGGCCGGGTCGCCGGCGAGGGCACGCGCGACGACAGCGGCCGCGGGGTTGGCGACCAGGATGCTCACGAGCCCGCCCGGGCGCACCGCGGCGGCGAGCCCGCGCACGGTGGCTGCCGGGTCGTCGACGGCGTCGAGCAGCCCATGGGCGAGGACGAGGTCGAACGCCGCGGGCTCGACGAGCTCGGCCGTGGCCTCGGCGTCGCCCTGCAGCGGGTGGACGCGGTCGGCGACCCCGGCCTCGGCGGCGCGGCGGCGCAGGGTGGCCAGCGCGTCGGCGCTGATGTCGAGGACGGTGACCTCGGCGCCGGCGGAGGCGAGCGGAACCGCGAAGGCACCGCTGCCGCCACCGCAGTCGAGCAGCCGGGGCAGGCGGCCAGGAACCGTGACGGCCTGCACCGCGTCGCCGAGCAGCAGGGAGAGCGCGCCGAGCCGGCCCGCGTGCAGCCGATCGGCGCGCAGTACACCGCCCGGGCGCGCGGCAGGGCCGGGCACGGTGGCGGCGTCGGTGGCCATGAGGCTCACCCTAACCGCCGCCGCCGACGTGGCGAGGGCGTTCGGCACGTGCTGGTCACGCGGCGAGCAGGCCGAGCGAGCGCTCCACCAGGACGAGGAAGTCGCCGGCCGCACGCAGCTCGTCGTCGGCCGCACGGGCCGTGACGGCGGACCGCGCCCCGGCCTCGACAGCCGCCCGCACCGTGGCGCCGGCGGCGAAGTAGGCCGACCACTCGACGTACTCCGGCGCCACCCGGTCGAGCAGGACCCAGACGTTGACCAGTCGCTTGCGGGCCGACGCCGGGCGCCCGCGCTCGGCCAGCACAGCGGCCGCGACCCGCAGGGCGGCCAGGTGTGCCAGGCGGAACCGGTCGTCGATCTCCTCGGCCGTGGCAGCCTCGGCCAGGACCGCCCTCGCCTGCTCCAGCAGGCCGAGCGAGGACCCCCGCGCCGGCCCCGGCAGCCGGGCGTGATCGCGCAGCAGCGTCGTCGCCATCACCGCTCCCTTCGACACGTCACTCGTTCGAACGAGTGTTCTAAACGAAGGCTAGCACCGTGTTACGACAATTTGTCGAGCCCGAGGCGCGCGCTCAGGCCAGCACGTCGACGACGTCGCCGATCACGATCACCGCCGGGGCGCCGATCGACTCGCTCGCGCACGCCTGCGCGAGCTTGCCGAGCGGCGCCCGCACCACCTGCTGCCCGGCGGTGGTGGCCCGATGCACGACGGCCGCCGGGGTGTCAGCGGAGCGGCCGTGCTCGATCAGCTCGTCAGCGATCAGGGCGAGCCGGTCCATCGCCATGAGGACGACGAGGGTGCCGCCGTGCCGCGCGAGCCCCGGCCAGTCGATCCCCTGATCCGGCGAGCGGCCCGGGTCCAGATGACCGGAGACGACGGTGAAGTCGGCGGCCACCCCGCGGTGCGTGACCGGGATGCCGGCCATCGCGGGGCCGGCGGTGGCCGAGGTCAGGCCCGGCACCACGCTCACCGGCACGCCGGCGGCGACGCAGGCCAGCCACTCCTCCCCGCCCCGGCCGAAGACGAACGGGTCGCCGCCCTTGAGCCGCACCACGCGCCTGCCCGCGCGCGCCCGCTCGACGAGCACCTCGTTGATCTGCGCCTGGCTCAGGTTGTGCCGGTGCGGCGACTTGCCGCAGTCGATGACCTCGACGTCGTCGGGCAGGTCGTCCAGCAGCGCGCGGGGCGCCAGCCGGTCAACCACCACCACGTCGGCCTCGGCCACCAGGCGGCGGCCGCGCACGGTGATCAACTCCGGGTCGCCGGGCCCGCCGCCGACCAGCGCCACCTCGCCGCGGCCGGGCGGGCGCATCCGGCGCGTCGGCAGGTCACCGACCTCCAGCGCGGCGGTGATCGCGTCGCGCAGCACGACCGCGCGCGTCGGGTCGTCACCGCCGTTGACCGCCACCGTGACGCCGTCGTGCCGCGCCACCGCCGGGATGCGCGCGGTGCCGCCGGTGGCGTCGTCGGCGCGGACGCAGAACACCCGGCGCTCGGCCGCCGCCCGGGCCACCTCGGCGTTCACGCCCGCGTCGTCGGTGCAGGCGACCGCCAGCCACGCGCCGTCGAGGTCGGCCGGCTCGAAGCCGCGCGGCTCGCGGGCGACGTCGGCGGCGATGTCCGGCCCGACGCTCGGCGCGACCACCAGCAGGTCGGCGCCCGCCTCCCGCAGCGACGCCACCCGCCGGGCCGCCACGGCACCGCCGCCGACGACGACGACGCGGCGTCCGGCGAGGTCGAGCAGGACGGGGAAGCCAGTCATGCAGCCATTGTCCCGGCCGATCGAGTCGCGTGCGACGGCCGGCTCCGACACGTCGCACATCGGCCGGATTTCCTTGTTTTCCCAGGGATTCACTAGGCATGCCCGTTGCCGTGAGATAGGTCCGCCGACGATGAACCCGGCGCCGGACTGTGGGACCATCGGTGCATGGCGCCCCAAGCAGCAATGCTCACCTCGCGCCGCCACATCGACCTTCTGCGGGTGGCTGCGGCGGCCTGTTGAGCCGACCCGGCGGGCGCCTCGCGGGCGTCACCGCCGATCAGCCCCGCACCGTCGACCTATCGAAAGGCAGTCGCGCATGCCGGCGCGTCCCCCCGTCCCACCCCGCTCGGAACCGAAGAAGGCGCAGGGTCAGTGGGCCCTCGGCTACCGGGAGCCGTTGAACAAGAACGAGCAGGGCAAGAAGGACGACAACCCGCTCAACGTCCGTCGCCGCATCCTCGACATCTACTCCAAGAACGGCTTCGACAGCATCGACCCGGGCGACCTGCGTGCCCGGTTCCGCTGGATGGGCCTCTACACGCAGCGTCGTGAGGGCATCCCCGGCGGGCAGACGGCCACCCTGGAGCCCGAGGAGCTCGACGCTGAGTTCTTCATGATGCGCATCCGCGTCGACGGCGGTGCCCTGACCAGCGAGCAGCTGCGCGTCATCGCCGGCATCGCGGTGGAGTTCGGCCGCGGCGTCGCCGACATCAGCGACCGGCAGAACATCCAGCTGCACTGGATCCGCATCGAGGACGTCCCGGAGATCTGGCGACGCATCGAGGCCGTCGGCCTGTCCACCACCGAGGCCTGCGGCGACTGCCCGCGCGTCATGCTCGGCTGCCCGCTGGAGGGCGTCGCCGGCGACTCGGTGCTCGACGCCACCGCGGCGCTGCGAGAGACCGTCGAGAAGTACGTCGGCGACCCGGCGTTCTCCAACCTGCCGCGCAAGTACAAGACGTCCATCTCCGGCTGCGCCCGGCACTGCGTCAACCACGAGATCAACGACTGCGCGTTCGTCGGCGTCATCGGTCCCGACGGCACACCCGGCTTCGACCTGTGGGTCGGCGGCGGCCTGTCCACCAACCCCCGCTTCGCCGAGCGGCTCGGCGTGTTCGTGCGCCCCGAGGAGGTCAGTGACGTCTGGGTCGGCGTCACCTCGATCTTCCGCGACTACGGCTACCGCCGGCAGCGCAACCACGCCCGGCTGAAGTTCCTCATGGCCGACTGGGGCCCGGAGAAGTTCCGCCAGGTGCTCGAGGACGAGTACCTCGGCCGCGTCCTGCCCGACGGCCCGGCGCCCGAGCAGTCCCCCGCCCACCGCGACCACATCGGCGTCGAGAAGCAGGCCGACGGCCTGCTCGCCGTCGGCGCCCGCGCCAAGTCCGGCCGCACCTCCGGCACCGCGCTGGCCGAGGTCGCCGCGATCGCCGACAGGCTCGCCGACGGCCGTATCCGGCTCACCGCGCAGCAGGGCCTGGTGGTGCTGGACGTGCCCGCCGAGAACGAGGGGGCGGTCGTCGAGCAGTTGGAGGCCCTGGAGTTCACCGTCCACCCGTCCGCGTTCGGGCGCGGCATCCTCGCCTGCACCGGCATCGAGTTCTGCAAGCTCGCGCTGGTCGAGACGAAGGGCCGTGCCGAGACGATCCGGCAGGAGATGGAGAAGCGCCTGCCGGGGTTCGACACCCCGATCACCATCAACGTCAACGGCTGCCCGAACTCGTGCGCGCGCTTCCAGGTCTCCGACATCGGCTTCAAGGGCATGGTGTCGAAGGGAAGAGACGGTGATGTCGAGACGTTCCAGGTTCACCTGGGTGGTCAGATGGGCACCGATGCCGAGTTCGGTCGCAAGTTCCGCGGGCTCAAGGTCACCGCGGACGAAGCGCCCGAGTACATCGAGCGGGTGCTGCGCGGCTACCTCGACCGACGCACGGAGGGAGAGGCGTTCGCGGCGTACGTGTCGCGCGCCGACGAGGAATGGTTGCTCTGAGCACCGCTGCGGAACTGAAGTCGCTGGCGCTGCGCGCCGGTGAGGAACTCGAGGGCGCGTCCGCCGTCGAGATCCTGACGTGGGCCGACGAGCAGTTCGGCTCGTCGTGGGCCGTCGCCTCCTCGATGGCCGACGCCGTCGTGCCGTCGCTGGCCGCCGCGGTGCGTCCCGGGGTCGACATCCTGTTCCTCGACACCGGCTACCACTTCCCCGAGACCATCGGCACCCGCGACGCCGTGGCCGCCACACTGCCCGTCAACGTCCGCTCGATCACCGCGCAGCAGAGCGTCGAACAGCAGGACGTCTCCTTCGGCCCGCGGCTCTACGAACGCAACCCCGACCAGTGCTGCGCGCTGCGCAAGGTGATGCCGCTGCGCAAGGCACTCAAGGAGTACACGGCGTGGGCCTCGGGCCTGCGCCGCGACGAGGCCGCCACCCGTGCCGGCGCGAAGGTCGTCGAGTGGGACGACGGGCGGGGCATGGTCAAGCTGAACCCGATCGCCGCGTGGACCCAGGACGACGTCGACCGCTACATCGCCGAGAACGGCATCCTGCAGAACCCGCTGCTGTTCGACGGCTACGGCTCGATCGGCTGTGCCCCCTGCACGCGGCGCATCAAGCCCGGCGAGGACGCCCGCGCCGGCCGCTGGTCCGGCCTGAACAAGATCGAGTGCGGCATTCACTAGCCGCCCCCCGGGTTCGAGCATGGGTTACGACCTCTCGCGGTTCGTCGAGGCGCAGTCACCGGTCTACCCGTCCGTCGTGCGCGAGCTGCGTGACGGTCGCAAGCGCTCGCACTGGATGTGGTTCGTCTTCCCGCAGCTGGCCGGGCTGGGGCGCTCCCCGACCGCCGAGCACTACGCCATCGACGGTCTCGACCACGCGCGGCAGTACCTCGCCCATCCCGTGCTCGGAGCGCGGCTGCGCGAATGCGCCGGCATCGTGGCGTCGCTGTCGGCCGGGCCGGACGACGTCTTCGGGACGGTCGACGCGCTCAAACTGTGCTCGTCGATGACGCTGTTCCTGCGGGCCGCTCCCGGGGAGACGGTCTTCGCCGACGTGCTGGAGCGGCACTACGGTGGCGAGGCCGACCCCGCCACCGACCGCCTGCTGGAGTCCTAGGGCAGCGTTCTGCCCAGGATCAGCGAGTCGCCGCCCGGCCGCGTTCACGGTGACCCCCTGGTGCGACGCGCCGGTACGGCACGCCGACCACGCCTGCGCCGCTCCCGGCTGGCACGCGCGCACCGCACCCGACGGCGTCATCACCACCACCACGCCGGCCGGGCACCGTTACGCGAGCGCCGAACCCCGACCACCCGGGCCGCTCCCCGAGCTGCCTGATGCTGCTGCGTGCCGCCTACGGTGGCGGGGTGTATGTCCCCACGCAGTTCGCGCTCACCGACGCCGAGACCGACGCCGCGCTGGCGGCCGGTGGCTTCGCGCACCTCGTGACGCCGGTGGCCGGTGGCGTCGTCGCGACGCCGCTGCCGCTGCTGTTCGACGCCGCCAGCCGGTCGCTCGTCGGCCATGTGGCGCGCAACAACGACCACTGGCGCGTGGCGCCGGTCGGTGAGTCGCTGGCGATCCTGCCCGGCCCCGACGCGTACGTCTCCCCGTCGTTCTACGCGTCGAAGGCCGAGCACGGACGGGTCGTGCCGACGTGGAACTACGACGTGCTGCACGTGCACGGCACGCTCGCCGTGCACGACGACGTCGAGTGGCTGCGCTCGCTCGTCACGCGGCTGACCGATCGGTTCGAGAGCGGGCGCGCGGCGCCGTGGGCGGTCACCGACGCGCCGGCCGCGTTCGTCGACGGTCAGCTGCGGGCGATCGTCGGGGTGTCACTGAGCGTCACCCGCGTCGAGGGCAAGGCGAAGATGAGCCAGAACCGCTCGGCGGCCGACCGGCGCGGCGTGGCGGACGGGCTGGCCCGGTCGCCGTGGGCGACCGACCGCGAGGTGGCCGAGCGGGTGCGGTCCACGCTGTAGCCGACGCACTCTCAGGGGCGGCGCGGCAGCCTGCGGTCGCCGAACGCCGCGAGACCGGCGATGGCCACGAAGACGAGCGTCACCAGCACGGCGTTGAGCGCGACGCGGGCGTAGCCGTGCGTGACGACGTCGAGGAACGGGTACGGGTACCAACTCCAGATCGCGCCGCGGACCAGCGTGTAGGCCAGCCAGGCCACCGGCCAGGCGAGCGACCAGGCCACGGTGCGTCCGTCGATGCGTGGCCGCGGCCCGAAGGCCAGCCAGCCGAGCACCATCATCAGCGGCACGACGTAGTGCACGAGCGTGTTGGTGAGCGTCTCGGCCGCACCGTCCGGCTCGTGGATGCGCGCCAGCACGGTCGAGTAGACGACGCCGGTGACCGTGATGCCGAACAGCGCCGCGAGCCGCACCGCCCGCCAGGCACGCCCGTCACGGTCCGGCCTGATCGCCAGCTGGATCGACACCACGCCGCTGAGGATGTTGCTCTGGACGGTGAAGAAGCTCAGCACCCGAATGACGCGCTCGGCCACGGAACCACCGCGGACGAACCCCGCGTCGGTGTTGTGCGGCGAGCCGGGCAGACGCAGCGCGATGACGATCTGGGCGACGAGCGCGACGAGGACGGCCGCGGCGATCACCGCGTGCCAGACACGAGACCACCGAGCCGACGTCATGAGGCCACTGTCACGAACGGCAGCGTAGCGGCTGCATCACGGTTGACCGCGATAGGCCGACGCGGTGCGGAGCCGGAACCACGCGTCGCGCAGGCCGACGCGTCGATTACCGAACCAGGTCGGCCAGCCGATCAGGAACCTCGGCACGAAACGTCGCCGACCCGGGCGCCAACCGGACGACGGGCCGGGCTGTGGCTCGTGCGTCGCTTCACCGGTCGGGACGCTGCGCTCGACGGCGGCCTCGTGGTGGTACCGCAGCGAGTAGCGCTGGTCGTCGTCGACGCCGAAGCGGTCGGCCACCTGCCAGGCCGCACGCGACTCCAGCGACCTCAGCGCGTCCGCGTGTGCGGCCCTGCGAACCTGGCGCAACGGCAGGTGTGCCTGCCGCCAGCGCAGCACCGCCCACGCCTGCGGGTCGAGTTCGGCCTCGGGCAGCGGTGGCCGGCCCATCGTTCCCGCGGGGGTCGGGGCCGGGAGGTCGAGCTGCGGGAGGTCTGCCGGCACACCCAACGTCGCGAGTGCCGTGCGACGGACCTGTGCGGCGTCGACGTCCGCGGCCACCAGCGCTGCGGTGGTCTGCGGGTCGTGCTGGTCCAGCGCGGCGACGACGAGGTGGGCCGAGGTCATCGCCTCGCCCCGCGAGGCTGCGAACGCACGCGCGGCGCTCTGCGTCTGCAGGAACAGCCAGCCGGCACGGGCACCTCCGCCGCGAAGCCCGGACTTCGACGCGGGCGGTCTCAACACTGCGAGCGCGGCGCCGACGGGACCGTCGTCGAACTCGGCCGCGGCCTCGAGCAGGTGCAGCGGCGTCACCTCCGAACCCGACCGGGACGCGACGACGAACGTCTTCCGCACGAGTTCGTGTCCAGGATCGGGCTGCCGAGCCATCACGGTCAGAGGCTACGGCGTGTCGTCGCTGCCGACTCGAGCTCGCGGCGGACGATGGCCATCGCCTCGGCGGGCTCGACGCCGAGCGCAGCCGTGCGGTCGACGTAGACGCGGGCCGCCGCGACGGCCTTGGCACGGTGCGGCGAGGGCGCCCCGGCAACGACGCTGCCGTTGCGGCCGCGGGTCTCGATCAGCCCGGCGAGCTCGAGCTCGCGGTAGGCACGAGCGACGGTGTTCGGCGCCAGGTCGAGGTCGGCGGCCAACCGGCGGACGGTGGGCAGCCGCGTCTCGGAGCGCAGGTCGCCACTCTCGATGAGCCGGGCGATCTGGGCGCGCACCTGCTCGTACGGCGGCACGTCCGAGGTCGCGTCCACCGAGATCCTGTCCACACCGCGCTTTGTATCACCGTTGTACCAACGAACACAAGCCGCTCAGCCGGCGAGCGCGAACGCGGCGAGGGTGAGGACGGTGCCGAGTTCGACGAGCGCGCCGTAGACGTCGCCGGTGACCCCGCCGATGCGTCGCCGGACGTGCGCGAGGAACGCGCCGCACACCGCGAGCGCGACCGCCTGGCCGACGACCCAGCCGGCGACGTCGGCGCCGCAGGCCCACGCCACCAGGCCGCCCGCGGCAAGATCGGCGATCACCCAGCCTGCCAGGACGGCCGTCGGCGCCGCACCGGTGACCAGCGAACCGAAGCCGCCCGGCCTGGCGTTCGGCATCCTCGGGTGGGCGGCGGCCAGCGCGGCGACCCGCCCGGTGGCGGCGGCGAGCCCAAGCGCCGCGACGGGCGCCCACACATCATGGAGCGTGGCGAGCGCGGCGACGTCGGCCAGCAGTACGAGCACCAGCGTGACGACGCCGAACGGGCCGATGTCGGAGGCAGCCATGATCTCGCGGGCGCGCTCGGGCGCGGCGCGCGAGCCGAGGCCGTCGGCGGTGTCGGCCAGCCCGTCCAGATGCAGGCCGCGGGTGGCGATCGCGAGCAGCGCCACGGCCAGGACGGCGCCGACGAGCAGGCCGTGCGGCGCCCAGTGCGCGATCGCGGCCAGCGGCAGCGCGGCCGCCGCACCCAGGACGGCGCCGACGAGCGGGAACAGCCGGAACGCGGCGGCCGCGTCGCGCGGGGTGAGCGTCGGCTGCGCCGGGACGGGGACGACGCTGAACAGGCCGATCGCGCGCGCCGCGGCCTTCATCGCGGGCCGGTCACTTCAGCCGGCGCGGGATGCCGGCAACCACGAGGTACACCTCGTCCGCGGCGGCGGCCAGCCGCTGGTTGAGCAGGCCGAGCGCGTCGCGGAACAGCCGGCCGGACGCGGTGGCCGGCACGACGCCGCTGCCGACCTCGTCGGACACGGCGACGACGGTGCGGGGCGTCGTGAACCAGGGGTCGACGAGATCACGGAGCAGCGGCTCGAGGTCAGGTCGAGGGTCGTCCCAGATGCCGGCGTCGTCGATGCGGCGGGCCAGCCAGGTCGTGACGCTGTCGAGCAGGACGGGTGCGCCGGCGACGTCGAGGACCGAGGCCACGTCGGCCGTCTCGACCGTGCGCCAGGCGGCCGGGCGGCGCTCGCGGTGCCGGCGCAGGCGCTCGGCCCACTCGGGGTCGTCGGGGCGATCGGCGGCCGTGGCGAGGTAATCGACGGCCGGCTCGCCGGCCAGCAGCGACTCGGCGAACGCCGACTTGCCCGAGCGGCTGCCGCCGAGCACGAGCATCCGCCGCGCCCGGGCCGGCGTGGGCCGCGGCGCGAGGGCGGGCGCGGGCCGCGGCGCCACGACGACCACCGCGGGGTTGGTGAGCCCGGCGGCGGTGACCGCGGCCGGCAGGTCGGCCAGCGTCGTGCGGACGGAGGCCTGCTCCGGCAGGCTCGCGCCAGCCACGCAGGCTGCCGGGGTGTCGGCCGGCAGACCGTCGGCGAGCAGCCGGTCGACGATCGCGCCGAGTCGCCGCATGCCCATCAGCACCACGATCGTGGTGCCGGCCCGGGCCAGCGCGGTCCAGTCGACCGGGTTGGCGGGGTCGTCGGGCGCGAGGTGGCCGGAGACGACGGTGAATCCAGCTGCACCGTCGGCCTCGGTCAGCGGCACGCCAGCCAGCGCGGGCGCTGCGAGAGCACTGCTCACACCCGGCACGACCTCCACGTCGACGCCGGCGGCCACGCACGCTGCGACCTCCTGCGGGCCGTGGGCCAGCACGTACGGGTCGCCGCCCTTGAGGCGCACGACCGTCCTCCCGGCCCGCGCGTGCTCGACCAGTACCGTGACGATCTGCTCATGGGTCAGGGTGCGCTCGTCGGGGCCGCGGGAGGCGTCGATGATCTCCGCGTCCAGCCCGTCGAGCAGGGACGCGGGCGCGAGCCGGTCGGTGACCACGACGTCGGCCGCCCGGAGCCGTTCCAGTCCGCGGACGGTGATGAGGTCGGGTGCGCCCGGGCCACCGCCCACGAGCACCACCCGCCCCGCTCCGACCTTCGGGCCGTTCCCGCGGGTCACTTCTCGGTGACGCCGGCGGAGTCGAAGGTGGCGACGTCGCGCAGCACCCGCGCGGCGCTCTGCAGGATCGGCAGCGCGAGCGCCGCACCGGAGCCCTCGCCCAGCCGCAGGTCCAGCGAGACGAGCGGCGCGAGACCCAACGCGTCCAGCGCCAGCGACGCCCCGGGCTCGGCCGAACGGTGCCCGGCCACCATCGCCGCGACGACGTCCGGGGCGAACGCCCGCGCGGCCAGCGCCGCCGAACAGGCGATCACGCCGTCGAGCACGACCGGCACCCGCAGCGCGGCGGCGCCGAGCAGGAACCCGGCCAGTGCCGCATGCTCCAGGCCACCCACCGCGGCCAGCACGCCGAGCGGGTCAGCGGGGTCGGGATGGTGCAACGCCAGCGCACCCTCGATCACCGACACCTTGTGCGCGAGCGTGGCGTCGTCGATGCCGGTGCCGCGGCCGGTGACGTCGGCAACCGGCCGGCCGGTGAACACGGCGATCAGCGCCGCCGACGCGGTGGTGTTGGCGATCCCCATGTCGCCGGTGAGCAGGCAGCGGTTGCCGGCGGCGACCAGGTCGCGGGCCAGCTCGATGCCGATCTCGACGGCGGCGCGCGCCTCGTCACGGGTCAGCGCCGGCTCGATCGTCATGTCACGGGTGCCGGCGCGAACCTTACGCGGCAGCAGGCCGGGCACGGCGTCCAGCGCAGCGGCCACACCGACGTCGACGACGACCACCTCGGCGCCGACCTGGGTGGCGAACGCGTTGATGACCGCACCCCCGGCGAGGAAGTTGCCGACCATCTGCGCGGTGACCTCCTGCGGCCACGGCGTGACACCCTGCGCGTGCACGCCGTGGTCACCGGCGAACACCGCGACGGCGGCGGGCTCGGGCAGCGGCGGC
>Ga0164242_10003548_pt1 | contig 17768 bp, 19 predicted proteins | sample OricomgcompostMG_FD_108783 | JGI IMG/M metagenome (GOLD analysis project Ga0164242, IMG submission 108783) | Miracle-Growth compost microbial communities from Emeryville, California, USA - Original compost - Miracle growth compost (MG) ...
CGCCGACAACAACGGTCCAGAAGCCGACTTGCCGTATTCCATGTTTCTCCCAGATTCTTAGCGTCACTGTTTCGAAGCGCCTGCTGACATCGGGCAGCCGTCCCGGCGCACAATGATAGATACGAAGTTCATGCAGCATGTTTTTCCTTTAGATTCGGGATGCAATTCCACGACTGTTCGCTACCAGCAACTGCTGTTGAAGGTCTAAGACATGGCGGCCACAAGTGCTACTCCGTCCGGTCTGGTGGCTTTGGCGTAACAAACGGATAACGCGCCCTTCCCTTGACGACGGTCGCCGAACCGCCGCTGCGGACGAACTGCTTGCTCGGATCCTTGCGCGGCTCGTAATCCCATGGGTTAAAGGAAGCAGCCTGACGGGTGTGTTGAATAAACAGCCGCTGGTTCGCGCTTTCAACGATGTCTCTCCCGAGCACATCCAGATTCCAGTTCTGCCGCATCAGCGCATACATTTCCTGCTCGATTGCCGCAACCTCACTTCTGCCCGCCAAATTATTCATCTCCACTTCATCGTCCACAAGATCGTAGAGCTGGGGAGGATCCCCTTCGCAGAAAATATATTTCCACTGCCCCTTGCGAACCATCAGGCACGGAGCAATCGCACCGTCAGCCGTCATTTCCGAAAAGACCGGCCGGTCAGCCGGCAGCGCTTCGCCGCGTATCACGCAAGGGACCAGACTAGTTCCCTCGATCGCGGATACAGGTTCGATCGCATGGTCCGCGTCCGTGCCGATATCGATGAATGTCGGCAGCAGATCGAGTAGCGATACCGGATCGGAGACGCGCGATGGACGCTGTCCGGGAACCGACACGATCAGGGGAATGCGCGTCGCTCCTTCGAACAGCGTCCACTTGTACCAGAGTCCGCGCTCTCCCAGCATGTCGCCGTGATCGGAGGTGAACACCACGACCGTCTGTTGTTCGAGATCCATCAACCGCAACGTATCCAGCAGTTTGCCGACCTGTTCGTCGATATAGCTGATCATGCCGTAATAAGCGCGGCGCGAGCGGCGCACGTCTTCCTTCTCGACCCGATATTCGTTGAACCGGTATATCTTTTTCAACCGCAGGCTGTGGGGGTCCAATTGCTCGTCCGGAATGACGGGCACCCTCGGTTCGTCGATTTCCAAGTTGCTGTACAGATCCCAGTACTTTTGCGTAGTCACGTAGGGATTGTGCGGATGCGTGAACGACACCGTGAGAAAAAACGGCCTGGCCTGCGGGTTCCGTCCGTAATCGTAGATGCGCTGTATCGCGTTGTACGCAACCTCGTCGTCGAAATCGAGTTGCAAACTGCGAGCGCAGACTCCCGACTCGACCACGCTGCGCAGGTTGAGCCCGGTTGCAGCCACTGGAATTGCCAGTTTCCAGTCGGGAGTCCAGCCGAAATCGGACGGATAGATATCGGTGGTCAGCCGCTCCTGGTAACCGTGCAACTGGTCCGGCCCGACAAAATGCATTTTCCCGGAAAGACAGGTGTGATAGCCGAGCGCGCTCATGTAATAGGCGATCGTCGGCGCGTGGGACGGAAACTCGCACGCGTTGTCGTATACGCCGAGACGGCTCGCCAGCCGGCCGGTCAGCATCGATGCACGTGAGGGTGCGCAGACCGGGAAATTGCAGTAAGCATTCTCGAACACCGTGGAACGAGCCGCCAGCGCATCGATATTCGGCGTCTTGCAAATCCTGTTTCCATAGGCGGCCAGCGCAAAGGTCGTCAGCTGGTCGGCCATGATATGCAGGATATTCATTCGATTCGTCATCTTCGCCTCGTTGAAATTAGCTTGCCATCGCCGTCAGCCGGCATGCGCTCCTGAATCGCGCACCACTTTGGACCATTTCTTCAATTCGCTCTTGATGAATTGCCCGAACTCGACCTGCCCCATCAGCCGTCGCTCAAAGCCGGCTGCCGTCAGCCGCTCGGACATCGTCGCCGACATCACGCTCTCGTGCGTCGCATTCTCGAGGCGCTGCAATACGGCCGGCGGTGTATTTTTGGGCGCTAGCAGGCCAAACCACGCCGAAACGTCGTAGCCGGGCATCCCTGATTCCGCCATAGTCTTTACATTCGGCAGCGACGGAACCCGGGTGGCGGTGCTTACTGCAAGCGCCTTGAGAGCGCCCGATTTGATATGCGAGAGCGAGGCCGAAACGCCGTTGAACATCATGTCGACTTGTCCAGCGATCAGTGCCGTGGTAGCAGGCGCGGCACCTTGGTAAGGAACATGCACCAGCTTGATGCCGGTGGCGCTCTTGAACAGCTCCGCTGCCAGATGATTGGCGGAGCCGACGCCACCAGAACCGTAAGTCAACCCATTTTTGCTCGCCTTTGCCCGGGCGATCAATTCCTGCACCGTGTTCACGTCGAGGCTGGCATTGGTGACCAGCACGAGCGGATTCGTCGCGATCATGCTGATCGGCGCGAAATCGTCGACAGGATTGAACAATTGTTTCTGATAAAGATAAGGATTGATCGCAAGCGTGCCCATATAGCCGAGCAGCAGCGTGTAACCGTCCGGCGCCGCCCTAGCGACCAAGGCAGTGCCGATATTGCCGCCCGCACCCGGTTTGTTCTCGACAATCACCGACGTATTCAATCTGGATGCCAATTCCTTTCCCAGGACGCGCGCGAGAAAATCGGCCGGCCCACCGGCGGCGAAGGGGACAACAATCTTGATCGGGCGGTCCGGATAAACGGTGGCGGCAGAGCCCGGCAGGCAGCAGCCCAGCATGAGCACCAGGCAAAGGTTCATGCATATCTTTTCGATGCTTTTCATGTTTCGTCTCCTCTTTTCTACTTTCATGTCGCCATCAGGTCGATAAGCGCGTCACGAATTTCGTGGCAAGATAAGCGCTCAATCCCTCAGTACCGCCTTCGGATCCATAGCCGCTTTCCTTCATTCCGCCGAACGGCGCTTCCGCAAGCGATACCGCCAAATGATTGATGCCGACCATGCCCGCGGACAAACCACGCGACACCGCGTCGGTCGTGCTTGGCGAACTGGTAAAGGCGAACGCCGCGAGTCCGAACGGCAGTGCGTTCGCGCGTGCCAGGCCATCTTGCAGGCTGCCGAACGGCACGATCGGCGCAATCGGCCCGAAGATTTCTTCCCGCACCGGCAATGCGTCATCCGGCACGTCGGCCAACACCGTGGGCGCCCAGAAGAATCCGGGCCGGTCAACCCGAGCGCCGCCCGTAAGCAGGCGAGCCCCTCCGGCGATCACGTCTTCCATGAAACACTCCATCGCCTCCAGTCTCCGCTGGCTGGCCAATGGCCCCATCGTGGTTCGGGTATCGAGACCATCGCCGAGAACCAGCGTTTGTGCACATTCAACGAAACGGCGCGTGAACTGCTCATAGGCCCCGCTTTGCACGTAGAAGCGCGAAGGCGCCACACAAACCTGTCCTGCATTACGGAATCTGCCAGCGGCACAAACTTCGGCCGCACGTTCCACATCTGCGTCATCGAACACGAGAACCGGCGCGTGACCGCCGAGCTCCAGCGTGCAGCGCTTGAGACCATGCAGCGCGGACAACTGCGCAAGATGTTTGCCGACCGGGATCGATCCGGTAAAAGTGACCTTGCGGATTATCGGGCTTCCGATCAAGAATTCCGATACGGCCGCAGGCACCCCGAACACGAGATTGAGCACGCCGGGCGGCAATCCAGCGTCGGCACATGCACGTACCAGTTCGATACAGGTCGCCGGCGTTTCCTCGGCAGGCTTGATGATCAGGGAACAGCCGGCGGCCAGCGCCCCGGCGATCTTGCGTGCCGGCGTGAGAGCCGGAAAATTCCACGGCGTGAACGCCGCAACAGGACCGACCGGTTCGTTATGCACGATCTGCATGACACCTTGGCTACGCCCGGGAATGACGCGCCCGTACAAACGGCGAGTCTCTTCCGCGTACCATTCGAAAACGTCGATTGCCGCGCTCAGTTCGGTAACGGATTCCGCGAGCGGCTTGCCCTCTTCGAGGGTGATGATCCGGCTGATCAGTGCACTCCGCTCCCGCAACAGACGCGCGGCTTCCATCAAAATACGACGTCGTTCGACTGCCGGGGTGACCGACCATGTGGCGAATGCCTTGCCAGCCGCGTCTATCGCGGCCTGGAGATCGCGCTTCGACGCATGTGGCAGCATACCAAGCGTCTCTCCGGTGGCAGGATTGATCACCGGCTCCCGCACCGCGCTGCTGCCGTCGGTCCATGTGCCGCCGATGAAGAGTTGAAGTCTGGCGAACGATATGAGAGATGTTTCACTGCCAATCGGCTGATTCATGCGGGCCTCCGCAGTACGTTGATGGAAGAATCTGAGGTAACAGCACAGTTGTCCGGCAATCCGCACTGCGTCATCCGCCAAGTCAGCAGATCGATCCGATCCTGGCCGAAAAACGGTTCGCCGTCGAACACAAACAGCGGCACCCCCCAGTGCCCGCTCGCGAGCTGCGATGCCTGATTGCATTCGATGATCTTGTCGTAGGCATCGGAATCGCTGGCGATGGAGTGTTCCATGTCCTGCAAGTCCAGGCCGGCACGCAAGGCTGCCTGCGACAGGTGCTCACCTTCGTTCCAGCCAGTCACGCTACCGTCCCACAGCAATCGACTCACCTCGAGAATGAAACGCAATCCCTTGCCGCGTCGCGTTGCCTCGACCCCGAGCCGGGTCAAGTGCCTGATATGCGGCTGATTCGCCGAGATGGCGAGTGTCTCGGGGTCCTGCACGATGGGATCAGGAAGCGGTCGCCTGAACGGCATGCCGAGCGCTTCGGCGACGCGGATACAATCGGCCAGAAAGTAAGGCCGCGCGAGGAGATGCTGGCGACTGAAATGCTCGGGATACCGGATAGCCAGCGGATATACCACCTTGACGTTCCATTGCACATTACGCTGTTCAGCCAACGCAATGACGCGTGGAAGCGCCAGATAACTGTAGGGACTTCTGAACGACCAATACAGGTCGACGCTAAATACTCTTGTCATGTTCTCCTCCGTCGTTGCCCAGCTTCTCACCGTCGAATTCCTGTGCAGGTTAGTCATGCGCATGATTCCTGTAAAATCATCTTTTCGGATATTTTGATTCCTTTTCGATATCAAAAGTCGATAACCATGACCCAGCCAACCCAAGCGCAACGGCTGCTCCGAAGCCGCCTCAAGATTCGCCAACTCCTGTTGCTGTCGGCGCTGGGCGATCTCGGGAATCTGCGACGCGCCGCCGCCCAGGTATCGATGACGCAACCGGCCGCCACCAAACTGCTACATGAATTGGAGGCCGTGTTGAATGTGCAGTTGTTCGAGCGCTCGCGAAAAGGCATGATGCCCACGGTATACGGCGTTGCAATGATCCGTCACGCCCGCGAATTGCTTGCCGACCTGGATGCAATCGGGGATGAGATCGGCGCGCTGGCAGAAGGTGTCGCCGGCACACTGACAATCGGTACCATGACGTCGACCGCCTCTGGCCTGCTTTCGCGGACCGTTGCCGCATTCGTCGCCCGGCACCCGGGTGTGCGCGTTTCGCTGATCGAAGGAACCCATGACATGCTGATGGCCTCGCTCAAGCGAGGCGATCTTGACATGGTGTTGGGAAGGGTAATGGGGGGGTCCGCTATGGACGACTTCGATCTCACAGTTCTGTATGAGGATGAATTCTGCGTTGTATGCGGACCGCGCCATCCCTTGCTAAAGTCGAAGAAAATCCGCTTGTCGGACCTGACCGCTCAACGCTGGATACTGCCGCCACCTTCGGCGCCGTTGCGTCAACGACTGGACATCCTGTTTATGGAAAAGACAGGCGAGCGGCCTCGCAACGCCGTCGAGTCCGTCTCGCTGTTGATCAATCTGAGTCTTCTGCAAGAAGGAAACATGCTGGCAGTGATGCCGGCAGAGATCGTGCGACAGTTTTCCCGCAGCCGGCTAGTACAAGAGCTGCCGGTACCGTTAAGCGCCCTATTCGGACCGGTGGCCTTGATCACGCGCGCGGCACGGCGCAGGACGCCGGTGGCCAACGCCTTCATCAATGAGCTCAGGTCCGCCTCCGCCGCGACCAACAGGAGTGGAGAGGATGCGGCTGCTAAGGCGTCAGCGGTACGACCTCTTGCAGTAATTCGCGGTTCTTTGCCGCGCCCACCAACTACGCTGTAGCCTGATTGGGAAATGGCTTCATGAGATGCCAGGAGTGCGAGGCGAGCGCATGACTTCTCTGCCTTTGCAATGCGGGAATAAATCTAGGGGGATTCTGCGTCGGAAATAGTACCGGGAGCCGCGCTTTGCAAGATGTGTACACATGGCCTTTTCAAGGTTGCGTGTAACACCCACGTGGTACATTCCCCGCTTGAAAGCCTTGCTGGCTCTAGGTTCCGTGTCCTACAAGGACTTCGGGAATACTGGTGCGGCTGGCGGGGATCGAACCCACGACCCTTGGCTTCGGAGGCCAATACTGCCCGGCTTGCATCCCTTACGGGACGCAGCGCTGTATCCACTGAGCGCCCCTGAGAGCAGTTTGAGAGCAATGATGAGTACCGGCCCTATCGACGGCGACTTAGGAGAGTCGCATGGCCGGTATCTGGCAGTACAGGGGCAAATGGAAATGCCAAGTTCGCAAGGAGGGTTTCCCGTCGCAGAGCAAGACGTTTGAGAGCAGGGCCGAGGCAGTCGCGTGGGGCCAGGAAGTTGAATCCCAGATGCATAAGGGCATCATCACCCGAAGCACAACCAAACAAACCCTGACCGTACGCGAAATGCTGACCCGGTATCTCCAAGAGGAGTCGCCGCACAAGGCCTCCCATGCCAGTGACAAGGCCCGAGCAAAGCACGTATGCGCCGCGCTCGGAGCATTCCGAGTACACACCCTCACCTCGCCCCGAATCGCGCAGTACAAGCGCGATAGGCTGGCCCTCGTCGGTCCTCAGTCCGTTACCCACGAATTGAACCTGCTGCACCGGGCCTACGTTGTGGCGGTCGAGGAATGGGGCATTGTGTTGCCGGAAGGGATACCGCGCACTAAGCGCCCCTCTCTGCCCCGTGGCCGGGATCGACGAGTATCCCAGCGGGAGATAGACCTGATCCTTCTTGCCACCGGCTCGGAGGAACTGGGAACGGTCCTGCAACTTGCGATAGAGACGGCGATGAGACGCGGAGAGCTTCTCGGGATGCGATGGGAGCATGTTGACCTGGAGCGGCGGACGGTCTATCTACCGAAGACGAAGACGGATACGCCTCGAACAGTTCCGCTCTCATCGAAAGCGGTAACCCTGTTACGAGACATGCAACCGAAGGAAAGCGGTTCCGTTTTCAGCATGGCCCCGAGTTCGGCCAGCCAAGCATTCGAGCGTGCGGCCCTCCGGGCACGCATCGAGAACCTGCATTTCCATGACCTACGACATGAGGCCACGAGCCGGTTATTCGAGAAGGGGTTGAACGTGATCGAGGTGGCCCGCATAACCGGGCACAAGACCCTTTCCATGCTGGACCGATACACCCATTTGGACTTGGTGTACCTAGTGTCGAAACTCGGCTAGTGAGCGGAGGGGGCGCGGGATAAGGACAACGCCGATCTAGCGTCCTCTCAAGACTTGGCACCAATGCGATGGCCGCTTACACAATCGATAGAGGCTTATAGTGCACTATCTAGCATTGCCCACACCTTGTGCCCGAGTTGAACGAGCTTCTCGGCTTTCAAAGCAAGGTCAGCGGCTTCGTTAACCTTCTTCCAAACTACGCCTAGATTGTTGATTTCTGGGGCATCACGATTCGCCTCTACTGTCTCTTTGAGTTCGATTAGTTCTCCGAGTGCGGTTCGTGCGGCCTGTCGCAGGGCTTTAGCCCCGGAAATTGGGTATTCCGCGAGTGCGCGACGGATTAGGTCGACATGATGCTCTATCAGAGTTCTCAATCTTAGAGGAAGCTGCGAATCGGCCAAAGAAGCCGCCAGTTCGTCAATACGTGCTTTGATTTCGTCAAGTTCGGCAGATGCAATCTGTGTCTCCTCACTTGGAAGAATCTCGCCACAGAACTCGAGCGCGACAAAGGTCTCTGCTGTGAGGTGCTGACGCGCTTGATTCCATGTACCGGGCAGGAGCAAGGTTGAGATAGCATTTTCAACTCTCGCTATCGAAGGCGCATAAAGTTTCTCGCTGTAATTTGCCTTCTGCATCAGCTCTCGGACAACCTCAAGCTCACGGTACATTGCACCGAGGCGTTCCGCTACAGCGTTCGACGTTTTGTTCCGGTTGTTATCAATAACCTGAAATAGCTTTGCCCAAACTTCAAGAGTTTGCGTATTGTCGGGGTACGAGGGAATAGCTCGAAGCAAGGTCACGAGCCGTGATGCAGAGTTAATGTTTTGTGGCATTTAAATGAGAAAGGCGCCAGTCAATTCCAAATTTATAACACACCTTGCCTGAACGCCGAAGTACGTCGGCGCGGAGGATTCGCCGTAGACATCCTGCGCAAAGCTCGGGTAAATGCCGCGCCGTGGCATACTAGCAGTCTACACTTGACGAGCGATAACAGCGCGTCCACAGAGACTGAGGACCGGCGAGCAGGATTGAACGCCCAGTACCCTTCTTCCACCATCATGGAGGTTTGGTATGGGCACAATCGTAAAGCGCGCCGACAATAAAGGGCCTGCAACTTGGCAGGCCCGCATCAGACGCAAGGGGCATCCTCAGCTATCAGCCAACTTTGCGAGCCAAGCCGAAGCTGAATCTTGGGTGAGCAAGGTAGAAGCTGAGTTCGAGGCGAACAAAGTGGTACGCGCCGCTGAGGCAGCACGGGTAAAGCTCGCTCAGTTATCCGATCCTCTACATCTGCCGCTTGGCTATCTCATTGACCGCTACATCAAAGAAGTAAGTCCCACGAAGCGAGGGGCCGAAACGGAAACTATTCGTCTTCGGGCGATGAAAAAGAACATTCTGGCCGCTTACACGCTTGCGCAATTAACCCCGCAGGTAGTCGCAGCGTGGCGTGGCGTGACGAACGACTACGATCCGTCTCAGGCTCTACAGTGAATCGAGACTTGAACCTCATAGGCCACTTGATTGAAATCGCCCGCAAGGAGTGGGGGGTAGCTCTGAGCGTTAACCCAGTGCGCTGCATCCGTAGACCGAAGTCAAATCCGGCGCGAGAGCGTCGGTTAGCACCCGGCGAGGAGGCCGCGCTGCTTGCGGCAGCGGACAGGGCCAAGGGCGGCTATCTTCGCACAGTGATCGTCCTAGCGTTGGAAACCGCTATGCGGCAAGGTGAAATTGCCGGACTAGATTGGACGAACATTAACGTGCCGCAGCGGCGGCTCTATTTGCCGATGACAAAGAACGGCAGCTCGCGAGGCGTCCCACTATCGCTGAAAGCCATAGCGGTCCTTGAATCGCTTCCTGAACGCCCCGGCCCCGTGTTCCCCGGGGTGACGACCGAGGCGATAAAAAGAGCTTTCCGGAACGCATGCAAGCGGGCCGGAATCGAGGGCCTGCACTTCCATGACCTTCGTCATGAAGCAACGAGTCGATTCTTCGAGAAGGGATTGAACATGATGGAGGTAGCGAGCATAACCGGGCATAAGAGCCTTTCTATGCTTCGCCGGTACACCCATTTAGATGCTGGAAAGCTGGCAAGTAGGCTGGATTAACAATCTACTTGCCATGTGCATCAATCCAAGCGCAAGCCTGCATCTGCTGCCAGCCTGAGCAATCGGCGGGCAGTAACCGCCACAGAACCATCCACGCTCCCGGCAGCCGCCGCTACATCCTCGAAGCCCGCCTCCCCCGCTTCTGCCCGGTCATACGCCTCATCATCGAAGCCCATCTCGAAGCCGATCAGGAAATCGCCGCTGTATGTCTGGTCAGTCAACGTGCTTGCGGAAGCCACCGCGTGGTGATCGCGGTAATCGACGATAGTCATGTACCGGAATCGCTCGCTGTTCTTGACGGCTCCCCAGTATTCCGCCGCGAACTTGCCCATTTCATAGCCAAGATGGCGGATGTCGTCGTTGCGCTCTATGGTTGCAGAGGCGTTACGGGGCGTGTTAATGGTATTGATAGATTGAGAAGACGGCATGGCTAACTTCCTATGACTGCGTTGAAATTACGCCGGGCCACCTTCGGCCAAGAGGGTGGCAGGCGCAGGGTATCAAGGTTGGCCGACCGGCGTCATAGGATACCGGCACACCCCGAAGGATGTCCTCTCTACCAAGGCCCGCCGTTGAGGCATGCAAAGGAAGACGCACAAAAGAAAAGCCGCGATGGCGGCTGCGCGCCTATGACAGTTCGGGCGGCCAAGCCCGGTCACGTTTTTCTCCGCGACAAGAGAAGTTTACGGCAGGGTGTTTACAGGCGTCAATAAAAATCAGCCCAGGCCCATCAAACCCGCCTCTGCAAGCTGCTTACCCAACGGGGAGCTGCTGGCTGCATTACTGGCGTCTTCTAGTATCCCAACAGCGAATTTAATTAGCGTCGCGTCGATTGAATTGAATCGGTAAAGCTGCCCGTCTCTTTCGAGATGCGACAGAATCGCGGTGAGCGAAAATAGGAGCTGAGAGTACAGCGGCCCTAATGGCGGAGGACTACTCTTGGCATTACTAATGCCATGCGCCAAAGCTGCAGCTGCGAAAACAATTTTATGGGGCCGATACCCATAGTGCCCGTTGAAATAGTCCATCCTGGCGCGGAACACCGATTCGACAAGAGCATTAGCAATTTCCGCCGGGTTGTAGTTGCGGATTCCCGCCGCCATACCGTTTTTCCCTTGCTCCTCCAATAAATTTTGTACCACTACCGCAGCTTCGCTTTTTCGATACGTGTTAACAATCCATTTGATCACCCCAGTCCCCCGGCCCACATTTTGAGAATGTATGGTCGCATGGCTCATGCTGTCCTGCAACCAACCCGAAACGAAAGAAAATAGATGGCGCACGCACGAGCACGGGAGAGGCCGAAGCCTGTCCCGCGTCCGCTATTGCCCCAGGTGCCCCCAATGCCGCCCATGGACGACATAAGAGATAGTAGCGGGGCAAACGCCGTATTTCCTTGCCAGTGCCGCCCCGCCCTGTTCCCGCGACCGGGGCCGATACTCTCGGCGCACCGCAATAGCCTGCTCGGGCGTGAGCTTCGCATTACCGTTCCGAGTGCCCTGCGCTGCCCGGCCCCTGCCGGTCATGTCGGCCATGTTGTCGGCATGAGTGCCCGGACGTAGATGCGCCGGGTTACAGCACATCTTGTTGTCGCAGGAATGAAGCAAGATCAGGCCGGGCGGGATCGGGCCGTTATGCAGCTCGTAGGCTACCCGGTGCGCCCGCTGGAATTTACCGTCGAGCCGCAACCGCCCGTAGCCGTTGTCTGTCTTCGCTCCCGGCCAAAGCAGGCACTCGCCCGAAGGCACAAGCCGGGTCATTAATTCTTTCTTCGTAATCATGTTTCCTGAATGTTCCGCCCGAGCGCGGGCCAGCCGGTATCCGGCATGCACTTACGAGGCGTTGTGTTGGGGAGACTGCGGGATCGCCCCGTGCCGAGATGAGCACGGGACGGGCCGCAGAGAAGCGAGGAGAGGCCCGTAGAGCCGCGTTTGTGATGGGCGCGGGGAAACACCCCGACCGGCCCGAGAAGCCGCGTATGTGCGACTTACGCGCCTATGCGGGACATCCGGACGAAGGACTACCGGACTACCCTACTTGAGTTGAAAATCGACCGATGCGCCCGAGTTGCTGCCTCCCGTCGAGAAGAACCCGTTGGACTCGCCGCCGACCCCGTAGAAGCCGCTACCGAGGCCATTCGTGGAGGTCGAGCCGAACGTGCGAGTGCTGAAGTTGTTCCAGCCGTCGTTCATGTCCAGCGATGTGGGCTGTGGCGTGTACCCGCTGCCCGAGGTCCCGCTGCTGTCGAAGTTGAGGTTTGACAGGGATTGAAGCGTGCTGCTGTCCGACAGCGTGCTGAGAAGCGCTTGTGACGCCGCGCTAGGCACGAAGTCCCCGGCCCGGATCGGGCTTTGCACCAGCGGAGCCACGCTCACGCTGTAGTCGATCGGTGCGAACGTCTGCCCCTGGTCCAGCGAGGACACCATGTTCCGCACGAGGCCAGAGCGTTGCGCCAGCATGTCGTAGGTCTGGTACTCCGCGTTCTGGTCGGAGGTCGTGCGCTGTCGTGCTGCCGAGAGGGCCAGCGTCTCATGCAGCATCGCCGCCGTGGTGCCGCCTACACCTTGGGCCGCTGCCTGCGCGTGTAGCGCTCCTAGCTGTTCCGATGCCCGGAGGCCCTGCTCCAAGTTCCCGCGCACCGTTGCGTCCTGTAGCCGGACGAGGTTCTGCGAGTTCGCGTCGAGCTGCTTGCCGAAGGCGAATAGCTTGTTGCTATTTCCAATCGACCGCTGGAGGTTACCGAGTGCTGCCTGAGCCGCAGCGAGGCCGTTGTTGGCCTGCCGCATCTTATTGCTTGCATCGGCGTTGGTCTGATTAATCAGATTCGCGGAGTAGGTGTTCGCCTCGTCCGTCGTCTTCTGCGCGTCATTGACAGCGCTCTGGAGTCGGGCCTGCATGTAATTGCCGACCCATTTGAACGCGATCTGCGCCACGTCCATGAAATTGTTTTGTCCCATTATTCCTTTGCCTTGCTGCTATGGTTTGCCGTGCCTGCGCAATCTGTTACGCCCCGCCAGCTCTTGCGCATGACCGCACACCGCATGGCGTTCTCTGATACTCCGAACTGCCTTGCCAGTGCCGCTATCCCGCAGTTCCGACTATGCCGTCGATAGAGCTTACGTGCTGCCATTACAGTGCCCGGTGTAAGTCTGATCCTGCTGTTCTGTTTGTTTGTTCGGCTGCATTCGTTACTCTGGCTGGGTGTCTTGATAGCTTCACTCCTGCACATCGCTTCTCCTTCCGGTCGTTGAATGTTTCGCCCCTACGCATCGCTTGCTGTCGCATCGCTCGCTCCGCAGGGCGGCAACAGATAGCCAAATTTCACACTGCGAAACCGTGCTTTCTGTGTGTCTTTTAAGCTGACCGAAATTCCACCATGCCCTTGGTCCGGCCCTGTGGCCCACGCAGACCTTTGTGATGCCGCCGTTCTTGCAATGAAAAAAGGCCAGCCGGATTGCTCCAAGCTGGCCCTGTTCGTCCCACCCTGTGACGCTACATCATGCCGCTATCGGCTCTGCCTTCAGGTACTGGTAAAGCGTCTCCCGGCTGATACCCAAGTCCCGAGCAATCGCGGCTTTCTTCTCGCCGGCCCCTGCGCGTGTCCTCAACTGGGTCACCTGCTCGGGCGTGAGTTTCTTTGTGCGGGGCTTGGCATAGATGCCCCTCTTCTTGGCAGCAGCAATGCCTTCACGCTGCCGCTCCCGGATCATCGCTCGCTCGAAGGTTGCGAACGCGGCCAGCATTGTCATCATGAGCTTGCCCATCGCGTCCTCGTCACCGCCGAATGCCAAGTTCTCTTTCTCGAAACGCACCGTCACGTCCTTGCCGTTCAACTCCTTCACCAACCGCAGCAAATCCGCCGTATCACGCGCAAGACGGTCGATGGAGTGGACGTGCACCGTGTCCCCCTCCCGAACATAGCCGATCATTTCTTGAAGCGCGGGCCGGTTCGTATCCTTGCCGCTGGCCTTGTCCTCGAACGTCCTGTCGAAGTCCATGCCGTCTAGCTGACGCTCGGTGTTCTGGTCGAGCGTTGATACTCGCCGGTACGCGACGTGCTGCCCTGCCCTCTTCTTTTCCTGCGGTTCTGTCATGGTTGCCCCTCTCAAAAGTGTCAGGAAGACTCTAGACCTTAACGATGATTGTGTCAAGCCACCGCAAATGGACTTTAATCTGACGCATTTCCCGACTGCACCTGACGTCAGGCTTAAGTACACCCTGGCCTGACGCTGCTGGGCGGGGCTGCAAATCCGGCCACTGGCATTTCTGAGAAGATGGCGCAAAGATGTGCAGCGCGACCCCTGCCCGCTTCCGCGCTCGTTGATTTGTTTGCAGGGGCTGGTGGGCTTTTATTGGAGAAGCGATGTCGTTCAATCTCGCCGACGTTCTGGCAGCCCCCGGCAGGCTGGTTATTACCCTCGACCGGCACCCAAGCGGCGCTGTATCGCTGATCGTTCTAACTGCCCTGCTTGGGATGCCTGTCGTTGTATGGATGCTCCGGAGGTGAATCGGGCGGCCCGTGCATGGGGGACACAGGCAAGCGGGGTGGCTGCGGTAGTCCCCGCAAAATTCCGGATCGAAATTAGGTCGAGAGCAAAAATCGTGACCTAAAGGGGCGGTGTGATTGAATTTTGGAGGAAGAAATCGCTCGCATCATCCGAAATTGTTGATTTCGTGCAAGTTAACTGCATGTACGGATCAGATAACCGTGAAATAGATGATGTTTTTTGCTTGGCCTGTGGAAATGGACAGTAGTTACGGTTAGAATAAGAAATGCCGCATCACCGTATTTCAGATGGTGCGGCATTAAAGCCGAGCATTTGCGAGATGCAAGGCAATTTGAAACAGGTTAAACCGAGCGGTTCACCTTTAGAGCAACCCTAGATTATACCTTCGGCCCGTATGGCCGCAAGCGTTGTTACATTTAGGGCAAGGGCCGCTTGGGGAGGCCATTTATAAGGACCATCCTTATGTCAACTTCTAAAACCCCGAGCCGCGTCGTCTACCGCAGTTCTGTGGACGGGCAATTTACGACCAAGCGGGAAGCTGAACGCAACCCACGTGAGCATCAAAGAGAGCATGTGCCTGTCTCCCATCCCGCAAAAGGGGCAAGAAAGGTAAGTAATACGCGCTGACAGAGAGCCACCTTCGGGTGGCTTTCGCGTCTCTACTCTTTTTTGTCTCACTCGGAGGTTGTATGCCACGCTTCAAAGTTGCCCATGTCAGGGAACAGGGCATTAATTTAATTATCGTTCCTTTAGAAGACTCGTTCGGGTGGAAGGCGAGATCGGACCAACAGCAGACACTCTCTGCATTACAGTTGCGCGCAAACTCAGCAGGCCTTGCAGGAACTGTTGTTCCCGTCTGGGACTCAGGCGGCGGGAGAATGAGTTTTCTCGCACCGCAAAGATGGCACGCCTTCTTCCAAGGACTTAGCCTTCATTCTGTGTTCGCAAATCTGAACAAGGAAATCTACTGGTAGTCCGACAGCGGTAAAGTGAGAAGTCGGAGGCAGGCACCAGTTATAAGTGCCTGCCCTCCTTAAAATTGACACGCCTTCCGTAGGACGCCCTCCGAAGTCGCCCCCCTCGTTACAGACAAATGGCCCCGCCTGATAGAGACCTCCTGATAGCAGCGCAGTTAGTTGAATCGATGGCGAAGACAACGAGCTTCAGCGAATTTGAAAGGCACTGGCAGGATTTTCTCTACCGTTTGGAGCGTTCGTGGGAAGTCGCATTGCGTTCCGCAAAAGAACTGGGCGGTGTGGCCCAGCAATGGGTTTCTTCTAATTCAGCACTCCGAAAAAGGGATTCCCTGCTGACTTTCTTAAAGCACGCCCGCAACGCCGAGACCCACGCGGTTGAGCAGACCGTCGATCATGACCTCCTCCTCTCGATGAGAGACCGCTTGTCACGCCCATTCGAAATCGAGTCTGTTACCGCATCACTTGAAAACGGCGTTCTAATGATCGATGTGAAGTCTCCTAATCTCAACCGGGACTGGATAGGCGGCCTGATACCAGGAAACCCGCAACTGAAGCGGTTCAAAACTCGGGACGGATGGCACAACCCACCGACAGAGCACTTAGGCCAGAAGCTCACGGACCTCCATCCTGTAGCGGTCGCAAGTCTTGGACTCAGTTTTTACCGTAGCCAATACGCTTCCTTGTGCGCGTTGCGTCGATGAAAGGTTGAACGGTTCGCTGACGAGGCAACAGTTCGGACTTGCTTGAACTTAAGGAACGGGGCCGTGGGGCCGGGCCAAAACCGATGCGTGCAAAGACAGGAAATCCGAGAGCAATCCGAGAGCAGTCAGCCGACTATAATTACGCGTCGCGCTGGTGAAGCCGTCCACCAGCGACCCGGTAACTCGTTGATTTCACTCTTAGAAATGGCGCGGCTGGCTGGGATCGAACCAGCGACCCTTGGCTTCGGAGGCCAATACTCTATCCACTGAGCTACAGCCGCGTATGAGCAGAGGCATGAAGGATACCGGTTTTCCGGTTTCTCGTCCATGCAAAGCATTGCTTTTTCATTCCAAACAATAGTCTTTCCGTCTATAATCGAGAGTTTTGCGAGGTATCGTATGGCTATAGGGGATTCAAGCCGGTTCGAGCCGCGCACTCGCCCCACCGGTTTCCAAAATTATCATTGAGGGAATAATGAGCGACGCACACAACGAACAAGCCTCCGCAATCAAGACGCCGAAGCAGCTCATCGCTGCGGTGGCGGCGGGCTTCCTGGTACCGATCATCTGCATCGTACTGCTGGTTCAATACGTTTCCAATGGCTCAAAAGTGGGCGCGGGTTCGTCCGCTCAGGACCCGAAGGCGATTGCCGAACGCCTGAAACCGGTTGCCGACGAAGGCTTCACGCTGAAGGATGCGAACGCGCCCAAGCAATTGCTCAGCGGCGAAGGGGTATTCAAGGCGGTTTGCTCGGCTTGCCACGCCACCGGCGCGGCGGGCGCGCCCAAGCTCGGCGATGCGAGCGCCTGGGGGCCGCGCATCGCCCAGGGCTACTCGACGCTGGTCCAGCACGCGCTCCACGGTATCCGCGCGATGCCGGCAAAGGGCGGCAACCCGGATCTGGACGATGTGGAAGTCGAGCGCGCCGTGGTTTACATGGCCAACAAGGCCGGCGCCAAGTTCAAGGAACCGGAAGTAAAGGCACCGGCTGCGGCCCCCGCCGCATCCGCCGAAGCGCCCGCACCGGCGCCCTCCGCACCTTCCGCACCCGCTGCTGCGGCACCGGCCGCGCCGGCTGCTCCGGCCGCCGCCTCGGCGGATGCCGGCAAGAAGCTGTTTGAGTCAACTTGCCAGGCCTGCCATGGCACCGGCGTTGCCGGCGCACCGAAGTTCGGCGACAAGGCGGCCTGGGGGCCGCGCCTGGCACAAGGCAAGGCAACCCTGTATGAGCATGCGATTCATGGCTTCCATGGAAAATCGGGCGTGATGCCGCCGAAGGGCGGCTCGTCCGCTTCGGATGCGGAAGTCAAGGCTGCGGTCGACTACATGGCGGCAGCGGCGAAATAAGCGCTCCGCATGTAAATAGAAAGCCGACCCTCGTGGTCGGCTTTTTTGTTTCTGCGCGAATTGCCGTAAGGGCCGATGCGAATTTCGATGACCGCTATCGTGACCGCTATCGCTGCCCCGGCGCCAGCGCGGTAGCCTGCTGTTCGGCGACGAAGATTTCCACGCGGCGATTCCTGGCGCGATTGGCGGCGGTGTCGTTGGGCGCGACCGGCTCATGCGAACCATGGCCCGCGACGCTGATGCGGTTCGATGCGACGCCCCGGGCGACCAGGTAGTCGCGCACGTGGGCGGCACGATTGAGCGACAGCGGGTCGTTGATCTCGTCGCTGCCGGTGTTGTCGGTATGGCCGATGATGTTCACGCTGGCATACGGGTTTTCCACCAGGCTGGCGGCGAACTTGTCGAGGATGGGCCGGAAATCCGGCTTGATGTCGGACTTGTTGGTATCGAACGAAATATCGCTCGGAATATCGAGCTTGAGGCGATTGTCCGGCGTCTGCGTCACCTGCACGCCGGTGCCTTGCGCGGCCTGCTGCATCGCGCGCTTCTGCTGCTCCATCCGGCTCGACCAGATATTGCCGATGACCGC
>Ga0164242_10003549_pt1 | contig 17767 bp, 12 predicted proteins | sample OricomgcompostMG_FD_108783 | JGI IMG/M metagenome (GOLD analysis project Ga0164242, IMG submission 108783) | Miracle-Growth compost microbial communities from Emeryville, California, USA - Original compost - Miracle growth compost (MG) ...
CCTCCTTGATGGTCACGCCGACCGGGGTCCAGTCGTGAGCGCTCTTCAGGCTGCCGTCGGGGGCGACGGCGCGGGGGTAGTGGTCATTGGTCAGCACGACGGCCGGGCCGATGAAGACCCCGTCCTCGAGGACGGCCGGCTCGTAGACGAGCGCGTAGTTCTGCACCTTGCAGTTGTCGCCGAGCTTCGTGCCCGAGCCGATGTAGGCGCCGCGGCCGATGACGCAGTTCTCGCCGATCTCGGCGTCTTCGCGCACCTGCGCGAGGTGCCACACCTTGGTGCCCTCGCCGATACGCGCTTGCTCCGATACGTCGGCTCCAGGCGCAATGAACACGGGGAACATCGTATCCGGGCGCCCGGCCCAACACTGAAAGCGGGGCGCGAGGCTACAGATCCGCGTGCAGCTGCCAGACGCGGGCGGCCGAGTCGCGCCAGCTGAACGCCTTCGCGCGGTCGAGCCCAGCCACGCGCAGCCGCTCGGCGAGCGCCGCGTCGCCCAGCACCCGGCCGATCGCATCGGCCAGGCGCTCGGCGTAGCTCGAGCCTCCCTCGGCGCGCGCCACCGCGAGCCCCGCCCCGCCGGCGACCTCGACGAGCGCCGGAGCGTCCGAGTGCACGAGAGGTGTCCCGAGCGTGAGCGCCTCGAGCGCCGCGAGCCCGAAGCCCTCTTCGCGGCTCGGGGCGACGAAGACCGCGGCGCGCTGCAGCAGCAGGGCCAGGTCGGCGTCCGAGACAGGGCCGAGGGCGCGGACCCGGCCTTCGGGCAGGCCCGCGGTCATCGCGGCCTCGGAGAGGCGGCGGCCGCGGTGCTCGTCCTCGCCGACGACGAGCAGCGCGACATCCGCATCGATCAGCGGCATCGCCGCGACGAGCGCGTCGAGGCCGCGCCGCGCGTCGAGCGGGCCGTGCGCGAGCACGTAGCGCGCGGGCAGCTTGAGCCAGGACGCCCGGGCCTCAGCCTCGTCGTCGGCGGGCGCCGTGAGCGCGCCGCTCACCGCCCCGCCGATCACGCGCAGCCGGTCGCCGACATTGAGCAGCTCGGCCAGCTGATCCGCGACGGCGTGGGTCGGTACGACGATCGCATCGGCGTGGCGCGCGGCGCGGCGGGCCATCGCACGCGTCCAGGCGGCGTTCGCCCGGCCGAGGCTGCCGGGGTGGGTCCAGGCGAGCGTGTCGTGGATCGTCGCGACCTGCTGCACGCCGTCGCGGCGGCGGTCGTGCGGCGCGATCGGGGCGAAGAGCGTGGGCGCGTGCACCATCGCGGCGGCCGCGCCGAGCATCGAGCCCGCCGCCCACGCGGCCGCGAGCGGGCCGCGGGGGAGAGCGGCGGAGTGATAGGCGGATGCCCCGGGCAGCAGCTCGCGGAAGCGATCGATGTCGCGCGCGGGGTGCGCGGCGAACACGAACTCGACGTCGGTGCCCGCGGGCGCCGCCTGGACGAGCGCGCGGCTCAGCTCGAGCGCGTAACGGGCGAGCCCCGCGCCCGCGGGCGTCACGGCGTCTTCGGCGATCACGCGCAGGGTCGTCATGCCCGCGACGCTAGCGCGCCGGCGCGCGCGGAGGCGCTGCGACGCGGGCGCGGGCGCCGCGTTCCGAGGCCTTCCACAGCGGGACGGGCGCTCAGCCGCGGCTGGTGATGCGCGAGCGCGCCGAGAGCGCGAGCTTGAGGCCCGCGCGCAGCGGCCACAGGTACCAGGCGGAGTACTTCCGCGAGAGGTAGAGGTACGCGCTCTTGTGGTGCTCGGCACGCATGCGCGAGGCGACCCGGTCGGTCGAGTGCGCGCCCGTGTGGGTCACGTGGGCGTCCGGGACGTACAGGTTGCGCCAGCCGGCCTTGACCATGCGGCCGCCGAGATCGACATCCTCGAAGTACATGAAGTACGACTCGTCGAAGCCGCCGATCGCGTCGAAGGCGGCGCGGCGCACGAGCTGGCACGAGCCGGAGAGCCAGCCGGTCTCGCGCCAGGTGCCGTGGGTCGGGCGGTTCTCGCCGCGGTAGCGGCGCGACCACGGGTTGCCGAGCCACAGGTTCGCGAACAGGGCGTGGCCGATGCCGTTGCGCAGGCTGGGCAGCTCGCGCGCGGAGGGGTAGGTCTGGCCGTCGGGCTGCAGGATGCGGGGGCCGACGGCGCCTGCCGCGGGCTCAGAGGCGGCCACCTCGAGGAGGGTGACCAGGGCATCCGCATCGATGCGCACGTCAGGGTTCGTGATGAGCACCCACTCGATCTCGGGGGGCAGCGCGCGCTCGCCGAGGTTGACGCCGCCGCCGTAGCCGAGGTTGCCGCCGGCGTCGATCACCTGGAGGCCGTCGAGGGCGGGCAGCTGCAACTCGTCGTCGGGCGCGTTGTCGACCACGACGGTGGCGCTCGGGGCGACGCCGCTGTGCGCGAGCGACTCGACGAGGCCCTCGAGCGCGTCCTGCGAGTAGTAGCTGACGGTCACGACGCCGAGCTTGGCGGAGAGGTCGGCGAGGGCGGAGGCGTCGCCACTCATCACACTCGTCCTCCCGGCCTGCATCGGCACAGTCTAACTTTGCGCGACGACCACCATCCCGATACCGCGCCCAGGTTGGAGCCTTTGTAGTGCGCGGAAGGGCAGCACGGCGGCCTGCACGGCGCGGCCCTTCCACACGCCGCCGGGTTGGAAGGTGCGCCCGCTCGCGGCCGAGAGGTCCTCGATCGGCGTGCCGTCGGCGCGGGCCGCCGCGAGCTTCTTCTCGTCGATGCGGTTGCGCACCGACTCGAGCGCGTAGCCGAGAGGCCAGGCGTAGACGGTGAGCTGGCGGGTCGTGAGTCCCGCCTCGGCGAGGCGCTCCTTCAGGGTCTCGGGCTCGTAGCGGCGGTAGTGCCCGGCGAAGGCGTCCATGGGCCCGAAGCGCTCCTGGAACGCCGGCACCGACAGCACGAGGTGGCCGCCGGGGCGGAGGTGGCTTGCCCAGCGCGCGAGCGCCGCGCGGTCGTCGTCGATGTGCTCGAGCACCTCGAAGGCGCACACCGCGTCGAAGGTCTCGCCGCCCTGCAGGTCGGAATCGGTGCCGTGCACGACGCGCCCGCCGCGCGGTTCGATGCGGGCGGCGGCGGTCGCGTAGCTCGCTGCGTCGGGCTCGACGCCCGTATATGCGGATGCCTCGGCCAGCCGCGCCCCGAGGGCCCCCTGCCCACAGCCGATCTCGAGCACCGATTCCGGTCCCAGGCCGGCCAGGGCGCGCGACACGACGTCGTAGCGCAGCCAGGCACGGATCGACAGGGGCGGCAGCGGCGCGTGCGCCGCGGTGCTGACAGCGGACATGTCTCCCTCTCTCGGAACTCGGTTCCCGATCGGTTCCGCACGCTAACAAGCCGCGGTGCCCAGCGCGTTGCCGGGGTCGTCACATTTCGCGATTGCTACGCTCGGGTGGTTCGACGGCCGAAGGATTCGAGGGCAGTTTTGGCACCTGGCGCACCCGCCACCCGGGCTCGGACGGTCGCGATTGTGACGTGTTACAAGCACCCCGACTACGTCCGCGCGGTGTCGCTGCGTGCGGCCGTGCGCGCGTCCGGCGTCTTCGACGCGGTGCGCGTCGTGAAGAACCGCTCGCGGGGCATCCGCCGCTATCTCGAGGTGACGCGCGCGCTCTGGCGGATGCGCTCCGACCGGCCCGACGCCTATCTCGTCACCTTCCGCGGATACGAGATCCTGCCCGTCGTCCTGGCGCTTTCCGGGGGCCGGCCCGTGATCTTCGACGAGTTCATCAACCCCGTCGAATGGTTCGTCCACGAACACGCCAAGTTCCGGCCGGGCTCGCTGCCCGCCCGCCTGCTGCGGGCGGCGTTCCGGCGGTGGTCGCAGCGCTCCGCCGCCGTGCTGACGGACACCGCCTCGCACGCCGACCTCTCGGCCGAGCTGATGGCGATTCCGCGCGAACATTACGTTCCGGTGCCCGTCGGCACCGACGAGGGGACCTTCGCGCCGCGGGTCCGCTCGCGCGCGGCATCCGCGCCGTTCACCGTCCTTTATTACGGATCGATGCTGCCGTTGCACGGCCTCGAGCACGTGCTCGAGGCGGCCGTCCGGCTCGGCGCGCGCGACGACATCGCCTTCCGCCTGGTGGGCGGCGACGACGCGACCGTCGCGCAGATCGCGGACGCCGTGCGCCGCGGCGCACGCATCCGGCACGAGCTGTGGGTCGAGTACGACCGGCTGCCCGAGCTGTTCGACGCGTGCGACCTGTTCCTCGCCGGGCCGTTCGGCGACACCTACCAGTCGCAGTTCGTCGTGACTGGCAAGGCCTACCAGTTCCTCGCGAGCGCACTGCCCACGGTCGTCGGCGAGAACCGCGAGTCGGGCGCCTTCGCCGACCGGGTCGATGCGCTCGTCGTGCCGCAGGGCTCGGCGGCGGCACTCGTCTCGGCCGTGGACTGGGCGGCCGCGCACCCGGCAGAGCTCGCCGCGATCGGCGCCGCGGGCCGCGCCCTGTACGGGCGCGAGTGGTCGAACGCGGCGCTCGCCGCGGCGGTCGCGCGCATCCCGTGGGGGCTCGCATGAAGCGCCTGCGGGGCATCCTCAAAGTCGTCGCCCTCGTCGTCGTCGTCGCCTTCATCGCCTGGTACGTCGCGCAGAACTGGCACGACGTGGTTCCGATCTTCCGCACGCTCGAGTGGTGGCAGTACGTCTCCGCAGGCGCCGCGATCGTGGTCGGGCTGATCGCGTCGATGCTGTCGTGGCGGTCGATCCTCGCGGGCATGGGCTCGCGGCTGCCGATGCTCGCCGCCGCGCGCGTCTTCTTCCTCGGGCAGCTCGGCAAGTACGTGCCCGGCTCGATCTGGCCCGTCGTGGCGCAGGCCGAGCTCGCGAGCGAGTACGGGACGCCGCGCACCCGCAGCGGCATCGCGCTGCTCGTGCAGATGGCGGTCTCGACCGTCGTCGGCACGCTGTTCGCGGCGCTGTGCCTCGCGCTGTCGTCACCGGCCGCTTTCGTCGCCTACTGGTGGCTGCTGCTGATCGCCCTCGTCGGCGTCGTATGCCTCGCCCCGCCGATCTTCACGCGCGTCATGCGCTTCGCGGCGCGCGTACTGCGCAGGCCGGCTGACGACCTCGCCGCCCTGAGCTGGCGCGCGCTGTTCGCGGGCGCCAGCTGGTCGCTCGCGATGTGGGCGTTCTTCGGCGTGCACCTCTGGGTGCTCGCGATCACGCTCGGCGGGAACTCGCTCACGGGCCTGCTGACCGCGGCAGGAGGCTACGCGCTCGCCTGGCTCGTCGGCTTCGTGATCATCTTCCTGCCCGCCGGGGCGGGCGCGCGCGAGGCGGCGCTGACCCTCGCGCTGGCCCCCGTCATGTCGGGGCCGGCCGCGCTCGGCCTCGCCCTGGTGAGCCGCTTCCTGATGCTCGCGGCCGACGCGCTGTTCGCCGTCGCCGCGGTGGCCGCCGAGCGGCTGCATCGCCGGGCGCAGTCGCGCCGCGCGTAGCCGCGCCCACCGTCGCCGGCCGGCCGCTCACTGTGCAGGGCTCGCCACTCACTGTCCCGGCTGCCCGCTCACAGTCCCCGGCCGGCCGCTCACAGTCCCAGGCTCGCGCGGCGGCGACATTAGATGCGTCAATGCGGCGCTGATTCCGACATCTGATGTCGCCGGTCGCATCGGCGCCTTCGCCCGGCGACAGTCGATGCGTGAAAGGGGCGTCGTTTCCGGCGTCTAATGTCGCCGCAGCATTACGGCCGCCGCAGCACAACGGTGCCGCCGCGCAGCACTACGGCCGCGGCGGCACTGCTCAGGCGGCGGCGCGGGGGCCCCGGCCCTGCGCGGGGCGGCGGCCCGCGGCATCCGCAGCCCGCTCGCGCAGCTCGCGTGCCGACGGCGCGTCGCCGTAGCGTTCGCGCTTCTGGAACTCGAGCTGGTCCTCCTGCAGGATCCGGTTGATGCGCGTCAGGTCGGCCACGATGCCGATGACGAACGACAGCAGCGACCCCAGCAGCAGCGTCACGCCGAGCAGCAGCGACTGCAGGTGGCTGCCCGAGGCGCCCACGCCGATCAGCACGAGGTAGCGCACGAAGGGGATCAGGCCGGCGATGCCGAGCACGGCGCCGATCGCGCCGAATGCCGCGTACGGCTTGAACATCAGATACGCCCGCAGGATTGCCATGCCCGACTGGAACATGTGCTGCCAGATGTTCTTGAACAGGCGCGACTCGCGCGTCTTCGCGTTCGTCTCGATGGGGATGCTGGTGATCGCCAGGCGCTTGTTGCCCGCCTGGATGATCGTCTCCATGCAGTACGAGAAGTGCGTGACGACGTTGAGCTTCATCAGCGAGTACTTCGAGTAGGCGCGGAAGCCGCTCGCCGCGTCGGGCAGCGAGGTGCCGGCCGCACGGTTCACGACCCAGCTGCCGAAGCGCTGCATCAGCTTCTTGAAGGGCGAGAAGTGCGCGATCGTCGCGGTCTGCCGGTCGGCGACGACGATCTCGGCCTCGCCGCGCAGCACCGGCTGCACGAGCTCGGCGATCATCGACTGCGGGTACTGGTTGTCGCCGTCGGTGTTCACGAGGACGTCGGCGCCGTGCGCGAGCGCGTAGTCGACGCCGTCGCGGAACGAGCGGGCGAGGCCCATGTTGCGGGTGTGCCGCACGAAGTGCGTCACACCGTGCGCGCGCGCGACCTCGACCGTGCGGTCGGACGAGCCGTCGTCGATCACGAGGATCTCGATCTCGTCGACGCCGTCGATCTGCTTCGGGATCGACTCGAGGACGAGCGGGAGCGTCGCCTCTTCATTGAGGCAGGGGATCTGGATGAAGAGCTTCACGCCGGTACTCCTTGCCTGGTGCTTGCCTTCCATGATGCCCGACGGTGCGCCACCTGGCCGGTCGGGCGGCGGCCCGCCGGCCGGTTCACGGGATCGGCCGCGTGATGACGAGGTGGCCCGCGATCGACCGCAGCAGCGGCAGCAGCGTGTCGTGCACCGGCCCGTCGGCCAGGAACCACGAGTCGTTCGCGGTGACGAAGAACGTCAGGAAGAAGCCGCCCTGCGTGATCGCGAGGAGCAGGACCGCGAGCACGACCGTCTGCGCTGCGGATGCCCCGCGCCCGCGGTACACCGAGGTGAGCACCGTATTCACCGCGTAGCCGAGGATGCCGAGGATGAGCGGCATCAGCAGCAGCCAGTACCGCGACTGGATCGTCGCGGGCACGCCGTACTGCCGGTAGAAGCCGAGGTTCGTGTGGAACAGCGCGACGCCGTAGATCACGAGCACCACGATGACCGCTCGGAACGCGCTGTTCTTGAACACGCGGCCGATCGCGAAGAAGAACGCCACGGAGGCGATGGCGACGCCGTCCTGGATGAGCAGCATCGTGATGGGCGCGCCCGTGCCGAAGCCCATGTCGGTGCCGACGGTCGGCAGCGTGCCGATCGTGCCGTCGAACCAGATGTGGATGTAGGTCGAGAGCAGCGTGCCCGAGAACGGGGTCGTCACGGGGTGCGACTGCGCGTACTGCGCGTTGCGCGCCCAGACCAGGTACTGCGAGCAGAACTCGTCGCTGTGCAGCTGCTCGCACGGCGGGACGAGCGTGCGGTAGACGAGCACGTTGACGCCGTAGCGCTCGAGGACGAGCGCGACACCGAGCACCAGCACGGCGAGCGAGACGATGAGCGCCGTGCGCTGTCCGCGCGTCGTGAAGGGCACAGGCAGGCGCCAGGATCGCTCGCGTACCGAGGTGCTGATGTAGCGGAACGCGACGACCGCGACGAGGGCTGCGAACACGGGGGAGAACTCGAACTTGGTCACGCAGCCGAGCGCGCCGAGGCCGAGGAACAGCGCGTAGTGGCCGACCGTGCGGCGCGGGTCGAGCCAGATCCGCACGGCGAGCCAGATCACGACCGAGCCGACGAGCTGCACGCCGTTGTCGTAGTTGACCGTCCCGGCCACGAAGCTCGTGACGGGCAGCGCGCAGTAGATGAGCAGGGCCACGTTGGCCACGGCATCCGACAGCCCGATGTCGCGCAGGATGCGCCGGAAGAAGAACAGCGCCACGGTCGGCATGGCGATCGTGATGACGCGCAGCCAGATGATCACCGCGTTCTCGCCGAGGCCCGCGGCGGTGAGCCAGCGGTACGGGAAGCTGAGCACGAAGTGGTACAGGTACGAGCCGTTGCGCTGCACCTCGCCGACGATCGCCGTCTCGGGGCCCTGCTGGGCGATGAACGGGGTGAGCCGCGTCGAGTAGATCCTGATCAGGTCGACGTGCCACCACTCGTCGTACAGCAGCGGGCGGGCGGTGAGGGCGATGAACAGCGCGGATGCCGCGAAGGCCGCGGCCGTCGCGTAGAAGAACCAGCGGCTCGCCGCGATTCGCCGGACGGCATGGGTCATCCGGTTTCTCCGTTCGGGATAGGGCGCGGTCGGGGTCCCCCGATGATATGCGGCGGCCGGATGCCGGAAGCTGAGCCACCCCGAGAAGGGGGCGAACGGGCCGCTGGCGCGTTCCCGGCCCGCTCAGGCTCCGCACTTTATGCTTGGGGGGTTCCCGGATCGAAAGTGGGCGTGTGGCTCTGATAACTGCTGAGGACCGGTTCGCGCGTCTCGCGGCCGAGCCCCTCGTCACCGTCTCGGGCGACGGCAAGTCCAACGGCTTCTTCGCCTCGCTGCGCGAGGTGCTCGCCCACCGCGAGATGCTCGGCCTGCTCGTGCGCCGCGACCTCAAGTCGCGCTACAAGGACAGCGCGCTCGGCTTCGCGTGGAGCCTCGTGCGCCCGCTCATCCAGCTGCTCATCTACTACGTCGTCATCGGCAAGTTCCTGCGTGCCGGCGAAGGCACCCCCGAGTACGCGATCTTCGTGTTCTCGGGCCTCACGATCTACGGCTTCTTCAACGAGATCATCGCGAGCTCGACGTCGTCGATCGTCGGCAACTCGGGCCTGATCAAGAAGATCTACCTGCCGCGCGAGGTGTTCCCGCTCGCGAGCCTCGGCTCGGCGGGCTTCAACTTCCTCGTGCAGCTCGCCGTCCTGCTCGCGGCGGCGCTGGTCACGGGCTCGTTCCCCGTGCACCTCGACCTGCTCTACGCCCTCCCGGCGATCGCCCTGATCGTCGTGCTCGGCTTCGCCTTCGGCCTGCTGCTCGCCGCGGCGAACGTGTTCCTGCGCGACATCCAGTACCTCGTCGAGGTGCTCATGATGCTGCTCATGTGGGCCTCGCCGATCGTCTACCCGATCGGCACGGTCAAGGACCTGCTCGGCAACGGCTGGCTCATGCAGGTGTACGAGAACAACCCCATCACCCTCGCGGTGCTCGCCTTCCAGAAGGCGATCTGGCTGGGCGCCGCGGCGACCCCGACGACTCCCGCCTACCCGTTCCCCGATGACCTGTGGCTGCGCCTCGGCATCGCGATCGTCGTCGGGCTCGGGCTCGTGCTGGTGTTCCAGCGCGTGTTCACGCGCCTCGAGGGCAACTTCGCCCAGGAGATCTGAGAGAAGTGACCGTCATCGCCAGCAGCCCCGCCGGGACATCCACGGCACGCCCCGACGTCGTCGTCATCGACGACGTCTCCAAGCGCTTCGTGATCCGCAAGGACAAGTCCATCAAGGAGCGCATCGTCACGCTCGGCCGCGCCGGGCGGGCCAACCGCGAGGACTTCTGGGCGCTCGACGGCGTCGACCTGCACATCCCCGCCGGCGAGACGATCGCGCTGATCGGCCACAACGGCTCGGGCAAGTCGACCCTGCTCAAGGTCATCGGCGGCATCATCGACCCGTCGTCGGGCTCGATCAGGCGCCGAGGCCGCATCGCCGCGCTGCTCGAGCTCGGCGCCGGCTTCCACCCCGACCTCACGGGGCGCGAGAACGTCTTCCTGAACGCGTCGATCCTCGGCATGTCCCATGAGGAGACCGAGGCGCGCTTCGCCGACATCCTCGACTTCGCCGACATCGGCGACTTCATCGACACGCAGGTCAAGTTCTACTCGTCGGGCATGTACGTGCGCCTCGCCTTCGCGGTCGCCGTGCACACCGACCCCGACCTGCTGCTCGTCGACGAGGTGCTCGCCGTCGGAGACGAGGCCTTCCAGCGCAAGTGCATGGACAAGATCGAGTCCTTCCAGAAGGAAGGCCGCACGATCATCCTCGTGACGCACAGCCTGCAGCAGGTCGTCGAGCTCGCCGACCGCGCGGTGCTGCTCGACCACGGCAAGGTCGTCATGTCTGGCGACCCGCGCGAGGCGGTCGCGGTGTTCCGCGACCTGCTCGGCGGGCGCGCGGTCGACGACGCGCAGGCCGATTCCAAGATCGCTGCGGATGCCCGCATCCACACCGTCGCGGCGCGCGCGGTCGGCCGCGCCGCCGACGAGCCCGTCCAGCAGGGCGACGACCTCGAGATCGCCGTCGAGATCGAGCACAAGAGCGGCATCGACGACTGGGTGTGCGCCGCGCACGTCATCTCGCCCGCCGGGGGAGCGGTGTTCGCCACCTCGACCGAGATGCTCGGGCTCGAGCCGACGCCGCTGCGCGAGCGCCGCACGGTGCGCTTCGTGCTGAAGAACGTGAACTTCGGCGAAGGCCGGTACTTCGTGACGATCGGCCTCTCGACCTCGACCGGCCGCCATCTCGCCGAGTACACGATCGCCGCGTCCTTCGACATGACCGAGTTCGCCCGCGCGGTCGGCCTCGTGGCCCTCGACGCCGAGGTCTCGGCCTAGGCCCCTCACAGCGTCAGTCGCCGGTCGTCAGCCGCCGGGCGTCAGCCGTCAGTCGTCAGTCGTCAGTCGTGCACCGTTGTGGTTGCACAGCTGTGCGCGACTGACGACTCGCCGGCGGGTGCTTTCGCCAGTCGGCAGTTGTGCACAGTGATTCCCGGGCGGGCTGTGCCGAAGTGACGACCGGCGGCCAGTCGTCAGTCGTGCACGGTGCGGCCGTGGCGGACTGTGCCGAAGCGACGACCGGGGTTACTTCGCCGAGGCCGCGGCGGCGGCGCGGGCGAGCTGATCCTGCTGGCAGATGCCGAGCTGGGCGACCTGGGGGCTGAGGGCGCCCTCGCCTCCGAGCAGCACGGCCGACGATGCGCCGGAGGCGAGCAGCAGCTGGGCCTGGTCGGCCGGCAGGCACTCGAGGTGCGTCAGCACGAGCGGAGACTTGGCGTGCGCCGCGGCGACGGATCCGGTGAGCGCGTCGGCGAAGTCCGTGCCGGTGGCGTAGTAGGTGCTCGCGGCCTTCGGGAAGAAGGTGTGCGCGACGGCGTCGCTCGTCGCGTAGCGGTCGTCGCCCGCGACGCGCGTGGCGGCCTTGCCCGTGTGCTGGATGCCGACCGAGACGGCCAGTGAGACGGCTCCGGTGCCGCCGATCAGGCGCACGGTCTTGATCGTGGTGGCTTTCGCGAAGAAGGCGTCGGCCTGGGCATCCGCAACCGTCGACGTGCCCTGGACGAGGATGATCGGCGCCTTCGCGGCGCCCGCGGCGGCGCTCGCCGAGATGGCGTCGGGGTAGTTCAGGCCGCTCGCCACGAAGGCCGTCGTGGCGGTGCGGAAGACGATCGAGGCGACGGCCTGCGAGGTGAGGTAGCGGTCGGCTCCGTAGATGCGGTGCGGCGCGATGCCCGTCGCGGACTTGAGGGCCGTGATCTGGGCCTCGGGGATCACGCCGGGGCCGCCGACGACGACGATGTGGGCGGGCTTGAGGCGCTTGATCTCGGCGAGCGTCGTGGCGGGCAGCGTCGTGGACGTCGTCAGCAGCAGCGGCCCGCCCTGCGCGGCCGCGGCCGGAGCGGCCGAGAGCGCGTCGGCGAAGTTGTCGCCCGTGGCGAGGTAGACCGTGGGCACGCCCGGCGTCGGGAACGAGGCGCGCGAGACCGCGACCGCGGTTCCGTAGCGGTCGATGCCGGCCAGGCGGCTCGTCGTCGGCGCGGTGCCGCCCGGGTTGTACCACTGGTACTTGCAGCCGAACGAGGTCGCGGGCGAGGTCGACGCCGAGCCCGGAGCCACGGCGGCGGTCACGCAGAACGAGTACGGGCCACGGGCCGACTCCGGCGCCGTGTACGAGAAGCCGTGCAGCGTCGTGCCATCGGTCTCGGCGGCATAGGGGTAGACCTTGCCGACGTCCGGCCGGCTGCCGTTCGCCGAGACGGTCGTCGTCGTGGTCGTGCCGCTCGGCACGGTCATCTTCACCGACACGGGGTTGGGGGCGAGGGGCAGCGCCGGGTCGATCGACCAGCCGCGCACCGTCGCCACGCCGTTCGCGACCGAGGCCTGGTCGACGTTGCCGAAGGGGGAGGTGCCTGCCCCGAACCACTCGCTGTAGTAGCGCCAGAAGTTGCGGTTGCCGTATGCCGAGCAGCTGTCGCCGACGCCGGTGAGGTTCGCGAGCGCCGCGGCGTTCGGCGTATACGGCGTGTAGTTGTACAGCGCGGCGGTCGCGGCGTTGCGGATGTAGACGGACTTCCGGCCGCACGCGGCGTTCGGCGCGTACAGGATGGACGCCTGCTGGTTGGTGCGGAAGTTGAAGCTGTTCGGATTCAGACGGTAGATCTGGAACTGGCGCGCGGCGCCGTAGACCTGTGAGAACAAGCCCGCCGCGCCGGCACTGCACGGTGCGGTGTCGGGGCACAGGTAGCCCATCGCGTGGGCGAGGGCCGACGACGTCGGCTTGGTCGCGGTGATCAGCCCCTGTTCCTTCTGCAGGGTGACGAGCAGGACCTTGGCGCTGATGCCGCAGGCCTGCTGCACCTTGTAGATGACCGCGGCCGCGGACTCGCTCGACGCGCCCTGGTACACGCCGGTGCAGTACGAGTCGGCCGCCTTCGTCGCGGTCGGCAGGGTGAGCAGCGAGAGGCACGAGGAGTTCTGGCATCCGCGCTGCTGCCCGTTGAGGAACGCCTGGATCTGGCTCTGGCTCATCGCACCCCGCACGAAGAAGTGCGCGTCGTCGATGATGTCGCCCGCGATGAACTGCGAGCCGGCGAGGCCGGCGGCCGATGCGGATGTCTGGCCAGCCGGCAGCGCGAGAAGGGCGGCGGTGACGGCGACGACGGCCGCGAGGCTCGCGACGAGGCGCTTCGCGCGGGCGGGGAGATGCACCCGTCGACCCTAACTTAAGGCTTTGGTTGAACCTCAAGCCTGGGATACCCCAGAGAGGGGATCGGTAGACTCGTCAGCCTATGAGCGAGCACAAGACCGCGTCCGTCTCCGCCATCCTCGTCAACTTCCGCGGCGCCGACGACACGATCACGGCGATCAACCACCTCAAGGAACAGGAGTGGCCCGCCGGGCACCTCGAGATCGTGGTGGTCGAGAACGCCTCCGGCGACGACAGCGCGGAGCGCATCCGCGCCGCGCACCCCGACATCAACCTCGTCGAGTCGAACGAGAACCTCGGCTTCGCCGGCGGCTGCAACCTCGGCGTCAGCAAGTCGTCCGGCGAGTACCTGGCCTTCCTCAACAACGACGCACGCCCCGAGTCCGGCTGGATCGAGGCCGCCGTGAAGCGCTTCCAGCGCGACCCGCGCACGGGCGCCATCGCGAGCAAGGTGCTCGACTGGGACGGCAAGCTCGTCGACTACATCGGCTCCGCGGCCACCTGGTTCGGCCAGGGCTACAAGCCGCTCACGGCGCAGCCCGTCCCGAGCAACGCCGACCTCGCGAAGGACGTGCTGTTCGGCACCGGCTCGGGCATGTTCGTGCGCCGCAAGACCTACGAGCAGCTCGGCGGCTTCGACGAGCGCTACTTCATGTTCTTCGAGGACGTCGACTTCGGCTGGCGCCTCAACCTCGCCGGCTGGCGCTTCGTCTACGAGCCGCAGTCGGTCGTCTACCACAAGCACCACGCCTCGATGAGCTCGTTCGGCGCCTTCAAGGAGCAGTACCTGCTCGAGCGCAACGCCCTCTTCACGCTCTACAAGAACCTCGGCGAGGAGGCCCTCGCCCACGCGCTGCCCGCGACCCTCGCGCTCGCGGTGCGCCGCGCCGTCGCCCGCGGCGAGCTCGACTCGACCGAGCTCGACCTGCGCAAGCACGGCGGCGACCAGGAGCTGACCCGTCCGGTCGCGAAGTCGACGATGGCCGGCGTCTACGCGATCGACCAGTTCGTCGCGCAGCTGCCCACCCTCATGGAGGACCGCAAGCGCATCCAGTCGACCCGCGTCGTCCCCGACAGCCGCATCTGGCCGCTGTTCGGGCAGATGGATGCCCCGAGCTACGACTCCGAGTACTACCTCGAGGGCTACGACGCCATCATGGACGCGTTCGACGTGGCCGACGGCCCCGTCTCGACCCGCGTGCTCGTCATCACCGGCGACCCGATCGGCGCGAAGATGGCCGGCCCCGCGATCCGGGCCTGGGCGATGGCGAACGCCCTCGCCGAGTCGAACCACGTCACGCTCGTCTCGCTCACCGGCGTCGAGGAGGACCTCGACGCGCCCTTCGGCGTCGTCCACGTGCGCCCCGGCGACGAGCGGGCGATGAAGAAGCTCGAGCGCCACGCCGATGTGATCGTGTTCCAGGGCCTCGCGATGGCGCTGTTCGAGACGCTCCGCAAGACGAACAAGATCATCGTCGCCGACATCTACGACCCGATGCACCTCGAGCAGCTCGAGCAGGCGCGCGAGCTCGGCGACGCGCAGTGGAACCGCCAGGTGACCGACGCGACGGGCGTGCTCAACGAGCAGTTGCAGCGCGGCGACTTCTTCCTCGCGGCATCCGAGCGCCAGCGCACCTTCTATCTGGGCCAGCTCGCCGCACTCGGCCGCGTCAACCCGGCCAACTACGCGACCGACCCGCACCTCTCGCGCTTCATCGACGTCGTGCCCTTCGGTCTCTCGTCGACGCCGCCCGAGCACGAGAAGGACGTCCTCAAGGGCGTCCTGCCCGGCATCGAGAAGGACGACAAGGTGCTGCTCTGGTCGGGCGGTCTCTACAACTGGTTCGACCCGAAGACGCTCATCAAGGCCGTCGCGACCGTCGCCGAGACGCACCCCGAGGTCAAGCTGTTCTTCCAGGGCACGAAGCACCCGCACCCCGGCGTGCCCGAGATGGGCATCGTGCGCGAGTCGCGCGAGCTCGCCCGCGAGCTCGGCGTCGAGAACTCGAACGTGTTCTTCAACGCGTCGTGGGTCGACTACGACCAGCGCCAGAACTTCCTCACCGAGGCCGACGCCGGCGTCAGCACCCACTACGCGCACATCGAGACGACGTTCTCGTTCCGCACCCGCATCCTCGACTACCTGTGGGCCGGCCTGCCGATGGTCGTGACCGAGGGCGACCACTTCGCCGAGCTCGTGGCGGCGGAGGGCCTGGGCATCGTCGTCCCCGCCGAGGACGAGGCCGCCCTCGCCGCGGCGATCGACAAGGTGCTCTTCGACGAGGAGTTCGCCGCCGAGGCCCGCGCCAACATCGCGCGGGTGCGCGTCGCCTTCGAGTGGGAGAACGTGCTCAAGCCGCTCGTCGAGTTCGTGGCATCCCCGCGCCACGCCCCCGACCTCGTGGCGAGCGGCGCCGTCGCCGACTTCGAGATCGCGACCCGCAAGACCCGCCGCGACCCGTTCTCGAAGAACCGCCGCGGCCTCGCGCACGACGCCGAGGTCGCCCTGTACTACCTGCGCAACGGCGGCGCGCAGGTCGTCGTCAACAAGGTGACGACGCGCCTCAAGCGCCGCTTCGGCCGCTAGGCGGAATACACACGAAGAAGGGCCGCTCGCGTCGCGCGAGCGGCCCTTCTGCTGTGCCTGATGCGGATGCCGGCAGCCGGCGTCACGCCGCGAGCAGCTCCTGCGTGGTCTGCCCGCGCCCGCCCGCAGGGGCGTCGTCGTCGTCGGCCGGCAGCGGCACCGTCGGCGTCCACAGCACGGCCGTGGCCAGTGCGATCGCGAACGCGACGGACCCGAGCGCCCAGATGACCATGGGGGAGGGCACGTGCGCCGTCCACCACCAGCCGAGGCCGTGGTTGAGGTCGAAGCCGAGGTTGCTCGGCGAGTGCACGTAGCGGGCCAGGTTGCTGTAGAGCGCGGCCGAGTTCGAGACGGCGAGCAGGACGATGAGGACGATGCGCTGCGCGCGGTTGAACGGGACGTCCTCCCCGCGCACACCGAGCAGCGCGACCCCGGCCAGCAGGATCAGCAGGGGCAGCATGTAGCGCGGCTGCACGTCCTGCCCGACGCGATCGTGCGAGATCTGCAGCACGTACAGCGGGATCGCCACGAGCGCTGCGGCGACGAGGGTCAGCGCCGCCGCCTTGCGCCGGTCCATGGTGTGCAGGCCGAAGAACAGCACGCCGCCGAAGGCGAACACGCCCACGGCGCCCACGATGACGGGCATCGGCGTGTCGAGCCAGCCGAGCGGCCCGCTGATCGCGCCCGTCCACAGCTGGGGCAGGTCGAGCACGTTGTGGAACAGCAGGCTGAAGCCGCTGAGCGTCGTCTGGCCGCTCGTCGAGGCCCCGCCGTCCGGCTGCGGCGCGGCGACCGAGCTCGCGCCGTGCACGGTCATGGCGCTCTGCCGTGCGGTCGCGAAGGTCACGATCGCGAGCACGAAGGCGACGACCGGCAGCCAGACGGTGCGCGGGCGCCACAGCCGCCGGCCCAGGCCGAGCACGACGAGCGCCGCCACCGCGACGCCGAACGCCGCGTACACGGCGCCGTCGGCGCGGGAGCCGCAGGCCATGGCGATGCCGATCAGCGCGACGATCGCGAGGCCGATGCGCCGGCGGCCCGTGGACTCGAAGAAGGCGAGTGCCGCCATCCACGAGATGCCGCAGCCGATGATCGTCCACGAGCTGGGGTTGATCGAGGCGATCAGGAACGCACTGACCGGGATGAGGGTGACCGCCCACGACAGCACGAAGGCGCGGCGGCGCGGCGGCGGCAGCAGTGCGTAGAGGGCGAGCCCGAGGCCCACGAAGATCAGCAGGTTGACGAGCCGCATGACGAGGACGGAGCGCACGACGTCGTGGCCGGCGAACAGTCCCATCACCGCGTAGAACACGGGCGGATAGCTGTGCGTCGTGTTGACGCGCTTCGTCGGCGTCATGGCCTGGTCGTTCAGGCCAGCGCATGTGCCGCTCGCGTTCGGGTTGAAGCGGAAGCAGCCGGCGTGGGTCAGAGCCGCCGGGACGAGCCGCTCCGCGGCCGTGCGGCCGGGCTCGCACAGCCCGGGGCGGTCGCCGAGGCCGCACCAGACGCTGGCCACGTGGAAGTCCTCGTCAGGCGAGGAGCCGACGGGTGAGCTGACGGCCCAGCTGCCGAGCGCGACGGCGAGGAGGACGGGCGCGACGATGACGAGTCGGAAGCGCCGCCACCAGCCCTTAGGCAACAGCCGTACCGATGACGCGGTAGGCGGCGCCGGGCCATGCCTCGGCGGAGCTGATGCGACGGCCGTCGACGACGGCCTTCACGCCGGGCACCTGGGCGGCGGCGAGCTCGCGGTACTCCGCGTGATCGGCCTGGATGATCGCGGCATCCGCAGCCTCGCCCAGGTGGTACGCCGCGAAGCCGAGCTGCGCGAGCTCGTCGTCGGTGTACATCGGGTCGTGCACGAGCACCTTCGCGCCGCGGGCGGCGAGCGCCTCGACGACGGGGAAGACGCCCGAGAACGCGGTCTCCTTCACGCCGCCGCGGTAGGCGGCGCCCAGCACGACGACGGTCGCGCCCGCGAGGTCGCCGTAGGCGCCCTCGAGCAGGATGACGGCGTGCTCCGGCATGCCGGCGTTCGCGGCGCGCGCGGCGCTGACGATCGTCGCCGAGGGGTCGTTCCACAGGTACAGGCGCGGGTAGACGGGGATGCAGTGGCCGCCGACCGCGATGCCGGGGCGGTGGATGTGGGAG
>Ga0164242_10003550_pt1 | contig 17767 bp, 19 predicted proteins | sample OricomgcompostMG_FD_108783 | JGI IMG/M metagenome (GOLD analysis project Ga0164242, IMG submission 108783) | Miracle-Growth compost microbial communities from Emeryville, California, USA - Original compost - Miracle growth compost (MG) ...
CAGTGGACTGTTTCTGTAGACACTGAGGGAACCGTCGACAGTTTAGTTGGTAAACGTACAGCTTTAGATGACTGGGTTTCCCCTTTCAGACCATATCGGGGCCCGTCCCCCGCCCACTGGCGGGATTGCAGCCTATTTGTGTTACTTTTGAGCGTCAAAGGTAACCAAAACCACTCCGGAAACTCCGTTCAAAACCGATGTCTGGCTTACGGCTGCAAGCATGTGCTCGTGAACTGAACTGTCGTATCAGCTAGAATAGCGAGACGATGGCGGCGATGCCGGCGACGGCCATGAGCAGCGTGGTCGCCCAGCCGATAAAGGTGGCGAGTTTGCCATTCACCCAGTGTCCCATCACCCGCTTGTTGCTGCTGATGCGGACGATGAAAAACAGGATGAACGGCGCCACCAAGCCGTTGGCCACGGCCGAGTAAATCAAGGCTTTGATGGGGTCGAGACCGATGAAATTCAACCCCAAACCCACCAGCATGGAAATGATGATGATGCCGTAGAACGAATAGGCTTGGTTCAGCCCGCGGTACAGGCCCTCTTTCCAGCCGAGACTTTCGGCGATGGCGTAGCTGGTCGAGCCGGCCAGCACCGGTATGGCGAGCAACCCGGTGCCGATGATGCCGATGGCGAATAAGAAGTAAGTGGCGTTGCCGGCGAAGGGCCGCAGCGCTTCGGCGGCTTGGGCGGCCGAGGTGATGTGCGTGATGCCGTGCGGGAACAAAATGCTGCCGCAGGCCGCGATGATAAAGAACATCACCGCATTGGATAGCAGCATGCCGCTCCAGACATCGATCCGCATGCTCTTGACGTCGGCCGGCGCCGTGGCGCTGCGCCGCTCGCGGATAGTGGTTTTGCCCTGCAGGATCTGCTCCTCGACCTCTTGTGACGTCTGCCAGAAAAACAGGTACGGCGAAATAGTGGTGCCCAAGATGGCGCAGATCAGCAAGATGCTGTCTTTGTTCCAGGTGAAGCTGGGCAGCAAAGTTTCATGGAAAATATGCCCCCAATGCGGATGGGCCAAAATGCTGGAAACGACGTAGCTGAGCAGTACCAGCGCCAGCCATTTCAGATATTTGGCATAGCGCACGTACGGAGTGAATATCTGCAATAGCAAACTGATGATCGCAAAGGCCACCACCAGCCACCAGAACCGCAAGTGTGGGTTGAGCAGCTGCACGCCTTTGGCCATGGCGCCCAGATCGGCCCCGATGTTGAAGGCGTTGGCGGCAAACAGCAGCAGCGTGCACAGGCGGAGCACCCGCTTTGAGTAGTAGGCGCGGATGTTGCCGGCCAGCCCTCGTCCCGTTACCAGGCCGATGCGGGCGCACATTTCCTGCACCATGCTCATCAGCGGGAAGGTCCACAACGCCAGCCACAGGAAACCGAAACCGAACTGGGCGCCGGTTTGTGAATAGGTGGCGATGCCCGACGGGTCATCGTCGCTGGCGCCAGTGGTCAGGCCGGGACCGAGCATGTGCCAATAGTTTTTGGCCCGGCGCATGCTGTTGCCGGCCGGCACGGCGTGCAGAATCTGATTGCTCACCTGCACCGTTTTGTCGAGCGCCACGGCCGGCATCTCGGCGCTTTTCATCAGTAATTCATCGGCCGAATACTGCCGGTGCAGCAGTTCGGAAACTTCGGCAGCCGAATACTGCCGCCGGCGTAGCTTGATGAACTTTGGTTTTTCGGATTTTTGTCTGGACATAGAAGGTCGATATTATCTCGGCCTATTGTATCAAACCGCTTACGTATTTAGAAATTCCGGCCGAAGTAGTACCAGAAGTGCTTCAAAACGAAGAACGTGACCACCACGAACCACAGCACGAGCACGCCGACGTGGTTCCGCTTGACGAAGCGGCCGGTAGCCTTCAGGCGTACCGGCAGCCTGAGATTACCGTTGTAAAAATTATATAGCGACACATACCACCAGGCGATGGTGAGGGCTACATCGACGCTGAGGCAGTACGGGCAGAGCGCGTGGATGCGGTAGACACTTTGCCAGAGCAGCCAGTAGGCGAAGATGATGCCGAGCGTCAGTCCCAGCTGCATGCCCTGCCAGAACCAGCGCTTGAAACGGGCGCCGGCCAGCATGGCCATGCCGACGGTGACGACGATGGGAAAACCGAGCAGCCCGATAAACGGATTCATGAAACCGAAGACGTGTGCTTGGGTGCTTTTCATGACCGAGCCGCAGCTGACGATGGGGTTGAGGTCGCAGGCTGGCTGGTAGTGCGGGTTGCCGGCCAGGTCGATCTTTTCCTGCATGATCACGCAGGAAGCGATGATGCCGATAATGCCGCAGACGATCAGAATCCACGGCAAGACCGTACTCAATTTAGCCAGCGGCCCTTTTGCGCTCCGCTCTGTTCCCTGATCCCTGTTCCCTGTTCTTTTCTGTGCCATATCGTTACTCGCTGCACGCCCCGGTACTGTGCGTGGTAGTGGAATGCTCGGCCTGCGTGAGTTCGCTCGCGACCTGGTGGCCGGTCAGCGCATATCCGACATCATTGTACGTGGTGGAAGTGGCGAACACAATGCCGAGCACCCGGCCGTCGGTGCCGATGAGCGGACCGCCGGAGTTGCCGGGGATGATTTTGGCTTGCACGGAATAGATATCGCGCACCGTCGTCCCCTGGCCATAGATATTGCGGCCGTACGCGGTGAAATGATCGATGACGGCCGCCGCCTGGGCGTTGAAGTTGCCGCCGCCTGGGTAGCCCAGCACGACGCCGGGCGTGTTGCTGGCCTGTTCCGCCGCATTGACGCTCAGCGGTTTGCCGGCCAGCTTGCCATCGACTCTGAGCACTGCCAGGTCGACATCTGGGTCGAACCAGATGACCTCAGTGTTATGGATGCCGTTATCATCGACGACTTTGGGGCTGGAGACGCCGGCAACGACATGGGCATTGGTAGCGATCAGGTGTGAAGCGACCACGAAGCCGCTGCCTTCGACGATGCCGCCGCAGCCGGTTCCCTCCACTTTGACGATCGATGGCTCGGTTTGGCGCACGATGCCGGTGAGCGAGCCAAGGTCCGGGATGGTGGTGTGGCCGGGGCTTGGTTCGAGCCCGCGGAAAACCTCTGGAAAGCCGTTGGGGTTGATCAGTTTGTTGAGCGAGCTCAGGACCTGGACGGCCGGTGGCAGGTGGGTATCCAGCACACCGAGTATACGCGAATTTTTGAGTGCTTGCTGCAGGCCGTTGGCCGGTCCCAGCACCAGGATGGCGGCGGCCAGCCAAACCGCCAGCAGCGTGGTGGCGACGGCCATGAGCGAGCCGAGGCTATCGTCGAACGTGCTGAAGGGGCCGTGAGCCCGCAGCCGCTGCTTGAGCCGGACACCGAGAATCTCGCCGATGGTCATCAGTGTAAAACTACACGCCAGCAGCACCAGGAGGCTGGTGAGCGATTTGTTGAGCGAGCCGTTTTCGCGAGCAATGATGACATTGCCGATCCACGATCCTAAAAACAGCCCAGCCAGGAAACCGATGGTAGAGCCAGCCTGCCGGACAAGGCCGATACGGAAGCCGCGCAGCAGCGAGCCGATGATAAACAGGATGATGAGTACGTCGACGACGTTCATGGCTGCTTAGCTCGCTCCGTGGAGAATCCCCACCAGCAGCATGAACACACCGAAGCCGATACAGTACCAGCCGAACGGCTTGAGCGATTTATCGCGGAAATATCTGTCCAGGAATCGGACGGAAAAATAGGCGCCGGTGCCGGCTAGCAAGCTGCCGACCAGAATCTGTCCGCGGATGCCATTGCTGGCCGGCCCGACGACCTCGGGCAGCTTGTACACCCCGGCTGCCAAGATGATAGGCGTGGCCAGTAGGAATGAAAACCGGGCGGCGTCCTGATGGCCGAGGCCGCTGCGCAGACCGGCCAGCATGGTGATGCCGGAACGTGAGATGCCGGCGAAGAGTGCTCCGATCTGGGCGACACCGATCAGTAGCGCGCGCTGAAACGTCAGATGGTCGCTGACGACCCGGGCGGTCTTGGCCGCCATCACTGCATCGACATCGCTGTGCCGGCGCTGTCTCGGCCGGTTCAGCTCGGCTGCCACGACTAATTTGTCGCCCTTCAGCAGCAAAATGCCATTGATGATAAGGAAGATGATGGCGAAGGTGGCGGTGGCGAACTCAGCCCGCAGGGCGTGTTCGAACACCAGCCCGATGAGCCCGGCCGGAACAGTGGCGGCAATCAGCAGCCAGGCTAGCTTGGCGTCGCTGTCGACGGCCACGTCTTTGGCTCGGACGCTCCGCACGAAACCTTTGACGATGCGCACCCATTCCTGCCGGTAAAAAATGATCAGCGCCAGCGCGGTGGCGACGTGCATCATGATGAGCAGGTCCAGAAACGCCGACTGGTGGGCCGTTTGCTGACTACTCAAATTGTGCCAGCCGAACAGGTTGGCAATCAGCACCGAATGCCCCAAGCTCGACACGGGAAACAGCTCTGTCACCCCCTGCACGATCCCAAGAATTATGGCCTGCAAATACGTCAACATATGTCCCTATAGTGTAGCAGAATCGAAGCGGTACCTGGCGGCTGCATGTTGGCTGGAGTTGACCACAAAAAAACTGTTTCGAACCCACATGTTCCCTGTCGTTCATGTATACTGGTGCCTAATGAGACAAGCTATGAAATCAGCCGATACGTCGGCGTGGCGTTTGGCCGCGCGTCTGAAGATCGGGCTGCGGACTCTCCAGGCGTTCATGGGGACGCCGCTAGCTCGCCGGCTCGTGCTGGGGCTGTTCGTGGTGCAGGCGGTCATACTGGTTTGGACGGTGAGCATCGGTACCCCGCCCGACGAAACGAACCATATCCAGTTCATCGACTATTATGCCCACCATTCATTAAGCCCGATATTCAACCACCAGCAGCCCACCTACAACCTCGGCGATAAGACGCGCGAAGTCGATTATCTGTACCACTACGCCATGAGCTTGCTGGTACGGATCATGCCGTTTTCGTTCAGTGTCGAGTACCACATCGTGCGGCTGTTTTCGGTCCTGTTCGGTCTGCTTACCTTCATGACCCTAGGCAGGTTGTTCAAGATGCTCGGTGTTTCGGCCGCCGCTATCACCGTGGGTCTGCTGGTGCTCACCAACCTGCCGATGGTGCTGATGATGAGCTCGGCTGTGAATAATGATGTGCTCGTCTGGCTGGGAGCGGTGCTCGGTTTCCTGCTGCTGGTACGGCTCTGGAAGCAGCCGACGACCCTTGACTTGGCGTGGCTGCTGGGACTGTCATTGGTCGGGGGGCTCGTCAAGCGGACCTTGCTGCCGCTCGGGCTGGTATTCGGCATATTGGGACTTGTCGTCTTCGCCAGGCGGACCCGCACTATCCTTGCCGGGTTCAAGCGGTTCAACTGGCAGCTCGGTGTAGCTTGTGTCGTCATTGTGCTGGGATCGGTGCTCTTCGCGGAACGGGTCGGTGGCAATCTGGTGCGATACCACAGCATCACGCCGAGCTGCGCGAAGGTCCAGGGTGATGCGGCCTGTTATGGTTTCTGGGCGAATGTGCGGGCTCGTACTTTGGCGCAATTGCCGCCCGAAAAACCCATGCCGCTGGTCGAATTCCCGGTGCGCTGGCTGGGTTCAAGCTTTACGAACGTGGTCGATATCCAAACTCAGAATTGGCGTCACCAGGTCAAACCTGCCCGCTTCCTGACACCTCTTTTGGTAGCGCTACTGGCAGTCGGTATCATTTACGGGCTATTCTATGAAAAAAACCGCTACAAAACCGACCAGCGCTCCCGGTATCGTCTCTATATCATGCTGATCACCCTGTACTTCTTGGTGGTGCACCTGATCGTCAACTACGGCGAATACAAGAAAGCCGGCTTCTTTGGGGTCGCACTCAATGGCCGGTATATCCTGCCGAGCTTACTGCCGCTTGTCGTGTTTGCCAGTTTTTACTGGTCGCGGTTGCTTGGCCGGCACCAACAGCAGCTAACCCTCCTTGCTATCGTGGCGGTGACTTGTACCATCGCCTTTAGCGGCCTGGAGCTGATGCTGCGCAACCCGCAGCTGTATACCAGCTGAAGCTAAACTTCCGCGGTAGCCTGGCGCATCAAAAAACCACCCCCATGAGAGGTGGTTTTTTTGAGTGCAGTTGCCGTGCTTAGTAGCTGCGGCCGCCGCGGTCACCACGGTCACCGCCGAAATCGCGGCGCGGTGGGCGAGCTTCCAAGGGGCGAGCTTCATTCACCACGATGCTGCGGCCCTGGACGTCGCTGCCGTTCAGCTTGTCGATAGCTGCTTTGGCGGCGTTGTCGTCCTCGAACTCCACGAAACCGAAGCCTTTAGAACGGTTGGTGTCGCGGTCGATGATGACCTTAGCTGAGTTGACTGTGCCGAATTCCTTGAACAGGTCTTCGAGGCCTTGGTCGTCGATAGCCCATGGCAGGCTGCCGACAAAAAGTTTGGTTGCCACTGTGAGTGCTTCCTTTGTCTTCTGGTAGTCTAGAGGTAAGCCCCGGTAAGGAAGTCTTAGCTGCGCCTCAATAACCCTAATTACTTAATGCTTGTCTAGAACCGAACACCGAGGTATTCATCGCAGCTTTCTAGTGGCCTAATAGTACCATGTTCAAGAGGTTATAGCAATCATACTTTTTACGTAAGCTGCGTTTTAGGCCAAGTTACGGCTGCTAAATCAAAAACAGTAATTTTTCTTGCAGCTAAGCGTAAGCGCTTGGCACTAAGCTTGAGGATAGTACCGAAACCAAAACGAACAGCTCGCGCGGACGGTACGGCTCGTAAAAATAAGTAAAGGAGGTCAAAGAAACACCTATGAAACGATTGCATATCCTTACCCAACCGACTGCCGTGGATAATCTGGACGAGATTGATTCTGATAATTACACCAACTCATGGCAGCTGAAAGCTGAGCGATTGGAAACCAAGCGCCTGCGCAAATTTCGGCGCCAAATGGCCTGACCGACCGCCACTGCTGCTCAACGAAAGACCCCCGCCAAAGAAGTGGCGGGGGTCTTTATAGGTACAGATCCAAGCACTGGCTGCTAGTTTTGGCCGTGCTGGCCGGCTTTCGGCGCCTGCGGTGCCAGCCCGGCTTTGTTGTGCTGCTTTATCAGAGCTTGTGAACGTTTGCTGGTGTTATGTCTGCTCATAGACCCTCCTTTTCGTATCTTTACTATATGGCCCGCGGGACTGGACAGCTGTAAAAAAGCTCTCTGCAAAGCGTAACCGGCTACTGTTCGCGCCGCCGGAACAGGCTGCCGAGACTGAATGCCAAGGCAGCGATACTGAGCGCCAGCGCTAGCGTATCCCTGGGCGAGTTGCCCGGCGCGGTGGTACCCGTGTCTAGATCGTTCACGACTCGGGTGATGGAGTACGGTCCGGCATCGTCCTGAGCGGTCTTGCCGGTTTGCGCCGGGTTTTGATCCCAGTGGACCACCGTGCCGTCGGCATAGGTCTGATATGCTTTCCAGTCCAGATTGCCGGCGGTGGCCGGAGTCTGTGCCTTGAAGACCAGGTCTGCCCGCTGTCCGACCGGGATCGTGCCGGTCCAGGTAATCGATGTGGCTGTACCGTTCTTGCCGGTGGTGGTTGTGATCCGCCAGCCTGCCAGGACGTCTGGCTGCACATTTTGAACGCCCTGCGGGATGGTGAGCTTCACGCTACTGACGGCCACCGCTTTCTCGTTCGGGACACCGACCGTGAAGAGCGTGCTGGCACCGATACCGGCCCGCGCAGGTGCTACCACCACGTGGGCGAACGCCACACTTGGCAAGATCAACGCTGTCGCCAGAGCGGCTAGTATACTCGTGAATATTCGTTTCATCTTTCCTCCTAGCTTACCTCATGAATCCAGAGCGTACGCGGCCAGCAAGATCAGCCCGATAGCCATTGCCATGCCGACCCAGAGCAGCGCTGGCATCGGCTGGGTGGCGACCTGGCCGTCCGTGACCCGTACCGCATAGTCGAGCCTGAACGGCTGGAAGGCGCCCGGCGCCTTGGGTTGGCCGGTAAAGCGCATGGTGTAGACGGCGGGGTGTAAAAAGGTGTAGCGGTCGTCGCTGACTGCACTACTGGTAGCGACCAGCGGCTTGGCGGCGACTATCTGGCCGTTTTCGATAATCGATACACGGCAAATGCACTTCGGCAGGCTGAACCGGCCGGTGTCATCATGGAATGACACGGTGTAATCGGTCGGACTGCCGGTGGTCGGGTTATCGTCCGGGTTGATGTGCAGGACCGCGCCGATGTCGCCGTCTACTTTCAGCACATGGGCGCTGGCAACTGCCGGCAGCCCGCATAACAGCAGTACGATGGCGATAACCACGCGTGCCGGTTTATACATCTGCAGCCTTCCGTCGTTTGACGTTCAGCCGGATGCGGAGTAGCTCCAGGATTATCAGGAACGCGGCCGCTAAGTACGTCAGGCCGCTTAAGAAACTGAAGCCGTGTTCGTAGTGCGGACCGATCAGCATGACGTGCAGCAGCACTGCGAGCGAGGCAAAGTACACCAGCCGGTGCAGCAGCTTCCAGCGCTTGAATCCCAGCGTACTGACCACCCAGTCCAGCGATGTCGCCGCCATGATGAACAGAATGCCGAGCGCGAAAACTCCCCCTAAAAGTGACAGGCTGTAGGTATGATTCAGGTATTTGACGCCGCTGAAACCTCCGAGCTGCTTGAAAAAGGTGATGTAGACATGCAGAAAGGCGTAGTAAAACGCCGATACACCGATGGCGCGCCGGGCGTGCAGATAAGCTTCCCTGCCCGGCAGGTTCGGAAAAACCTTCGTGAGGGGCGAGGCCAGGATGGCGGTGTAGAGCAGTCCGAGTGATATGAAGCCGTAGATCTGCTCGATACGGATGGTCTGCAAACTGCCGGCCGGCACGAACAATTGTACGAACCCGGCGATGTTGACCGACAGCGTGACGGCCACAGCCAAAATCCAAAACCGGCTGTTCGCGAGTAGCCGTCGATACCATGTGCTGTGCTGGGTTGCCATACGCCTATTGTAGCCTATGACCAGCGTTGCTTACGCCGGTTGCATGAGTTGGCCGCCTTTGGAAACGGCCGGGTCGGTACAAGCAGCCAGGTTGAAGCAGCACGGGCGGCGGTGTTTGCCGTTCAGTTTCGAGATGGATTTTTCGATGCGCACTGCTCGGGTGGTCGGGCTTTTGGTCTCGTTCACCCAGCGCAGCCATTCCCAGCGCGCCATCGGCGTTATGTCTTGCCACTTGTCTTTGACTTTCTGCGGCGCGGTGCTGAGGGCTGTTGCAAAATCCTTCGGTATGATCGGTTCCGGCCAGTCTTTCGTAACTTCGATGACGAGCGCTGCTGTGTCGCCCGCACCAAGACCGGTGGTTTTTTGTAACTCCCGGTCGATCCGCATCCAGTGGCCCAAGCGGCCATCCGGCTCCAGCACCGTTCGGAATACGTGCCCGCTTATGGTGCCCTTCACTGCCACCTGCCCCCGCGAGGGCAGCGCTTTGCTGGCCGCCTCGGGCAGTTGCAAAATGACGGATGTACCGATCTGTATAAGGACGGCTTCGAACGTGATCATAGATATATTTTACCTTATTGCCGACCGAATGTAAGGGTCTCGCACAGGGGTGCAACTGGGCAGCTTGTTTGACCGGCAGGCTGCCCCGGACGTATATTTTCAGATAGGGATGCGACAATGGCAAAGAATTTGATTTTCGTTCTCATCATGGTGGCAATCATAGTCGCCGTGGATGTACTGTTTTTCCGTCATCATTTCTGGGCGAGACTCATCGCAAATGTCGGCATCGTACTGGTTGCCGTCGCCTTCTACCTAACCTTCCTGAAGCACCAATAAGGCAATGTCATGTAGTTATCCTGCCTGCCTCTTTAATAATGTTTTTGGACGACTGCATCCAGCCACTAAAGGCTTAAAAGCCACTATGGCGCGGAGTTCACACTGCTAGCTTTATATCTGTCCTGCCTAACGTAAGCTTGTACTAAATTCCGGCAATGAGCCTTGGCATCTGCCTCTTTCAGAACTATATCTTTGGTTAGGTTCGGAGGATATCCGATGTACAAATTTCCTTTTATCCGATCACACTTACTCACATCTCTATCTTTGATAGCCTGTGCCTCTAGCTGGCTATTTCGCTTGCCGTTTATCTTTTCTGTGTCGCTAAGACTGGTATAAGAAACTATGCCTGGATCACACTGAGACATATCGCTCTCGGCAATAGACCGACCTTCCGGGTGATCCTTGCGGTAGTTTTGTTCGCATTGCTCTATGGAGCTGGTCGTTGTCTGAGCGCTTGGACGCCACAACTTACTCCACACCAAATAACCCACAGCGCCAAGAATAATCAGGGCAATCAATGAAAGCGTCACGATATGACTGGAGCTAAGAGGTTTCTTGAAAGCGCTTTTGTTTTTCACCCTCCAATCATATCAAATCCGATTTTGTAGCTTCGCTAAATCCGAGATTCTTGGATTGAAACACCAAAGAAAAACCGCCTCTTGCGAGACGGCCTTACCTTGGCTCACAACGATAGAGGAAATTATAACTGTAATTAAAGCTGATGCCTACGCTACCAGCGGCTCAAGCAATTGAACTTTAATCTGATCAAAGTCTACTTTGACTTTTCCGCCATAAGGCAATATGCAGCGTGGGGCGGCATGGCCGAAGTTCAGATTGTACATAATCGGCAGCTTGTAGGCCTCGGTTACTTCTAGCCAAATGGCTTTGTAATCTTCGTAAAATTGCTCGTCTTGCGGCTTCCCGACCAGCACGGCGCTGGTGCCGGCAAATACACCGGCTTTTTCTAATGCGCTCAGCATGCGGCGCAGTTTTTGCGGCGCGGGCTTTTCCTCGCTGGTTTCGGCAAACAGTATTGTGCCTCGCCACTGTTCGGCCGATGGGAACAATGCATACTGCTGAATAACCTTGTCTTGACCTGGGTGACGTCCGCCGGCCAACGCTTCGTACAGGCTTTCAATACATCCTCCCAGCAATGTTCCGGTAATCCCGCCCTTACCGCCGCGCAGTACCTCGAAGCCGCGGGTTTCCGCGCTACTCACCCGTTCGGTACCTACTTGTTCCGGTCCGAAATTGGTGCGCTCTTCATACCAAACTGGGCTCGACTCAATCTCTTTATTGGGGCTGGGCTGAAAGAGTTCATCAACCCAAGATTTGGTGTATGGCAGCATCTCATTGGCAAATTCGGCAAAATCCGTTAAAAACGCGGGGCCGTAATAGGTCTGTAGGCCCAATTTATGGAGCATCAGATGGTTGTTAGTGGTGTCGGAAAACCCGATGAATAGCTTTGGGTTGCTCTCAACGGCCGCAAGAAAATCGGGGTCATCGAGCAAGTATGGCACGGTTCTATAGGTGTCGTCCCCGCCGATGGCACAAATAATCCCTTTAATAGATGAGTCTTGAAAAGCCTGCTTTAAGTCTGCGGCCCTGGCTTCCGGATGATTTTTCAGGAATGTAATGCCCCGCTTCGCATTCGGCATATACACCGGCACCAGGCCGAACGCTGCCAGCCTTTTTTCGCCGAGCGCTACCTCGTGGGCAGCGAAGGGTTCTCCCAGAACACCGCTCGATAGGCTTATTATTGCTACCTTGTCGCCGACGTGCAGTCTTTGTGGCTTTACCATACTGCCAGTATAACAAAGGCCATCAATGGGAACTCTTGCCTAATCTGAGCTGCATTTAGTTCGGCCCGCTATGATAGGAGAAGTTATAACCGTGATTAAGCACTATCTGCATCCTGGCCATACATTCCATACGAAGTGATTTAGCTAAGAATTACAAGCTAATTGGTGCAAGAGCTTTAATCTGCTCGACTCTGCAGATTTACCCTACCCACTTATTGATAAATGCTTCACGTTCTACATCAGAATAAAAGAAGCGTGCATAGCGAGAATCCATCTGGGCAGTAACCCATTCTTCCGGAAGGCTAACTTCACTTTTGAATCGATTGTATCGGTCTGCGTAATTGTTGGTCGACTCTTCTGCGGTATTGACCTTGTTAAGTTCGGGCACATCAATGTCGTAGTAATTGCTCAGAGCTAGTCGTGCTACTTGCCGCATATCTTCTTGGCGGAATACAAGAATATCGGTGTGGCGCTGCTTGAGGTCTGCGGAATAAACTGCAGAGCGTTCATCAATCGGGAATTCGCCGTATTGGTAGACATCGATTCCAGTCATAGGTTTTACTTCGATGTCCCACCAATCAAGATGGAAGCTGGGTGATGAAAAGCTTTCCCCTTTTTTAAGCCGCGTGATAATTTCCTCGTCGCTTAGCTCCTGAATGTTTACGCCAGGATTCCTCGGCACGAAATTGTAAAAGAAAGAAGATAAATTGATAGCCACAGGCTCACGTACTACCGAAACGACTCGAAAGTCTCGCTCCGGGTGGTCAACCATAAATTGAGCCACCTCAGGATCATCGGACAGTAATCGCCGACGAGTACCCGTAATTTGCTGATGCTGGCGTACTCCTTCCAGGCCGCTTCGTCGATAATCCCAGACATACATCCCGCTTTCTTCGGGTGGGTAGACGCCAAACGCATCTTCCAATGCAGCGAGTACTGCTTTTGACCCTACCTTTCCTTGTGTGTAAACTCCTACTTCATATGGCAGTTGTGTAGTTTCGCCCGAATTTACATATACCTCGCGCAGATCTTCTCTGTATTGTTCTCGATTTACCATTGTAACGACACCTCCTGTATAGGGTTAAGTTCATTTACTCGTTTTGCGTACGATTGATATGCTGCGGACATGAGGGCGACTGTGGGCTGATGTGCTTCGATAAAAGATCTATCCTGCAAGCTGGCCGTAGCCATAGACCTTACGTATACTTTCCATTTTCTATCCGCTTTCAAGGAGTCCAGCACACCTAGATCATAGGCTACAAGTCCGGCAAACAGTTTGAGGGTCTTCGCCTTTACATCCTCATGCAAGACATCGTAACGTGGCACTTCTTGAAGGATATCTTTTACTTGAATAGTCTCCAAGGGCTTACCGCCTATGAGGCGGTTGCGATATATATTTATTTCAAGTTGGTCTGAACCACCGAGCTCCCAACGGGGAAGACCGTCCTCTGGGTCTAAATGAGCGGGCTGTACGGCTTGGAATGAGCGTACTTCAATGGCGTGTAAGGGTCCTTGTTGTATCAGGTGATTTTCCCATCTAAGCCGGCCGTTCTCTTTATACAGATTTTCTGCAGGTTTGGTCCAGGCGCGTTGAGAGAATCCAGAATGTAGCATTTGAACACTAGCGTGGGCCGTCTGAACGTTGCCTTTTATGAACTCGATTGAGTTAAAAGAATCAACTTCGCCGTAATTGGCGATGTGTTGCCCAAGCGACGACCTTTGCTTAGATGGCCTCGGCTCTCCATGGTCCGTAAGTAATTTGCTGGAAAGCGCCTGGGGTATCTGTTTAGTATAATTTAGGGCCGTAGAGAACGAGCTGTAGACTCGTGCCTTGTCAGCGCGATTATTTTCAGGGGTGCCTTTACGGTACCACGTCGTAATGAGGTCAAGGTAATGATAGCCAAAGTGAGAAATTACTCCGTTACCATTTTCGTACCCGTGATATGTTATATCCTCAAGTTCATTTGGCAAGCGCCATTGACCATCTGAGTTGAAAGAAGAGAGTGACGTAACTCCTATGCTATAGCGCTCTGCTACTTCTTCAAGTAATTTTCCGACATGATAGTAGGCAGGGTGAAATCGTCGATGAGAATTTATCATCACAAAAGCTCCAGTCTGCTTACGCAGCTTGACCATGTGTTGCCAATCGTCAAGGATGCCTGCGGCTTGATCGTGATCGGTAGTGGCGTTTTTTCGTGTACTGATTGGCTTATCTAGCAAGACGTTTAGCCGAGATTCCAACGCCCAAGTAACGTAAGCGCGATGTTGTTCCGGTGTGGTTGACACGAGGACGGCATCTACCGGATTGTCTCTCTGGGCTTCGTTAAGTTGCTGAATAATTCTATCGGGAAGTTCAAGGCTGTCGAATTTCTCAACGCCTATAAATTTAGCTGATTGCTCAATCTTCTTTAGCCGTGACTTTACGAGTGATTCTTTGTCTGCCGTGTCAACAACCCACGCAACTTCAATCACGTCTGCTATATCTTTACGCTTCAGGGCAGTAGTATATGTCTCCTGAAAGTGCATCCCAACCCCAAATATGGCTAGGCGAACTCTAGCCATTAGCAAATCCGTCCAAAATTTCATAAACTTGTCGGCTCTCGGTAATCAATCTGGATGGTATGTTTAACCTTTGTGCTGCGGCTACGTTCTCTGAAGTGTCATCCAAAAATAATGTTGCCTCGGGCTCGACATCGCAATCATTAAGTACGGTTGAAAAATATGATGCATTCGGTTTTTTGTCCCCTATCTCGCAGGAAAAGAATGTTCGGTCAAAGTACTCAAGTACTCCGTGTTCATGCAAATACTGGATGCTAGCAGGAAAGATATTGGATACAAGTGCCAGTTTCACCAGACCCCGAGATCTAATTGTTGCTAATCGTTCAAGGATTTTGGAATCGGGGGCATAATTTTCAGTGACAAAATCTGCCGAATCTATGTGTTTCGCCCCTGGATTCTGGCTGACGATAATCTCACTAACTTCTTTTTCACAAAGTTTTCCGAGGCATAAACGAGCCATGGCAGTATTTTGTCTATTTGTTCTAATAAAATCTTCAGTGCCAATGCCAAACTTTTTGGCGAGCTCAGCGGGATAGTCCACCTCTCGATATGTTTTTGTCATCACACCAGCGTAATCGAGTAATAGAACTTTTTTCATAATTCAATTCAGCCTCTCCCGCCTGTCTTTCCTGAAGATACAACTCTCATATAATAATTGCAAGCGTTAACAGCAAGATCATTTAAGATTTACTCTTATGTTTTCAAATCTAGCGTAGGCTTATAAAAAGCCAGAACTGAATTACCAGTTCTGGCTTCAACTTGTCTGGCTTGGCTCACGACGATAGAGGAAGTTATAACTGCCGTAAGGCAGGATCTGGTAATACGATGATTTCTCTTGTCGCAACTTTGAACTATATGTTATGAAATCCGTGGAATATCAAACATTACGGCTGACCCGTCGGGATCGTAGTCTCGCAGGGCAATACTTCCCTTGCCTACAATGTACACAGGAGTTCCATATAATTTTTCAGCTCCGTGACGTTGAATTTCTCTGTCTGTTGCCTCGTCGATTGCTAGGAGGTTAAAAGTGTATTCGTGCGACGTCATCTGCTGTGTATACTTGGCGGTATCATTTCTCCCACGCCAAGTATCAAGTGCGAGCATAGGGCGTTCTTCGTCATAAAGAAAAGACAGAAGTGCTTTCTTGCCGACATTGATTGCAATATCGGATTTCATTTCAGGATGGTAGCTAAAAGTTCCTGATGTTTCAAACTTCATTGTTCTTTGTTGGACATTTGAGATGCTACCAGCTATCACAAGGGCTTTATGTATACCCTTTACGTCGTGGCCCCCATACGCAGGCCAACTGCTCTTTCTAGTATGGCCGCAGCCGTCGCAATATATCATCGGCTCAATGTAAGCATTTCTGAATCAGATTGCAACCGTAAGCGATACAAAAACCCCTGCCGGAGCAGAGGTCAAAATGCTTATGGCTCCGGGGACTGGATGCGCTTCGCTTGCACGGACTTCGCTTATCGATACAAGCATCTGCGCGCTCAGTTCTGTACGAACCAGTGACCTCACTCGCTTTGCTCGCTGGTCGCTGATTCAAACCAATCTCGAGCCAAATAAAAACCACCTCTTGCGAGGCGGACTTTATTTGGCTCACAACAATAGAGGAAGTTATAACTGCAATAAAGCTAGACTTCGCAGCTTAACTACCGTGCGGTGATTTCCCTGACTGTTGCGTCGGCTAGAATCTTCATGGTGTCAAAAATAGGCACCCGATCGCTATTCGGCAGCAGTAGCTGTAAGTCGGTGCAAGCCAAAGCTATGCAATCAACATTTTGTGTCGCAAGGCCACGCATAACGGCGAGTACATCTTCTCGATCTTTGTTTAGATGCTGACCATTTATAAGGCGTTGAATAATTTGGTCCATTTTTGCCTTTTGAAGGTCATCTGGAGTTACGAACTCAATGCCAGCTTCCAGAAGCTTTGTCTCGTATACATGGTTAGCAATAGTCGCCGACGTCGATATAAGTCCAACTTTGGATAGATGGTTTTCTTTAAGGTGACGTATGGTTTCCTCGACAATACTAAGTACTGGGATATTAACCGCATCACGAATCTCATTAATAAAAACGTGTAAAGAGTTACAAGGCATTACCAGGAAGTCGACGCCAGACTTCTCTAGTCTCTGAGCCTCCGCAATCAGGAAAGGTATGTACCGTTCTTTACCTGTATTACTCTCGATAAGATCACGTTCGATTTCAAGTGGTAATGGAATGCTTGATGTCACAACCAAAGGACGCTCTTTACAATGTAATTTTTGGCAACCAAAAATAACTGCTAAGTAGAACTCTGCAGTCGTTTCTGGTCCAATACCGCCTATAACCCCGACTGATTTATTAGTTTTATTCATAATCTAGACTCCTTTTACTCTTATAAAAAATAAAAACGCCCATATGGGCGTTATGTGTATTGTCAAAATATAAAATTACAGCAAATAACGCCCGGGCGCTTCGGGGTTATATTGATATGCAACCACAAGCTTTAATGTTTTCATTGTGCATTGAGCATAACCTAAATATAACAATGTGTCAATTAGTGCCCTTGAGTAGGTATATAGATTTATCGGCTAATTGGTTTCAACTCTAGTGTGGGCATACAAAAAGTCAGAACTGAATTACCAGTTCTGACTTCATCTTGTCTGGCTTGGCTCTCCACGATAGAGGAAGTTATAACCGCTATTAAGCTCGATTTCTCCCTAGTCCTTTAGCTTAACTATTCAGAATCTATATTTCGTAGATGCGATATTCACAGTATGCCATACGGCTAATGCGTACATTTCCTTCGAGTGGCAATTTGTTAGCGTAGGCATAAAGCGCATGGTGAACGCCACCATGAGAAGTTACTAGTATTGTCTTTGAGTTGTAATCTTGCTTAAGGTCGTCAATGGCGGCATATACTCTTCGGAAGAAATTCGCTAAAGGCTCAACGCCATCTAGTGATGCCTTATTACTAAAATCGAATGACTCGTTCCATGCATCTATCGACATATATTTCTCAAGGTCGCGTTCCCGCCAGCGTTCATCTACTATTATTGAAAGACCGTGATGTTTGTTAATTGCATCGGCAGTTTGCGATGCCCGTCTCAAGGGAGATGAAATAATTGCATCAAAGTGTACGTCCTTTAGTTGTGATGCGACTTCTCTGGCTTGATTCATGCCTTCTTCATTCAAGGGATCATCGTGGCTGATGGCATCGCCCGTGCTTGCATTTGTCTTGCCGTGCCTCACAAAATATATTTTCATATCGTAATAATAACAGATGAAACGACCTCTCGGTTTCAATTCTATTTAGGGTATACAAAAAGTCAGAACTAAATGACGGTTCTGACTTTATACATCTTGGCTTGGCTCCGGGGACTGGATTCGAACCAGCGACCTAGTGGTTACACTTATTCATCACTTTCGTAATGGCGTGGACTATCTCATCATCTTTATAAAGATGCAGGGCGCTTATGAAGGATTATTGTTCGGCTCACCTTCTAGTCTCTGAACCTTCCGAAATCTCTGAACCTAATTTCGGCTTGGCTGCGGATTATCATATCTTTCGACGTAGACTTCCCGCAATTCACCC
>Ga0164242_10003551_pt1 | contig 17766 bp, 17 predicted proteins | sample OricomgcompostMG_FD_108783 | JGI IMG/M metagenome (GOLD analysis project Ga0164242, IMG submission 108783) | Miracle-Growth compost microbial communities from Emeryville, California, USA - Original compost - Miracle growth compost (MG) ...
CCGACCACGTAAGGCTTGGGTTTGAGGATAACGCCCTGCACGAACACGCGGCAGCTGCCGGGATCGATCAGATCCACATGCCAGGCAAAGTCGGCGGGCTGACCGATGACGCCGGTCGTGGTGGAAACGAGCCCGTAGTTTTCGCGGTAGTCGACCCATTCGCCGACCGGCAGCGCGAAGACCGATCCGTCGTGCTGCGCCTTGAGATAGCGAGTCGCGACATCCTCCAGCGTCTCGCGTGAGCATTGCCCTTGTGCGGCAGCCGGCGTAGCCAACGCGAGCCCGGCGATGCCGGCGAGGCCCATCACACCGCCTTTCAGCATCTTTCTCATCTACCCCATCCCTTCCCCTCGCCGCTCTTCAGCGGCTCTTTGATTTTGTCTAATTGATGCGGGCGCCAGAGTCACGCCCGCAGCGGCCAAATGGTCACTGTCTTTCAGTGACAACCGCCGATTTGGCGGCTAGCCGGCAGAAGACGGACAGGTGGCCGAGTGGTTTAAGGCAGCGGTCTTGAAAACCGCCGTGCGGGCAACCGCACCGTGGGTTCGAATCCCACCCTGTCCGCCAAGCCGTTCGAGCGCGCGGCAGACAGGGCTCGATTATTGCCAATCCTCAGGCGAATTCGGATGCCGGATGATAGCGCTTGACGAGGCGCAGAGTGTTCTTGTCGGTGTGGTGCATCTCCTCGCCGGTCGCGGCGAGCTTCAGCACCAGATCGGACGTGTAGCTGAGCGTGCCATCGTCGTTGACCGTGAAGGTGCTCGTGAAATCGCGCAGTTCGGCCCGTTCGAGCAAGTACTTGTTCTGGAGGATGCCGTAGCATGGCTCACCCGGTTTGGCATCGAACCGCAGAACCGTGTCGTGCGGGCCGGCGTCGCTGCCGGCGAGGATCGCGATGCCGCGGCCGAACACCACGTTGCGCATCACCTGGCCGTGGGCCTTGTCCCACAGCAGGAAACCGACCTCGTCGTGGAACGGGTCCATCGCTTCCTCGCCATGGCGCCACGCGGTCATGCCATAGCTCAGGCCCCATAGGGACTGTTGGCCGTTCTCCTGAATCGGAATGGGCTTGAACCACGCCTTTTCGAAATAGGTTGTCTCGGCGGTCCAGTCGTCCTTGTTGTGGTACGACAAGTCGACGCCAGCATCGCCTTCCCATTCGCCGACCAACGGGGTCAGCGGGCCCAACTTGCGCGAGTAACGAATTTCCTCCGGCATCGTGGCTCCTCCTCTTTTGTTTTGAGGGGATCACCCTAGCACCAAGGCCGCCGCGATGGTCAACACAGCGTTTTCGATGAGCTTGATCGGATAATCTCCAGATCAGGCCAGTTGCTCTTCCTCCTCAGGGATGGACACCGCCTTTCGCGAGATTTCGACGCGCGCCCAGCTATAGAGCCTGGGTTTACGGCCGGCAGCGGCCTTCGGACGGTGGATCAGGCTGGGATTCGTGCTCGGGTCGAACAGCGCGTCACAATCGTCGATTTCGTATTCCATCGCCTCGCTCCTCACCGCCTGAACGGTGGCGGGGAAGCCCGGTTCCTTCTGTAATATCCAAATGCGACGAACGGCTTGCCGCTCAGATATGCAGCGCCCGGCCATAAGCGGCGAGGACCGACTCGTGCATCGATTCCGAGATTGTCGGATGCGGGAAGATCGAATTCATCAGCTCGACCTCGGTGGTTTCGAGCGTCTTGCCGACCACGAAGCCCTGGATCATCTCGGTGACCTCGGCGCCGACCATGTGCGCCCCGAGCAGTTCGCCGGTCTTGGCGTCGAACACGGTCTTCACGAAACCTTCCGCCTCGCCGAGCGCGATGGCCTTGCCATTGCCGATGAACGGGAAAGTGCCGGCCTTCACGCTGTGGCCCGCCTCCTTGGCCTTCGCTTCGGTCAAACCGACGCTGGCGATCTGCGGGCGGCAATAGGTGCAGCCAGGGATGTTGCCGCGATCGAGCGGATGCGGATGGATATCCTTGTTGCCGAGCTCCTGCGCGATCGCCTCGGCGGCGGTGACGCCCTCGTGGCTGGCCTTGTGCGCCAGCCACGGACCCGGGACGCAGTCGCCGATGGCCCACAACCCCTTTACGCCGGTGCGGCCGTAGCCGTCGATCTGAATGAAGCCCCGATCGAGCTTCGCACCAAGCTTTTCCAGCCCGACGTTTTCGGTGTTGGGGACGATGCCGATGGCGACGATCACGTGGCTGAACTCGGCCTGCTCGACCTTGCCGTCCTTGGCCTTGATCGAGGCGGTGACGCCCTTGGCGGTGACCTTCAGGTCCCCCACCCCGGCGCCCGTCATGATCTTCATGCCCTGCTTGGTCAGCGCCTTTTCGAGGAACGCGGAGACGTCCGCATCCTCAACCGGCACGACTCGGTCGAGCATCTCGACCACAGTAACTTCGGCGCCCATGTCGTTGTAGAAACTCGCGAACTCAATGCCGATGGCGCCCGAGCCGATAACCAGCAGCTTGCTCGGCATTTCGGGCGGCGTCATCGCGTGGCGGTAAGTCCACACGCGCTTGCCGTCGGCCGGAGCAAACGGCAGGTCCCGCGCCCGCGCGCCGGTGGCGACGATCACGTGCCTGGCGGTGAGCGTCTCGCTGCCCTTCTCGCCCTTCACTTCCAATTTGCCCGGGCCGGTTAGCGTACCCGTGCCCATGTGGACGGCGATCTTGTTCTTCTTCATCAGGTGCGTGACGCCAGCGTTCAATTGCTTGGCGACGCCCCGGCTGCGCTTCACGACAGCCTCAAGATCGGCTTCTATACCTTTGGCAATCAGGCCATAATCCTTGGCGTGCTGCATGTAGTGATAGATTTCCGCCGAGCGCAGCAGCGCCTTGGTCGGGATACAGCCCCAGTTGAGGCAAATCCCGCCGAGCAGCTCGCGCTCGACGATCGCGGTCTTCAGCCCCAACTGCGCCGAGCGGATGGCGGCGACGTAGCCGCCGGGGCCCGATCCGAGAACGATGACGTCGTATTGTTCAGCCATTTGGTGCTCCTTCGCCCCCTCTCCTTCCCACCGCTTCGCGGCGGGCCCCTTCCTCCCCCGCGAGGGGGGAGGAGAAAGAAAGGACGCTGCTGTCATTAAGCCCCTCTCCCCTTGCGGGAGGGGGGTTGGGGAGAGGGGTTTCGAGCGCGGCGAGAATTGCCGTCGCCACGCCATCCGAATTGGTCAGGATTTCGTTGTTCCAGAAGCGGAGGACGCGAAAGCCCTGGCTCGAAAGATAGGCATCGCGCTTCGCGAGCGAGTTGAGGTCACGCGAGTCCCCTCTCCTTCCCACCGCTTCGCGGCGGGCTCCTTCCTCCCTCGCGAGGGAGGAGGAGCTTGCTGGTTGCCGATCAGCCATTCCATAACCCGAACAGCAATGCCGGAGGTACCAGCAGGAGTAAGGCGGCGACACTCAGCCGCAGCCAGAAGGGACGTTCAGCCAGGCTGATCGCGATGGCCACCCAGCCGGTGACGAGCGGGACCGCGAACAAGCCGAGCACCGCCAGTTCGCGCCAACTGGCCGAGTTCTCGACCATCAACGCAGCAAGGCCTTCGACGATCACGCCGAACACCGCAGCCAGCGCGATGCACAACGCGAGCCCCACGCTGGCGAGGCTCTGCCGGCGGGCGGCTTGCGAGATAGCGGCCTGCTCCGTCACGCATCCACCGGCCGCGGGCGATTGTTCTGGTCCACCGCGACGAAAGTGAAGGTCGCCTCGGTCACCTTGACCGCGGCTTCCTCGTGCCGGTGGCGGCGCCAGGCTTCGACAGCGATGGTCAGGCTGGTGCGGCCGATCTTGACGATCTCGCCATAGACGGAGACCTCGTCGCCGACCGAAACGGGCTCGTGAAACACCACCCCGTCCATCGCCACGGTCACCGCCCGCCCCTTCGAGCGGCGCGCGGCGATCAGGCCCGCGGCCGAATCCATCAGGCTCATCAGCCAGCCGCCGAAAATGTCGCCATAGGCGTTGGCGTCGGCCGGCATCGCGGTGACGCGGATGGCGGGATCGCGCCGTTCGGTCACGCCCAAACCGCGCGGAAGTTCACTAAATTCCCCATGCGTGGTCCCTTTTCCCCTTCACCGTGAACTTCCGATTGGCCGCCCTCAGGCATAGTGCGATCGAGGCACGGTCTGCCGATCGACGCCAGACTTGTTCGATATGAGGATGCGAACGCCATAACAGGAACATTGACAGAACAAGCCCGTGTAGGAAAATGGTTTTTAGCTCAGGCCACCAGCCCCAGCGGCTTCTCGCACAGTTCCTTGAATACCTTCATCAATTGCGCGCCGTCGGCGCCGTCGATCGCGCGGTGGTCGAAGCTGCCGGTGGCGCTCATCACCGTGGCGACCGAGAGCGCGTCGTCCACGACGCAAGGCCGCTTCTCGCCGGCGCCGATGGCCATGATCATCGCCTGAGGCGGATTGATCACCGCTTCGAACTGCTTGATACCGAACATGCCCATGTTGCTCAAGGAAGCGGTGCCGCCCTGGTATTCGTGCGGCTGCAGCTTGCCCTCCCGGGCGCGCTCGGCGAGGTCCTTCATTTCGGTGCTGATCGCCGAAATCGCCTTGTTGCCGGCATCGACGATGATGGGGGTAATCAGCCCGTTCGGGATCGAAACGGCGACCGAAATATCGGCGCGGCCGAACTTGAGCAGCGAATCACCGGCGAACTGAACATTGCACACCGGCACCGCGATCAGCGCCCTGGCCAGCGCCTTGATCAGCATGTCGTTGACCGAGACTTTCACGCCCTGGCTCGCCAATGCGTCGTTGATCTCGGCGCGCAGCTTGAGCAGCTTGTCGAGTTGGATATCGACCGTGAGGTAGATGTGCGGGATCGTCTGCTTCGATTCGGTGAGCCGGCGGGCGATCGTCTTGCGCATGCCGGAGAGCTTCTCGACCTCGTGCGGAATGCCGAAGTCCTGGCCCTCCGCTGGAGCTTGCGCGGGGGCAGTGGCGCCTGTCGGAGCCGCGGCGCCCGGCTTCGCGGTCTCGACATCGGCCTTGACGATACGCCCGTGCGGGCCGCTGCCTGTGACGCTGGCGAGGTCGATGCCCTTTTCGGCGGCAATGCGCTTGGCGAGCGGAGAAGCGATGACCCTGCCCTCGCCCCCGGTAGGGGGAGAGGAGGGAGCCGGCTTGCCGGCGGAAGGAGAGGGGGCTGGCGCGGGTTCTGGAGCGGGTTTGGACTCCCCTGCTCCCAACCCTCTTCCCTGAACGGGAGAGGGCTCGGGGGCGGCAGCCGCTGGCCCTTCACTCGCGCTCGCCGGCTTCACGCTCTTCGGGTCCTCGCCCTCTTCGGCCAGTGTCGCGATCACGGTGCCGACCTTCACGCCTTCGGAGCCCTCCGGCACGGCGATGTCGGCGATCGTGCCTTCGTCGACCGCCTCGAACTCCATCGTCGCCTTGTCGGTTTCGATTTCGGCCATGATGTCGCCGGCGGAAACTTTGTCGCCCACTTTCACCAGCCATTTGGCGAGCGTTCCCTCTTCCATCGTCGGTGAAAGGGCGGGCATCTTGATGGCGATCGACATGGGTGCGCGCGGTTCCTGTCAGGGCGTTGAACTTGCGCCGTCTCTGGCGAATTCGCGGGAGTTCGGCAAGGTTCTTGCGCGGCCGCGGCTTTCATCGGATACCTCGCGCCGAGGGGACCCGGCCGATGCGCGTCTATCTGGTGATCATCGACGAGACGGAGGAAGCAAGCCTGGCGCTGCGCTTCGCCGCCCGCCGCGCGGCCGATACCGAAGGCTCCGTGCATATCCTCGCGCTGGTCGAACGGCAGGCGTTCAACGCCTTCGGCGGAGTCCAGGCGACGATGGAAGAGGAAGCGCGCGACCGCGCCGAGGTGATGGCCACCAGCGCCGCCGGCGCGCTGTTCTCCGAAGGCGGCAAGATGCCGCAGATCTCGGTGCGCGTCGGCGACGGGCAGGCGATCATCAAGGAGTATCTCGCCGAGCATCCCGAAGTCGCCGCGCTGGTGCTCGGAGCGGCGGCTGAGGGCGGACCGGGCCCACTGGTGACGCACTTCTCGGCCATGGCCGGCAGCCTGCCCTGCCCGCTGTTCATCGTTCCCGGCGGGTTGAGCGAGGAACAGATCGACGCGGTGAGCTGAATTCTCCCCGGGACGGGGAGGTGGCAGACGCGCAGCGGCTGACGGAGGGGAATCTCGTCCTTGAGCGACGGTTTTTTACCGCGAGTCCCCTCCACCATGCTTCGCATGGTCCCCCTCCCCGTCCCGGGGAGGATTTATTTCCTCTTCCGCCCCTGATGGCGGATGTTGCCGGGCCGGCCGCGCTGGCCTTGCATGTGCTTGGAACGGCCCTTCTTGAGCGGGGGACGCTCGCCGCGCTTCTCGACGCGTTGGCCGCCGCCGTCGACGGGCTCGAACTTGAGCGCGCCGGTCAGCGGGTTCGCTTCGCCAAGGCGCAGCTTGAGCGTGTCGCCGAGAGCGAAACGCTCACCGGTCTTTTCACCCACCAATGCTCGGGCGCCTTCGTCGTAGCGGAAATAATCCTGGCCAAGGGTTGAAACCGGAACGAGCCCGTCGCCGCCGAGGCCGACGATGGTGGCGAAGAAGCCGAAGCTCTGCACCCCGGTGATGCGCGTGTCGAACACCTCGCCGACGCGGCCCGAAAGCCAGGCGGCGACATAGCGATCGATCGTGTCGCGCTCGGCCTCCATCGCCCGGCGCTCGGTCTGGCTGATCGCTTCGGTCACCTTGGAGAGATCGGCGCGGTCATGCTCCGAGAGGCCGGTCGCCGGCGGCAGATCGGCTTGCGGCTTCGGCTGCTCGAGATGGAACGCGTCGACCAGCGCGCGATGCACCAGCAGGTCGGCGTAGCGGCGGATCGGGCTGGTGAAGTGCGCGTAGCTGCCGAGCGCCAAGCCGAAGTGGCCGGCGTTTTGCGGCCCGTAATAAGCCTGCGTCTGGCTGCGCAACACCGCTTCCATCACCAGCGCCTTTTCGGCATCGTCGGCGATGTCCTTGATCATCCGGTTGAACAGCCCCGGCGTGATCACCTGGCCGAGCGCGAGGTTCTTGCCGATCGACTTGAAATAGTCCTTCAGCGCCAGCAGCTTCTCGCGCGTCGGCGGCTCGTGGATGCGATAGACGACCGGATGCGCCTTGCTTTCGAGCGCCTTGGCCGCGGCGACGTTGGCGGCGATCATGAAGTCCTCGACCACACGGTGCGCGTCGAGCCGCTCGCGCACCGCGATCTCCTGGATGCGGCCATGCTCGTCGAGCATGACGCGACGCTCGGGCAGCTCGAGCTCAAGCGGATCGCGGGCTTCGCGAGCGGCGTTGAGCAAGCGCCAGGCGGCCCAAAGGTTGCGCAGCTGCGGTTCCTCGCCTGAGCCTTCCAGGCGTGCCTGCGCATCCTCGTAGGCGATCACCTCGGCGATGCGAACAAGCGCGCGGGTGAAGCGAAACGAGGTGACGCGGCCTTGCTTGTCGATCGTCAGGTGGCAGGCCATCGCCGCGCGGTCGGCGCCTTCCCTGAGCGAGCAGATGTCGGCGCTGAGCACCTCGGGCAGCATCGGCACCACGCGGTCGGGGAAATAGACCGAATTGCCGCGCTTCCTCGCCTCGCGGTCGAGCTGGCCGCCGGGGCGGACGTAGAAGCTGACGTCGGCGATGGCGACGACCGCGCGATAGCCGCCCTCGCCGTCGGGTTCGGCCCAGATCGCGTCGTCGTGGTCGCGCGCGTCGGCCGGGTCGATGGCGACGATCGGCAAGTGCCGCAGATCCTCGCGCCTGTCCTCGCTCAGCGGCAGTTTCGCGGCGAGTTGACCTTCGGTCAGCGCCGCTTCGTGAAAGACGTTGGGAATGCCGTACTTGTGGATCGCGATCAGGCTAAAGCTGCGCGGGGCAAGCGGGTCGCCGAGCACTTCGAGCACGCGCACCCCGCCGCGCTGCGACTTGCCGATCGGCTCGGCGAGGACGAGGTTACCCGCCTCCGCCTCGCCGATGTCCGACACCGGGAAGGAATTGCGCACCCGCTTGTCGACCGGGGCGAGCCAGGGCTTGCTGGCCCCATCGAGTTCGATCACGCCGAGCATCGCCTCGGCCGTGGCCGGCAGCTTCTTGATCGGATGCCCGCGCCAACCCTTGCCGGCTTCCTCGGTTCGCGCCAGCACGCGGTCGCCTTTCCTGAGCGCCCCGCCTTTCTTGCTCTCGACGATTCGCACTCGCAGCGGCGCGGTGCCCTCGTCGGGTTGCCACGTGTCGGGGACCGCGATCGGCTGCCCGTCGTCGATCTCGACCACGCGCAGCACGGTGACTTTCGGCAAGCCGCCCATCCGGTGATAGGCACTTTTCCTGCCGTCGATCAGCCCCTCTTCGGCCATGTCGCCGAGCAGCTTCTTGAGGGCGATCTTCTCCTGCCCCTTGAGCCCGAACGCCCGCGCGATCTCCCGCTTGCCCGCGGGACCATCCGCGGTGCGGATGAATTCGAGGACCTGATCTTTCGAGGGAAGGCCGTGCGGCTTCTTGGGCATCGCCGCCATGTGGCGATTGCCTGCCGCCGGCACAACCTCAATAGGCGCGCGCGACGAGAATGCGCTCGACGGCGGCTTCGCCGGTGAACAGACAGACGCCCTCGGCCGGTGCCGCGTTCACGGGCACGTTGCGGAAGGTGAGCTTGAGCGCCTTCAACTGCTCGACCACCTTGTCGAGCGCCGCGCCTGCGGGCCGCGACCACTGGACCTCGATCCAGCCGGGATACTTCCGGTCCTCGCCGAAGAACGCCTTCAGCGCCTCGATCGAATCGATGCTGCGCACGATGTTGGCTTCGCGCCGCTCGGCCGCCTGATCGAACAGCGCGCGCTGGATTTCTTCGAGGAGCGCCGGCGCAGCCGCCACGAACTCGTCGCGCGGGGTAAAGGCGAAGTTGGGCTTCGCGGCCGCGTTCCACAACCGGTCGCGGCGCAGCACGGCGGCCTTGCCGGCTTCCATGTCGCGCGGGCCGACCTCGACGATCAGCGGCGCGCCCTTGCGCACCCAGTCCCAGCGCTTGGCTGCGGCCTTGCCCGGCTTGGCGTCGAGCCACACGCGCAGCGGCTCGCCGAAGGCGGATTGCGCCAGCAGCTGGGCCCGCAAGTCCTCGCAGTAAGCAAGCAGCGCGGCGTCGCCGTCGTCCTCGCGCAGCATCGGCAGGATCACCACCTGGAACGGCGCCAGCGCCGGCGGCACGCGCAAGCCATCGTCGTCGCCGTGGACCATGATCATCGCCCCGACCATGCGCGTCGAGACACCCCAGCTGGTCGTGTGGCAGAGTTGCTGACCGCCCTCGCGGTCCTGGAAGCGGATGTTCGCCGCTTCGGCGAAGCTGGTGCCGAGATAATGGCTGGTGCCGGCCTGCAGCGCCTTGCCGTCCTGCATCATCGCCTCGATCGACCAGGTCGATTCCGCGCCGGGAAAACGCTCGTTGGCTGGTTTCTCGCCGACGACGACCGGGATCGCGGCATCCTCCTCGGCGAAGGCGCGATACATCTCGAGCGCGCGCAGCGTCTCGGCCATCGCGTCCTCCCGCGTTTCGTGCGCGGTGTGGCCTTCCTGCCAGAGGAACTCACTGGTGCGCAGGAACATGCGGGTGCGCATTTCCCAGCGCACCACGTTGGCCCACTGGTTGAGCAGCAGCGGCAGATCGCGCCACGACTGGATCCAGCGGCTCATCGCATCGCCGATGATCGTCTCCGAGGTGGGGCGGACGATCAGCGGTTCTTCCAGCCTGGCCTCAGGATCGGGGACCAGCCCCCCCTTGCCGTCCGAAATCAGCCGATGGTGCGTGACCACCGCCATTTCCTTGGCGAAGCCTTCCACGTGCTCCGCCTCGCGGACGAAATTGCCCAGCGGGATGAACAGCGGGAAATAGGCGTTCTGCACGCCGGCGGCCTTGATCCGCCGGTCCATCAGGTGCTGCATCCGCTCCCAGATGCCCCAGCCCCACGGCTTGATTACCATGCATCCGCGCACGCCGGATTCCTCGGCCATGTCGGCGGCCGAGATCACTTCCTGGTACCATTGCGCGAAATCGTCTTCGCGCTTGACGGACAATGCGTGGCGAATGGCGGTCATTCGAAAGTCTCTGAAAGCATGCGCGGCCCCTAGCGGGTCCTCTCCATTTTGCGAAGCCAAATGGGGAGGTGGCAGACGCCGCAGGCGGCTGACGGAGGGGTAAAGGCGCGCTCCAGACCCCTCCACCACCACGCTTCGCGTGGCGGTCCCCCTCCCCATTTGTCCTTACGGAAAAATGGGGAGGATCTATTTTCCCAGTTCGTCCAGCTTGCGCTGCATCTCGGCCATCTGCGTGCGCAGGGCGTCGATGTCGCTCGCGGGCTTGGGCGCCGGCGTCGGCGCGGCCTCGCCTTTGGGCATGAAGGCGCTCGCCGCGGCCTTGAACATCGCCATGTTGGTTTCGGCCAGCCGGGAGAAGGCTTCGGGTCCGACGCTTGCCTTGAAGGCATCCTGCAGCTTCTGCTGATTGGCGCGGAAGTTTTCCATCGAGGCTTCGAGATACTGCGGCATCATCGCCTGCATCGAATTGCCATACATCGAAATGAGCTGGCGCAGGAAGCCGATGGGCAGCATCTGCTCGCCGCCGCTCGCTTCTTCTTCCATGATGATCTGCGTCAGGATCTGGTGGGTGATGTCGCCGCCGGTCTTGGCGTCGAGCACCTTGAACTCGACCCCCTCGCGCACCATCCGCGCCAGATCGTCGAGCGTGATGTAGCTGGAGCTTCGGGTGTTGTAGAGCCGCCGGTTGGCGTACTTCTTGACGATCACCGGTTCGTCCACGTTTCCAGAGGCTTGATCCGCCATCCGCCGACTCCATGCTGCGCAGCATACTAGCTTAGCACTTGCAGCAAACGCGCTGCAACATGGTTAGTATAGGGAGTTACCGCTGGAAGCGCCTGCCAAGTGTGGTGAGCAGTTCATATTGGGACAGTCCGCAGCGCTCGGCGGCCTGCGGCAAGTGATAGGGCACGTCGAGCCAGTCGCCTTCGCACAACGCGGGAACGGTGCTGCAATCGACCACCACCATGTCCATCGAAACCCGCCCGAGCAGCGGCAACATCGCTTCGCCGAAACGCAGCGCCCCGCAGCTGGCCCAGCAGCGCAGGAAGCCGTCGGCATAACCGAGCGAGACCGTCGCGGCGCGCATCGGCCGGTCGGCGGTGAACGTAGCGTTGTAGCCGACGCTGTCGCCGGCCGAGAGGTCGCGCAATTGCAGCACGGCCGCTTGCGGATGGGCGACCTGGCGAATCGCGTCCGCCAGTTCAGCCCGGGGCACGCCGCCGTACAGCGACAAGCCGGGCCGGGTCAGGTCGAAGGCGTAAGCCTGCCCGAGCGCGATGCCGGCGCTGTTCGCGAGGCTGCGCTGGTTGTGCGGCACGTACCGCGCCAGCCCCTCGAACAGGCGGCGCTGCATCTCGTTCTGCGGGCTGTCCTCGTCGGCCGAGGCGAGGTGCGACATGAGAGTTTCGACCTTGAGACGCGCAATCACCGGATCGCCGATCTCGCCCGGCGGCAGGCCCAGGCGATTGATCCCGGTATCGACCATCAGGTCGCATGCGCCGCCCCCGGCTTCGAGCCACAGCCGCGCCTGGTGCAGGCTGTTGATGACCGGCCGCACGCCGGTCGCCTTGGCAAAAGCCGCGTCCTCGGCCCGGATCGGACCGTGCAGCACCACGACCTGATGGGGCGCGACATGCGCGAGCAGTTCGGGCACCTCGCTCCAGTGCGCGACATAGAACGTCTTGCAACCCGCCTCGCGCAGCACCGGCACCACCTTGGCCACGCCGATGCCGTAGGCGTCCGCCTTGACCGCGGCACCCGCGCGCGCCTCGCCCGATAGCCGATCGAGCGCGCGCCAATTGCCGGCGAGCGCCTCGCGGTCGAGCCGCAGGCGCAGGGAGCGCGGAGGAGGTTCGATCATGCCGTCTCTTCGAAATCTCGGGGCGGTCCGCCCTGTAGGCCCCAAATCGCCACGATCAAGGCCGCCAGCACGACGATCCAGGTATACCACAGCTCCGAATAGGGATTGCCGGTGCGGGCGACGATCCAGGTAGCGATCAGCGGCAGGAAGCCGCCGAAATAGCCGGTGCCGATGTGGTAGGGGATCGAGACCGAGCTGTAGCGGATCTTCGGTGGGAACATCTCCGCCAGAAGCGCCGCGACCGGACCGTAAGTCGCGCCCGACAGCGCCGAGAGCATGAGCAGCGCGGCCATGATGACGATGATCTGTGTGCCGCCGGGGGTGATCTTCACGTCGGGCCCGGAAATCGCCAGCGAGGGCTCCATCGCCCAGCCGATTGCCCAGAAGCACGGGAACAGCAGCACCAGCGTCAGCGCATAGCCCCAGACGATCGGCGCCTTGCGGCCGATCCTGTCGGACAGCGCGCCGAACAGCACGAAGAAGCTCATGCCGACCAGGGCGCAGATGCCGACGATGATCTCGGCAGCGGTCTCGTCCACCCGCATCGGGCCGGTGAGGAACGAAAGGCCGCGGAACATCGCGGTGTACCAGATCACCGTCAGCCCGGCGGCGACGCCGAGCAGCGCGACGAACAGGCGCTTGTTGTTGCCGGGATAAGTGAAGCTTTCGACGAACGGGTTCTTCGCCTGGCGTCCCTCGGCGCGCATGGCCTGGAACACCGGGCTTTCGGACAGCTTGAGGCGCATCCACAGGCTGATCGCCAGCAGCACCAGACTGAGGACGAAAGGCACGCGCCAGCCCCATTCGGCCCAGGTTTCATCGCTCATCGCAAGCTTGCAGAGGAGCACCACGATCAAGCTGAGCACGAAGCCGCCGACCACGCTCGCCTGGATAAAGCCGGTGTAGAAGCCGCGCTTGTCAGGCGGGCAATGCTCCGACACGAAGATCGCCGCGCCGCCGTATTCCCCGCCGAGCGCGAGGCCCTGCATGATCCGCAGCAGAATGACGATCGCCGGCGCGGCCAGCCCCAGTGTCTGCACCGAAGGCACGAGGCCGACACCGGCCGTGGCTATGCCCATCAGCGTGACGGTGACGAGAAAGGTATATTTGCGCCCGAGCCGGTCGCCGAGATAGCCGAACAGCACCGCCCCGAGCGGGCGGAAGCCGAAGCCGACGGCGAACCCGGCCCAGACCGTGAGCTGCCGGGCCAGCTCGTTGCCGGACGGCACGAATGCCGTTCCGATGAACGCGGCGAGCGTGCCGTAGATGAAGAAGTCGTACCATTCGAAGATGGTGCCCATCGACGAGGCGGCGATGACCAGACGGATATCTGCCGTGGTCGGCTCATGATGGATTGCCGGCTGCGCTGCGGTCGCCATGGCTGTTCCTCTCCCTGCCGCCCGGATTAGCTCTCGGCGGCAGCGCCGGAAAGAGCCTCTCGCGCCGCCGTCCACGGCAGCATGATCGCGCCATGGCGGGCGGGGAATTCGCGCGCCGGGGCGATGGCAGCGAGGCCCGGCCAATCGGGCAGGCCGCCCGTCCCGGCGAGCCAGGCGGTCAGCGCGGCGTGGGTTGCCTCGATACTGGCCAGATCGCGCCCGGGCGCGGCGCGGGCGAAGATCGCCGCCGATGCCTGGCCGACGGCGCAAGCGCGGACTTGCAGGCCAAGCCGCTCGATCCGCCCGGCTTCATCGACCGCGAAATCGGCGGCCAGCGTGCTGCCGCAGCTTTTCGAACGGGCCTGGCCGTGGAGCGGCATGGCCGGATCGGCAGGATAGTCGGCCAGAGCAACCGCCAGCGCCAGCAATTCCGGCGTATAGAGCTTGTCGGCGCCCGCCATCAGCGCCCGCCGGGGACGGGTGCGTCCTCTTCCTCCAACTGCTGACGGCGCATCTCGATCAGTTGGACCATCGCTTGCGAAGAGGCGTTGATGAACGGATAGGTCCGCGCCGTGACCATCCAGTCCGGCCGGCCCTTCGCGCCCCAGACCGTATCGTAGCCGAGCACGAGCACGGAGAAGGCGACGACCACGATGATCACGCCCTTCACCGCGCCGAAGCCGAAGCCGAGCACGCGATCGAACGGCCCGATGATCGAATTGCGCGAGGCGCGGCCCAGCCGGCCGGCGATCAGCTTCACCACTCCGTACGGGATCAGCAGCAGCAAGGCGAAGGCGAGCAAGGCCGCCGCGGTGGGCGTTCCGATATAGCCCGAAAGCAGCTCGGTGAGGTCGGTGTGCAGGTAACGGATCGCGAAGATCGCCAGGATCCAGCCCGCCAGCGACAACACTTCGTGCACGAAGCCGCGCATGAAGCCGCCGATCGCCGCCACGGCGACGACCAGAAGCACGATAATGTCGAAGCCCGTCATCGGTTAAGGATTCTATTATCCCGCCATGACGCGGTCAACGAGCTTCGGCAGCCGGTCGAGCCCGCTGTAGCGCAAGCTTTTCGGAGTTTCGCCAATATCTTCCGGGCCGCAGGCAAGCTCGAAGCCGAGCTTGGCCGCTTCGCGCAGCCGCAGGCCTGCGTGAGCGACGGGGCGCACTTCTCCGGCCAGCGAGACTTCGCCGAAGAAGGCGCTGCGCAGCGGCAGCGGCTTATCGGCCAGGGCCGAGATCAGCGCGGCGGCGACGGCGAGATCGGCGGCGGGATCGGCCAGGCGATAACCGCCCGAGACGTTGAGATAGACCTCGGCCGAGCTGAAGTTCAGCCCGCAGCGCGATTCGAGCACTGCCAGCAGCATCGCCAGCCGGCCCGAGTCCCAGCCCACCACCGCGCGGCGCGGCGTGGCGCCCGATTGCAGGCGCACGATCAGCGCCTGAACCTCGACCAGCACCGGCCGGGTGCCTTCGAGCGCCGGAAACACCGCGCTGCCGGCAACGGGCTCCTCGCGCCCGGTGAGGAACAGCGAGGAAGGATTGGGCACTTCCTCCAATCCCTGCCCGGCCATCGCGAACACGCCGATCTCGTCCACCGCGCCGAAACGGTTCTTGAGCGCGCGCAGGATGCGGTATTGGTGGCTGCGCTCGCCCTCGAAGCTCATCACCACGTCGACCATGTGCTCGAGCACGCGCGGGCCGGCGATGCTGCCGTCCTTGGTGACGTGGCCGACCAGCACCAGCGCGCAGCCGCTCTCCTTGGCGTAGCGGATCAGTTCGAACGCGCAGCCGCGCACCTGGCTGACCGTGCCGGGCGCGCCTTCGATAGTGTCCGAGTGCATCGTCTGGATCGAATCGATCACCAGCAGATCGGGCGCCTTGCTCTGCCCGAGCGTCGTCAGGATGTCGCGCACCGACGTCGCCGAGGCGAGCCGGATCGGCGCCGCCGCATGGCCGAGGCGGGCGGCGCGCAGGCGCACCTGCCCGGCCGCCTCCTCGCCGCTGACATAAACCACATTGGCGCCTTCGCCGGCGAGCCGGGCCGAGGCTTGCAGCAGCAGCGTCGATTTGCCGATCCCCGGATCGCCGCCCATCAGAATCGCCGCGCCGGGGACGAGCCCGCCACCGAGCGCCCGGTCGAACTCCGCCAGGCCCGTCGAGCGCCGCTTCAGGGCCTCACCGGGCGCATCGAGCTTGACGAATTCGATCGGCCGCCCGCCGCTGGAAAGATCGTGCTTCAGCGAAAAGACGCTGGCCGGCGTATCCTCGACCAATGTGTTCCACTCGGCGCAGTCGGCGCATTGGCCCTGCCAGCGGTGTGACACCGCCCCGCAAGCCTGGCAAACATAACGGCGCTTGGTCTTGGACATGTCCCTGGCTTAAGCGGAACGAAGGAAGAACACAATAGTCTCCCCTCCCGCTTGCGGGAGGGGCCGGGGGAGGGTCTGTCTTCAAGCGGTGGTCGTTCCCACCCCTAGCCCCTCCCGCAAGCGGGAGGGGGACTCGGCCCGTGAAGTTCACACCTGCCTGAGCAGATTGACGGTGTCCTAGGCTCCGAACGCGCCTTTCAGCTTGTCGAAGAAGCCGCGGCTTTCGGGGCACTCGTCGCCGGTCTCGGTGTCGCGGAACTGCTCGAGGATCGCGCGCTGCTCCTTGCTCAGCTTCGTCGGCGTCTCGACGACGATCTCGGTCACGAGGTCGCCGCGCCCACGGCTCTGCAGCACCGGCATACCTGCCCCGCGCTTGCGCAATTGCTTGCCGGTCTGGATGCCCGCGGGGATGTCGATCGCATGGCTCTCGCCGTCGAGACCGGGAATCTCGATCGTTCCGCCAAGGGCGGCGGTCGAGAAGCTGATCGGCACGCGGGTGAACAGCGTTGTCCCCTCACGTTCGAACACCGGATGCGGACGGACGTGGACGAAGATGTAGAGATCGCCCGGAGGCGCGCCTTGCGGCCCGGCCTCCCCCTTGCCGGCAAGGCGGATGCGGGTTCCGGTATCGACGCCGGGCGGGATTTCCACCGCCAGCGATTGCATCCGGTCCACGCGCCCTTCCCCGCGGCATTCGCGGCACGGGCTTTCCAGTACCTTTCCGCGCCCGTTACAGTTGTGGCACGGCTTCTCGATGACGAAGAAGCCCTGCTGGGCGCGGATCTTGCCGTGTCCGTGGCACAAGTTGCAGGTGCGCGTGCTCGTCCCCGGCTGGGCGCCGCTGCCATGGCACGGTTCGCAGGCGACCGAGACCTCGACCTCGATCTGCGTGTTCTTGCCGTGGAACGCTTCCTCGAGCCCGATCTGCAGATCGTAGCGCAAGTCGGCCCCGCGCCGCGGCTTCTGCCGCGCACCGCCGCCGAAGGCGTTGCCGAAAATCGTTTCGAAGATGTCGCCGAGATCGGCGAAGTCCGCGCCCGCCCCGCCGCCCATTCCACCGTTCTGGAACGCGGCGTGGCCGAAGCGGTCGTAAGCGGCGCGCTTCTGCGGATCTTTCAGGCATTCATAGGCCGCGCTGACGGCCTTGAACTTGTCTTCATGGTCCTTGCACCCGCCGTTGCGATCCGGGTGATATTGCATCGCCAACTTGCGGTAGGCAGCCTTGATCGCGCCATCGTCCGCACTGCGGCTGACGCCAAGGACTTCGTAAAAATCGGTTTCCATCGCAGACATCAAAGAGCCCTCTCCCCTTCAGGGGAGAGGGTTGGGAGAGGGGAAGTCAAGTTTTCCACCATCTCTTGCAACCCCCTCTCCCCGGCCCTCTCCCCTGAAGGGAAGAGGGAGGGATTTTCATCAGGCGATCAGCCCTTGTTGTCTTCGTCGACTTCGGAGAACTCGGCATCGACGACATCCTCGCCATCATCGCCCGAGTGAGCCGTGGCATCTTCCGCCGGAGCCTCGGCCGCGGCGGCCTGTTCCTGCTGATAGATCGCCTGCCCCATTTTCATCGCGACGTCGGTCAGCGCCTGGCTCTTGGCCTTGATCGCTTCGACATCGTCCCCTTCGAGCGCGGTCTTCGCCTCGGCGATGGCCGCTTCGATCTCGCTCTTGAGGCCGGCATCGATCTTGTCGCCGTGCTCTTCGAGCTGCTTCTCGGTCGCGTGGACCAGGCTGTCGGCGTTGTTCTTCGCCTCGGCCGCCTCGCGCCGCTTCTTGTCCTCGTCGGCGAACTTCTCCGCATCCTGGACCATCTGCTCGATGTCGGAATCGCTGAGTCCGCCCGAGGCCTGGATGCGGATCTGCTGTTCCTTGCCGGTGCCCTTGTCCTTGGCGCTGACGTTGACGATGCCATTGGCGTCGATGTCGAACACGACCTCGATCTGCGGCACGCCGCGCGGCGCCGGCGGGATGCCGACGAGGTCGAACTGACCGAGCAGCTTGTTGTCCGCCGCCATCTCGCGCTCGCCCTGGAACACGCGGATCGTCACCGCCTGCTGGTTGTCCTCGGCGGTCGAATAGAC
>Ga0164242_10003552_pt1 | contig 17766 bp, 20 predicted proteins | sample OricomgcompostMG_FD_108783 | JGI IMG/M metagenome (GOLD analysis project Ga0164242, IMG submission 108783) | Miracle-Growth compost microbial communities from Emeryville, California, USA - Original compost - Miracle growth compost (MG) ...
CAAAAAAAACCTAAAAAAAAAACTAGCCCCCGGTTAAAAACAAAAAAAAAACAAAAAAAAAAAAAAAATTAGAAAATTTCCAATGCCCCCCCCCCCCCCCCCACAACCCCAACCTGGGCCATCCATGATGGCAACCAAATGAACCTGCCCGACCATCTATGATCAGAGAAAGCTGCGTTGCCAAAGGCGAAGCAAAGAGTGGTAGAGCAGAAAGGATCGACTCAATGGCGGACGAAACAGTCTGCAAATGTCTCACCAACCTAGGTAAGCAGACTTGAGTGCCGAGCTTCGTGGTGCCAATTCTAGTGTTGATTGACTGGCGACGAATGTGTCCCTGGTTATCAGACGAACTGTCTTCGCAGGGGCCGAGGGGCTCTTACCCCACAAGGACGAGGAGGTGGTAGAGCTCCCGGGTTCCTCAGCAACTCTTCCTGTAGCTCTCTCTCCCTCTGCATTCTCGCCAGCAGAGGAGCCGAGTACCATACTTTTGGCTCTGAATCAGATGCTTCATCTGAGTCTTCTGCTTCGTCTGAGTCTCCTGCTACGTCTTGATCCTCTGCTCCGTCTCGATCCTCTGCTCCGTCCGGGTCCTCTACTTCGCCTGGATCCTCTGCTCCGTCCGAGGTTTCTGCTTCGTCTGAGTCCTCTGCTTCGTCTGGTTCCTCTTGGGCTGGTGGAACCACTTCGGATTGTTCTGGCTGCTGTCGCCGCAATACCAGCCCTGGGGCCGCGGGGGTGAGCTGTCGATGGTCATACGCGGACACCCCCCGCATGATTTGCGGCACCTGCTGCCTCATCCACTCCTGCATCTGAGTTCCAGGCGAAGGTACCGAATCCTCTGAATCTTGTGGTGGGCTTTGAGCCGCTGGCGGCGGCGGCGGCGGTGCTTGAGCCTTCGGGGCCTTTGGGGTCTTCGGGGTCTTCGGAATCGGAGCCTCGGCGGCTGTAGGGGCTCTGGGTTCTTTCGGAACCTTTGGAGCCTGTTGAAGATTCGGGGCCTGGGGAGGGATGGGTTGTGATTCTTGGATGGGCCATGGGCAAATTTTGCCGTCGACCACGAACTTGCCTCTGCCTGCAGATCCAGGTTCAAGCATGCCATCACCTGCAGGGTCATGTGGCTCAGGTGTGCCACAGCATGTAGGCTCAGGTTTGTCTCCGCCGCCGATCTGGCCTCCTCCAATCTGGCCTCCACCTCCCGACTGAAGGTCACCCCCTGACTGGTCTCCACGGTTGGGCAGGCCTCCACCTCCGGACTGGCATCCACCTTGGGCGCCTCCGACGTTGCCCCGAGGACGCTTTGGAGGACGACCTGGGCCGCGAACCACGATGCAAGGGAGCGATCCCGTGGCATCCACCATCGGCACAACCTTCCTTGGTCTACCAACAGGGCGTTTCCCATCCGTACGGGGCTTTTTCTCTGGCCTTGGTGCGGCCGGCGCCCTCTTCTTTCGCTTCCTAGCCTCGGTGTATTCATCGTCACCGTCGTCGTCCGCGGGAGCAACTACAAGTTCGTCGTCGTCATCATCAATGTCCGGGAAACTGTACCTGATACGCTGGACAGGTTTCTTCTCTGGCGAATCCCTGAGCAGATGTTGGTATGAACTAAGGAACTTCTTGGCCGACTCCTGAAGCGCGGCGTCAAGAGGCAGGAATTCTAGTCCTTTTGCCAGTTCTCCATGTTGATCGACCCCTTCCTTGTTCTTGATCTCTCGCTGATGGGCTGCTGGAGTTGCAGGAGTTGCAGGAACCACAGTCGCTGCTGAAGGTGCAGGAATCGCAGCCACTGCTGGAGGTGTAGGGACCGCAACCCGTGCTTGTGGGACACGTTTCGCCCCTCCATGCGGCAGGTGGGCCAGTTCAGACCGCCCCGGCCAGCTTCGCTGAGGAATGGGGGCCCAGTCCATCCTATCCGACTCGTGTGGCTGGTTGGCAGGCCGGAGTTGCCCTGTGACTGGACCAGGGACCTCGCTCTGGCCGGAGTAGGCCTGGATGTCTCTCAACAGGGGGAAGCGATAAGCGGGTTGGGGGGGAAGGCTTTCGTGGGCCTTCCTCTTTACCTCCTGATCTTCCCGGATCCAAAGATCTCTCATCTGCCACAACTGCCTGAACGTGTCATCCTCAGGTAGGGTTTTCGGGTCAACCGTTTCCAGGTCGTGGTTGTCAGGGTCGAGTCTCTTCGTGAAGTCTACTATCTCCGGCTCCCTGGCCGCTTCTGCGCGGACTATGGTGTGGCCGGGGAAGACAGTTCCCTCTGGTGGATACGCTCGCCTGCTGAGTTCAATGTCCGACATGTACCTGATGCGCTCCTTAGCTTCCTGCGTCTTACGCTTTTTCTCATCAAGTTCACACTTCTCGAGCTCTTTGCTATTCCCGTTGTTGAAGTGGGGGATAAGGCCGGTATAGCCATCCTCGAGATTGTGGTCTAGGGGTATATGGTAGTAGTAACCCGTGCTACCTCGATAGTCATCGAGACTCTGAGCAAGCGTGTTCATACCAAGGAAGGTGAGGAACTTTCTGGCCACTTTTACATCCTGAGTGGTGATGTTGTCTGTGAGAAAGGGATCCTGGGGTATCTTGATGAACTCATCAAGCCAGTCAGGGCTGCACTTCTTACGCCGACCCTTTTTGACCTTCTTGAACATAGGGTCGTGCTCTCGGAGTGTGTCGTTATACCTCTTTTCCTTTGCCATCTCTTGGCGGACTATGTCAATCATCTCAGAGGTCTCGGGCCAGGTCAAACCTAGGATCTTGACTGCTCGTGTGAATGTGGTATTACAGGTCAGATCGTAGAGGATGACATATTTCATGCTGTCTGAGAGATCTAACCAGTTTGGCCGAGGCTTTCACATAACACGTCAGCTCACAGTCGCCGAAGGGTGACTTGGTAGTAGGATAAGGTCTCACCTTTGTCACCACCTGTTCGCAGCTGTTGTTGTCCGTCAGTCGGGGGTTCCCTTCTTCGTTCTCAGCTTCAGTATCGGTAGCAGGTTGGAATGAGTCCTCGTTGTCCATCAGTCGGGTGTTCTCTTCTTCGATCTCAGCTTCAGTATCTGTAGCAGGTTGGAATGAGGCCTTCCCGGCAATGGAGGGGAGAGTGTCCGTTTGCTTCAAGGTAGGTGTGGCAAGCGCCTTGGGCTCTTTGGTGACGAAGCCGGTGAGCCGTTTGGCAACTTGATAGTCTCCAGAAGTCGGGTCTATGACGAGTGATTGAGTTTGGACAGGGTGCATTGCTACCGAGAAGATCAAACGATGGCAACCATCGTTGCTGTCGTCATCCTCTTCAACTTCATCCTCGCATTTCTCGGGGTCGTAATCCCCATCTTCTTCTTCGTCGTATTCATCTTCTTCTTGGTCCTTGACTTGGTCTTCTTCTTCATCATCATCTTCTTCTTCTTCCTCATCAGCATCTTCTTCTTCATATGCATGTTCTGCTGCTTCTCTGGCCCTCTCAGTAGCAGCCCAAATCTGCGACGGCCCGAGACCAGGATAGTCGATTGGAAGAGATGGGAAGGCACAATGCCGGGCCAGCTTGGGGTTGAATGGAACATTAGGGTGGACGAAGATAGGCTTCTCAGGCAGGGCTGGTCCTTCGTCGTCCAGGTACCGGCCAGGAAGGCGCAGCTTCGACTGCGCTCGGAGACCCGGCATGTTGGGCGGTGATTCTCGTGAGAAATATTGACTTGGAGGAGTAATCCGTAGTGGAGGAATGATAGAGAGTGAATGAATACCTCGAGGCGAAGATACCGAGATGGGAATACCGTGAGGAGAAGGAAGCCACTGTGGGAAGGTCGGCTTGGTTTATGTTTTTTTTGTCAAGTCAGCAGCCCAGGATGACTTTGATACGAATTCTGTACCCTCGGGGCCCCAGAAGAGTGAGCAGCTGTTCATCAGGTTCAATATCAGCAATTAGAAATTTCCGATCAAGACGAGGACACTATGGACACTATCTTACCGCCGAGGTTCTGTGAAAGGGAGGTAAATCGAAGGTTAAAGGAAGGTGGGCAGTCTTGGTAAAAGGATTCGGTGAGGAAATTGCTGGTCGGAAAGACGACCGACTGACAAGCGTGAACCTTGTTCGGTCAGAAAGGAAGGGTGGATGGAAAAAAGGAGGTAGGAATTATTGTGCAAAAGTATTTGGTTGTTTTGTGGGTGACGACCTGCCTTCAAGAAACGCGTCGGGACGCGCCTGGTGGGTGTCGGATAGGGGTAGGTAACGTGATAGGTTCAAGAAAAGGGGTAGGTGAACAAACAACATGATGTTTATTTGCTCCAACCTAGCCAGAAGCCACCCTTTCACACCTCCCCCTTTCCACTCCACCTTCTTTGGCCCATCTCACTCCCCCTACCCTGCCTTCGTAATCTTCATAACTATTCTAATCCTGCCCAACCCGCGGACCAAGCCCTCCTAAAGTACTCCCCGTGGAGTGGTATCAGATGATGCGAATCCTCAAGTCTGAGACTCTCGACTTGGGACGAAACGTTGAGCAATATACGATACACGCCTTCACCTGCCAGACTAAACTCTCCCGCAGCGAGCTTTCTGGGCATGACCAAGAACCACCAGCGCCCTCCCTGCAGCACAACACGACCCTGCATCTATCGGGGACGTAGTCCATTGTCCAGGTACCTCGGCAATCCGTCCTCAAAATGGAAACGCGTGAAAAGAGCCAAGGGGTATAATAATATCCTCCAACGCCTGAATGCATGGGGAAGCAGCTGTCTCTACCAAAATGTACGTCTCCTCCCGTAGCCATGTAGCCATGTCAAGTCGGCACTGACCATGCCGGCTAAGTCTCCCGGTCCGCCCCCTATAGGCGTTCTGAATGTGACAGTTCCGATCGCCCTTGTTTCCACCACATCTGTGAGCGGTCCGGGTTTACACGCATGCTGCAACGGTTTCGTTATCTTTCCTGCTCAGCGCAGCTCCTCCGATACAATCATTTTGCGCTTCTTGCTAAGCCAGCACATGTACTTAACGCTCGGCCATCGGCACGTCCCCATCCACAAACGGCGCAAATGGGTCCCGATCGGTGTACCTATCTCTGTCGAGTTGAAAGCCACCCTGTACAAGATCAGCGGAACTTCCGTCGTCGCTCAGGGCGTCGGAGATGTTCCTCTTAGCCGAAGACCGGATGGGAATGGCGAATTGGCCCGCCTGATCCATACTGCTGTTGACAGTCCTCCTGGCCGTTATGATATCTTCATATGACTTTAGAAGATATTTCGTCTCCTCGTCGAAATTGGCGCAGAAGCGCTGGATTGTGACAAACTGCAGCGTCTTTACAAGATCCGAGTTGAACATGGTCATGAGGTAAGCAGCGACGATAGCCGCAGAGCGATCGTTGCCTGTCTCGCAGAAAACCAACACTTTTCCGCTTGAAAATTTGGCGCTGTCGATGACCATTCGGCTCTGAGGCACGGCGGAATCCTGGTTTTGTGCTTGGTCTGCTGCGACCTGGACAGCCTGGCTCCGATATCTCTGAATCAGGTGGTCGTTGATCTTCCTGACGGCGTGGGGGAACGCTCGGATCAGTTCTTGCCGGTTGGAGACATCAATATAGTCAACTTGAAGTCCCAGTTCCTGGCCGATCCGTTCGGCGGACATGAGCTTAGCCTCGGCGAGTCTCGCATCCCGCACAGCCAGCAGCATGGTAATGCCTTCCCGCTGGAGGAAGGCTCGATCCCTGATGGCGCTCGACGGACCAAGGTACAGGAAATCCAGGACGGCCTGGGCCTCTCGGCGTGACTCGTAACGCCATACGTGTACGCTATCTCTCGCCATCTGAGTCCTGCCCTGCGTGATGATTCCAAGGTCCGCATTGGTGAGTTGGCTCGAGTCGACGTTCTCAAACGTCGGTACAATGCTCAGCTCGGCTTTGCCATCAGACCTAAGGACGGGAATGTGGATCAGTGGAGGACTAGGCGCGCGCGAGTCGAATGGCGCAGCTCGCATCACTCCGTGCGGCGCGATGCCGGGTCGGATATCGTTAGCCATGTCTAGAAGTGGAGATGGCCGCATCTGTGTGCAGGTTGCTGAACTGAGAACAGACAGTAGAACCGGAGATGGCGATGTTGATCTTGATGTCGATATCGACGGTGATGGTGATGTTGATGTTGACGTTGACGTTGATGATATGTGCAAATGACGCCCGATAAACTGATTGTTTTGGGCAACGGGCGTCAATCTGACTGGGTTGTTTTTTTGAAGAAAAAAAAAGAAGAAGAAAAGGCGAGGAATGAGATAGGAAGGCGGTTAACTTGAGAGTAGATTTGGCGATCGAAGTGAGGCTTCAACCTCGATGCTGGTCGACAGGTGTCGTTCATTTACAGCACTTGCGGCTACTCGATTAGTAAGGTCATCAGGTACCTTGCAAGGTATCTGCCCACCACGGGGCCTAGCGAAAGTACCTTCTTGAGATATCCATGATCACAAGGCAGCCTGAATGAAATAAACTACGGCAGCAAATTGAGTCTGTGCATTTGCCCATCATCACCACAGTTAGCTACTAGATGAGTGCGTAAGATACATGTTGACGACATATGCCCTCTTCCTCAGTAAATCTTAAACGGACTTTTGAATTAGGTTTGGTCAAAGCACCCTTCCTGACCAAGCCCGAGCTGGCGTCCGAATAAGCAGGGGTTCTAATCCCACTGCTTCCAATCTCCGCCGAGATGCCGAGATATCTTTTACCCCATAGCGTCCACGCTTCCACGTCATGCCGACGCAGCGCTGCTAAAGCTACTCTCCTTCCTCTCCTTCGTCAACGGCGAAGGCATCTCCGGCGTCAGCGACCGCGCCTCCCCGGACGCGGGCCGCTTCCCGGACCGCGACGATGATATCGAAGCCACCTTCTTCCGCCTCTTGTCCGACGCGTTGGATGCCGTGCTGGCCCGCCTGCTGACCCCGGAGCCGTCCTCGGCGGCAGCCGGCTCGAGCGACGGCGTCGGGCTGCGCGACGGCAATCCCGACATGCTCCCCCGCCGGACGCTGCCGCTGCCGCTCCGCGTGCGCCGGTGCTCCCCCGCCACGGCGCTGTGCCGTGGGTGTTGGAGCTTTTCGGGCTCGCCGCTGCCGCTGCGGCTGCCTTGGGCGGGCCGGTCGACTGTTACTTGTCGCCAGGGTAGCCACCAGAACCAACCGCCGTGCAGTTTCCGTAATTTCCGCTCGCGGTCCTTGATCTTCGTCCGTATCAGCGCCCGCCTCTCGTTTTCTCGATCCCAGTATTCCGCTCGGTAAAGTTCCCAGTTCTCTCTGAACGTCGGGGAGAAGGGTTTTGCGAGAAGCAGTAGCTTCACATAATCGCCCCCTGGCGCCAAGTCCTCTTCGTAGCCACCCTTCTCCTCATCCTCACCAGGTATAGGAGGAAGGTTATGGTGGCCGTTGCCATTAAGGTTCAGCTCCTTATCCACCTCCCGCAACACCGACGGGTCGATATAGCGGTACGAGGATCCAGCCGTCTTAGAAAATAGCCCGTAGGTGAGGAACCAGCCGGTCGTCGATAATGCCTCGGTCCACCATGGCCTCCTCATGATAACCAGCTTGCAATTTATGCCCCTCAGTCCCCGGTTCGACGTGCCAAGCCACCTTCGCGGCCACCGCACGCCTCGCTCCCAGATGCCGGTAGCCCATACTAGTATCGCCGTAAATACCCCTCCCAGGAAGCAGACTCTTTCCGTAGTCTCCACGACCCAGTACACTGACCCGCCGACGCCGCTCCCGTCCTCGCGCGGCGCGAAGAACAGGGCGTACCCGAAGCCCGCTGTCCACAGGGTCAGTAGCGTGAGGAAGAAGCTGTGGTGCCGCCGCCGCGCCCGCAGCTCGAGATATTGTGCGCGTAGGGAGGCCTCGAGGAGTAAGAGGTTGAGATAGATCATGGAGGGGGAGCTCGGCGTGTGGATGAGCGGGTCGCCGGCCTTCTCCGCGGCAGTCGACGCAATCGGACTGGTGCCGGCGACGCTCTTGGGGAGGTCGCGGCCGGGCACGGCGACAGGGGCGCCCTTCACGATTGAGTCGAGGGAGTCGGCCATGGTCCCTGGCGGTGGTGGTGCTGGTGGTGGTGGGACTGCCGCCGGTTTGTTGGGGGGCCGGGATTCGGGGTATGGATTGGGGTCCCGCCGGGATCCTAAATCTTGACAACCAGCCACATAGGCGCTGTCAACGAAAACCTGCACGCGAATGCCGGCCGTGACGTTTTAGCGGTGTTGCCTCGCGGAGTTAGCAGAATCTCCGTTCGTCTAGTCTTTTAATAGTTCTTTGCGTGCAGGTGTTGGCAGCGCGTCGCCAGCTGATGACGAGTTTCTTCGCTGGCCCAAAAAAGTGGAAAGCGAATCAGGTGGCAATTGAGAATTACTAATCTGTTGCGTCAAGCAATGTACAGGTACCCAAGGCCACCTGCGAACGAAGCGTCATCAGGTTTGTTTGTAGGGCTGGAACGGAGACTTTTTTACGAAACTTTACTATGTTACTTGACAATGTACGATTGGTGCTTGGACGCAATTTGCAGTGGGCCTCGGACCCCTGGTTGATCGGATTGGCCCAGGTTCCAATTGAATGTTCTAGTCGGCACGGAGGTATCCAAAATCCGACCATCCCAACCAAGAGCCCGCCGCGCATGCTGCCGTGGCAGGAAAACATAAAGCAACCCCCGTTTCCCACGCTTAGGCGGCCGTAATGATTAAGACCTACTCCTTGACATCCTTTATTTCGCCGTCAAGATTGACGCTGGCATCGGCCGTCGGGAGACTCGACCCAAATCCGACTAACACCAAAGCCCCCAACATGTCGACCGACACCACCGTCAATGCCCGCACCCAGCAGCCAATGCTGGCGTCCCAGCGGGCGAAGCAGCAGGCCCAGGGCGATGAGAGATCTCGAGCTCCGCGCGCATTGTCCGGATATTTCCCTCTTGGGTACAAAGATGCCGCGTACCAATGGGTGTGTTACCCCTGATTCCCCCCCGAAATAGCCACCAATCGCTGACAAAACCTCTTGCCAGTGGACGAGCATCACCCCCGCAGCCGCAGAACGCAGCGTCCTCTCCATGATCCCTTACCTCAAGGAAGCTGGCGCAGACAGCGATAGCTCACTACAGACCGACAATATCGCCAAGAGCGACCCCTTTGGGACCCGAGTATGGAGGTCGGCGATGGTGGAGTTGTCGGGGAAGAATAGGGGCCTGAATGAGTTCTCGGTTGAGCGCGTGGGCGAGCAGGTTGACGACACCCTCGTTATGCTACACGGCTATGGCGCCGGCCTCGGATTCTTCTACAAGAACTTTGAGCCCCTGACGCGGGTTCCGGGCTGGAAGCTGTACGCGCTAGACATGCTTGGCATGGGAAACTCGAAGCGTCCAAACTTCAAGATCCACGCCAAGGATCCCCAGGAAAAGATCACGGAGGCTGAGAATTGGTTTATTGATGCGCTCGAGGAGTGGCGGAAGGTCCGCAAGATCGAGAAGTTCACTCTCCTCGGCCACTCGCTTGGCGGCTATCTGGCCGTGTCGTATGCGCTCAAGTATCCCGGCCGCCTGAATAAGCTCATTCTTGCGTCGCCGGTCGGCATTCCGGAAGACCCTTACGCGGTCAACGCTGCCATGCCGGAGCCCGAAGAGTCGACCATGGAGAACGAGTTCACGCAGGAGCAGGAGAATATCGTCAACCCGCGAGCTAATGGCGACAACAACAACTTCCTCAACGCCAAGGATAAGAGAGCCGCTGCAGCTCAGGGGGCCAACGGTACCGGGGCCGCGAGAAGGCCGATACCAGGATGGCTGGTGTGGCTCTGGGATGCCAATGTCTCGCCATTCAGCTTTGTCCGTTTGACTGGTCCACTTGGCCCGAGATTTGTCTCCGGCTGGACCTCTCGGCGCTTCAACCACCTACCAAGCGAGGAGTCCCAGACACTCCATACATATGCCTATAATTTATTCCGGCAGAAAGGAAGCGGCGAATACGCGCTACCCTACATCCTAGCGCCGGGCGCCTACGCCCGCAGCCCCGTCATTAACAGGATACAAGATGTCGGGCGACAGGTCATCAAACCAGCGACGGAGAACACACCAGCTGTTCGAGAGACTGGCTTCCCCATTGTCATGATGTACGGCGAGAGCGACTGGATGGACGTCGCCGGGGGTTATGCGGCAGAGGAAAAGCTCAAGCAGCGCATCGTGAAGGCGCTGCTGCACGGGACAGACGAGGAGAAGCGTAGGGAACAGGGCAGCGCCAAGGTGGTCGTGATCAGCAAGGCCGGCCACCATCTCTATCTTGACAACCCCGAGGAGTTCAACGACTTCATAGTCAAGGAGATGCGGGACACGCAGGCTCAGGGGCGGAAGCAGAGGGCGTTGGAGTAATTAATCGACTGGGGGAGGGTGGGGCGAGAATCTGGCTTACAGGGGGAGGAAAGGGGAGCTTGGAGAATCTTCAAGCATTCGCATTCAGCTTTGGCGTTTGGGGTTTTCGGCATCATTGATGCGGCCCGAGTAACGCTCGGCTCAGGCTTTTTATAGAGGTAGATTTTGACATGTTTCGGCGCGTTGACAGATATCGATTGTGCTAGTGCGCAAAAGTTAAGCTGTACATACAGATAGAAGGGTACCCCCTGAGTTGGGGTCGTGTTCGTAGCATTGGGAATTGTATCACAGATAAATACACTTTAAATAGGGGTGATGGAGACCAAATGACTCTCCCAACTTTACATCAGCCCCCTTTCCTCGAGTCCATGCGACAGAAGAGCATAGGAAAAGTTGCTAGAGCAAATCATAGCCGCACCGGATTACTCTATCAGACGGCGTCGAGACCTCCGCGCAAGATAGCCATACATCCGCAACCTGGCCTGCCTGCCTGTATTACCCCTTATTTTAGGCGTTCGGGTCCCTCCTAGAGTAGTCAAGCTCTAATCTAACCCCGCCATAGGTATCATATATGTCCAATTATTCCCCAGCACGGCCTTGATCCTCACTGGTATGGCCCTAGGAAGAACAAGCCACCCCATATAGGTATTACACAAGCCGACACAAAACGCAGATAAAGAGAGATAGTATGGGATAATCATTATGACCCCTTCCCTCCGAGGTCATCCTCATTCTCAAAGAAGACGCTCTTCCTCATCGGAACACCGCGACCCGTCCCGGGACTAACCGCCGGGCGCTCCTCTTCCGCTTCCTCGCCCACCACACCAACCCCGGTGGCGGCCTCCCCTGCCCGGGGTGCCGTCCCCGCCGAGCTGACCGTCGCATTACTTATCTGTCTCAGGTGTCCGCGATCGCTCTCGCTAACCTCCGACACCCCTGACACGACGGCCTGCCGGGCCGCCACGGAAGGCTCCGCGGCCCCGACAGGGGGCGAATCCGGCCGTAGAGAGGGCGTGGGCGCTCGCGGCGCAGAACCGTGAGAGAAGGTGCTGGATTGGTCGGTCGGGGAGACGCTGGTGTAGGCGCTCGGGTTGCTGGGCGTGCCGCTGGAGTTGGCGGCGAAGTGGGTGTGCTTGTTGATGATCTCGACGGGGGTTAGGCCGGTGTCTTGGAGCTCGGGTCGGGGGGAGGTGTCTGATAGGGTTAAAGTTAGTGGTTTGTTTAGTTATCAGGGGTTAGGAGGCTTACCCGGGAGTTCTGCGATATGTGTGTCCGCCATCTCATAATGAGCTACTGGTGGTGGGGCTGACACGGCAATGGAAGGGGCCATTTCCGGGCTCATTGGCGTCTCCTCCGTAGTTACCGTTGGGGGCGCCTTGGGTTCGACAGGTTGGCCACGTATCCAAGAGATAATCCGGTTCCCCTTGCTATCTTCTGTGTACTCGCTGGTACCGCGGAGCTTAAGGAGCCTTCGCCGGCGCCAGAGTAAGAAACCGAGCCCGACTAGGGCAATAAACATGACGCCAAAGATTGATCCTAGTACTGGCGGTAGGTACTTTGGGATACTCGAACCTGAACTGTTGCTAGGTTCGTCGAAGTTCGGGTTCGTATTGTTGTTGGCGGCCGCGGAGGCGTAGGGGTAATACTTCGTAATCTTCGTCGCCGGATAGGGGGTTTCAAAGACCTTGGATAGTTCCGACGATGCCCAGCCAGACGGCGAGGGCGTCGTCAGCGTAGCACCCCCGGTCGCGCTCCCACCAATCTTCCGGTAAACAGGCTCCGGAACGCCGTATTCGCCGTACACGGCCGGGTCGTAGCGAGTCATCCACTCTGCGGAGGTGAGGTTGAATATCTGTATGACACCGCCCTTGAGGCAGGTTGGCGAGCTGCCGGTTAGGGCGTTAGAGCCTCCAATGATCATCATCTGGTCCGGATATGGCATGAAGCATTTATGTCCGGCTCGGCCGTGGCCGGAAGTGCCCGACGCCACCTTAGTCCAAGTGAACGAAGGAAGAGAAAGGACCCAGACGTCGTCATTAAAGTCCTTGGTCCGATGCAAGCCATCATAACCGCCGTAATAATAGATGTTGAAGCTCGACGAGTCTTGCGCCGGCGCAACGACGGCGCATCCACGCGTAAGCGCTCCCGGTCCGTTGGTGGTCGTCTGCTGGGACCAGTTACCGGAGGCGACGTCGTAGATGTCAATAGTCGACATGAAGACCGGGCTATCTTTCATACTCGCCGCTTCATTGGTAGAGTGGCCGCTGCTTGTTACGAACTCGGGGAAAACGACGCCGCCGAGCGCAACGAGAATGCCTTGAGCACCGATCGGGACCCAGACTAGCTCCGGATTCGCGCGACCGTGAATCTCGGGCGGCAAGGTAACGTTGGTCCATTTCTCTTGCTGCTGGACAGCCATGTCTAAGGTTATAAAGGTGGGGGACACATCGACTGCCGTTACGGATTTGTTGAGGCTGGGCGGATTTATCTCCCCCCAAATCGGCGTGTGCATGCCGGAGAAGTACCACGCCTTGTTTTCCGAAGGCGCGTTCGCCGCCCCTCCGTGCGCGATATAGCGAGTCATCCCGGAAGGCAAGCGGGCGTTTACAAACCCGTCGTGCCAGAGGTCCTTCTGCGGGCCGTACTGATACGCCTGGTAGCCCGTCACGTCGTCCGGATGTGGTGGTACGTACGCGGTCGTCGGCCTCAGGGACCCGCCGAAGAGGAACCACTCCGCGTCGTTCCCTAGCATCGCACCATCGTAGTAATTCGGCGCCAGATTGTTCGCGGCACCATCGTTGGCGGTTTTGGATAGCGTTCCGAAGAGGGCGGTTATGTTCTGCGAAGTATCGAACGGAACGCTGAAGTTGAGGGTGTAAACCTTCCCAAGCGGATTGTCTGTGGCCAGATTGTAAGTCAAGACTTCACACGCATTGGCTCTTGCGCAAGATACATACAGTCGGCGATGAGGGCTCCGAAGCCGCCATCGGACAGACCTGGGAGCCACCAGATATACCCACCATCCAGATAGACGGTATCTCGAATGACAGCGGCTAATCACACAAAATTAGCTACTGTGAAGTACGCCCACATACGCACGCCGTGCGGGTGCGAGGCTCACCTCGGGGTTGTTCCCAATAACACAACGTAGTGCTGACTTGGTTGGCTTCCCATGTCGCCTGCGCATCAGCAACGAAGGCATACGCCAACATCGCCAGAAGAGTCGCCATCCTTGCCCTAGGCATGGTGTGTGGAATGGATAACAGCAGAATCGAGGTAGGCGGAGACTCCATATGCAGGTGAGATTGATTGGACTGCTTTACAAGGACAGAGCCAGTTTCTACGAAGTGGCCATGCCCATAGGTTTGCTGCTACCAGTCACCGGAATACAATCTGACCGAAATAACTTGCCATCGATGTTGGAGAGACAAAGGAGTCTATGCCCGAACCGCCGAGATTTCACACGAAGACGGAGGTGAGAGCGGAATCGGATTGGCCCAGGATGCGCAGCTTTGTCTAGAAAGAATGGCCCGTTGGCATGGGAAAGACACAATCGGCGGACCCGAGACCCCGGAAGCACATGGGAGGAATGGAAGATGTCGAACGGAATGGTGTGGCTTGACAAGGAAAAACTATGGACTCGGCCCGGAGAGGGGGAGGGCGGCTGTGAGGCAGGCCAAGGCAGGGGAGGGGGAGTGACTTTGTCTCGCGCGATCTGCGGCCAAGTCCAAGTCAAGCAAGCAGGCGTGGCTTGCATCGGTGGCAGAGGAGATGCGCTTGAGGATCACTGGATGGGCATTGGAGCGTCGAAGCCTCATGGGCCCGACACTGATTGGCGGGGAATAGCAGTTGCAAATATAGAAGAGGGGGAGGACAAGACCCAGAGAGGCCTGCCCCGGCTGATCGGAGAGAGCAGAGCTAGCATCCGCACGTTACCCAGCCTCTGGGAAACCTCGGGGATACTCTCCCCGCCAAAGAGATCTCAGCCTTGTTTGCCGGGATACCAGGATGCTGGGAGAGTGTAGAAAGTCGCATTGTATACTTGGTAGGGCAGGTAGAGGAGGTGTGCGTCAGACGCTACACGACTTGGCTCCCACCCATCTCTCCACCCTTGATTTGTTAGCGACGGGAACGGCTGAGGAATACGAAAGGCCCGAAGGAGTGTTAGCTCGGCTCCAACAGCCTCCCCTCCCAGTCGCTTCGCCGAGTCGTAAAGCCTGCCTATCGTCGCGGCCGCCCAGCCAGACCGCCTGCCTGCCCACCTGCAGCTTACTCCTTGCTTTGTTGTCAAGCGGAGGAGAGGGGCGTTGGGTTGCGCCGATCAGGCGACGTGCAAGTAGGCTTTTCGGAGCTAGTGTGGTTCCGGTTAGCCCCGCACATGGATCGTCGGGCTTTCGTCCAACCACTCAACACCACCATTCCGCCGACCTCCCCCCCTGCACCCCTGCAACCTCATGTACCCCTGTACCCTTGGATCCACCCCCACCGCCCAGCCATCCCGACCAAACCCACCCCTCTCTCGGATGGCCGGTCAGCTCATGGTCCGTCTGACGAGAACGGAGCTTGACATGGTCAAGTAAACCCCGCCTACCTTCGAAAGTATGAAGGGTCCCATTCCAGTCCGCTCAGCATCCCGCTTTGGGCGATCTCCTCCGCCCCTCCAATTCGGCCGGTCGGGGAGAAAATGGTGAGTGGTTTTCGTGATCGAATGGCGCGGGGTGGGATGGATGGATGGGTCAAAGCATAGCCCCTCCTCTCCTCTCTTGGTAGTGGAGGCTGGAGGACACGCGGTGACTGCTTGTCTCTCCGATGAGTTCAGCACTACCTCATCAGCCGCTCTGAGCTCGACGGAGTTACCCGTCAGCCCCAATCGTATGCGATGCCTCAGCCCGTTTCCTCTAGGCCACGAGGGATACAAGCACCTTGTGCGCCATGCTTCGTTTCAGGCACCCGCTGGAATCTCGGTGGCTTTTATGTTGGCCAACAACGTCCGCGCCGAGTTCGTATAGCTCGGCAATTACTAGCTCAATGTACTGTGTAAGCAGAGCAAGAGGTATGCATCCCTAACCCGAAAGTCTGCCCTGGCTACCACGGAAACTGCATGTCATTACGGCCAGGCTGAGGTGGTTGCACAACCTATAATTGGACTGGACGTAACCGGGTCCTGCACAAACGGGCGAAGAGTCAAGGGTAGCCATGCAACCCCCGCCCCGCCAACCAGTTGTGTGGCTTTCCTATCGGTCCCTCCTAGTAACGCGTCGTCAGGGCCGCAGGAGTTAGTCCGTCGTGGTGTCTTTTACTTCCGCCCAGGCCAGAAATATGCAGGATCTTAACACAATAAGGCAGGTAGCTTGGCCCCTGTCCCACTATCGCTTCTACACAGTAAGGGCCCGGTGGATGCGAAGAGGACGCACACGCAGGCAACATGCAACTCGTGGGTACCCTGTTGAGGTGTGAAGCTCTCTCCCTCGGCATTCGCAAGCTCCTTTGTCCCCCAGCCTCTCCCCTGTCAAGCTCTGGAGCACGTTTCCCTCCTCTTAAGTAGTAAACGACCCGCTGCGGGCGATCGGCTCGAGGTGTTGGATTCCCATTTGCCCATCCGACCTAAGCTTAGCAAGGGTAGCCTGCCACACTCAGCCTCTACTTCCGCGAGGCCTACAAATGATTGATAGGTAGCAGCATCGGCCCAATTCCCTCCCTCCCGCCGTTGTTCACACCTTTCCTCGTTTGGAGTGCATCGTTCGCTCGCTCGCTCGCTCGCAGGCACTCGTTACGAAAGTCCTCGACGACACTCGTTCATCGAGCTTTTCTTACTGCCGAGCACAACCCACCCATGGGCTTGAGCTAAAATGGCGATTCGGAAGCTTCTCTTAGCTCTTACAGCTATATCGGCGCCGTTGATCGCATCCGCGCAGTCGAACTCGTCCTCTCACGAGTCCGCGCCGACGGTTACCCAACCGGGAGATGTTGTAGCTGAGACCATTTCAGTCGAGACTGCACCCCCGGGTACCTCCCCGACAGCGACAGCAGCTGTGCAAAGGGGCGGCGGCGGCGACATCGGCGGCGGCGGCGGTGGTGGTGGTGGTGGTGATAAATATTGCCAATTCTGGCCGCCTGTTACTATCGAGATATGCGGGAGACATTGCCCATGCGAAGGGGGGAAACAGTATGTCCAAAAAGAATCCTTTTCTCAAAGTTTGAGTGCTAATTGTGACCAGTACCGTAACGTAAGGCACTACTACTAGCAGCAATCTCCGATGAATGACTGACCGAACATGCTTATAGACAAACCGTTTCGGTCCCATATACGGTACGTTAATTTCTACATCATAGACCCTAGCTTGTTGCTAACAAAGTACCACAGGTCACAGTCAACAACACGGTATGTTTAAGAGTAGCTCAGCGCTGAGCAGACTTTGGCGAAGCCAGCATTTAGACCATGTAACTGACAGCGGTGCCTTTATAAGATCACAGTTACAGACACAATCTCGGCGACAGTAAGCTACCTTTGTTCGCATTGCGGGCTATCTGGAGATGCTCTTACTAACTTATCTAGATCACTGCCACCACGACCGAATCGACTACGTCTATTACAACGGATGTGGAAGTGTAGGTGGCAAACACCCCTTGGGAAGGTTGGACGTGTCTAACCATAGTGCTATTTTAGAACTACGGATTACGTGGAAACAACCACAACAGAATTTGTGACAACAGTGAGCTAACCTGAAACCCGAGTCTCCCCGTCTATCTAGCTAACGGATGAAAGTCGTACCCCTACACAATTACCGTGAGTAAGTGCCACATCCCGACCGAGGCTCCAGCTCCGCAACCGACTCGGGGCGGTGTTATCGGCCTTACGCACCCCGAAGAGTGTGTAATCAGCACTACAACCGTGTGGACTACAACAGTCCAGACTACAACCTATGTCTCCACAAAGACAGAAGTCGAAGTCTCTCCGACCACCCTCACAGACACGGCCACGGCCACTACTACGACCACGGATATTGAGACGTCGAGCACGACCGTCTTCGAATCGACAACGCTGTACTCGACGATCACTGTCAACACGAGCTTCCCCGTGACTGTCATCAGTGATCACACCAGCTTCACTACGGTTCCAACAACGATCATTTCAACCATCACGACATCGTATCCTGTTCCTACGACGGTGACCGACACTACAACGGATACGACGACTCTTCCCGGCTCCGTGACCACTTTACCCGGTTCCGTCACGACTCTGCCAGGTTCTGTGACCACGCTTCCCGGAACAACGTCCATAATTACCGTGACCAGCGTTATCCCCCCAGTCACCACGACTATTACGGAGGCCGGTACAACAATCACTTCAGTCCTACCCGGGACTACGACGACTGTGACGATAACAGTCACAGGGCCTCCTGTTACCGTGACC
>Ga0164242_10003553_pt1 | contig 17765 bp, 11 predicted proteins | sample OricomgcompostMG_FD_108783 | JGI IMG/M metagenome (GOLD analysis project Ga0164242, IMG submission 108783) | Miracle-Growth compost microbial communities from Emeryville, California, USA - Original compost - Miracle growth compost (MG) ...
ACATTCACGCTGGTTGATATTCATCTGCTGCTGTGCCGCGACAAAGAACATATCATCGAATTGCAGCAAGTCGTAAAAATGGCCAAACGCGACATTTATTATCATCTGCGCCTGGGCGCAGCGTTGCTGCGTAATCAACGCGCCGCTGAAGCCCTACCCTATTTCGAGCGCGCTGTGGAACTGGATAAAGAAGATAATGAATCCTATCGCGTTCTGCTGCGCTATGCCAAACAACGCAATCAGAAAGGCGAAGAACACCACGCCGATATCGCCGCCGAAGTAGAATCCATCGAGCTGCATCCGTATGATGCGGATTACGTGGGGCGTTTTAAGTTATTGTCGCAACCGGTGTAAGTGATGTGCAGTTAGCAATAAAAGTACTTTTGAGAGAACCGCGTGCGTAAGCAGCGGTTCTCTCGATCAACAATGGTGCAAAATCAGTAAGTCAATTCCCGTCATTCATCTTTCGGCGCTTTATTTATCAAGCGCACTTGACGGCTAAAAAAGATATAGTCAAAGGCCCAGTTCACCAACGTGATCGCGCGATTGCGGAATCCTACCAAATAATAGAGATGTAATCCTAACCAGGCAATCCAGGCGAGAAAACCTTTCATCTTGAAACTTTTTGTAAACGCCACTGCGGCGTTGCGGCCAATAACGGCCATCGAACCTTTGTCTGTGTAATGAAACGGTTTTGCGGGTTTGCCGCTTTCACGGCGCGCGATTGCCGCCGCCACATATTCGCCGCCCTGCATCGCCACCGGCGCCACCATCGGCAATGGTTTTCCATCTTGCTCCAGATACATCATATCGCCGATCACAAAAATGTCGGGATAATTTTTCATACTCAAATCACTTGTCACCGGAACGCGACCGCCTCTTTGCAGTTCCACATTGAGCGTTTCTCCAATGCCTGCGGCTTTCACGCCAGCGGCCCAGAACAACGTGCAAGATTGAATTTCCGTATCGTCCTTTAAAAGTACTTTTGTGGGCGTTGCCTCCTTCACCGCATTTCCCAAACGCACATCAACACGCATATTTTTCAAATGCTGCAAGGCATATTGCTGCAACGGTTTGGGAAATGGCGTCAACAAATGATCCCCCGCTTCCACCAAAATAATGCGCGAATCCTGCACTGGTAATTGGGGGAAATCTTTTGCCAAAACGTGGTGAATCAATTCACTCAAAGCGCCGGAAAATTCTACGCCAGTCGGGCCGCCGCCGACAATCACGAATGTCATCAATGCTTTCTGCTCTTGAGGATCATCGCAACGCGAGGCTTTTTCAAATGATTCCAAAATGTGATTGCGCAGACGCGTGGCATCATGCAAATTTTTCAATTCAAACGCCACTTTCGCTACGCTATCCATCCCGAAAAAGTTCGTAACGCTGCCGCCAGCCAACACCAGATAATCATATTCCACTGTGCCAACCGAAGTTTCCAACTTTCGATTTGCAGCATCCACACGTTGCACTTCCGCCAGTAAAAAACGGATATTGCGTTTGCCATGAAACAGCGCGCGCACCGGAAACGCAATCGATTCCACATTCAACATTGACGTCGCCACTTGATACAGCAGCGGCATGAAAGTGTGATAATTATGCTTATCCATCAGCACAACTTCCAATTCCGCGTCATCCGCGCGACTGGCCAAATGTCGCGCCGCGTCCAATCCACCAAATCCCGCTCCGACCACAATTACTCGTTTCATGCTGTTCCTTAAAAGTACTTTTATCCACCACGAACCGTGCCGGTAATGGCATGGCTGACATAAACTCTCCAAAAGTTTGCCGTTACATTTATACTACTACTATTACTAAATCTTGTTTGGAACATTAAATCCATGAACAAAAACTCAACAAAAGCAAAAGCGGGCAAAAAGGCTGCCGTTCCGTTAGTAGCAATTATTATGGGCAGCACGTCGGATTGGGAAACCATGCAACACGCCGCGCAAGTGTTGGAAGATTTCGGCGTGCCACATTTATGCGAAGTCGTTTCCGCGCACCGCACGCCGCAAAAAATGGCCGACTTTGCCGCTAACGCGGAATCTGCAAAACTGGAAGTCATCATCGCCGGCGCTGGCGGCGCGGCGCATTTGCCGGGAATGGTAGCAGCGCAAACGACGTTGCCCGTTTTAGGAGTTCCGGTGCAAAGCCGCGCGCTTAATGGAATGGATTCGCTGCTTTCCATCGCGCAAATGCCGGCGGGAATTCCCGTGGGAACGTTGGCAATTGGAAATGCCGGTGCAACAAATGCGGCATTATTAGCAATCAGCATTTTGGCAAATAGCCGTCCGGCATTGCGGAAAAAATTACACGCTTTCCGCGACAAGCAAACGGCAAAAGTACTTTCAGCGGAATTGCCAAATCATTGAAGAACCGCGCGCGTGAGCAAGCGGAGGATGCGATAAGCTACGAGTATTTCCGCTTGCTCACGCGCGCGGTTCTTCATCTGGTAACTTAATAACTAAAGACTAATTAATCATGAAAACACTTTTACCAAACGCCACCATTGGCATGTTGGGCGGCGGACAATTGGGACGCATGTTCACTTTGGCGGCTCGCTCGATGGGTTATCGCGTCCACGTTTACACCTCAAAACCCAACTCGCCAACGGCGCAAGTGGCTGATTTTGAAACTGTCGCCGCATTTGATGATATTGACGCCATCGAAAAATTTGCTCAATCTGTGGATGTCGTCACTTACGAATTTGAAAACGTTCCCGCTGCCGCCGTGCAAATGCTGGAGCAAACTGTTCCCACGCATCCCTCCTCAAAAGTACTTTTCACCGCGCAACATCGCTTGCGCGAAAAGACTTTTCTCTCTGAAAATGGATTTCCAGTAGCGCGTTTTTACGCCGTTTCAACTGCCGAAGATTTGGAAAAAGGATTGCAATATACTGGCGCGCCAGCCATTTTAAAAACCGCCGGTTTTGGCTATGACGGCAAAGGTCAGGCGGAAGTACATGATCTTAAAAGCGCCAGCGCAGCTTGGGATAATCTGGACAAAGCAGAAGCGATTCTGGAAGAAAAAGTACTTTTCGATAGCGAAGTTTCACTCATCGCGTCACGCAACGAAGCTGGACAATTTGCGCATTTCGGTTTGATTAAAAATGATCATCGCAACCATATTTTGCATCTCTCACAAGCGCCGGCAAACGCGCCAAAAGAACTGCATCAATCCGCCGCCGAAGTGGTACGTGAATTATGCGGAGCGCTGGAAGTCGTCGGCGTCATCTGCGTCGAATTTTTCCGCCGCGGCGATGAATTAATCATCAACGAAATCGCGCCGCGCCCGCACAACTCGGGACATCTCACAATAGAAGCTTGCCAAACCAGCCAATTCGAACAACAACTCCGCGCCGTCTGCGGCCTTCCTCCAGGCGCAACAGATTTTCTAAGTCCGGCAACGATGGTAAATTTATTGGGTGATTTATGGCAAAACGGCGAACCGCATTGGGAAAAAGTACTTTTACAATCTGGTTTGCATTTGCATTTATATGGAAAAGGTGATGCAAGAGTGGGACGGAAGATGGGACATATTACGGCGTTGGGCGAAGATGCGAAAAAACTGGCTGAAGATGTTTTTTCACAATTGAACGGAGCGGACTAAGAATACTTCAAGGGTTCCGAATTCACCGCAACACAATTGCCAGAATCAACGCAATCACACCAAGCAACGCAACGCCAATAACGCCATACAAAAGTACTTTTAAACGCTGATCATATTGTGTTACTTGATTTTGCAATTCCATAAAAGTACTTTTATGCTCATTCCGCATCTCTTCTATTTGCGTTTCTATGATCTTTTGCAATTGCAAAACAGTCTGGCGATTTGCTTCATCGAAGCGTTCTACAATTACGGGCAGCGCGGCTGATTCCCGTTCTAATCGCGCCAGGCGTTCTTCCCAGCCGATCATGGATGTGGACATTTGCTGCTGTTGTTGCGTCCATTGTTGCAATGCGCTGGCTGCTTGATTGCTGCCGTCGCCGCTTTCGAAAAGTGTTTGCTCCATCACTTTTTTGGATTGGATCACATCAAGAATGCCGGCTTCAAAATGACGCTGGCAAATACGTTTTTCGCGGTCGGGAATTTGTTCTGCCGTGGCGAATTGCGCGGCTTTGAGCACGGCGTTTTTGATCTCGCCGCCGCTGACAGCAAATTTTTCAGCCAGCTTTTTAAAGTTCACATCATCATCCAGCGGAGTTTTGTGCGCGTGAAGTTGCACTTGCCAAATTTTTTCGCGTTCCGCCATGCCTGGCATTTGAAACAGAATGTGGGTGCGAATGCGACGTTCAAAAGCAGGATCAAAATTAGCTGCCAGATTCGTAGCAAAAATCACCACGCCGTCAAAATCTTCCAGCTCTTTCAAAAGTACATTTACCACAGTATTGGCTTCGCGTTGATAACCCTGCGTCACCGAAGAAAAACGTCGGCTGGCGATGGCGTCAGCTTCATCGAAAAATAACACCGCATCCTGATTGGCCGCAGCGCGAAAAACCGCCGCCACGTTTTTACCCGTTTCGCCCGCCCACAAACTTTCCATTTCGGAATATCGCACTAAGAGTAATTTTTTGTGCAACGCATTTGCAATAGCTTCCGCGCAAATCGTCTTTCCAGTTCCCGATGGTCCGGCAAAATTGAACGCTAATCCGCGGCCAGTGGCGTGGCGTTCACCCAATCCCCAACGATCAAAAATCAATTCACGCTTACGAATTTGTTGCAACGCCTGCTCAAGCGCGTGACGCGTCGGTTCCGGCAAAATGACGTCGTCAAACGTACGCGCAGGAATGGTCGCATCCACAAGGTCACGCCGCGCCGGAGACATCGCATTATTAAAAAACTCACGCAAAGGATTTGCCATACAGATAATCTTAGCGTAATAGACAGCTCTTCGTCATTATTGAATGTGGTTAGTCGCGGTAGTAAAAGTACTTTTGCTACCACGATTTCCCATTACTATTTTTGTTTTCGTTCTAAAATCCCAATGCCGCCATCGGGAACAGTAATCGAAACTACTGTTTGAGGCGTATCAAAATTCTGTGTCTGTTGCAGTTTGCCCACTGCGTCATAAAGGTATAATTTCGCCGTAAACGGATTATCCTTCCAGCCGAAATCGCCTGATCTATTTGTGATAATCCGTTCTTTACCCATTACCCAACCTTCGTGCAATTCCATGGGCGTAAAGGGATAAAAGCGCGTCACAATATCGCTGTCATAGTTTAATGCGGTTCGGGCATAAATAGTTCCAAAATCCAACGTGCGGCGCAATGTCGCCATATCAGGATTCCCTAATCCAAACGCCATAGGCGTGCTGAGATGAGTAGTGTACATACGTGTCATATCCCATTGTGATTCCACAAAAGATTGCGTCTGGCTGTGTTGGCGCATTGATGTGGTGGGAACACCGTTAAATTGAACCATGCCACCACGATCTTTCGCTTTTTGAATTGCTTTTTTGAAAACGCCACTGCTTAAAATAGGAAGAATGCCGATTTTTTGCACGATCATTCCCGTGGCCGGATCTATCACCGCAGAGTGCCCGTCCCAGGCATTGAAGGTGATATTGGAAGGTAAGTTTTCGCCGCTGGTTGCTTCCTTTCCCGGCTGCGTCATACCGGGGCCGTTGCTCTCATCCCAATATAACCAATCTACCTTTGTTTCATCAAACACATAATCAATCTGACGGAGAAATGCCTTGCCGTAACTATTGGTTAGCGTGGGGTAAACGGTGCGATCCACATAGAAAACATCATCACTATACTGGCTCCTGGCCCGTTCGCCTTTGGCATCAATGATCCAACTATCCTTGTATTCGGGATCGTTTTCTTTTTCTGGCGCAACGAAAAAGGCATGGTTGTAATTTGCTACTTTGACATTGGGATCGGCTGCATGCAAATTGGCAATGGCCTGCTTTTCCAACTCCATTTGTTCGCGCAACTCGGGTTTTAACATTCCGGCTCCACGCCCCAAAACGCGTTTATTATCCCATTCCGATGATTTGTCCGGGGTTCGGATTTCCCAGAAGGCAATGTATTTCGCATGGTTTTTATCGATTAATTTCCTCAACTGATCCGGTGAGCTTTTCACAATGCTCTCGTAATTCGTAAAATAAAGCGGCCCCTGCATAGTGAAATTGACATCCCAATCGCGGCGCAGGCGGTTGATCATATAAAAATAATCGTCGCTGGGCAATGTATAAATTGACCATTTCATCGTATAATCGGCATGAGGCGCTAATGCAAATATGCTATCGCTGATCCCCGATCTTTTATTATCGGTATCAAAATAAAAATTACCTTGATTGCGATAGAAATCGTCCTCCGCAACCATTGTCAGCGATGAATCCTTCATAGGGAAAAACAACGTGGGATTACCGGCGCTGTTAATATTATTCACGCCTTGTGCACGTAAACCGCCAATACGAAGATAGTTAATACCCGGATGTTCGGAGAGGTTAAATTCGTTTGTAAAAATGATGCCGACATCTTCATCCGTTAAGTTACGAAATGTGTCCTGCACCTCGATTCGACCGTTTGTTTGATGGATTTCGCGAACCAATTGATAGTATTTCCCGGACGCTTCAACTTTCCATTTTCCTTTGCCCTCTCGCGTCACTTGCGGTTTCCATTGAGCTTCTTTGGAAGTTATTCCAAAATGATTTTGTCCGCCACCCGGCACGGAAAAAGACGACTCAACGAAAAGCGGTTTCACTCCGACAACGATTTGCATAGCGCCATTGGAACCAACATTAAACGCGGGCAAAGTCGATATTGCCGGACTTTCTTCATCTGCCGCATCTTGCGGCAGTCGCGCTGCAATCCAATCAACCGATGCCACAATATCATGCTGAACCGAGCTACGCACCATGCTGGTAATTTCAAATGTATTGGGTTTTCCCTGCACTACCAAATCGCTGACATCTAAGACATATGTGTAGGGATCTTTTGCAGAAGGGCTATAACGCTGGAAAGAAGTGTCAAAACTCGGAGAAAAAATGGTTTGCCACAAACCATCGCCACGGCTCCACGGCACAGCCAATCCCGTTTCACGCACGAACGAAAGAGGCTTATTGAGTAATCGCGATTGATACCGGTTTTTAGCACCATCCACCGGCTCGCCGTTGAGCGTAAACATTGCGTAAGCGCCATATCCCCCAGGCGCGGGATTGTCGCGCCGTATCGTCACTTTCAGCAAATATGATCCCGCGGATTTAAATGGTGGCAATGGCATTTTGCGGGTCTTGCCCGGCGCGATTTTTATATCTTCAGCAATAGATTTCTCTTCCAGGATTGTATAATTGGGCGAGTCTGTTTCGGCATGAGTAAAAACGATTCCATCAAACCACACGTCGCGCGGCGTTGCGGAATCATACACTTTGCCATTGAGATAAATTAACCGAAAGCGGATTTGATGCACAGCTGCCGGGTTAAAATCAGCGGCATGTGAACCATTCCAACCGGCATTTTTAAATTCACCCGCAGCAGCAATGGGAAATTCAACATGATTCCAACCAGTCTGCAATTTTATATTGCGATTGATCTGATGCGCCTGCACGCCGTCGCTCATCAGCGCTAACTGCATATATTGAAAGTTTGTTGTATCGCCCAATTTGATATCAAAACTCAATTTTCCTCCAGCATAAGAGGAGATATCCAAATAATGCCCGACTGGGAAAATTAAGGCCGGCCCTAATGCACCGCCTTTTGTGTAATGAATGCCGCTATATTTGATAGACGATTTTCCGACTTTTTTATCGGTGGAATCAGTACTAATTAAGGTCTGCGTTCCCTCATAATTGCCCCAGCCGAACTCGCTTTTCACAGAAGTACTTTCCGTCCATTTTTCGGCATCAGGAATAGTTTTGGCATACGCGGTAAGCGCTACAGTTGACATCAACAAGAAGCTACATAAAGATAGAAAAAAGATTTTGTTTTTCATTGGTTGTTTTCCTTAAAAGTACTTTTCCGCGATAATTTTAATGACTGCTAAACGGATTCCAGGCGCTGGGTGCATTATGTTCGGTGCGATGAGTTCCGTTTGATAAAGTAAATCCACAATCGGTACATTTTTTTGCCTGACTTAAAACCTCGCTGGACTTAAGCCATTTCACATGACCATCCGCAAAAGTTACATTTAATCCATGAAAATGCCGGCCAGACATATAATCGCTTAATCGTGCTTCATAGGCGTCCGAAGTTGATGTTGAATAAGTGAGTGCTCCCGGCAAATCGCCTATCCCCGGCAAATAATACGAAGTGAACGGCGTGCCGTTAACCGGGCTAATTCCCGCCATATATCCCACCGGTGCCATCACATAATTTCCTGCATCCATGATCATATAGGTTGAGGACGGTGATTGCACAGCAGACATTTTAACGGCTGGAATACTGGAAGGCACTTGCCCCACAGGTGGCGGAAAAAGCATGATGTTGACGCCGTATTGATCGGTATTAGCGATGGGCTTCCCCAGGCTCGAAGTAATAGTGCCGGTCACGGTGTATGCGGCGGACGGGCAAAATAATACCTGATGGCTGCGGTGATAGGGATAAATGATTTGTGGCCAAAACCACAGGGAATAATTAACCCACCAATAACCGTCAGGCGGTGGCGCTTGCGTCGTGCTGATGTAAGCCGGCGGATAGGTTTCATCATAATCCAGCACATACATCATCACAGCCAATCCCATCTGCTTGAGGTTACTCATACAACTTGTACGCCGCGCATTTTCGCGCGCTCGCGCAAACACCGGAAACAGGATTGACGCTAGAATTGATATTATTGCAATAACAACCAATAATTCTATCAGGGTGAATGCGTTATTCCGGGTCTGCCTTATCGGCCTCGTTCTTATTTTCATTGAGACTTCCTCCATCAAAAGTACTTTTATTATACCCCGATGACATGCTGATATAACTCCGGTTTCGTTCAACAAATTCCGGTTTCAGACATCTTTCTGTTTTCGTCGAAATTCAAGCGGTGTCATTCCAAAGCGGCGTTGGAAAAGATCATAAAACTGGCTGCTTTTCAAACCTACCAGGATACAGATATCCTGAACCGACCAGGCATCATTGAGCAGCCAGTGTCGCGCTTCTTCCAGACGGCGCTCGGTGAGGTATTGGTTAAATGTTTTCCCGGTTTGCTGGCGGAATTGCGTCACAAAATTTGTCCGCGCCATAAAAACCGCCTGCGCCACTACGTCGATAGTCAAGGATTGGTTCAGATTCCTATCAATATATGTAAGCGCCATTTCAATCGGCGCTGGCGATGATCGCGCCGATTTCGGCAAAGTATCAATACCCCGATCATAGAAACGCCCCTTCTTAATGTCCCGCAAAAAAAGAAGAAGAAACATTTGCAAAGAGGCAAACGCTGTTTTCTTGTAATCCTCCGGCCGCTCCTGCATTTCCTCATTGAAGAAATGGAATAACTGAGCTACGCGCGGATTTTCCACGATGTAATAATGCCCGCCGCTGCTGTGCTTATTTTCCACTGAATAACAAACAGATAACGCCACATATTCATCATCATTACTGCTGCCATGAAACCACCAGACCTCACATTTCTTCCCTTCACGTGGCATGTCGAGATGCGGCAGACGACCGGCCGGCATTGGCACGCCAGTTGTCATCAATAGGAAATGGCCCTGCGGACATTGCACGACATAATCACCTAACGGAATTTCTGCCTGACCGCTTCTCACAAAAATCAAGACCGGAAAACGAACCGTATGAAGGTCATCCTGCGGCCACTGCGCGATAACTCGGTCATTACTGCGTCGCCCCGAACGTGAAGCGACCTTCTTCCCTGTCCGTTTTTTCTTCCAGGTAGAAATTTGCTCTGACAGCGTTTGCACGTTAAATTCTCCCAGCGTTTGCGCACTCACCGCCAGATGTCCCATGCCGTATCGTTCCCACGAAGGAATCATCTGGGATTCAAGACAGAAAATGACTTCTTCGTCAAAAGCGCCGTCTCTGGTGAAAGTACTTTTGTTCATGGTTAAACGTATAGCGCCCATTTTGTAGAAGCGGCATCTTGCCGTTTATTACCAAGCGGCAAGATGCCACTGTTATAAAAGTACTTTTACTCAGTCTCTAAATCAGCTTTCACTAATTCTGGCACTTGCGTCAGCGCTTCATCTATTTTGGAAACATCCTTACCGCCGGCTTGGGCGAAATCGGGACGACCTCCACCGCCGCCGCCGGTGATTTTGGCTAATTCTCGTACGATGTTTCCCGCGTGCGCACCTGCTTTCAACGCTGTCGGCGAAACTTTGACCGCCCAAAGTACTTTTCCGTTTACCTCGCCAGCCAACGCCACGACTCCGTCTAATTTCTGCGCCAGGCGATCTGACAAATCGCGTAATGAAGTGGCATCTAATCCTTGCGGCGCGCGGGACGAAAGTACTTTTACGCCGTTCACTTCCACCGCTTCCGCCAATAATTGATCGGCTGTATCTCCCGCCATTTGATGTTGCAAATGTTGAATTTGCTTTTCCAATTCGCGCACGCGATGGCGCAATTTTTCCGCAGTTACAGTTAAATTATTTGTCGTTCCGCCCAGCGCATGCGCCGCGCCGCGCAATTGTTGCGCTTGTTGCTGATCATATTCCCACGCCGCCATTCCCGTCAATGCTTCCACGCGGCGGATATTCGCGCCCACGCCGCCCTCGCTGATAATGCGCAATACGCCGGCTTGTGAGGTATTTTGCAAATGTGTGCCGCCGCAGAGTTCATAACTAAATTCGCCCATGCGTACCGTGCGCACCACATCGCCATATTTCTCACCGAAGAGCGCCATTACGCCTTCCGATTTCGCTTCCGCCAACGATTTTTCGACTATATCAACTGGGAGTGATTGCAATACTTCGCTATTGATGGTCTCTTCAATCTGACGCAACTGCACTTCATCAATCGGATCGAAATGCACGAAATCAAATCTCAGCCGATCCGCTTCCACCAACGAGCCGCGCTGTTCCACATGTTTTCCCAAATGCTTTCGCAACGATGCTTGCAACAAATGCGTGGCGGAATGCGCACGCGCGATAGCCTGACGCCGCACCGCGTCAACAGTGGCATGAACGGTTTGGCCTTCGCTCAATTGGCCTTCAGAAACTTTCACCGTATGCACCCAGGTTTTGCCCTGTTTCTGCGCATCCAAAACTTGCCCGCGCAAACCATCAGCCGTCAAATCACCGGTGTCGCCAACTTGCCCGCCGCTTTGCGCATAGAACGGCGTGCGATCCAAAACCACTTGCAACGTATCATCATCATTGGCGCGAATCGCCAGCACCGTGGCGTCGCAGGATAATTCGTCATAGCCCACAAAAGTACTTTCGAGCTGGCCGAATTCGCGCTTTTCATACTGCCCCACTCCGCTGCCGCTTATTTTGGAATGTTGCTCGGACGCGCGCAAATATTCTTCCTGGTTAATTTCGATGTTTTGTTCCGCGGCCAATTCTTGCGTCAGCTCGATAGGAAAACCAAATGTCTCATAAAGATGGAATGCTTCCGCGCCGGAAAGTACTTTTTGCTCCTTCTTTTGCAGATCACCCAACAAATCTTCCAACCGCGTCATGCCACCTTCGATAGTGCTTTCAAACCTCTCTTCTTCGCGTCGAATTAAATCGGTAATTATTTCCTGACGCTCCGTTAATTCCTGGTACGTTTCGCCATATAGTTGCACAATCGTGGGAACCAAACGATGCAAAAACGGTTTCGCGTAACCCAATTGGCGTCCCTGCAAAAAGGCGCGGCGGATCAGACGGCGCAACATATAATCGCGTCCGGTATTTCCCGGCGTGATGCCATCACCCGCAAGAAACGCCGCGGCGCGCACGTGATCGGCAATGACACGCGTCGGCGTTGTGGACGGATCTTCCGGATCCAAAAGCGGCGTTGTCATATCAAAATTAATCGTTTTATTTCCACATTGGCCAATTGCATTAATCAACGGCGCGAAGAGATCGCAATGATGAATCGTATCTACGCCCTGCAACACGGCGGCAGTGCGCTCCAATCCCATTCCGGTGTCGATGCCGGGCGCAGGGAGCGGAATCAAATCACCGTTTTCCTGCTGATTAAATTGCTGAAATACCAAATTCCACAATTCGCCATAACGGTCGCCATCGCCGCCGGGACGATCGAGTTCGGGATCTCCAGTGTCATATTGCGCACCGCGATCATAGAAAATTTCGGAATCCGGCCCGCAAGGACCACTGTTCCCCACCGGGCCCCACCAGTTATCTTTTTTATCGAAACGGAAAATGCGATCATCGGTCAGACCAATATCTTTTTTCCAAAAATTGTAGGCTTCGTCGTCTTCATGATAGACGCTAATCCACAAAAGTTTCGGATCGATGGAAAGTACTTTTGTGAGAAATTCCCCAGCATTTCAAAGAACGACGCATGCCGCCAGGTGACGCCGACTTGATCGAAATCATCCGTGCGGCAACACTTCTGGCACGACGTCAGACGTGTTGCCGGAGGCTGTTCTTCGCCCTTGAAATAAGGCACCAGAGGCTGCATTCCCGCTGATGTCAAAAGCGTAGTCGGATCTGTCGGCACCAGCGACGAACTGGGCACGATGAGTGAATCTTTGTCCTGAAAAAATTTCAGATATTGGTTGCGTAAATGGTTACCGGTCATTATGTTATTCTTTACCTATAAAAATTGCATTTGCAGTTTAGCGAATTTCTTCGAATCGCGTGGAAACTTGATTGTAGCCGCAGGTCATTAGCCTGCGCACTACCCACGCAGGCTAATGACCTGCGGCTACATATAGAAAAGACTTTTCTATATTGACGTCATCTCAAAAGTACGTTATCATATGCCATCGCTGCTTGCGGAAGTAGCTCAATGGTAGAGCTCCAGTTTTCCAAACTGGCGACGCGGGTCCGATTCCCGTCTTCCGCTTAATACACTTCTTTCAGATACCGCTCTTTCATCAATTCCAATACGTCATCCGGCGGCATTGCCCACAACGTTTCGTTAAAAATTTCCACTTCAATCGGCCCATCATATCCGGCTGCATCCACGGCCTCGCGGAATTTACGTAATTGAATCCAACCATCGCCCATCATGCCGCGGCCTTTTAAAACATCCGGTAACGGCGTGATCCAATCACACACATGAAATCCGAAGATGATGCCTTTGGCACGCTGAATCTCGGCGAAAACCTGCGGATCCCACCACACATGAAACACATCAATCACCACGCCCACCGGCGTTTGATATTCGGGAAATGCGGTGTTTAATTGCAACGCAAAATCATTGGCCTGCCCCAGCGTCACAATCACATTGCGATCTGCGCAATACATGGGATGCAATGGTTCGATGCCCAGTTTGATGCCGCGCTCTTGCGCATAAGGAATAATTTCGGCAATGCCGTCATAGACCATCTGGCGCGCCGCTTCCAAGTCTTTATTCGGCAAGCCGCCACACACTAAAACTAACGTGTCAGTTCCTAACGTAGCCGCTTCGTCAATAGCGTGGCGATTGTCGTCAATGCGTTTTTGCCGTTCGGATTTATTGTCAGCCGGAAACATACCGCCGCGGCATAAACTGGAAACTTGCAAGCCGGATTCGCGCACAACGCGCGCGCTATTTTCCAGGCCATATTCCGCAACTTTATCGCGCCACAAACCGATCCAAGACAAACCGGCACGCTGGCAACCTTTGGTGGCATCTTCAACGTTCCAGGAAAAAGTGGTGTATTGGTTGAGGCTTAAACGGCTGATGTTTGTAGGAGGTGTCATGATAAAAGTACTTTTATATTTAACATCGATACACAGGATATTCAGGATTATTTTTTTGGATTTTTATCCTGTCTATCCTGTTTATCGATGTAAAATTTTATTGCGCTTGATTAGTCAAATACTCATTCATTCGCGTCACGGCTAATTCCGGGTCACCCAATAATCCCGCCTGATCCGCTAATTGGAATAACTTAATTAAATGTTCCTGCGAACGTTTGGTCTCCAATTCGCCCACCATATAAAAGTACTTCTGATGTCCGTTTAACCAAGCCAAAAACACAATTCCGGTTTTATAAAACCAGGTCGGCGTTTCAAAAATATGGCGGGAAAGCGGGACAGTGGGTTCTAAAATATCACGATATGATTGTATGTTATTTTTATCCAATGCCTGAATTGCTGCAGATGCCGCAGGAGCAATTGCATCAAAAATTCCCAATAATGCATGGCTGTATCCGGCGTCATCGCCTTCGATCAATTGCGGATAATTAAAATCATCACCTGTATACATTTTCACGTTTTGTGGTAAACGGCGTCGCAATTCTATTTCTTTTTGCGCATCCAGCAGCGACATTTTAATGCCATCGATTTTATCGGCATGCTCCTGAATAATCGTCAGACACGTTTCCGCTGCATCGGCAAAATTATCTCCGCCCCAATAACCTTGCAAAGCCGGATCAAACATTTCACCCAGCCAATGAATCACCACGGGCCGCTGCGCCTGATTCAAAATTCGATCATACACGCGCATATAATCATCTGCATTTTCGGCCACAGCAGCCAGCGCGCGCGAAGCCATTAAAACAGCGCGTCCGCCATGTGACTCCACAAACGCGACCTGTTCCTCGTAAGCGTGGATGACATCTTCCAATTGATATTGTTCATATGGCAAGGTCAATTGATCGGTGCCCGCGCCACATACAATATTGCCGCCGCTAACTTTGGCCGCCGCCAGCGAGCGGGATATTAATTCCTGTGTATATTTCCAATCCAATCCCATGCCGCGCTGTGCCGTGTCCATCGCTTCAGCCACGCCCAATCCCCACGACCACAAATGCTCACGGAATGCAATAGTGACATCCCAATTAATGACCGGCGCGCCGCTATCTTTCTCATCCGTCACCACATGCGCGGCAGCATATAAAACGCGGCTTTGTAAGGGAGCCGTGGGGCGCTGGAAATTTTGTGGTTCATTCAATTGATAATTGCCAATACCGGGTAATGTAATAGATGTCATAGGAGTTTCGTATGAAAAGTACTTTTATTCGTACCTGAAGGCGCTGGATTCCGGCCTGCTGTCATCCCGTTGTGTCGTTGAACGGGACGGAATGACGAACGGGAGGCGCATTAGTAGTGTAAGTAAATGTGTCATTTCGACCGGAGCGAGGAACGAGCGGAGTGGAGAAATCTTGCCGTTTTTGTTGTATAAAGACAAGATTTCTCCACTCCAAAATTTGCTGAGACAAATTTTTCCGGTCGAAATGACACCCACAGAACGTTCATGCAACAACACTTCATCGATGTAAAAATTAAACAACCAATTCCGGCACATCAATCCAACGCCGTTCGTGCCATGATTGCAACGCCAGTTCCGCTAATTGCACGCCTTTGGCGCCTTCCAATAAATCGAATTTATACGGCTCATCCACCGCCACGTGCCGCAAGAACATTTCCCATTGTGTTTTGAAACCGTTATCAAAAACCGCGTTGTCAGGAACTTCCTGCCAGCCGGCGGCGAAATTATTATCCACCTTTTCGTCCGGATTCCACACCGGTTTTGGCGTGTTACCGCGATGTTGAATTTTGCATCCGTGCAAACCTGCAACTGCGCTGCCTTCAGTCCCATCGATTTGAAATTCCACCAATTCATCACGATTCACGCGCACGCACCACGAGGAATTAATCTGCGCCATCACACCATTTTCCAATTCAAACGTGGCATAAGCCGCGTCGTCCGCTGTGGCTTTATAGGATGTGTTATTTTCATCCCAACGCTCGGGAATATGCGTGGCGCCGGTGCAACTGACGGATTTAATATCACCCAATAAATTCGATAACACATAACGCCAATGGCAAACCATGTCGAGAATAATACCGCCGCCATCTTCGCTGCGATAATTCCAACTGGGACGTTGCGCGGTTTGCCAATCGCCTTCAAAAACCCAGTAACCGAACTCACCGCGCACCGATAAAATGCGCCCGAAAAAACCGCCGTCGATTAAACGTTTTAATTTCAACAATCCCGGCAAAAATAATTTATCTTGCACCACGCCGGTTTTTAATCCAGCGGATTTTGCCAAACGCGCCAATTCCAACGCTTCATCCGAATTGGTCGCAGTCGGTTTTTCGGTGTAAATATGCTTTCCGGCCGCAATAGCCTGGCGCACATTATCCGGCCGCAGATTGGTCATTCCAGCATCAAAATAAATGCTATATTGCGGATCCGCCAAACACGCTGTCAAATCTGCACTCCATTTTTCCAGCCCGGTGCGCGCCGCCAGATCACGCAGTTTCGCTTCGCTGCGTCCCACCAGAATAGGTTCCGGAAAAAGTACTTTTCCCGGCGCAAGTTGCACGCCGCCCTGGTTGCGAATCGCCATAATGGAGCGCAATAAATGCTGATTGGTTCCCATGCGCCCGGTGACGCCGTTCATGATAATGCCGATTTTTTGTTCGCTCATTTTAGCTCCTGGAATATTGCCAAAAGTACTTTTATTACTGCGCAACATCTGTTGATTGCTCCATCAACTGCAAACGATTATTCAATTCCGTATAGTCAGCTTCCATACTCGCCAGCAAATCACGATCTCCCGAATTGGTCTGTCCTACCGAATCAAGAATCTGTTGTTGATATTCACTGTTTATATAATCTTTCCCTTTTCGCAATTCTTCAGATGTTGTTTTTAGTAACGGTTTTGCCGAAGTTGCATCGCCCTGATCCAAAGCGTGGCGAGCCAGTAACAGCGCGGCCTGGCCGTAATCGAAATTGACCATTTCCGGCACGGCGGGATATTTTCCGTAGGGCATATTTTGCAATTCCAAAATATATCTTAAATTATCCCAACCGGTTTTATCTTGGTGTTTGATTTTCCATTTTGCAGCCGCTAATAAAAACGTTGTATCGTTGCGGCTATAGAAAATCGCTTTGTCAAATAGATCGCTAATTTGCTTTTGATTTTTCATCGGATCGGTGTTCTGCAGATAACGCGCGTAATTAAAATAGCTGAGCGCGCGGAAGGGATTAAGCGAAATTTCCTTTTGGTAAGCGGCGCTTGCATCGTCGCCCAGCGACCATTGAATTCTGGCTTTATTTTCCCAAAGACGAATGCTGGCGGGATCGCCGTTAATCGCATCCTGCGCTGTCTGCAACGCGGCTTTCGGATCGGTTTGAATTTCCTTTTGTGACTGCGCTCGCAAATCTTCGCTATGGGAAACATTCTGCGTCACAAAAGATAATCCGCCCATCGCCAAAGCCGCCGCCAGCCACGGCCAATTCAGGGAAACGGCTTTTCCCAGCGGCGGCGCGTTTTCCTGTTTCACTTCAACCGTTGCCAGCAAACCCAACACCAACATCAGAATCCAGCCCACAGAAATAACACCCCAACCCGCATCCACCAAACCGTGCACCGCAAAAGCCGTCAGCGCGGCCAGCGCTCCCGCAGCCAGCGGATAACGCGGCGAACGCAAAGCTCGCCAACCGCCGCGCCAGGCTGCGCCGCAAGCGACTAACAAAATCACCATCGCCGGCCAGCCGTTTTCTGCCGCCAATTGCAGCCAGCTTTCATGCGCTGAACGCGTGTAACCGGCGATGGCGAACATCGGAAAAATGTCGGGGAAACTTCCCGGCCCCCAACCAAAAAGCGGTTTTGCCATCGCCATTTTCGCCGTGGCGATCCAGGTGAACCAGCGGAACATGGAAGAATGATCGTCGTGCAAAGAAGTTTGAATGCGCGGTAATAATGTTTGCGAAAGTAAAAATCCGCCGCCCACCAAAACGATAATCAGCAGCGGC
>Ga0164242_10003554_pt1 | contig 17761 bp, 12 predicted proteins | sample OricomgcompostMG_FD_108783 | JGI IMG/M metagenome (GOLD analysis project Ga0164242, IMG submission 108783) | Miracle-Growth compost microbial communities from Emeryville, California, USA - Original compost - Miracle growth compost (MG) ...
ACCGTCGCGGCGCCCAGCATGTACTCGCGCAGGCTGTCCGTACGCAGGCCTTCGCGTTCCGCGACATCGAGGATGGCGGACAGGTGCGCCGGCGTGCCCACCGATGAGGTGACGGCTCGCTCGTGGATCAGCCGCGCAGCGACTGCGGCGTCCCAGCCTTCCAGGCACACCATCGGGATGCCGAGCGCAAGGAAGCGCAACAGTCCGAGGAACCCGGCCACGTGCCCGGGCGGGAAGACGGCGAGGTGCACCTCCGCCTCGCCGGAGGTGAAGATCGACGGCATGCCGGCCAGTTCGGCGGCGAGGGTGCGGTGGGTGTGCTGCACCCCCTTCGGTTCGGCGGTCGTGCCGGACGTGTAGACCAGCAGCGCCCGGTCGTCCGGGGTCACGGCTGCCGACGGCACGAATCCAGTCGCCCGGAACCCGGTCCAGGGCAGGCTGGTTGGCGGGCCCGGTTGTCCGACCACCACGACGGTCTCGAGCGCGGGCAGTGCTCCGGCGGTGGCGAGTGCCTGCTCGAGTGGCCCGCTCCGCAGCGCGGCTGCTGCCACCAGGAGCCGCGCGCCGGACTGCCGTAGCGCGAAGCCGAGGTCCCGGTCTCCGGTGGTGGGTGCCAGCGGCAGCACGGTCGCGCCGGTGAGCAGCACCGCGGCCTGTGCCACGGCTCCGTCGAAGGTGGCCGGCAGCTGCACCGCAACGACGTCGGAGGGCCCGACCCCCTGCCGCTGCAGCGCGGCGGCGGCAGCGCTGGCCCGGGCGTGTACCTCGCCGAGAGTGGCGATGTGCGTCGTCCCGTCCGGCCGGACGAACACACCTTCGGTGTCGGACCGTTTCGTCGCCGTCCGGATGAGCTGCTCCGTCAGGGTCTTCACCAGGCACGTCTCCTGCTCGGCTCGTCGTGTGTTTCGCCGGTTGCGCTCAGCTGAGCCGGGACTTCTGCACCTTGCCCAGGGCATTGCGTGGCAACGCGTCGACCACGCGGACTTCCCGCGGTCGCTTGTGCACGGACAGTTCGGTGGCGACGAATTGGACGAGGACGTCCTCCCGGATGCCGGCGCCGACGACGTAGGCGACGATGCGTTGCCCCAGATCGGGGTCCGGGACTCCGATCACCGCGGCTTCGGTCACGCTCGGATGGCTGAGCAGCACCGCCTCGATCTCGCCGGCGCCGACCCGGAAACCACCGGTCTTGATGAGGTCGTCCTTGACCCGCCCGACGATGCGGTGGTTGCCGTCGCCGTCGACCATGACGGCGTCACCGGTGCGGAACCATCCGTCCGCGGTGAAAGCGGCGCGCGTCTCGCCCGGCCGGGCCAGGTATCCGTCGAAGACGGTCCGGCCGCGTACCTGCAGATTTCCGATGGTCTCGCCGTCGCCGGGCACCGCCGCATCGTCGTCATCAACGACCCGGGCGGTCACTCCGGTAATGGGTCCGCCGACCCACCCTGGCTTGCGCGGACCGTCGGCCCGGGCGGCCAGGGTGATGAGGGTCTCGGTCATGCCATAGCGTTCCACCGGTCCTTGCCCGGTGAGCGACCGCAGGTCGTGGAAGACTGGCGCCGGCAAGCCCGCGCTCCCGGAGACCAGCAGCCGCGCGCCGCGCAGCGCGCGAGCACTGGGCGGATCCGCGGCGACCCGACCCCAGACGGTCGGGACACCGAAGTAGAGCGATCCCCCGGCGGCTGCGTACGCCGCCGGGGTCGGACGCCCGGTGTGCACCAGGGGGCTCCCAACCCGCAGCGGGCCGAGCACCCCGAGGATCAGCCCGTGTACGTGAAACAGCGGCAGGCCGTGCACCAGGAGGTCGTCCGGGCTCCAAGACCAGGCGTCCCGCAAGCCGTCCAATCCCGCCGCGATTGCGGCGCGGGTGATCGGGACACCCTTGGGGGCGCCCGTCGTCCCGGACGTGTACATGATCATCGCGGTTCCGGTGGCCGGCTCGGTCCACGACGACGAAGACCGTCCGCTCACCGGGACGGTCTCCAGGGTGACGTCGTCACGGTGATCCCCTAACCACAGTAGGGAACCGGAGTCGGTCAGGATGTGGCCGCGCTCGCGCGGCCCCGCATCCGGCGGCACGGGGACCGCGACAGCGCCGGCTAGCAGACAACCGACGGTCGCGACGATCGTCCGCACCGACGCGTCTGCATCGATGGCGACCACCGGCGCGCCCTGGATCCGGTCGGCGACTGCGGCGGCGGCGGCGAACAGTTCTTCGCGGTCGAGTGCGACGCCCCCGACGGTGACGGCCGGCCCGCTCCCATCGCCGTCTGCCGGCCCCAGCACCGTCACGGCCCCACCCTAGTGATGGCTCGGTACGGTCGGACGACGAACCGCGCAGTGACGAGAGGGCCCGATGACACACGCCGAGGATGCCGAGCACATCTCCCTCCGGGATGCAGGTCTCCCGCACGACGACGTCGGCCTGCTCGCGGGGCTGGTCTCGACGCGCGCGATCCGGCGTTACCGGGACGAGCCCATCCCGCCGGAGGAATTGCGGGCCATCCTGTTCGCTGCGACCCGGGCACCCAGCGGCTCGAACCGCCAGCCGTACCGGTTCATGGTGCTGACCGACGGACCGAAGGCGCGCGCGGCCAAGTCGCTGATCGGCCGCAGTGCCCGGGAAGCGTGGCAGGCGAAGCGGGTGACAGACCGGTACGACACCGGTTCCGGGGCGGTCGACGACTCACCGAAGGCGCGGATGGCGCGGACCATGGAGTCGTACGTCCAGGGCTTCGAGCGCGCCCCGGTGCTCGTCCTGCCCTGCCTGGTCCGCTACCGGGCGCCGACACCGTTCGAGGGCGCATCCGTCTACCCGGCCTGCCAGAACCTGTTGCTGGCGGCGCGAGCTCGCGGCTACGGCGGCGTGCTGACGGGGTGGCACTTCGGTGTCGAGGCCGAATTGCACGCGCTGCTGGGCATCCCGGACGAGGTGTTCATCGCGGCCACGATCACCCTCGGCCGGCCCGCCGGATCGCACGGCCCGGTCCGCCGCCGACCGCTGTCCGAACTGGTTTTCGCCGAGCGTTGGGACAGCCCCCCGTCCTGGGCGCAGGACCCGCCGGGAGCCGGACACACCGCCGCCGGCCCGCAGTCTTCGATGCGGTGAGCGCAGCGGCGTGACGTAGCGGATGCCGGGCCGTCGGGCGGAATGCGCCGGTACGACTGGTAGTTGCGGCGCGTATGGAGCTTTCTGTCGCCGTCGACTTCGCCCGCGCCCGACGGCAGTCCGTGCTGACCACGATCCGCAGCAACGGCCGGCCGCAGCTTTCCAACGTCCTGCATCAGGTAGGCGACGACGATGTGATCCGCGTCTCGGTCACGGCGGACCGAGCCAAGTACCGGAACCTGGTACGGGAACCGTGGGCCGCGCTGCACGTCGCGCAGGAGGACTTCTGGGCCTACGTCGTGATCGAAGGTGACGTCACCCTCTCGGACGTCGCCGGCACGCCGGACGACGCGGCCGTGGAGGAGCTGGTCGCGCTGTATCGCAACCTGGCCGGTGAGCACGAGGACTGGGATGCGTATCGCGCCGCGATGGTCACCGAAAAGCGTGCTGTTGTGCGGATCCGGCCGAACCGTGCTTACGGGATGCTTCGGCTCCCGCGACCGGGCGGGACGTGAACGGGCCTATGGGGTCAGCGAAGACGCACGGATGCGGCGCAGTAGTCGCTGCCCCGGCCCATCGAACCAACGCGCGTGGTCGACCAGATACCGATACGCCAGTTCGGCGTCGCCGCTTCGGGGCACGATGCGGGTGAAGTAGTCGAGTTCGGACAGCGCGAGTTCGACGTGCACGAGTGGCAGGAACGCCGCGACGGCCGAAGCACTGACGCCGCGGACCGCGGCGTATCCGGCGAGGAACGCGTCGACCTGGGTGAGCGCGACAGCCGGCTCCCGCCCGCGGAGACGGTCGAGCCAGCCGATCGCCGCGCGTTCCACCGCCGTCGCGACGTCGAAAGCGGCACAGGTGCGGTCGGCGAGTCCGAAGTCGATAGCGGCCACGGCTGTATCGCTTCCCCAGGTGAGGTTGCTGCCGTGCCAATCGCCATGCCCCCACAGCGGTTGCTCCGCGGCGAGGTACGACTGTAGCCGCGCATGGTGGGTAGGCAGCGCCGCGTTGAGGTCGATCTCCCACGGTCGCTCGGCGACGAACGCGGCCAGTGCCGGGCGATCGGCGGCGTATGCCTTGACGGCGCCCACAAGGTCGGTGGCGTGGAGCAATCGGAGCGGATTACTCAGCGGCCGCGGACCTGGCCGCGGTGCGGCTTCGTATCCTTCGGAGGCGGTGTGGAGCCGGGCTAGCAACTCCCCCGCGGTAGCCGCGTCCGTGGTCGAGAGGTAGGCGGTCCACGAGTACCGCGCGCGGTAGCGATCAAGGCCCGGGGCGAGTTCGAAAACCTGGTACGTCCAACGACCGCTGGTCGGCGGCTCGGTGGTCGGCTCGTGCACGGCAGGCGTCGGAAAGCCTTCGCTGCGCAAATGCCGGACAAACGCATGCTCGGCGGCGACGGCAGCTGCGTCGCGCACTCTCCGGTCGTGTCGCTTCACGAAAACCGGCGCGATGCTGGTGTCGACGATTGCCGCGGACGACCACGGCCGGGGGCTATGCCAGCGGATGCCGAGCACATCGCCGACGTCGTACCCGCGCAATACCGGCACCAGTTCGCGGACGGTGAGCGCGGGCCAATGCCGAGGGGCCGGCGCACCGGCGAGTCCGTGCACGGGCTGCTCGGTCATGGGCCGCTCGGTGCTGACCGTCGGCGCAGCGGGGCGAGGAGCAAGGTGGCGACGGCGGAGACGACGAGCGCGAACAGCGACGCACTCATCCACGTCTGCGGGGTGAGGTGCACCCACGCCTGGATATGACCCCACATCTTCGCCCACCACTCGACGTAACCGGGGTTGATCAGTTGGTACGTCACGAAGCCGAGCAGCCACGCAGCGAGAGACGTCCACCGCGCCGGGGAACCTGTCGAGAGGTCCCATCGAGCACGGCACACGACGAAGTAATCGACCGCAAGCACCGCAGCGAGCGGGGTGAAGATCGAGCCGAGCAGGATGAGGAAGTTCTCGTAGTCGCTGATGTGGACCGCGAGTGCGAATATGGTTGTCACAGTGCCGATGATCACGCTGAGGATGCGTCGGTCCCAGCGAGGCCGGCCGTTCTGGATCGAGACGGCGGTCGAGTACACATTCGCGAAGGACTGGTCGAGTTCGCGGGCGGCGAGCACGCCGAAGCAGGCAGTGCCAAGCGGCACCGCGATGAACGCTCCGTAGATGTCATCCGGAGTCTTCGCGACCGTCAGCAGCGCGACGATCCCGATCAGGTAGCAGACCGCCTGCGCGAGCGCGTATCCCACGAACGTTCCGAAGAACGCGATCCGCGGCGATCGCGCGTGCCGGGTGTAGTCGGCGGCGAGTGGAACGAACGACACCGCGGCCCCGATGAGGGTGTCGACCGCGATCCAGAAGCCGGACCAGCCCCCGTGGGTGATCGCGGGAAGCGGGTGCCGTAGCAGCTGGACGGCCAGGTAGATCACTACGATGACGACGATCACGGTGACGTATCGGCGCAGTATCCGGATCGCGCCGAGCGGGCGGATCGTCATGAGTGTGGTGAGCACGCCGGCGATGACGATCCACCCTGAGCGCGGGAGTCCGGGTGCCACCCGGTGGCCGGCGGTGGCGATCGTGACGAGTTCGAACACACCCCAGCCCAGGCACTGCAGCACGTTGAGCAGCGTCGGAAGGTACGACACCTTCGCGCCGAGCAGGCCCCGCAGCAGGACCATCGCGGGAGCGCCCGTCCGGGCTCCGGCTGCCCCGGCCAGGGCAATGGCGAGCGTCCCGATCGCGGTGCCGAGGAGCGTCGCGACGATGCATGCGAGCAGTGACATGTGCTGGCCACTGCCGAACGGGTCGAGGACGAAGACGGCCCCGGTGAATCCCAGCAGGCTGATTCCGAGGTTGGTCCACAAGCCGAACTGGTCGAGCAGGCCGAGTGGCTGCGGCGCTGGCTCTTCCAGCGTGGCCGGAACTTCTTGCGCGGTGGCCGTGGCAGCGGTCCAGGACCCTGAATTCCCGGTGGAACTTGTCAGCACAGCTCTCCCATGCCGGCATTACCCGGCTGGTCAATCGCGGTCGGCGACGGCTGGCCGCCCTCTCAGCCCGGTTCTGCCCGAGCTCCCGCGTGGATGACCCAATCCTATGACTTGGGTAGCTGCCCGTCCGTGGTCAGCCGGCTCGGGTTCGGACAGTCTCGCCGGTCTGCCGTTGAACGCGGGGTCACCCCGTTGTTGTGGGCGCGAACAGGTCGATCCCTCGATCGGCCGCGTGAGCGACGAGTAGTCGGCTGACCAGTCTGGACAGGGTGGCGCGATCCGACGCCGGTAGTCGGTCCAGCAGGGAGGAGACGTCTGCTCCGAATCGGGCCGCCACGTCCGATACGAGCGCCCGGCCTCGGTCGGTCAGAGCGACCAGGACAGCTCGGCGGTCTGCGTCCGAGGGAACGCGTACGACGAGGTCGCGACGCTCGGCGCGGTCGACCAGCCCGCTGATGCTCGACTTGTCGAGCATCAGTACCTTCGCCAGCTCGTTCATGGTCGGCTTGCGGTCCCGCAGCACGCCGAGCAGACGGGTCTGGATTATTGATAATTCGCGCTCGGCCGCTCGGCGTTCGAGGGTGCCGTGAATCAGGAATGAGAGCTGAGCCAGTCCGTCGACGGTGCTCAATTCCTCGGAGGCTGCCGTTGCACGCCTGTCAACCGCTCGGGACGTCATCTCCGCATCGTACTTGATTTAGTACGTGCCACAAACTATTTTAGTACGTGCCGCTAACTAAATAGCGGCGGGAGAGCGGAGGACTGCATCATGGAGACGATGAACGCCGCCGTCGTGGCATCGTTCGACGAACCACCGCGCTACCAGCGGTTCAACGTCCCGCAGCCAACGACCGACAGCGAGACGCTCGTCGATGTCCTCGCCGTCGGGCTGCATCCGCGCGTCCGAACCGACGCCGCTGGAGTGCACTACACCAGCACCGGCACGCTACCCATGATCCCCGGCATCGACGGCGTCGGCCGGCGCCCCGACGGTAAGCGGATCTACTTCGTCGCCACCAACGACGTCGTTGGGACGATGGCGGACAAGGCCCTGGTCGACGAGCGGCGCTCGATCGAACTGCCCGACGCGGTTGACGCCGCGAAGGTTGCGGCCGCGATGAACCCCGCGATGTCGGCGTGGGTGGCGCTTCGCCGCCGGGTCCCCATCGAACCCGGCCAGAGCGTGCTCGTTCTCGGCGCCACCGGCAACGCCGGAACCATGGCCGTGCAGATAGCCAGCCGGCTCGGTGCCGGGCGGGTCGTCGGCGCTGGACGTGATCTCGATCGGCTCTGCGCCCTCACCTCCCTCGGCGCCGACGAAGTGGTCCGATTGACGGACGACACCGAGGCGACCGCACGAGCACTGGGCAACGCAGCCGCCGACGTCGACATCGTCATCGACTACTTGTGGGGCGAACCGGCGCAGCAGGCCATCACGGCGCTCCTCACCAAGCGATCGGACCGCAGCCGCGGCTTGGACCGGATCCAGATCGGATCGATGGCTGGCCCAACGATCGAACTGCCGTCGGTTGCACTGCGCTCGGCGAACCTCCGCATCCAAGGCAACGGTCAAGGCGCCGTATCGAGGGAGGCCTACCTCGCCGAGCTCCCGTCGCTCATCCGCGAGATCGACGCCGACACCATCGCGGTCACCGCGAACCCGATGCCGCTAGCGGACGTGGCGGAGATCTGGGCCCGGCCAGACCTACCAGGCCAGCGCGTCGTCCTCACGCCCTAGGTCCTCGCCGGGTCGGATGGGGGTTGTCACCGCGGCGATTCTTCTCTGGCTTGTTGTGTCGGCCCACGTCGCTCGTGACGTCGCCAGGGGTTTGAGTCGGATCTCGGTACGGGCCCAAGCATTCTGCGGGTGGGATGAGGTGGACGATTCCAGTGAAGCCGGAGCCATCCCCCGGCTGTGTTGCGTAGGTGGCGTAGAAGTTCGAACCGACGGAAGTGATGTCGGTGGGGGCACTGTCGGCGTCGGCGCTGTTGCCGGGAGCGTCACTGTAGATGCCACCGGTGTCGGGGTTCGCGCAGAAAAGGGGGGCGTCCGGGTCCGTGGGCCTGCTGATCCAGGCAACGCCGTTCGCGACAGTAACTGTCGCGTACGGCGAGCCGACTCCGTCGCCTTCGTCCACTGCGCGCGAGGGGTTGCTGTACGGGACGAAGAACAACCCCTGTGCGTGGCCACCGGAGCTGGAGTACCACAGGCCGCCGGTGGTGGCCAGGACGGCTTGTGATTGCTTCCTGCTAGCGGTGCGGGTGATGGTCCCGGTTTGGGGGTCGAGCAGTCGTGTCGTGTAGTCGGTGCTATCTGACGACCGGCTTGACACATAGACCTGTCCCCACTGGGGGGTACGGCGAGCGAAAAAATCACGCCGGGACTGGACAGGCTCCGCACGGTGGCCCCTGAGGAGGCGTCGATCACCGTGAGCGTGGTTCCCGTGCCGAGGTAGAGCCGGTCGTGGATGGGATCGGCGGCTAGCACCGGGGCGCCGCCGCCCAGCGCAGTGACGGTGAGTTGCCGAGTGCCGCGGGTGGCGAGCGTGCTCGCGTCGTACCAGCGCAACGTCAGCTGGGTCGGGACGTGCACATCGAAAGTGGTGACCCAGGCGAGGCCGTCGACGATAACCGGTCCCACGACACTCTCTCCGGTGAGCGGCGCACGTGCATGAACGGCGCCGTCGGTCGGATCGACGCGAAGCAGCTGGGTGGGGTTACCGATCGTCACTGCCAGGAGTGCACTGCCGTCGGACACGAGGGAGCCGGGGGCAACGTCGACGCTCGCCAAGGCGGTGGCCTGCCAGGCACCGAACGTCCAATGCCCCGCGCCGGGATATCCGCCGAGGCTCGGGTCCCCGCCGGGTGCCAGCCGAGATGAGCTGCTATTCGAGGGAGGTATGGCCAAGCTGACGGCCAATCCCGTGGCCAAGGCAGCGACTACGGCAGCAACAACGAGGTTCCGCCGGCCGCGCCTACGACCCTGGGGTCGCGACCCGCGAGTACCGAGGGTGAAGCCCGAGGGCGTGAACTCCGCCTCCAACCGGCGCAGGCGTGAGCGAAGTACTGCGTCCAGGTGCTCCTCGGACGAAGGGGGAACCGGCGATGACGTCATCGGTCGAAGTCCTCCTCGGCGATATGCGTGGCAAGCTCTCGGCGTGCACGATGCGATGCTGTTTTGACCGCCAATACGGTCATGTCGAGGCTCTCGGCCACCTCAACCAGGCTGAGGTCAGCGAGGTAGAACAGCGCGACGACGCACCGCGCTCTCGGGGTAACGCGAGCGCCTGCCTGACGAGCAGGCTGTCACCCACACTGTCGTCCATGTCCCGCTGACCTCGTTGCAGTAAGCGAGGTAGCGCCAGCCGGGCGGAGCGATAGCGCCGGGCACGGTCGACGGCCAACCTGGACGCGACGACCCGAAGCCACCTCCGCGGGCTCTCGACCAGGGCGAACTGCGCCGGATCGCTCAGCGCCCGGGAAAACGCTTCCTGAGCTATATCCTCGGCATCAGGCTGCGACAGTCCGGCGACGCGCAGAAACCCGACGAGACCAGGAAGCTCCTTCTCGTAAAGGTCCCCCAAGCCATCGGGCTGCACGACAGTCACACTCCCAAGACGCGCGAACCAGCCGGAAGGTTACGCACTCACGACTTCCGCCCACCGGTGACAACCGGACGCTCCCGATCGCCCCATCTGCGGGTGGAGCGCGGGAGGTGCTCGCCGCTCAGTAGAGCGGCAGACCCGCGCAGGACTAGTGTCCGAGCGCTGACCGTACCCACGGTAGAGAGGTTGCATGTCAAGACGTCAGGGAACGCTTGCGCGGCTTTCGAAGCAGCTTTCCAGACATCAGCGCACCGTCAGCGCCATTGGTATCGCGACTGAAGCAGTCGGTGCTCATGGGATCACCGACATTGTGAATCGGCTGCGGTCAGAGGCGAAGTCGCTACTGTGCGCCTCCCCAATTCTGGGCGTGGGGCACGGACGAGTCTGGCTATGCTGACGTGCGAAAGCAAAGATCAGTGCGCGACCGCGATAGGACACAAAGGCTGGCTGGGCTTCGAGGTTCCCGTGCCGGATGTTTTTCTCCGTGAGTGCCGAGAAGCGGCTGGTTACGTGATCGACATCGGGCTAATACGGGTATCTATAGCCTGATCGCCGCCCTTGGCAATCCAGGTCTTTTGATCGCGGCGTTCGAGCCGGTTCCCTATGTCGCAGAAATTCTACGAGCTAACGTAGGGTCGAATTATCTTACTTCACGAGTTCAGGTCGAACAGGTCGCGGCGGGGGCAGAAACGGGGGGGGGGGGCTTTAAATCTCCCTTTCCCGGAGTCAGCCAGTGTAATCAACACCAGCGGCACCCTGGCCGTGGACTTCAACCCCTTGAACGCAGAAGCTTTCGATGTCGACGTCGTCACCCTCGACTCATGGTGGAACCGCATCGGATACCCCAGGGTCGATGTGCTGAAAATCGATGTTGAGTCACGCGAGGCGGATGTCCTTCACGGCGCCCGCCGCCTCTGTGAACGTGAGCGTCCTGCTATCTTCTTGGAGCTCCTCCCAAAGGGCGATCCCGAGGCGCTTGCCACTTGGCTGAAGAATTCGATTATGTCGATATCAGGCTGCAGCCGGAAAAAGCAATTGTGGGCGAGCTACCGTGCTTCGACCCGCTCGCATGGAACCATATGTTTGTCCCCCGCCAGTCGGTCACACCGGTGCTAAATCGCCTCCGTGGGGGGGGGGGCGGTCTGCAGATTGCTGATAGTGCATAACCTTGTGGTACGTCCGGTGGGCATAGCAGCCACGCCCTAACCTTTAGGGTACGGGGAAGTGGATCAGCGGCTGAGGCCGGAGATTCGCACGAAACCGACGAGCGCTGAGTACTCATCGGCATAGATTTCCCCGAGGCTGGCCATGTGACCGTCGACAGTGCGAACGCTATGCCCAAACCTCGTGACTGCGGGCCGTCCGCTTGCTGCAGAGGCGAGTAGGCGGTGCCGGAACCTGGTCATCGACACGACTCGTCACGAGTCCCCTCGGCGCGGCCGGTGACCTGCGGGCAGAACTCACTGCAACCGGGGCGCTACCTGGTACGTCTTAGCTGATGACGGCGGGCATACGGGGCGTACCGCCCGATGAACGTTAGTCACGTTAACCGCGTGGATGGAGGGTCCAGGCATGACGGGTCGGTGCAGGGCGAGTGTCGTGCTGGCCGGCGCCTGTCTGGTGGTCGTGGCGGGAGTGTCAGGTGCGGTGGCTCACGGATCGGGTAATTCAGGTTCCGGGCCACCGGTCCCGCCCGACGCGGCGCTGCTCGCGCAGAAGTCACAAGAGATGGCGCAATACGCCAAGATCGCGAATGACGCGCTGAAGGCCAACCCTGATCCGCCCGGGCGGGACGCGACCTTGCCACCGAACCCGGTGATCGACCCACCCAGCTGCCCCACGGCGCCGGTGAACACCCCGATCGGGCCGCCGACAGACGTAGCACTCTTGGATGGAAGTCCAAGGCCGACAACTGACATCGGCATGACCGTGAATGGCCGTGTCTACGCGGTGGCCGGCGCGGAGTCGTACAAGCGTCCCGGTCGGGGCGCGATTCGGGTGGTGACCTACCCGGCGGACCTGTGTCGCGACCCGACCGCGCAGATGACCGAGAACGAATACATTGATCCGTCAGCGGACGGGGCACTCATGCTGACTGCTCGCCAAGGGCCCGTACTGACCTTCGAACGTCCCGACGGCACTGACGGAACCTTCGACGTCGCCACCATGTCGTTCGGATCCTGAGTGCGCCAGAACCCCGCATTGTTCAGGACCTGTCCGACGTGCACGAGCGGCGTAGTCCCACGAACGGCGTAGTCCCTGGTCGCACTCATCGTATTCCTGGCCCACAGGCTGCGGCAGTGGCAAATCCGCCTGCCTACTTTGACGCCACCCAAGCTGCCTGATCACAACCCGATGCCGAATATCGGGGTCCCAGGGCGCTCCTCCCGCTGTGGACCCGCCCTGACCTGCGCGTTCACATGGAGCGGGTGACGGGAATCGAACCCGCACTGTCAGCTTGGGAAGCTGATGTTCTGCCATTGAACTACACCCGCGAACATCGAGGACTCTAGCGAATGCTGCTGGCGCCTCGCCGCCCGTGGGCCGGCGTCGCCCGATAGCCTGCGCGGATGCTGCTCTCCGACCGCGACCTCCGTGCCGAGATCGATGCTGGTCGGGTCGTGCTGGACCCGTACGATCCGACCCTGCTTCAGCCTTCCAGCGTCGACCTGCGGCTGGACCGGCTGTTCCGTACCTTCGTCAACCAGCGGTATACGCACATCGACCCGTCGCTGCAGCAGGACGAGCTGACCGCGTTGGTCGAGGTGGCCGACGACCAGCCGTTCGTGCTGCACCCGGGCGAGTTCGTGCTCGGCTCCACCTACGAGGTCATCACGCTGCCGGACGACATTGCCGGTCGGCTGGAGGGCAAGAGCTCGCTGGGCCGGCTCGGCCTGCTGACCCACTCCACCGCCGGGTTCATCGACCCCGGCTTCTCCGGCCACGTCACACTCGAGCTATCGAACATGGCAAACTTGCCGATCATGCTCTGGCCCGGCATGAAGGTCGGGCAGCTGTGCCTGTTCCGGCTCACCTCCCCCGCGGAGCACCCGTACGGTTCGGCGGTCTACGGTTCGCGCTATCAGGGGCAGCGCGGTCCCACGCCAAGTCGGTCCTTCCAGAACTTCCGCCGCGGCCTGGGCTAGAGCGGGCCCGCCTGGGGGTGGGCGCCGGATGCCAGCCGGCGGGATCAGGATCCAGACCAGGCGTTATGTCAGTCGTACGTGCGGATCTCGACGGTGTTGCCGTCCGGATCGCGAACGTAGATTCCGCGGCCCCGGCCCTGTGCCCCGAACAAGTCGGCCGGAGCGCCCACCACGTCGAGCGCGTGCTCTTGCGCGAAGGCGGCGAGTCGCTCCCCCGGCAGGTCCACGGCGATCGCGACGTGGTCCATGTTCTCGCCCGTGCGCGCGCCGCCGACGAGGTCGACCAGTGCCGTCGGCGAGAGCCGGATCGACGGGAACGGCACCTCACCGGCGCGCCAGAGGTCTACGCGTTCGGTCTCGACCCCGAAGGTCTGCTGCCACCAGCGCAGGCTTGCCTCCACGTCGGCGCAGACCAACACGATGTGGTCGATCCCGAGGACCCGCACGGGCTTCCCCTCTCGGCGTTAGGGCGCGGCCGGCGGCTGGCCTTCCTCATCCGCGGACGCCTCGGGTGCTGCCGACCCGGGCTCCGACGTCGTCGCCTCGGGTGACAGCTGCGGGGTGTCCGCGCCGGCGGTTTCGTCCGGGGTGGGTTCCTGCGGCGTTGTGCCCTCCGTGGTCACGTCGTCCGTCACGCCGGCCGTCGGACCGCCGCCCGCGGTGACCAGTTCCTTCGCCGGCGCTAGCGAGCGCGCCAGGATCTGCGTGACGTCGAGCACCTCGAGGTGCTCGGGCGCGACGCCCTCCTGCTTCTTGGACGTCACTGCGTCGGACAGCATGACCATGCAGAACGGGCACGCTGTCGAGACGATGTCGGGGTTCAAGCCCAGGGCCTCGTCCACCCGCTCGACGTTCACCCGCTTGCCGATCTTCTCCTCCATCCACATCCGGGCTCCGCCGGCGCCGCAGCAGAACCCGCGGTCCTTGCAGCGGTGCATCTCTTGCTGGCGCAAGCCGGTGATGGTGTTCAGCACCTCGCGTGGTGGGGTGTAGACCTTGTTGTGCCGGCCCAGGTAGCACGGGTCGTGATACGTGACCAGCCCGTCGACCGGCGTCACCGGGACCAGCGCACCGGTCTCCACCAGGTGCGCGAGCAGTTGCGTGTGGTGGATCACCTCGTAGTTGCCGCCGTGCTGCGGGTACTCCCGGTTCAGCGTGTTGAAGCAGTGCGGGCAGGTCGCGACGATCTTCTTGGTGTCGGCGCCGACGGAGTTGAGCACCTCCACGTTCTGCATCGCCTGGCCGAAGAACACGTACTCGGCGCCGAGCCGGCGAGCCGGGTCGCCGGTGCAGGATTCGCCGTCTCCCAGCACCGCGAACTCGACCCCCGCGGTGTGTAGCAACTCGGCGAATGCCTTGGTCACCTTGCGGGACCGATCCTCGATCGCGCCGGCGCAGCCCACCCAGAACAGGTACTCGACCTCGTCCGGGATCCGCTCCCCCGGCTTGACCACCCGTACGTCGAACGAGACCTCGGTCATCCACTCGTTGCGTGTCTTGGGCGACACTCCCCACGGGTTGCCGTTGTTCTCGATGTTGCGCAGCATCACGCCGGCCTCGGACGGGAACGCCGACTCGATCAGCACCTGGTAGCGGCGCATGTCCACGATGTGGTCGATGTGCTCGATGTCCACCGGGCACTGCTCGACGCAGGCGCCACAGGTGGTGCAGGACCAGAGCACGTCCGGGTCGATGACGCCCCCCTCGCCGTTGTAGCCGCCCTGGTCCATCGCCGGACCGATCAGCGGCTTCGCGGCGATCGCCTGCACCTCGTCGGACAGTCCGTCGCGCTTGTCCTCCGGTGCGAGCAGGTACGGCGCCTTCTCGAAGGCGTGATCACGCAGCGCCGTGATGATCAGCTTCGGCGACAGCGGCTTGCCGGTGTTCCAGGCCGGGCATTGCGACTGGCAACGCCCGCACTCGGTGCAGGTGGCGAAGTCGAGGAATCCCTTCCAGGTGAAGTCCTCGATCTTGCCGCGACCGAAGACGTCGTCCTCCCCCGGGTCCTCGAAGTTGATCAGTTTCCCGCCCGATGTCATGGGCAGCAGCTCACCCAGCGCGTTCGGCCGCCGTGAGAAGGACACGTTCAGCGGCGCCAGGAAGATGTGCAGGTGCTTGGAGTAGACGACCAGCACCAGGAACGCGAGCACCACCGCGAGCTGCAGCAGGATGAAGGTCGTCTCGACCCACTTGTTGTAGTCGCCGGTGCCGAGCGCCTTGGCGACGCCGTAGGAGAAGAACGACCACTTCGGTGACGGGTCGTCGTACGGGAACCGTCCGTCGTTGATCTGGGCACCGCGGTAGATCACCAGGGTGGCGACCACCAGGAAGATCATCCCGAGTACGCCCCAAGCGGCGCCGGTGTGGCTGCCGAAGAAGCGGGACCGCTTCTCGATCCGGTGCGGGTCTTGGCGCAACCGGATGATGCTGAACACGACCAGCGCCAGCAGGACGGCCGCCGCGAAGAAGTCCTCGACGAAGCCGAGCCAGGACTCCTGACCGAACCCGGCCCAGTCCTTCTTGAACAGCGCCGCGTAGGCCTCGAAGATCGTCAGGCCGAGCCAGATGAAGCCCCAGAAGGTGAAGAAGTGGGCGACGCCGGGAATGCTCCACTTGAGCAGCTTGCGCTGGCCGAACACCTCCGGCAGCTGCACGCCGAGCCGCCGCGGGATGTTTTCCAGCCGGTCCGGGGCAGGCTGCCCGCTCCTGGCGACGCGGAACAGGTACCAGAGCCTGTTGCCGGCAATGGCGAGGGCGATGGCCGTGATGGCCCAGCCGATGGCGAGTCGCACGGAGGTCCTCCTGGGACGGTGGCCTGCGTCGGTGCAAGCCTCGTAGCCGGCTGCCGCCGGTTGGCGCGAACGATACCGCCGGTGCCGTCCGTTCCTCCCAGCCAGGCCGCGGAGCTGGCGCTCGGATCCGGGCTCCGGCCCATAGATATTGAGTGATTCTCGATCAATCTATTGAGTCGGGAACACTCAATCCGAGTTGACCGTTGAGTCGGGTGAACGCAGTATTGGGTAGGCCCCGAACGGGGCTGACCCCTCTTCACCTCGAACTCTGGAAGGCACTCATGGCACGAGCGGTCGGCATCGACCTCGGCACCACCAACAGCGTCGTCAGCATCCTGGAGGGCGGCGAGCCCACGGTCATCGCGAACGCGGAGGGCAGCCGCACGACCCCCAGCGTGGTGGCATTCGCCAAGAACGGCGAGGTCCTCGTCGGTGAGGTCGCCAAGCGGCAGGCCGTCACCAACGTCGATCGCACGATCCGTTCGGTGAAGCGCCACATGGGGGACAACAACTGGCACTTCCCCGAGCACGGGGAGATCGACGGCAAGACGTTCTCCGCGCAACAGATCAGTGCATTCGTGCTGGCCAAGCTCAAGCGCGATGCCGAGTCGTACCTCGGCGACACCGTGGCCGACGCGGTAATCACGGTGCCCGCGTACTTCGATGACGCGCAGCGTCAGGCGACCACCGAGGCTGGCCAGATCGCCGGGCTCAACGTGCTCCGGATCGTCAACGAGCCCACTGCGGCGGCGCTCGCGTACGGGCTGGACAAGGGTTCCTCGGACCAGACGATCCTGGTGTTCGACCTCGGCGGCGGCACGTTCGACGTATCCCTGCTGGAGATCAGCGACGGGCTGGTCGAGGTCAAGTCCACCTCCGGGGACACTCACCTCGGCGGTGACGACTGGGACCAGCGCCTGGTCGACCACTTGGCCAAGACCTTCGGCGGCCAGCACGGCGTGGACCTGTCCAAGGACAAGATGGCGCTGCAGCGGCTGCGCGAGGCGGCGGAAAAGGCCAAGATCGAGCTGTCCGGTTCGACCGAGACCACGGTGAACCTGCCGTACATCACGGCCAGCGCGGACGGTCCGCTGCACCTGGACATCAAGATCACCCGGTCCGAGTTCCAGCGGCTGACACAGGATTTGCTCGACCGCACCAAGGCCCCCTTCCACGCCGCCATCAAGGACGCCGGGATCTCGGTGGCCGACATCGATCACGTGGTGCTGGTGGGTGGTTCGACCCGGATGCCCGCGGTCACGGAGCTGGTCAAGGAGCTCACCGGGGGCAAGGAGCCCAACAAGGGCGTCAACCCGGACGAGGTCGTGGCCGTCGGAGCCGCGCTGCAGGCCGGCGTGATGAAGGGCGAGGTCAAGGACGTCCTGCTGCTCGACGTGACCCCGCTGAGCCTCGGCATCGAGACCAAGGGCGGCGTCATGCACGTCTTGGTCGAGCGGAACACGACCATTCCGACCAAGCGGTCGGAGGTCTACACCACGGCGGAGGCCAACCAGCCGTCGGTGAACATCCAGGTCTACCAGGGCGAGCGTCCGATGGCGGCCGACAACAAGCGGCTCGGGATGTTCGAGCTGACCGGGATTCCGCCGGCGCCGCAGGGCGTCCCGCAGATCGAGGTCACCTTCGACATCGACGCCAACGGCAGCGTGCACGTCAACGCCAAGGACCTCGGTACCGGTAAGGAGCAGTCGATGACCATCACCGGTGGCTCCGCGCTGCCGAAGGATGACATCGACCGGATGGTCCGGGAAGCGGAGGAGTTCGCCGAGCAGGACCGGACCCGCCGGGAAGAGGCGGACACCCGCAACGGCGCCGAGCAGCTGGTCTTCCAGACCGAGAAGTTCCTGGCCGAGAACGGCGAGAAGGTGCCGGCGGACGTCAAGAGCGATGTCGAGTCGAAGCTGTCCGACCTGAAGGGGGCGGTGGGCGGCAGCGACGTCGCCGCGATCCGCACTGCCGCGGACGAGCTGTCCCGGGCGTCGCAGGCCATGGGCACCGCGATGTACGCGGGGGCGCAGGGCGCTGCCGGTGCAGCTGGTGCGACGGGGAGCGCCGGGGCCGCGGACGAGGACGACGTCGTCGACGCCGAGGTGATC
>Ga0164242_10003555_pt1 | contig 17758 bp, 16 predicted proteins | sample OricomgcompostMG_FD_108783 | JGI IMG/M metagenome (GOLD analysis project Ga0164242, IMG submission 108783) | Miracle-Growth compost microbial communities from Emeryville, California, USA - Original compost - Miracle growth compost (MG) ...
GAACATTCTCATAGCAGCAGCCTGAAAGTGACGCCGACCAGATAGAAGCTGGCGCCGGCAAGGCCAAACATTCATAAAAACTTCGCTATCACAATGCGGTACGCCCACCCGCGCACAGGTCTCATAAGGTGACCGTGCGGCTCGTCGAGAACAAGAGGGTCGAGCTTGTAGATTTTGGCACTGTCGGGAAGCTGCGAGCCGCTCGCGACCTGCAATCGAAAGGGTTTGTCGCACCAAGTTGTCAGCTTCGGATTGCGGATCCAGGAATCCATGAAAAGGGGCTGCTTCTTGCCAGCACAGACAACTGGACCCTGAAAGGTGACAGCGACAACGAACGCGAAAACAGCAAGGGAATTTTGCTTTTCCTTGCCGATGATACGGCTCCGCAATCATGGAAACTAGAACTCCGCGAAAGCGAGTTTCCCTTGGTTCGGGTGGATCGGCGAATCCCTAATGCTGCAATGTGGGCTCGAAATGACCCCACATTTGTCGGTATCGCGCTCCCAGCAATTATCGCACAGATTTTCGACGCTATTCTTCGCGCAGAATTTCCTGACGATGCAGAATGGGTAGCTGCATGGTTAAAATGGGCGGATGTTATCGCTTCGGGGGAAGAAGTCCCAATTGGCACCGACGATCGTCAAGCCCGGCTCAACTATATTGACCTTCTGCTGGACTCCTTCTGCATGCGCCACAATACTGCTGACGCTCTCTTGGCTGAAGCCCAGCTGGAAGGCGCGCCATGACGAATTTTTCTGGCATTTATGAGTTTGACGGCAAGGGGTTGATCGCCTTCAAACGTGTCTTTGAAGGCCTGCTTGATGAGGAGGCGATTTCGCCCACCGACCCTCAATTTGCAACCCGCGTTCCTGGCACTTCGTCGTTGAGCGATGCAACGGCAGCAACCGCAAAGGAGTTGGCAAGCCGAATCCTTTCTTCGCTAGGCTCCGATTGGCAGAGCTTGCTGCCTCGTCCGGGAATATGGGCTTGGTTGACGTTCGTGCTCCGCGATGTGGTCTTCCCGAAAGACAGTCACGGAAACCGACGATTTGGCGAAGTGCATCGGTGGTATCCGAGTGATCCGGGAGACTTTCAGAAGGCTCAGCGCCATCTCGTAAGAATGCCCGTAGTTTTGCTTGGCAATCTCGGTAATTTGGCTGATCATCTCCTTTGCGGTCCGCCATCAACCCTTCCCGAAATACGGGAACAGCTGACGAGCCAGCAGGATATGTTCAGCCCAGAATTTCAAAAGGCAGCCCGCGCATTATATTTTGACGAGACTAAATGTGGTCTGAAGCGGGGCGGGGGCGGAAAATCTGCGGGGACACCGAGACGTTTGGCGAAAGTCCGACAACAGCTCGATGTAACTTGGAACCTATTCGATCTGGATTCAGACCATATCTTGCATTTACTTCCTAAGGAATTTGAAAGGTTCAAACCGAATCCAGCCTGATCGAGATCGAGGCAGCCAATGCGCACTTAAAATCATGACATATATGCGGCTATTCGCGAAGTTGCTCGCCAATTGTAAAATGCTGGGCGCCCTGCCGATTAGGACAACGATTCGGCGCAAATGGGTCTCTGGATGGCATCCGATGCAAATGACACGGCGGATCGGCGACATCCGGGTGGAACGCAGAAGCGCGTCTTAGGACTTCTTCCTTTTCAAGGACCTCGACCGTCTGCAATCCTAATATGCAAACCCAGCCGTATCTGAAATTCGATCGCCGTTGGAAATTCCCGCGACTTCGAAAGGTTCGATTTGCACCGCCGTTGACTCGTTTCGCCCCCGAGCCGATGAAGCGCACTATGACCGCAACGATCATCAGCGCCATCATGGCAAATGTCCCCTCGCGCGGTGTCCATCGTTGCGTCGTGCCGTTTTACGCCCTGCTGCCGCGCCCTAACGCTCGGGCTGCCCCATAGCCGGATCGCTTCACCTTCCGACCATGACCGCAGCCCCGCCGATCCCGATCGACGGGGCTTTTTCATTCCCGGACACCTTCCGATGCTTCTGACCATCACGACCACGCACCGCCCGGCGACCGATCTCGGCTTTCTGCTGATGAAGAACCCGGCGAACGTGCACACTGCCGACCTCAACATCGGGCGCGCGACGTTGTTCTACCCGGAGGCGTCGGCGGAGCGCTGCACGGCGGCGATCACGCTGGAGGTTGATCCGATCGAGCTGGTGCGCGGCAAGGGCGCAGTCGAGGAGCAATATGTCAACGATCGCCCCTATGCGGCCTCGTCGCTGCTGAGCGTCGCGCTCGGGCGGCTGCTGAATACCACGATGTCTGGTCGTTCAAGGGATCGGCAGGCGCTCGCTGACACCGCCATCCCGCTGGAGGCCAGCATTACGCCCCTGCCCGCCCGCGGCGGCCCGGAGATCGTGGAGCGCCTGTTCGCGCCGCTCGGTTATGAAGTTAAGGCCGAGCCGATCGCGCTCGATCCTGCACACTCCGATTGGGGCGCGAGCCCCTATGTCAGCCTGACGATCAAGGGCGAGGTGCGCTTGGCCGCATTGCTCACGCATCTGTTCGTGCTGATCCCGGTGCTCGACAACCAGAAGCATTATTACATCGGCGAGGCCGAGGTGGAGAAGCTGCTGCGCAAGGGCGAAGGTTGGCTGGAAACCCATCCCGATCGCGAGCTGATCGTGCGGCGCTATCTCCGCTTCGGCGGCCTGATGCAGCGGGCTCGAGCAGCGCTCGACGAGCGAGTCGATGCCGAGCCGGCCGAAGAACACGCCGCGCAGGATGCCCAGGAGCAGGCGATCGAAAAGCCGATCCGGCTCAATGATCAACGCATGGAGCGGGTGACGGCGCTGTTGCTCGAACTGGGCGCCAAGAGTGTGCTCGATCTCGGCTGCGGCGAAGGCCGGCTGATCCGCGAATTGCTCAAGGTCCCCGGCCTCAACCGCATTGTCGGCGTCGAGGTGGCGCCGCGCGTGCTCGCGGCCGCGGGTGACAAGCTGCGCCTCGAAAACATGCCCGACATGAAGCGGCGGCGGGTCGAGCTGCTCCAGGGCTCGCTGGTCTATCGCGACAGCCGGTTGCAGGGCTTCGATGCGGCCGCCGTCGTCGAAGTAATCGAACATATGGATGCCGAGCGGCTACCCGCATTCGAGGCGGCATTGTTCCGCTTCGCCAAGCCGGGCGCGGTGATCGTCACCACGCCCAACCGCGAGTTCAACGCAATGTTCGAGACTCTCCCCGCCGACCATTTCCGGCATCATGACCATCGCTTCGAGTGGACTCGCGCCGAGTTCCGCCATTGGGCAGAAAGCGTCGCCCAGGCACACGGCTATGCGGTGCGGTTCGAAGGTATCGGCACGGAAGATCCCGTCCACGGCACGCCGACCCAGGCCGCTGTGTTCACGCGCATGGAGGGCATGCAATGACTGATCTGATCGAGATCGGGCTCGACTCCTGGATCATCGCCGACGGGAATTACGATGATTTTGCGGTTGGCGAGATCCGTTCCTTCGCCCTTGCATATTACGACGTCGATCCGCTCACATCGGCGGAGTCCCGGACCGCCTCCATGAAATCCCTTGGCAATGCGCAATATCGGGTGAACGGCCGAACCGTCTTTCAGGATAACGGCTGGGTAGTCATCGACACCGGCGTCCTCGCCTATCGGGAGCTCGGGGGCAGACAGCAGCCGCCCCGCCAGTTTGCCGGCGAGATCGGATTGGGGATCGATCCATTCTTCTATTTCGAACAACTCGCACTTCGACCCAACGCGCCACCCCTCATCCATGACTGGCGCATCCACCGCATCACTGTCGAAACGGCACCGCGCATCCTGAACGGAGGCATGTTGATCTTCGATCCGGCCAAGCTGCACCGCGTCGACGTCCAGACCACCCGCGGCACCGGCGAAGATTTCGTGCTCCATTGCGAGCGTGTTTCGAACGAACCCCGAAAGACCCTTTGATGCATATCGAAATTCCCGAGTTCGCGCTCGTGCTGCTGGTCGGTGCTTCGGGCACCGGCAAGTCGAGCTTCGCCGCGAAGCATTTCTTGCCGACCGAGGTGATCTCATCGGATCGCATGCGCGGCTGGGTGGCCGACAATGAGACCGATCAAAGCGCCACGGCCGATGCGTTCGACGTGCTCCACTATCTCGTCGAGAAGCGGCTCAAGGCGCGCCGGTTCACTGTGATCGACGCGACCAACGTGCAGCCCGAGGCGCGTCGCAGCCTGGTCGCGCTCGCACGCAAATGGCACGCGCTCGCCGTCGCTATCGTGTTCGATCTGCCCGAGGCGCTTGCGGTCGCGCGGAATGCCGAGCGTCCCGATCGCCAGTTCGGCGCGGGGCCGGTGCGACGGCAGATGCAAAGCCTCAAGCGCTCGCTGGGCGGTATTGGGCGCGAAGGTATCCGCTATGTGCATCGGCTGCGCTCCGTCGAGGACGTGGACAGCGTCACGATCGAGCGCACGCGCCTGTGGAATGACCGGCGCGAGGACGAGGGTCCGTTCGACATCATCGGCGACGTCCATGGCTGCGCCGACGAGCTCGAGACATTGCTGGCCGAGCTCGGCTATCAAGTGCGTTGGGATGGAAAGGAGGTGTCGGTGACGCCTCCCGAGAGCCGCAAGGCCGTGTTCATCGGCGATCTGGTCGATCGTGGTCCGCGGTCGCCCGATGTCCTGCGTATCGCGCGGTACATGGTTGAAAACGGAAGCGCCCTCGCCGTGGTCGGCAACCACGATGCGAAGCTGCACCGCCACCTCGCTGGCCGCAACGTCAAGATCGGCCATGGCCTCGCCGAGACGATCGAGCAGCTCGCGCAGGAGCCGCCGGAGTTCGTCGCCTCAATGCGCGACTGGCTCGATCGGCTCATCAGTCATTATGTCCTCGATGGCGGCAAGCTCGTCGTGGCGCACGCCGGTCTCACGGAAGAGATGCAGGGTCGCGCGTCGGGCCGCGTGCGCGAGTTCTGCATGTATGGCGAGACCACGGGAGAGATCGACGAGTTCGGCCTGCCGGTGCGCTTCGACTGGGCGGCCGATTACAAGGGCCGCGCCAAGGTCGTTTACGGGCACACGCCGGTGATCGAGGCCAATTGGGTCAACGGCACGATCGACATCGACACCGGCTGCGTGTTCGGCGGCAAGCTGACCGCGCTGCGTTATCCTGAACTCGAATTGGTCTCGGTGCCCGCGACGAAAACCTATTACGAGCCGATCAGGCCATTGACCGAGCCGTCGCCGGCAACCGGCGAGACGGCATCGCGCCAGCTCGACATCGCGGACGTGCTGGGCAAGCAGGTCATCGACACCCGCGTCTACGGCAAGGTCATCGTGCGCGAGGACAATGCCGCGGCCGCGCTAGAAGTGATGAGCCGGCATGCGGTGGACCCGCGCTGGCTGATCCATCTGCCCCCCACCATGTCGCCGGCCGAGACGAGTGCGCTCGACGGCTGGCTGGAGCGTCCCGAAGAAGCGTTCGCCTATTACGCAACGAAGGGCGTGACGACGCTCATCGCCGAGGAAAAGCATATGGGCTCGCGCGGGCTCGTGCTGCTTGCTCGCACGCAGGACGTAGCTGGAAGGCGCTTTGGCGTCGAGGATGGCGGGCGCGGCGTGATCGTCACGCGCACCGGCCGTCGCTTCTTTGCTGACGCGAAGCTGGAGGCCGCCGCGCTGCACCGCGTCGATGCCGCGATGGAGGCGTCTGGCCTGTGGGGCGAACTCAACAGTGATTGGGTATTGTGGGATACGGAAATCCTGCCCTGGAGCATGAAGGCTGGCAGCTTGGTGCACGGCCAGTATGCAGCGGTCGGCGCCGCGGCGATCGCCGGGTTGGAGCCGCTATCACAGGCGCTGGAGACGGCGCAGGCGCGCGGTCTCGATGTCGCTGCGCTCCGGGTGAAGACAAACGAGCGCCTTGAGGATGCGACCCGCTATCGAACCGCCTATAACCGCTATGTCGCGCCGTTCGCAGGGATCGATGATCTTCGTATTGCGCCGTTCCATCTACTCGCCAGCGAAGGCCAGGTGCACGACGATAAGGATCATGACTGGCACATGGTCGCCGCGCATCGGTTGGCTGCGGCCGATCCCGAATTGCTGCTGGCGACGCAATATCGCCGTATCGATGTCGAGAATGCTCAGCAGGTCGCCGATGCGATCGCCTGGTGGGAAGAGATGACCGCGGCGGGCGGCGAAGGCATGGTGGTCAAGCCGCTCCAGTTCATTGCGCGTGGCCGCAAGGGGCTGCTCCAACCCGCCATCAAATGCCGTGGCCGCGAATATCTGCGGATTATCTACGGCCCAGATTACGACCGACCGGAGAACCTCGCACGTTTGAAGAAGCGCGGTCTTGGCGCGAAACGCTCCATGGCGCTCCGTGAGTTCGCGCTCGGGCTGGAGGCGCTCCACCGCTTCGTCGAACACGCACCGCTCACGCGCGTGCATCAATGCGTGTTCGGTGTGCTGGCGATGGAGAGTGAAGCGGTTGATCCGCGGCTGTGATGCCAGTTCTTGAAAAGGCCGATTCGCATCAACTTAGCTACAACATCCATCAACCTTGGCTCTTTTCGAGACCAGCCAAAATCCGCGATATTTGAGGCCCGCCGTGCATGGCGGAATTTCCTGGAGCCGCGTCCAATCAGGACGCGGCTCCGCCGCAGCGCAGAAATCAAACAGGCCATTGTGGGATCAATGTCACCAGCAGGTCGGCGGAGATCACGGACCAGCCTCGCCCCGCCAGATAATAGCCCACACCCGGAAACCCCCGCTCGATCGCCTCGGCCAGATGTCGGCGTTTCATGCCTGCACGGGGCCGTCGCATAACTCCAACGGTAAACTCCGGGGGCATTCGCCCCATATATAGCTCGTGATGAGTGCAGAAGAGGCTCGCAGCCTCGTCGACGCTGGCGGCAAATATCGTCGCTTCGAACCCCTCGATTGTCTCTGCTTCAAACGCTTTCATTAGGTCACCTCGTTGATTGTTGACGAGGTGACCGTGACAGGTTGATTTGCTGGATGCGGGTGGCTTCGCTACGCAGTGAACCTTACCGGCAGAGGCTTGTCTCGAAATGGTAATCCCGTTCGAGACAAGGTCTAGGATGGCCGCGACATTACCGATCGGGAAGTTGCTGCCGCTGTTTGCGGTCTGAGGGATTAAATTTCCCGATCGGTAACATTTATATCGACAAAGCGGCATACAAATGATAATCATCCCGATCGGGAATATGATGACACCCCTCGCCTCTCCGGCCAATCTCGGGGCCATCATCCGCGCTACCCGCAAGCGGCAGGGCTTACGCCAAGACGAGCTCGCCGGTGTGGCAGGGGTCGGCATCCGGTTCATAATCGAACTCGAGGCCGGCAAGCCGACCATGCAGATCGGCAAGATCATGGCGGTGCTCGCCGCACTCGGCCTCACGCTCACCCTCGAAAGCCGATGACTGATCAAAGTCTCTTGGTGTGGTGGAACGATGCCATCGCAGGCACTCTCCGGCAGGATCGGCACGGGGACCTGGGCTTTGCCTACGACGCCGGATGGGTGCATGCCGGGAGACCGGCGCTCTCTCGTTCGCTGCCCCTCCGCGAAGAGCCATTCAGCCGCGCCGAATGCCGACCCTTCTTCGGTGGTCTCCTGCCCGAGGCGCAGCAACGCAACCTCGCGGCCGGAGCGCTTGGTGTGTCGGCAGCCAATGAGTTCGCGCTGCTCGACCGGCTGGGAGGGGATGTTGCCGGAGCGCTGACGTTGCTCCCCGCAGGGCAGCAGCCACTACCGGTCACAACGCGATACAATCCAAGACCACTGACAGAGGGTGAGCTGGCTGGCGTGCTCCAGCGCCTGCCCGCACGCCCATTGCTCGCCGGAGAGGAAGGGCTGCGCCTCAGCCTCGCGGGAGCACAGGCCAAACTACCTGTCGTGTTGATGGACGGACAACTGGCACTACCATCGCCGGGACAACCCACGACCCACATCATCAAGCCCGAGATCGAACACTTTCCAGGATCGGTCGAGAACGAGGCTTTCTGCATGTCCCTGGCGGCTCGTGTGGGCTTACCGGTTGCCCATGCCGAAGCACGGGCTATCGAAAATCGCCGCTATCTTCTGGTGGAGCGCTACGACCGCCTGACGGACGCGGATGGGCACACTACCCGTCTCCATCAGGAAGACGCCTGCCAGGCACTCGGTGTGCCGCCAGAGCGCAAATATGCCGCCGAGGGCGGACCATCGTTCCGTGATCTGTTCAGTCTGGTGAGAGACTATGTCCGGCAGCCAGCCCCAGCCGTGCTCAACCTGCTGGACGTCACGATCTTCAATCTGATCATCGGGAACGCGGACGCCCACGGGAAGAATTTTTCCTTCCTGCTCGACCATAGAGGACCAAGGCTGGCACCCTTCTACGATCTCCTCTCGACCATCCACTGGCCGGACCTCAGTCCACGTATGGCCATGCGTTTGGGAGGCGCCGGAACGATCGATGAGATCGACGACGATGCATGGACGAATTTCGCGGAGGCAGTTGGGACAACACCGCGGCTCGTGAGGCAGAGGGTAGAGCGATTGACCACCAACGTGCTTGCCGAGATCGCGAGTTTCAATCCCCGGGACACGACCTCCGAACAAATCCTGCAAAGGACTGCATTACGAGCCAAGCGTATCCATGGCCATCGACAATCGGTTAGTGGATGAGCGTTCGAGATATGCCTGCTGCAATGGGCACCGTGAACCTGGACCTGATGGATGGGTGACGGACCGCACGCAGTCCTGCGTTCGATGATGCCTAGTGCCGCTTCGCGGCTAGTGGCCCGTTGAGTTCACCGTGAGCGCGCTATCGTGTTCGCCTCAAACGCCGCGAGTTATGGCACTCCGAAAGCCAGTAGATGTAACCCGATCTTCAAGCGGGGCTCATGGGATCGCCATGAACTCCGATCATTCTACTAGACCGTGAGAGAAATACAACGGGCAAATTAAAATCTGTGACAGATTTGCACTCCGAAGGATTATTGAAGTCAGGATCGGCGATCCTTAAAGACCAACCCCGAACCCCCTAGCGCGCGCACCCGTGTAGTATATATACCCGCGTGTGCGCGAGCACGCGCATCCATATGAATCAAATAATAACTAATATAATTAGATTCATGATTCAGAATCAGATTCGATTCATGAATCGATATCCCTCACTTCGTTCGGGATATCAGAGCGCGATTTCATCGCGCTCTTTTTTGTCAAAAGACAGTATTGTTGACCTAATCTGATTTCGAGCACGATATGCTCGGCGTTCGACCGAAGCTCGGTGTGAACAGGGAGATCGCGGAGTGAGGGATGCTCAACCGGCTTGGCTGTTGGCGTGCTCTCCGGGCAACACCTCGCTCGGCGTGCCGCCGGCGTTGACAGCTCGCCGGTGTGGGCGCATCCCATGTCCCGCAAGTCGTTCGGGCCTATCCGCGCCCGTCGACGTGCAATGCCGGTCGCACCAACGGACGGAATACCCCTATTTCGCCCGGAGAGGTGCCTTACAGCGCGAATCCGGGGGCCCGACACCCCGGACTAGCCAAAAATCTGAATCGGCGCTCTACGATGCCTTTCTGGCCGATTATGAGGCATTCGCCTTTTTCCTGTGAGTCGTCGACGAACAGGCGCGAGAAATCGCCGGCTTGCCACCCTCAACCACGCGCCCGTTTTCGATCGGGATGAAGCACAAGCTTTCAATCTGCCGCTCGTTAGGGCCCGGCGTGCCCGGCGTCGCTCGGCCATTATCCACGCCAGCTCCATCAAGGTGCGACGGGTTCAGCGGCAAGATGTGATTAGTGCCCGGCGGATCGCTTCAAGGTCAGATCGGCCAAGCCCATGCTGCTGCATCGTGGGGCGAAGTTCGCGCAGCAGATCAACAGCGCTGGCCTCGTGAACCGTTAACCACCGTCGTTGTGCCTGTGTGTCAGCGGCGGCCTCACGGATGACCCGACGTTGACCAGGTGTCAGTTCATCCGGTAACCGACCCGCGGTCAGTTCGGTTATGAGCGACACTGACTGGACAGCGTCGTCCGCTCCCAGCAGCGACCAATCAATATCAGGGTGCCGCTGGTTCAGGACTGCGGCGAGGAACCGCCGCGGGTCAATCTCAAGAGCTTCGGCGAGATCCATCGCTCTATCGATTGGAATAGGAACACGTCCGAGCGCCATGTGCGAGAGCACCACGGCTTGCTTATAACCTATCGTCTTGCCGAGCTGACGGACGCTCATGCCTGTTCGTGCCACTGTCTGTTGCAGTCCCGAAGAGAGCATCCTGGCAGCCGGCGTATCTGCGTATGGATAGTCGGTCACTGACGTCATGCGGCCCTCCTGCGGCTTGAAATATAGCATTTAGAACTCGAATTGTTCATATGCGTGTGCTATAGCACGCACATGACGAAAGCCGCTGGTAGGATTTGCTACCCACCGACCCCACAGATCAAGCGCATCCTCCGTAGCCTCCGCGACTGTGGCGTGAGCGTGGGCAGCGTCGTTATCCATCCCGATGGCACGATCGAGGTGAGCCAATCCCCCATCGAGCCCAACGCGCCCCAGAATGATTTCGATCGCCTCGACGCAGCGGGCCTCCTTTGATTGCGGGCGTTCACATGGTGCGAAAGCGCCGCAAGGGCAAACCCGCTATCTGGTATGTTTATGCCTACCGTGGCGGCCCATGCGTTCTGCGCAAGGAAGGTGACCGGCGACCGGCGCTAGGTCCGGCCGAACTGCGCGCCATCGGCGACGTGCTCGACACGCTGCGACAACGCGAAACATCAACCCTGCGCACGCTCATTCGGCAATGGCGGTCGTGCGATCCCCAGCGTCCATCGAGCCCGGAATGGGAGCGGCTTGCCCCGAGCACGAAGAAGACGTGGGGATCGGCGCTGGATACGATCGAAGCGAAGTGGGGCGACACTCCCCTGCCCGTCTGGAACGATCCGCGCATGGTTGCGAAGGTCATCGCCTGGCGGGACAGCCGCAAGAGCACACCGCGCGCTGCCGACATCGGCGTGACCGTGCTTCGTGCGCTGCTCGAGTTTGGGCGGCTGCGGTCGATCGTGACGTTCAATGCGGCCGAAAAGATCCCGAAGATCTACCGCGGTGGCAATCGTGCCGAGATCATCTGGACCGATGACGACATGAATGCTTTCCTGGCAAGTGCCGCGGAGCTCGACATGGAACATGTCGCCGACGGGTTGCGACTGGCTGCCTTGACGGGCCTCCGGCGGGAAGACCTTGTCACCTTGAAGTGGTCGCAGGTCACCGACGTCGCGATCACCAAGAAGGCGCACAAGCGCAGTCAGGGCAAGCGACTCTTCGCGAGCATGCCGCGCATCCCGGCGCTCGACGAGCTCCTCGAAGAATTGAAGGGGCGGCATCGTGCCGACAGCGTCGAGACGGTGCTGGTCAACAAGCATGGTCGTCCCTGGACCGGCGACGGCTTCACCGGCCGGTTCAACCGCGTAAGAGATGCCGCCGGCATCGCTCATATTGATGAGGACACGGGAACGCGGAGAGCAAAGCATCTGCACGACGTTCGCGGCACATTCGCCACCAAGCTGATGACCGAAACCGACCTCACCGACCAGCAGATCGCCGACATCATGGGGTGGGCGCCTGACAAGGTCGCGCGCATCCGGCGAGTTTACGTTGACCAGAGCAGCGTCATTATGGCAATCGGCGAGCGCATCAAGCGATCCAGTGTAAACCGCGCTGTAAACCGCTGACATGCCAGAGACTGGAAACCGCGGTTTTCTGCGTCTTTGCGGGTGTAGCTCAATGGTAGAGCAGAAGCTTCCCAAGCTTACGACGAGGGTTCGATTCCCTTCACCCGCTCCAGCTTTATCATAACTGCATCCTCGGGGCCCCGCCCCGTGGCAACTTCGATGATCCGGGCAAGTCGGCCTAGAGCCTCTATCTCGACGCCGCGGCCAATGCTGTTCGGCCTGAGAACGATCGAGTCCGCGAGCGCTCGCACGCGCGGAATCACTTCTCGGCGCATTTCTGGCGCGTCGTTACCTTTCAGCGCTTGGTCAAGCGCTGCCAATTGATCATCGGCCAGTCATCTCGTCGAGCATAAGGCCTTTCAGACGGTCAGCCAGCGCGCCAGAAAACGATCGAGCTTCGCCGTCTGTACCGTCACGTCATCCCAATTCCCCGGCTCATCCCAAGCGGTTGGTGGTCGTGCCAAGCGCGAGCCACTTGAGATTTCTCGCTTCGCGCGTTTCGGGCAAAAACCCGGGCGGCGGGGTCGCTTCGCCGCCCGGGGCAGTCGGCCGTCCGCAATGCGAGCGGCCTCGTGCAGCTGAGGCTGCGCCGTCGCGCGCAGCCCATCACAGGTCGTCGGGCTCGGTTGGTGGCGACGGCGCGACCATCGTCGGCGCCGGCGCGGCAGCAACGCCCGAGCGATATTGATCGAGCCAGTCGATCCGCTCTCGGGTCGTGCGCGTGTCGCAGCCAAGGCGTGCGACTTCCTGTTCCTGCGGGTCGGTCGAGCTCGATGCCGCTTCAACGCGACAGTCTGCATCCTTCTTCGCGATCCATGCACGTTGGGCCGGCAGGAGCTGATGGCGGATGCCGTCCGGGATCGCCTTCCAGGTTGCGCCGATCGTCTGCGTGGCGAGTTGATTCTCGGTCTTAGCTGCAGCGAGGTCGGCCTGGTGCTGCGCATCGAGTGCTGCCTGCTGCGCGGCATTCTGTTGGTCGGCCGCTTGTTGCTCGGCGTGCTTGGCATCTTCGATGGCATGACGCAGCAGCCCCGATGCGAGCACCTCCGAAGTGAACCCGAACAGCGCGTTGCCGCGGTCGGTCTCGGCATAGACGCGGCTGCCGTCATCGGTCGGCTGCACATTGTAGTCGATGTCGCTGGTGAAGGCGTCGGCGTTGCGCGTCACGTCGTCGGCATCCGCGAGATCGGACACCGTGTTCAACCCGGCCGCGGCGCGCGCCTTCTCGGCATCATCGAGCGCACCGGCTGGGAAACGCACCTTGAGCGTGCCCGTGCAGAACCGCTTGGTGCTGTCCGGATCCTTCTTGGTCGTGCGAACGTCGTCGATCGAGATGGCCAATTGCGCGATCGCGGCGCGGATTTTGGAAAGCGGCGCCGACGATGAGCCGTCGTCATTCTGCATCGCCTTGGCCGTAGCCGATTCCAGAGCGTCCCGGACGATGCCGATCGTGGTCGTGGTGGCGCTATCGTTGGTGCACTCGACAGAACGCTTTTCGCAGCCCGCCAAGGCCAGGCCCAGCGCGGCAAGGGCCGCCAACCGGGCGATACGGCGAAGGCGCTGGTTCATGGCAATTCCACCTTTCTGAAGCGCCGCGCATTGGCGGCAGGATCGTCATCCTCAATGATCGTCGCGATCGCGCCGGGCGCGACCGGGACGGCGTCGCCGACCGGGTCGGCATCGGCGCTGGCCGGCGTGGCATCAACGACGCGGTAGCGCTGCGGCCGGCCATCGTGCCCGGCGACGCTGACTTGGGCGCCGAGCGGCAGCAGCGGCGCGCCACAGGAGAGCACGATGCCCCGGCCATCGGTCGAGACGACGCGCAGCGGCGACACGCGAAACGCGACCTGGCGCGCGAGCGCTTCGGCGACGCCCGTCTCGATGCGAGCATAAGGCACGTCATGGGGTATGGCCGATCCGCAGCCCCGACTGCTCCCGGCGACCATGTCACCGCCGACGGTCGGCTTGACCGCCTGCGCCATGGCGCCGGTCGACACCAGCACAAGCAATGCGGCGAACAACATTCGGATCATCAATGCACCCCCCTTCGATTTCTCGAGGGGCAGCAGATCATGCCGATGCGACAGAACCCGTCGGAACAAGTCCGGCCGATTGCGCTCCCCCGCCGCCGATCCCCCGGGGACGGCGGCGGAATGCCCATGATCGACCCACGCGCGATCGCCTATCCGGAAAAAACCCGGAAAGACGGAGACGTTGGCGATGGTGGCACGTGGCACGACCGGGAATTTCCCGGCTTGGATGACACATTCGATTGCGCCATCACGGCCCACATGAACGTGGGGGCGATCGATAGGACCGAACGGGCTGCGCCGTTGCCGATGAGCAACCGGGCGTTGCGCGACTGGGCCTGGCTACCGACCTACGCGCTCGGCTTCTACGCGCTGCACCAGCTTGCTGCCATCTGGGGAGACAGCGGCTTCTATTCGCTTTGGTATCCGGCGGCCGGCTTGCGGTTCGCGGTACTGTGGCGGCGCGGGGCGAGAGCGACGGGCTGGATCGTGCTGACCGAGCTGGCGGTGCAATTGGTAACCGGGGTCATCACCGCCGCCGGCGCCGATTGGGCGCAACAGGCATGGAGCATCATGCGCCCCGGCATCGGCTATGGGCTCGCCGTGGGCGCCGTGCAGCATCTCGCCGCCCGCGCTAGGGATGCGCGTTTCGCGACGCCGCCGATGCCACTCGGTCTCGCCTGCGCAGTGGCCCCCTTCGCGGCGATGGCCCTGTCGCTGCCGACCGTGTTCCTGAGACCGGACTTCACCCGCGTCGGCAGCCCCGCCGAGATCGTCGGTTCACTCGCCGCCCTAACCGTCGGCGACCTTCTCGGCGTGCTGATGGTTGCGCCGCCGTTGCTGTGGCTCGCCGACGCGATCGAGCGCGGCCAGCGGCCGACACTGACAATGCCGCGCGTCACGGCGGTGATCGAAGGCAGCACTGTGCTGACGATTGCGTTAGGACTGGTCTGGGCGCTCTATGACATCGGTCTCGGGCGGCCGACGACGCCCGTGCTGCTCGCCGTCGCCTGGATCGGGCTGCGCTTCGGCCGGGCAGCGGCCTGGAGCGCAATCCTGGTCACCGCCCTTGTCGTGCTGCCGCATACGGCCGGTCTCGCCACGCTTGACTCGATGCTGGCGCTGCACATGGGGCTCTCCGCGGTCGCGGTGGTCGGCTATCTCGCCGGCAGTTTTGCCGATGCCGATATCCGCGCACGTGCCGACCTCGCCCGGCGCGACCGGCTGCTGTTTCAGGCGGAGCGATTGAAGACGCTGCGCGCGATGTCGGTCGCCGTGATTCACGAGATCAGCCAGCCGCTATCGACGCTCGCGATCGAGGCGCGCCATCTCGCCGGGATCAGCGCCTCGCCACTCGCAGACCCCGGCGAAGTGCACCACGGCGCGCAGCTGATCGAGCGAAAGGCGATCGCTCTCGCCACGCTGGTGCGCCGCTTGCGCCGGTTCGGCGGTCGTGCGGTCGACAACCCGTCGCCGTTGCCAGTCGCGGCGTTGCTCGACACGGTAGCTGCCTTGGTTCAACCCGAGGCGCGCGCAGCCGGCGTCGTGCTGGCGATCGATCCCGGCGACCTCGATCTCGTCGTGTTCGCTCAGGAGGTCGAGCTGGCTCAGGCGATCATCAATCTGGTTCGAAATGCGATCCAGGCGACTCCTGATCGTCAGGTCGGCATTCTTGCCGAGCGACTGAATGGCGCGGTGCGCATCCGGGTAACCAACGCGCGCCCGAACGGCGCAACGCCGACGGACGGCATGGGCGTCGGCCTGCTCGTCGCGCGCACGATCATCGAGGCACATGGCGGCCATCTTCGCCGCGTCGATCAGCCCGAGGCCGTGGCTCAAATCCTCACCTTACCCCTGGCTGAGGAGGTCTCGTGAGCGCTCTTGGCACCGTCTACGTTGTCGATGATGACGGCGATCTCGGCGCCAGCGTCGCACGGCTGCTCCGCCGCCACGGTCATGCTGCCGAGCCGTTTCTCGATCCCGCACCGCTGCTCGCCATCTACGAAGACGCGCCCGCCGACTGCATCGTCACCGATGTGATGATGGGCGATCTCGACGGGTTCGGATTCGCCGACCAGCTGCGCGCGGTCGATCCGGCAACCGCGATCGTCTTCATGACTGCCTGGCCGACCACGGCCAATGCGGTCGATTCCATCCGTCGTTATGGTGGGCTCGATTACCTCGAAAAGCCGATCGACGAAGACCGGCTGGTCGCCGCGGTCGCCGAGGGCGTCGCCTGGTCGCGCCGCCGCCGCGCCAATCTCGCGCGCACCTCGGCTCTGAGCTCACGCGAGCGCGACGTGTTCGACCTGCTGGTTCGCGGCCATCCGAACAAGGTGATCGCGGCCGAACTCAGTCTCAGCCCCAAAACGATCGAAGACCACCGCGCCGCCATCATGGCCAAGACCGGCGCCAGCGGACTCGCGCAGCTTATCGCATTAGCTGAGTAATGGCCGCAGATTTGGTTCATTGGGTTCGGTGATCACGGCGAACCAGTCGATCAGTTCCCACCAGCCCATTAGCAGAGCATGTGACGAGCGTCGGCTTCGCCGACGTCCACGCCCTTCCAGAACGCGACATGATCGCGGATCCGCTCGGCTTCGGGTTTCGGATCGGGATAGGTCCACGCCGCATCGGGGTTGACCGCGCCATTCGCGTTGATGGTGAAATAGCGGGCGGTGCCCTTCCACGGGCAGACGCTGCTGTGGTCGCTGCCCTCGAGATAGCGGCGGTCGATCGATTCTGGCGGGAAATAATGGTTGCCCTCGACCACGATCGTCGCGTCGCTATCGGCGATCACAGCGCCGTTCCATCGCGCCTGAACCATGACATTCCCTTCGTGAAGAACCGGCAATCGTCGAGATTCATCTCGCCGATACCACGCCACCGGTTACACGCGCCGCCCCGTAACCATATTATCGAAGGGGGCGTGCGGAATAGTGGCGATCGAAGGACGGGCTCCATGGAAAAGATCGGCATCGGCGGCGGCTGTCATTGGTGCACCGAGGGCGTCTTCCAGATGCTGAGGGGCGTTGCGCAGGTCGATCAGGGGTTCATCCGATCGGACCCACCGGCCGATAGCTGGGCGGAAGGCGTGATCGTCCATTTCGATCCGGCGATCATCGGCCTTCCGATCCTCATCGAAGTGCACCTGAGAACCCACTCGCCCGCCGCGCTCGCCTCCTATGCCGCCGGCAGCAAGTATCGCAGCGCCATCTACGTCCATGACGACGGGCAACGGCGAGAAGCGGCCGAGGCGATCGAGGCGCTGCGGCCAGCGTTCGACACGCCGATAGACACCCGGATCCTCCCGTTACGGGCATTCAAACACTCGGACGAACGCTTCAGAAACTATTACGCGACCGATCCCGACAGGCCGTTCTGCCGGCGCTATATCGATCCCAAGCTCGACCTGATCCGCCGGGAATTCGCCGGGATCGCCCTTCCTGCTGTGCCGACGGAACCGCTCAACCGAAAGTGAAGCTGAACGCCTGAATACCGGGATCAAGAAATTCGATCTCGAACAGGCGATCGTGCACCGCGCCCTTTTGCCGCACGAGTTGGTAGAGGCGCTCGGCATCGACCACCCCGTTCCCCGCGGCGTCGGTATCCACGCCGTGATCGGCGCCGGGCGCATGGCCGTCGATGGTGACGCGGAAGCGCACCGGATGCCCTCCGGCCGCGGGGCCGAGCACCAGATGCAGATCGCGCGCATGGAAGCGATAGGCGATGCGCGCGCCCGGCGCGTCGGCCACAGCCGCCTGCGCGCCGATCGTCCATTCGCCGGTCAGGCCCCATTGGTTCAGCGCCCTGGGCGCGGCCGAATAGCGCGTTGCCCGATCGCGCGACACACGCGGCTCAGCCGCCCACCGTTCGGATCGCTCGTAACCAATATAGGTTTCGGGCGATTCCATGTCCGTCCCCGCGGCCGCCTCCACGCCATGTCCGGCGACCGCCACGATGCCCTGCGGCGGCGTCCCGCCATGCGCCTCGGCGAGAAGCGCCTGGATGATC
>Ga0164242_10003556_pt1 | contig 17754 bp, 20 predicted proteins | sample OricomgcompostMG_FD_108783 | JGI IMG/M metagenome (GOLD analysis project Ga0164242, IMG submission 108783) | Miracle-Growth compost microbial communities from Emeryville, California, USA - Original compost - Miracle growth compost (MG) ...
GCCCGCCCACCATCGCGCGCACCGCGCCGTCACGGTCCATCGCGACCAGCGCGCCCTGGAGGCCGGCGGGCGTGTCTGCCTGAATCGCGCGGGTGGCGGCGCGCTGCATCTTGGGATCGAGCGTGGTCCACACCTCCAGCGGATCGGTCTGGTCGTCGATCAACGTATCGAGCTGCGGCAGCGCCCAGTCGGTGAAGTAGCGCACGCTGTTCTGGTGCGGTTCGGGCGCGAGATGGACAGCGTCGGGATCGGCGGCCTCGGCCTGGGCCTTGGTGATCTTGCCCGTATCCACCATCGTCTCCAGCACCACCGAGGCGCGCTGCACGGCGGCCTGCGCGTCGGCGGTGGGCGAATAGTTGGAAGGGGCCTTCACGAGGCCGGCGATGATCGCCGCTTCGCCCAGGCTCAGATGCTGGGCGCTGTGGCCGAAGAATTTGCGGCTCGCCGCGTCGATGCCGTAGCTGCCGCCGCCGAAATAGACCTTGTTCAGATAGAGATCGAGGATCTGATCCTTGCTGAACTTCCATTCGAGGGCGAGCGCGAGAATCGCCTCCTTGCCCTTGCGGATCAGCGAATAGCGGTTGGTGAGGAACAGGTTGCGGGCGAGCTGCTGGGTGATGGTGGAGGCGCCCTGCATGCGCCGCCCCTCGCCGCGATCCTTGAAGCCGACCCACAGACCGCGCGCGATGCCGATCGGATCGACGCCGGGATGCTCGTAGAAGCGCCGGTCCTCCACCGAGACCATCGCATCTTTCATCACCTGCGGGATCTGATCCGAATCGAGCCACACGCCATAGTTCGGCCCGATCGTGACGAGCACCGTGCCGTCCGCGGCATGCACGCGGATCGTTTGGCCGCTCTGAGAGGTCTTGAGCTGGTCGAAGCTCGGCAGCGAGCTTTCGGCGATGCCCACCGCCACCGCCAGCGCGATAGCGGCGACGATGGCGAGAGCGATGCCGATCTTGAGGAGCGTCAGCACGATACGCACGAAACGGCTCCGTTCACGGCGGGGCGGCTCGGGTTGGGGATCGGGGCGGGGAGTCGGGCGGGTGGGGCGAGCCATCGGTAGCGCCGCCGATTAGCGTTTCCGGGGCGACGCTACAAGCAAAGTGCGGTGAGCCGCGTGCGGCGCTCTTACGCCTCGTCGGCGGGCTTGAACTCGAGCGAGGCGGAATTGACGCAATAGCGCAGGCCTTCCGGCCCCGGCCCGTCCGGAAAGACATGGCCGAGGTGGCTGCCGCAGCGCGCGCAGACCGCCTCGGTGCGGACCATGCCGTGGCTGCGATCAATATGGGTTTCCACCACCTCCTCGCCCATCGGCGCGGTGAAGCTCGGCCAGCCGCTGCCCGAATCATATTTGGCGGCGCTGTCGAACAGCTCGGCCCCGCAGGCGCCGCAGAGATATTCGCCGGCGGCGTGGTTCTTGTAATATTTTCCGGTGAAGGCGCGTTCGGTGCCGGCCTCGCGAAGCACATGATATTGCTCCGGCGTCAGCCGCTCGCGCCATTCGCTTTCGCTCAGCTCGACCTTGTCCATGAAAGGGAGATGGGGTCGCGAACGGATGACGTCAATCCGCCGCCCATTCGAGAATCACCACCCGGCCCGTTGAATGCTCCGGCGGCGGGGTGCTGCTCCGGCAGGCGTCGGCGCGCGCGCGGGCGAGGATCGCGGGGGGGATATCGGCCGGGTAAAAAATGGCGTCGGCCCGAGCGAGCAGCCGCGCCTCTCTCAAGGTCAGATCGTCGGGATCGGATGAGCGGAGGCGGATGCGGGCCGGATGGTCCGCGTCCGGCGCGCTCGCCTCCTCCAGCCATGACGTCACGGCGTTCGGGCCATGATCGACCAGCGGATCGAGCGGCCCCTCGCGATCGAGCGCCGAGTCGATCGCCCGGCGGCGGCCGGCCGGATCGGGGAAGCGGCGGCGCAGCGCCGGGCGGGCGGCGTGGAGCGCCTCGGCGAGCGCGCCCAACGACGCGGGCAGCAGCGTCTCGATCCGCTGGCGGAGCGCCTTGGCGAGCCCGGCCGACGCGCCGCCGGTGCCGATCGCGATCAGCACCGGATCGCGATCGACGATGGCGGGGAGCGTGAAGTCGCACAGATGCGGCCGGTCGACCGCGTTGATGAGGACGCCGCGCGCCCTGAGCCGCCCGACCGCCGCGCTCGCCTCCGCCTCCTCCCCGATCGCGACGATGGCGAGCACGGCGGTTTCCTGCTCGTCCACGATCCGCGCGCCGGCGCGGATCAGAAGGCGGCGCTTGGCCTCGGCGGCCTCGCCTTCACCGATGAGGATCACCGGCCGATCCCGCACCGAGAGGAAGACAGGCAGGCTGCGCATGGCCCGCTTGTCGCCCACGCCGGCGGACTTGCCAAGCGAATCACGGCTTGGGCGAAGGAGGGAATGGCCCTACATGGCTTCCGCGATGCGGAGATGGATCGTCCTGCTGCTGGGCCTGCTCGCGTTCGCGGCATCGCCGCCGCCCGCGCTCGCCCGCGCGCCCGTGCCTCATCACGCGATGATGAGCGCGCCCGCGGCGCCGTGCGGAGCGATGCAGGATTGTTGCCGCCATATCTGCCTGGGCTGCGCGCTGGAGCCCGAAGCGCCGCCGGGCGCGGCGGTTGCGGCGCTCGCGCGGCCTTTGCCGCCGGTCGCGATCGCCCGGCCCGCGCCGATCGGGCGGTTGCCCGGGCTCGATCCGCCGCCGCCGCGCGTCCGGGGCTGAACGTCGGGGCCATGCGCCCTTGCCGTCTCTTCAGCTTCCGGAGTTTTTCGATGAAAGCCTTCTATCTGGCCGGCGCGCTCGGCGTCGCCGCCGCTTCGCCTGTCTTCGCCCAATCCATGCCGCCCATGCCCGGCATGGCCATGCCCTCCGATTCCGCCTCCCATCCCATGACGATGGGAGACGGCCTGTCCTCGCCCGGATCGGGCACCTCGCGTCTGCCCGGCGATGAGCCGATGGCCGGCCTGCACTGGATGGCCGGCGACTGGATGTTGATGGCCCACGGCTACGCCTGGGCGAGCTGGACGGATCAGGGTGGTCCACGCGGCGACAAGGAAGCATTCGTCCAGTCGATGGCGATGCTCGAAGCCTCGCGCCCGCTCGGCGATTCGGCCGATCTCATGTTGCGCGCGATGGTCTCGGCCGATCCGCTGATGGGCAAGCGCGGCTATCCCGACCTGTTCGCCAGCGGCGAGACGGCGCACGGCCTCGCCCTCGTCGACCGCCAGCATCCGCATGACCTGTTCATGGAGCTGTCCGGCCGCCTCGATTTCGAAGCCGGCGGCGGCAAGTTCTTCGTCTATGGCGGGCTTCCCGGCGAGCCGGCGCTCGGCCCCTCCGCCTTCATGCACCGCGCCTCGGATCGTTTCGATCCCGAAGCGCCGATCACCCACCACTGGTTCGATTCGACCCACATCAGCTGGGGCGTGCTGACCGCCGGCTGGGCCGCGCCGCGCTGGCAAATCGAGGCGAGCGCGTTCAAGGGCCGCGAGCCGGACGAGAACCGCTATGATATCGAGACGCCGAAGCTCGACAGCTGGTCAGTGCGCGCCACCTGGAATCCCGCGCCCGCCTGGAGCGCCGAAGTCAGCTACGGCGAGCTGCACAGCCCCGAGGCGCTGCACCCCGATCAGAACGAGCATCGCCTGATCGCCACCGTCTCCTACGCGAAGGACGGGCTGGCCGTGACGGCGGGCTATTCGCGCAAGGCGATCCGACCGGGGCCGGTGCTCCCCGCCTGGTTCGCCGAGGCGACCTGGGCGATCACCCCGCGCCATGCGCTGTTCGGGCGTTTCGAAAATGTCCGCAACGACGAGCTGTTCGAGCGCGAGGAGCAGCTCGGCCTCGATCCGCCCTTGGCGGGCGAAGCGTTCCGGGTGAGCAAGTTCACCGCCGGCTACGCCTATACTCTGCCGCTGGACAAAAGCTTCGCGCTGGCGCTGGGCGCGGCGGCGAGCGCCTACGCCAAACCGGCGGCGCTCGACGAGGCCTATGGCCGGCATCCCCATAGCCTGACATTATTCGCCAAGCTGATGCTGGGGCGGTGAGGCCGCGCCGATAATCCTCGTCATCGCGAGCGGAGGAAGCGATCCAGTCCGGCAAGCGACTGGATCGCCACGCGCTGAAGCGCCTCGCGACAACGAGCTTATTGGGAGGCCCTAAAGCCCTCCGATGAACGCCCGCACCGCCGGGCCGACATCCTCGCGCTCCAGCGCGATCGCGATATTGGCCTGGATGAAGCCGGCCTTGTCGCCGCAATCGTGGCGGACGCCGGCGAAGGTGAGGCCGTGGAAGGGCTGTTCGCCGATCATGCGGGCCATCGCGTCGGTGAGCTGGATCTCGCCCCCCGCGCCCCTCTCCTGGCCTTCGAGCACCCGCATCACCTCGGGCTGGAGGATATAACGGCCGACGATCGCTAGATTGGAGGGCGCGTCCGCCGGCGCGGGCTTCTCGACAAGCCCCTTCACCTCGGTCAGCGCCCCGTCGCGCGCGCCCGGCGTGATGATGCCGTATTTGTCCGTCTGGTCGTTCGCCACTTCCTGCGCGCAGATCAGGTTGCCGCCGACTTTCTCATAGGCGTCGACCATCTGCTTGAGGCAGCCGGGCCTGCCCACCATGAAATCGTCGGCGAGCAGCACCGCGAAAGGCTCGTCACCGACGATGTCGCGCGCGCACCACACGGCGTGGCCGAGGCCCATCGGCTCCTGCTGGCGGCAATAGGCGATGCTGCCGGGCTTGAGCCGCGTCCCCTTCAGCGCCTTCAGCGACTTGCCGCGCGTGGAGAGCGTCGATTCCAGCTCATAGGCGACGTCGAAATGATCCTCGATCGCGCCCTTGCCGCGGCCGGTGACAAAGATCATCTGCTCGATCCCGGCCTCCAGCGCCTCCTCCACCGCATATTGGATCAGCGGCTTGTCGACGATCGGCAGCATCTCCTTGGGCGCGGCCTTGGTGGCGGGAAGGAAGCGCGTCCCCAGCCCGCCGACCGGGAATACCGCCTTGCGCAGCTTGCGAGTCATTCAATCCCCTTCATGTCGTTCACCCAGTCGGGAACCCGATCGGCGGCGATCAGCGCCTCGACGCCGAGCCGCGGCCGCACCACCGCCCAGCGATCGCCCGAAACCATCACCTCGGGCGTCAGCGGACGGCTGTTGTAGGTGCTCGCCATCGTTGCGGCATAGGCCCCCGCGGTCATGAACGCGACAAGCGCGCCTTCGTTCACCTCGTCCATCGCGCGGCCGGTCGCGAAGGTGTCGCCCGTCTCGCAGACGGGGCCGACGACATTGGCGGTGAAGCGCCCACCCGTCGGAACCACGGCGCGGATGTCGTGCCAGGCATCGTAGAGGGCGGGGCGCATCAGGTCGTTCATCGCCGCGTCGACGATGACGAAGGGCGCCTCGATGCCGGGCTTCACCCGGATGACGCGGGTGAGCAGCACCCCGGCGTTGCCGACGATCAGCCGTCCGGGCTCGAAGATCAGCCGCGCGTTCCAGCCCTTCGTCGCCTTGGCCACCATCGCGCCATAGGCGGCGGGCGTCGGCGGCGCGGGCCGGGCCGGATCATAGGGGATGCCGAGGCCCCCGCCGAGATCGGCGGTGGCGATGGCGTGCCCCGCCTCGCGCAACCGGGCGATGAGCTGCCCCACTCGCGCGAAGGCGGTGTCGAGCGGCGCGAGATCGGTGAGCTGGCTGCCGATATGGACGGCGACGCCCTGGATGCGCAGGCCCGGCAGCGCGGCGGCGCGGGCATAGGCCTCCGGCGCGGTGTCGCAGGGGATGCCGAACTTGTTTTCGGATTTGCCGGTGGAGATCTTGGCGTGGGTGCCGGCGTCCACGTCCGGATTGACCCGGAAGGCGACCGGCGCGGCGACGCCGAGCGCGTTCGCCACCGCCGAAAGGGTGCGCGCCTCCTCCTCGGATTCGAGGTTGAACTGATAAATGCCCTCGCGCAGCGCCAGCGCCATCTCGTCGGCCGTCTTGCCGACGCCGGAGAAGACGATGCGGTCGGCCGGTATCCCGGCGGCCTGCGCGCGCTGGAGCTCGCCGCCCGAAACCACGTCCGCCCCGCAGCCCAGCCGCGCCAGCACGGAAAGCACGGCGGCGTTGGGATTGGCCTTCACCGCGAAGGCGACCAGCGCCTCGCTTCCGCCTTCCACCCCGGCCAGCGCCTCGCGGAACACGCGGACGTGGCGCGTCATCGTCGCGGCGGAATAGACATAGACGGGCGTGCCCACCGCCTCGGCGATCAGGTCGAGCGGCACGTCCTCGGCGTGCATCGCGCCGTCACGATAATCGAAATGGTCCATGAAAATCAGCCCGGCGGAGGAAGGTCGAAGCGATCGGGTTCGAGCGGCTTGGAGCGTTTGACGAGCTCGTCGTCGCGCGAGGGGCGCGCCTGCGAGGTGGGGGCGAGCAGATCGGCGACGCTCGGCCGCGTCGGCGAGGTCGCCGCCTTGGGCGGCAGCGCCTGGCCGACGGCGGGGCGCAGATCGTCCTTCTTGCCGCAGCCGGCGAGGGCCAGTGCGGCGCAGATCAGCAGGAAGCCGGCCCACGGACGAGCCGAATAATCTCCTCCCGTTCGTGTCGAGCAGCATCGAGCGAAGTCGAGATGTGCCCGTCGAGACACCTTGGCCTGGGCGATGTCTCGCCTACGTTCTCGGCTACGCTCGAACTCCGCTCGACACGAACGGGTTTTGGGATTGTTGCGTAGCCAGCTCATGGCGTCACCCCCAGCGCCTGCTTCGCCCGCGCGATCGCTTCCCGCACGCGCTCCGGCGCGGTTCCCCCCTCGCTCGCCCGCGCCGCCACCGAGGCGTCGACCGACAGCGCCGCATGCGCGCCCTCGTCGATGCGCGGATCGATCGCCCGCAATTCGTCGAGGCCGAGATCGGATAGCGCGCAGCCCTTCGCCTCCGCCGCCTTCACCACGCTGCCGGTGATGTGGTGCGCCTCGCGGAAGGGCACGCCCGCCACCCGCACCAGCCGGTCGGCGAGATCGGTGGCGGTGGAAAAGCCCGCTTCCGCGGCGGCGCGCATGCGTTGGGTGCGGAAGGTCAGCGTCTCGATCATGCCGGTCATCGCCGCGATCGACAGCGCCAGCAGGTCGTGCGCCTCGAACACCGGCGGCTTGTCGTCCTGCATGTCCTTCGAATAGGCGAGTGGCAGGCCCTTCATCGTCACCATCAGGCTGACGAGGCAGCCGGTGATCCGCCCGGCATGGCCGCGCACCAGCTCGGCGGCGTCGGGGTTGCGCTTCTGCGGCATGATCGAGGAGCCGGTCGACCATTGGTCCGGCAGGCTCACGAAGCCGAAGGGCTGCGAGGCCCAGACTATGATCTCCTCGGCCAGCCGCGAGAGATGCAGCGCGCATTGCGCGGCGCTCATCAGATAATCGAGCGCGAAATCCCGGTCGGACACCGAATCGAGCGAATTGGCGGTGGGCCGGTCGAAGCCGAGCGCCTTCGCCGTCGCCTGCCGATCGATCGGAAAGCCGGTGCCGGCAAGCGCGGCCGCGCCCAGCGGGCATTCGTTCATCCGCGCCCGCGCATCGGCGAAGCGCGAGCGATCGCGGCGGATCATCTCATAATAGGCCATGAGATGGTGGCCGAGCGTCACCGGCTGCGCGGCCTGGAGATGGGTGAAGCCGGGCATCACGCTGTCGGCATGCTCCTCGGCGCGCGTCACCAGCGCCCGGCTGAGCGCGGCCAGGCCCTCGTCCACCGCGTCGATCGAGTCGCGCACCCACAGGCGGAAATCGGTCGCCACCTGATCGTTGCGCGATCGCGCGGTGTGGAGGCGGCCGGCGGCCGGACCGATCAGCTCGGCCAAGCGGCTCTCGGTCGCCATATGGATGTCCTCGAGCGCGAGATCGTCGGGTACGCCGTCCGCCTCATAGCCTTGCGCCACCCGATCGAGCCCCTCGCCGATCGCCCGCGCGTCCTCGTCGGAAACGACGCCGCGTTCGCCAAGCATAGCGACATGCGCCCTGGAGCCCGCTATGTCCTGCCGCCAGAGCCTTTTGTCGAACGGGATCGAGGCATTGATCTCGCGCATCACCGCGGCCGGGCCTTCGGCGAAGCGCCCGCCCCACATCGGATTGGAGCTCCCATTGCGCTCGCTGATCGTCTGTCTCCCGCTCTTGGCCCTGCTCGTAGTCGCCGGCTGCGATAAGCCCAAGCCGAAGCCGGAGCAAGCGAACGCGAGCGCTCAGGCGGGCGCGCCGGAGCTTGGGCCCAACGGCAACATTCTCGATCGCAGCCACAAGGGCGAGGCGATGCCCGCCATGCCCTTCTCCGCCCCCGGCGGCGCGCCCGCGACATTGACCGCCTTTCGCGGCCGGCCCGTGCTGGTCAACCTCTGGGCGACCTGGTGCGGCCCCTGCGTCAAGGAGCTGCCCGCGCTGGATGCGCTCGCCAAAAGCGAGGCGGGCAAGGTGAAGGTGATCGCCGTCAGCCAGGATCTGGGCGGGGACAAGCAGGTCCAGCCCTTCTGGAAGGCGCACGGGATGAGGAATCTGGTGGCTTACACCGATCCCAAAATGGCGCTGATGAACGCGCTCAAAATCGACGTGCTGCCCACCACCATCCTCTACGACAGCCGCGGCCGTGAGGTCTGGCGCGTGATCGGCGGCAAGGACTGGACGAGCGCGGACGCAGCGAAGCTGCTGGCGGAGGCGCGCTGAAACAGCGGCGGGAGGGGGGCCAGGATGCGGATATGGATCGGCGGATTGCTCGCGGTCGCGGCGGCGGCGGGCCTTGCGAAGACATTGCCGGATGATCGGGTCGAACATTGGGCGCCGCCCGGGGTGGCGAGCGCGCTGTTCGAATCCCATCCCGCTTTCGATCCGCGAACCGGCGATCTCTACTTCGTCCGCAGCGCGAAGGATTTTTCCGGCTGGCATCTCCTGATGTCCCGATGCGGCGCGGAGGGATGGACGAAGCCGGTCCCGCCGCCCTTCGCCGCGGCGGGTCTGGAGGCCGATCCCTGGTTCGCCCCCGACGGGCGCAGCCTCTACTTCATCTCGACGCGCGCGACCGGCGCGATGCGCAGCAACGATCTCGATATCTGGCGCGTCGATCGCCGGGGGAACGGGCGTTGGGGCGAACCCGTCAGGCTTCCCGCGCCGGTCAATTCGCCTCACGCCGAATGGTTTCCCCGCCTCGCTTCGGACGGCTGGCTCTATTTCGGCTCGAACCGTCCGGGAGGGCTGGGGCGGACCGATATCTGGCGCGCGCGCAAAAAGGCCGGAGGGAGCTGGACGATCGAGAATCTCGGCCCCGCGATCAACAGCGCCGGGAATGAATATGAAGCGCTGCCCTCGCCGGACGGACGGCTGCTTGTCGTCGCTGCGGATGACGGGCTGTATCTTTCCCGGCGCGTGCGGAGCGGCTGGTCGGCGAAGGCGCGGCTGGGCCCTGGGATTAACGTGGACAAGAGCGCGATCGGCGCTCTCTTCTCGCCCAGCGGCCGTTCGATGCTGTTCGCCCGCGATACCGGCGAGCCCCGCTCGGGCGAGTTCTTCGTCTGGCGTCTGCGAGGCCGCGAAGCCTGGCCGCCCGCATGCCCGGCGCGAGCGATGGTCCGCCCGCCTAGAGCGGCGAGCGCGAAATCTGCTCCAACCGTTCGTGTCGAGCGAAGTCGAGAAGCCTCGGCTGCGCTCGGCTGAGCCCCTCGACTTCGCTCGGGGCGAACGGTTCTTATTTAACGCTCGACGCTCTAAGGCCCCTCCGGCAGCCTGATCTCGAACAGCTTCGGCCAGTCCTTGCCGGTGATGAACAGCCGGTCCTTCGCCTTGTCATAGGCGATGCCGTTCAGCACCGCGTCGGGATCGGTCGCGCCGACCTCCTTCACGATCGCGCTCGCGTCGATCACGCCCTTCACCTTGCCGGTCGCGGGATCGATGCGGACGATATCGTTGGTCATCCACACATTGGCGAGGATCTCGCCCTTCACATATTCGAGCTCGTTGATCCGCTGGAGCGGCTTGCCGTCCGCCGTCACGGTCAGCCGCTTCACCACCTTCAGCGTCTTCGGATCGAGGAAGCGCAGCACCGGCGTGCCGTCGGACAGGATGAGGTGGCGGCCGTCCTGGGTCATTGCCCAGCCTTCGCCCTCATAGCGCCAGGTTCCGAGCTTGCGGAAGCTCGCGAGGCTCCAGCGGAAGCCGAGGCCGCCGTGCCAGGTGACGCTGATCAGCTCCTTGCCCCAGGGGGCGATGCCTTCGCCGAAGATGTCGGGCGGGAGCTGCACGCTTTTCAGCACCCGGCCGGTGGCGAGATCCTCCTTGCGGATGAAGGAGCGCCCCTCCAGCCCGGTGCTTTCGTAGAGATGGCCGTTGTGGAAAAAGAGCCCCTCGGTGAAGGCGTGCGGATCGTGCGGATAGGTTCGCACCACCTGCGGCGTCTGGACCGGCAGCGCCGCCGCGGTCGGAACCGCGGCGAGCGCCAGCAGCGCGGCGAGAGCGGCGCGCATCGCCGTCAATCCCGCAGCAGCTCGTTGATGCCGGTCTTGGCGCGGGTCTGCGCGTCCACCGTCTTGACGATCACCGCGCAATAGAGCGAGGGGCCGCCCTTCGGATCGGGCAGCGCGCCCGGCACCACCACGGCGTAGGGCGGCACTTCGCCGCGCGTCACCCTGCCGGTCGCGCGATCGACGATCCTGGTCGATGCGCCCAGATAGACGCCCATCGAAAGCACCGCGCCTTCGCGCACGATCACGCCTTCGGCCACCTCGCTGCGCGCGCCGATGAAGCAACCGTCCTCGATCACCACCGGCCCGGCCTGCAAGGGCTCCAGCACGCCGCCGATGCCCGCCCCGCCCGAGATATGCACGTTGCGCCCGATCTGCGCGCACGAGCCGACCGTCGCCCAGGTGTCCACCATCGCGCCTTCGCCGACATGCGCGCCGATATTGACGAAGCTCGGCATCAGCACCGCGCCCTTGCCGATATGGGCCCCGCGCCGCACGATCGCGCCGGGCACGGCGCGGAAGCCCCCCTCGCGGAACGCCGTCTCGCCCCAGCCGAGGAACTTGGAGGGAACCTTGTCGAAGGCGGGCGCGCCGGCCGATCCGCCGTCGACCACGAGATTGTCGTTGAGGCGGAAGGAGAGCAGCACCGCCTTCTTCAGCCATTGGTGGACATGCCATTGTCCGTCCGCCTGCCGCTCCGCGACGCGGTAATGGCCCGAATCGAGCCCGAGGATCGCGGCCTCCACCGCCTCGCGCACCGGGCCTTCGGTGTCGAAGCCCAGCGTGTCGCGGCTGTCCCAGGCGATGTCGATGGCGGCGGCGAGATCGGCGGTCATGCGGCATTCTCCAGCAGCGAATGGAGCCAGTCGGCAAGATCGGTGATGATATAGTCGATGAAGCCGCGATCGGCGTCGGGGGCCTGTTCGGAGCCGTTGTCGAGCCACACCGTGGTCATGCCCAAAGCCTTGGCGGGCTTCAGGTTGCGCGCCATGTCCTCGACGAACAGCGCGGTCGTGGGATCGACGTCATGGCGCGCGCAGAAGCCGGCATAGGCGCTCGGGTTGGGCTTGGGCGCATAGGCGCAGGCGTGGATATCGTGGATCGCCTCGAACGTCCGGTCGAGGCCGAGCTTGCCGAGCACGCGCCGCGCATAGGGCTCGTCGCCGTTGGTGAAGACCAGCTTGCGGCCGGGCAGCTCGGCGATCAGCCGGGCGAGCCGCGCATCCTCGGCCAGCCCCTCCAGCTCGATCGCGTGCACGTCGGCCAAAAAGTCGTGCGGATCGACTCCATGATGCGCCATCAGCCCGGAAAGGGTGGTGCCGTGCTCATGGAAATAGCGCTTCTGGATGGCGAGCGCGTCGGCCTCCTCCACCCCCAGCAGGCGGGCGACATAGGCCGTCATGCGCTTGTCGATCCGCCCGAACAGATCGGCGGACGCGGGGTAAAGGGTATTGTCGAGATCGAAGATCCAGGTGCGGACAGGGTCGAGCTCGGGCGGCATGGTGAGCGGCCCTAGCTTCGCTTAGCGTGGAATCAAAACCTCCAAACACATAGGGCATAATTGAAAAATTTTTAGTTCAGTGACAGTATGGGATCGCCGCTCGAACAACACATAGTTGCGGTTGGGCCGCGATCTCTGGTGGCTTCTGCCGATCCTTTCTCGGCAGAAGCCATACATCACACCATAAAGCTCTCGCCGCAGCCGCAGGTGCCCTTGGCGTTGGGATTCTCGAACACGAAGCCGGCGGTGAAATCATCCTCGCGCCAGTCCATGATCGAGCCGATCAGGTAGAGCACCGATCCCGCGTCGACGAAGAAGGCGCCGGCGGGCGTGTCGATCCGCTCGTCCATCGGATCGGCCTCGGTCACATAATCGACCGAGTAAGCGAGCCCCGAGCAGCCCCGGCGCGGGGTGGAGAGCTTCACCCCGATCGTGCCCTCCGGCGCGCGGCCCATCAGCTCGGCGATGCGCGCCTCCGCCCCGGACGTCAACGTCAGCGCGGCGGGGCGGGCGCGGGCTTTAACGGTCGTCGCCATAGTCTCATCCTCTTCTCTCCCCTCCCGCTTGCGGGAGGGGCCGGGGGTGGGCTCCCGGTCAGCGGTTTGGGCCTGCATTAACCGCGGGCCCACCCCCAACCCCCTCCCGCAAGCGGGAGGGGGCTTATGTCACAGCATTCCCAACTCTAATTTCGCCTCGTCCGACATCTTCTGCGGATCCCACGGCGGGTCCCACACCAGATTGACCTCGGCTGATCCGATCCCCGGCACGCTCCCCACCCGCAGCTCCACCTCGCCCGGCATGGATTCGGCGACGGGGCAGTGCGGCGTCGTCAAGGTCATCGTCACCACCGCGTGGCCGCCCGATATCTCCAGCTCGTAGATCAGGCCGAGATCGTAGATGTTCACCGGGATCTCGGGATCGTAAATCTCCTTCAAGGCCTCGATCACCGCCTCGTAGAGCGCGCCGCCCGGCTCCTCGCCGGACAAGGGCTCCGGCTTCTGCGCCAGGAAGCCTTCGAGATAATCCTTCTTGCGCTCGAAGGAGTCGCGCGACTCCGGGCGCACGTCCGCGTCCGAAAGGCGCGGGCGCTCCGGCTTGTCCGGTGCGCTGCCCGCTTCCTCGACGATGATGCCGTTGCCGCTCACCCGAATATCCTCGTCACTCGTTCGATGCCCTCGATCAGCGCCGTCACGTCCGCCGGCCCGTTATAGACGCCGAAGCTGGCGCGCGCCGTCGCCTCCACGCCCAGCGCCGCCATCAGCGGCTGCGCGCAATGGTGGCCGGCGCGGATCGCCACCCGGTTCTCGTCCAATATGGTGCCGATATCGTGGGGATGAACCCCCTCGATCGCGAAGCTGACGATCCCCGCCGACTGCTCCGGCCCGAACAGACGGACCGAGTTGAGGGCGGACAGCGCCGCGCGCGTCTCGGCGACCAGCGCCGCCTCGTGGGCGTGGATCGCGGGCAGGCCGATCGCCTCCACATAGTCGATCGCGGCGTGCAGGCCGACAACGCCGACGATGTGCGGCGTCCCCGCCTCGAAGCGCGCGGGCGGCGGCAGATAGGTGGTCCGCTCGAAGCTCACCCGGTCGATCATCGCTCCGCCGCCCTGCCACGGCGGCATGGAATCGAGGATGTCGGCGCGCGCCCACAGCACGCCGATGCCGGTCGGCCCGTAGAGCTTGTGGCCGGAAAAGGCGTAGAAATCGCAGCCGAGCTCGGCCACGTCCACCGGCATCCGCGGCACCGCCTGGCAGCCGTCGATCAGCAGCTTCGCGCCCACCGCATGGGCCAGTTCGGCGGCGCGTTTCACGTCGAGGATGGAGCCCAGCACGTTGGAGACATGGGCGAAGGCGACGAGCTTGTGCGCGCGGGTCAGCATCCGCTCGGCCGCGTCGAGGTCGATTCGCCCGTCCTCCGTCAGTGGGCAGACGTCGATGACAAGGCCGGTGCACTCGCGGATGAGCTGCCACGGCACGATGTTCGAATGATGCTCCAGCGTGGAGAGCAGGATGCGGTCGCCGGGCTTGAGGTGCGTCGCCCCCCAGCTCTGCGCGACGAGATTGATCGCCTCGCTCGCGCCCCGCACGAACACGACCTCGTTCTCGGACGCCGCCCCGATGAACCCCGCCACCCGCCGCCGCGCCGCCTCATAGGCCAGCGTCATGTCCGCCGAGCGCTGATAGACGCCGCGATGCACGGTGGCGTAGGTTTCGCGGTAGGCGCGGTCGATCGCATCGATCACCGGCTTCGGCTTCTGCGCCGTCGCGGCGGTGTCGAGATAGGCCCAGCCGGCAGGAATGGCGGGAAAGTCCGACACCAGATCGAGCGGCCTGTCTCTCCCCTCCCCTTCAGGGGAGGGGCCGGGGGTGGGGCCTGTATCAAGCGGGTCCGAAGGCCCCACCCCAACCCCTCCCCTGAAGGGGAGGGGCTTAAGATCGGTCGTGTTCTCGCTCACGCCGCATCTCCCAGCCACCGCTCCGCCGTCGCCGCGAACGCCTCGCGCACCGCGTCGGCCCCGATCCGCGCCAGCGCATCCGCCACGAACGCCCGGGTCAGGATCGCGCGCGCCTCGGCGGGCGGCACGCCGCGCGAGGCCAGATAGAACAGGGCCGCGCGATCGAGCTCGCCCACCGTCGCGCCGTGGCCGCACTTCACGTCGTCGGCGAAGATCTCCAGCTCCGGCTTCAGGTTCACCGTCGCCCCGCGGGTGATGAGCAGGCCGCGCAGCGATTGCTCGCCGTCGGTCTTCTGCGCGTCGCGCGCCACCTCGATCCGCGCCGCGACCGAGCAGACGCTCCGATCCTCCGCCACCGCGCGCCAGAGCTGGCGGGATTGCCCGCACGCCGCCTCGTGCCGCACCACGAAGGCCGCGTCGTGCCGCTGCCGTCCGCGCGCCAGCAGCGCGCCGCCCGCCTCGGCGAAGGCCTCGATCCCGGCGAGCGTCAGATGCCCGTCGAGCCGCGTGTCGGCCGCGCCGCCGGCAAGCGCGGTGGTGACGAGGCTCGCGCCCTGGCCGATCTCCGCGGTGTCGGCGCAGGACTGGAAGCCCGATTCGTGCAGGAAGCGCCGCGCCGCCATCAGCCGCGCCGAACGCGCCAGCCGGATCGAGGCGGCGCGGTTGGCCCAGCCCTCGCCCGCGAAAGTCTCGACGATGCAGGCGGCGGCGTCCTCCTCCAGCGCGATCTCGGCCGCGACATGGTTGGCCCCCCCGCTTGCGACATGGACGATCTGGATCGGATCGCAGGCGGCGTCGCGGCCGAGCGTCAGCTTCCAGCCCTTCGTCCCCGCCAGCCGCCCGAGCGCATGGGCGCCCGCGCGCGCGTCGGCCGGGCCGATCGCCGCCGGGCCGGGGTTCGATCGGCTCGCGTCGAACACGCCGTCGACGAACAGCAGCCGGGGACCGGCCAGGTCGATCCACAATTCCTCGACCGACCGCGCCCGCCCGCTCGGCCGCGCCTCGGCGAGCGCCGGCAGCTCGGACAAATCCGACCACCGCCACGCCTCGTCCCGCGTGGAAGGCAGGGGGAGCAGGGTCATGGCCTTCGCCCCCTCTCCCCGTGGGGGAGAGGGCAGGGTGAGGGGTGCGCTCGCACAGCGAGCGCGCGCGCCCGTGGCGCGCTTCCCCTCATCCAACTGCGCCTAACCGGCAGAGCCGGTAAGGCTTCGTATCCTTCTCCCCCACGGCGAGAAGGGATTGTTCGCGCACATTCCATCACGCCGCCACCTGCGCATATCCCTCGCGCTCGAGCTCATGCGCCAGCTCCGGCCCGCCCGAACGCACGATCCGCCCTCCCGCGAGCACATGCACGAAATCCGGCCGCACCACGTCGAGCAGCCGCTGATAATGGGTGATGAGCAGTACGGCGCGGTCCGGGCGGCGCATGATGGTATTGATGCCCTCGCCCACGGTGCGCAGCGCGTCGATGTCGAGGCCGCTGTCGGTCTCGTCGAGGATGGCGAGCTTCGGCCCGATGATCCCCATCTGCACCATCTCGTTGCGCTTCTTCTCGCCGCCGGAGAAGCCGACATTCACCGGCCGCTTGAGCATCTCCGGATCGAGCCCCAGCGCGTCCGCCTCCTTGCGCGCGAGCTTGATGAACTCGCCCCCGGACAATTCCGCCTCCCCGCGCGCCTTGCGCTGCGCATTGAGCGCCGTGCGCAGGAACTGGAGGTTGGAGACGCCCGGGATCTCGACCGGATACTGGAACCCCAGGAACAACCCGGCGGCCGCCCGCTCATGCGGCTCCATGGCGAGCAGGTCGACCCACCCATCTTCCGTTCGCCCTGAGCTTGTCGAAGGGCTGTCCTTCTTTTCGCTAGCGGACGAAAAGGACGGTGCTTCGACAGACTCAGCACGAACGATGTCGGGGCGGAACATGACCGATCCCTCCATCACCTCATACCCCGGCCGCCCGCCGAGCGTATAGGCGAGCGTCGACTTCCCCGCCCCGTTCGGCCCCATGATCGCATGAATCTCGCCCGCGTTAATGGCGAGCGTGATGCCGTTGAGGATCGGCTTGTTGTCGATGGTGGCGTGGAGGTTGTTGATGTTGAGCATTTACCTTTCTCCGAGTTCCGCCACGAGCTGCTGCTCCAGCTCGGAGTCCTTCCCCTCCACGAACAATGCTGTGACTTTGCCTAAACTTCCGAGTGTTAGATCGGGATGTCGGGCATGCACAAACATCTTTGTTTTCTCGATCAGTTCCGCGCGCTCGCTGCTGCACGTGTATTCGGCTGCATAAATTATGATTTCGGGCTTATCGCCGGACAGATCGGAGCGTCGAAATTGCTGGGTCTTGCTGGTCACACAGGCCTGATAGTCCGCAAGCGCGACCGCTTGTGCCTGACCAACATCGGCTGCCGCGATCGTCATAAGCAACCCAATCATTCTGCGCTCCCCTCCAAGCCGATCCCCAACAGCTCCCGCGCCTCGCCCTTCTCAAGCCCCTCCCCTTCAGGGGAGGGGTTGGGGTGGGGGCTGTGCCAGCGATCAGGCGCGTCGTTCACCGCCGCAGCAATCGCCTCGATCACGCCCTCCAAATTACTCATCACCTCGGAATTAGCGACACGCAGCACCTGAAAACCGTAATCGGCCAGCGCTTCATCCCGCAGGTGGTCCTTCACCGCATCATGCGTATCGCCATCCACCTCGACGATCAGCGCCTTCTGCGGGCACAGGAAATCGGCGATATACGGACCGATCACCGCCTGCCGCCGAAACTTGCAGCCCTCCAGTCGCGAACCGGACAGCGCGCGCCACAGCCGCTTCTCCGGCTCGGTTGGGTTCCGGCGCATCTCGGCGGCGCGCTGCTGCAACCAGCGGAGGCGCTCGACGGACAGCCCCCACCCCAAACCCCTCCCCTGAAGGGGAGGGGCTTTCGGGTTCCAGCCTCTGTCGTAGCGCTCGCCCGTCACCCGACCGAACCCTCCAGCGAAATCCCCAGCAGCTTCTGCGCTTCCACCGCGAACTCCATCGGCAGTTGCTGCAGCACCTCGCGGGCGAAGCCGTTGACGATCAGGGCCACCGCCTCCTCGGCATCCAGCCCGCGGCTCATCGCGTAGAAAAGCTGGTCGTCGGAGATCTTGGAGGTGGTCGCCTCATGCTCGATCTGGGCCGAGGGGTTCTTCACCTCGATATAGGGCACGGTGTGCGCGCCGCATGTGTCGCCGAGCAGCAGCGAATCGCACTGGGTGAAGTTGCGCACCCCTTCCGCGCCCGCGTTCACCCGCACCAGCCCGCGATAGGTGTTGTCCGATCGCCCCGCCGAGATGCCCTTGGACACGA
>Ga0164242_10003557_pt1 | contig 17752 bp, 19 predicted proteins | sample OricomgcompostMG_FD_108783 | JGI IMG/M metagenome (GOLD analysis project Ga0164242, IMG submission 108783) | Miracle-Growth compost microbial communities from Emeryville, California, USA - Original compost - Miracle growth compost (MG) ...
CCGGCCCGACGTCGGCTTCCCCCGCGCATTCCGCGGTCGCAGCGGACGCGCCGCGCGTCGCCGTGAAGGCCGGCCAGGATCCCGCCGACACTCCGTGCGTCGATGACGCCAAGGTGGTCGCGAGCCAGACCGAGGCGCACGACACGCAGCTGCAGATCATCTACTCGAACGCGTGCCACGCGGCGTGGTCGCGCATCAACCGCTATGACGGGAAGGCCCTCGGCAACGAGATCTCGACGAGCATCTACCGCGAGATCGCCCCTGAGGCGAAGGACCGGCAGTCGACGACCGAGCCGGACATCCAGAGCGCCTACACGACGCTCATCGTGCGGCCGTCGCCCGAGACGAAGATCTGCGCGGTCGGCGGCATCACGCTCGACGGCCTGAGCATCCCGCTGCCGACGCCCGTCTGCCTCTAGACCGCGTGCCGATGCGGATGCCGGGCGCCGGCCCGCGGCATCCGCACGCTCCGCGGCTCAGCGCAGCGCGCGCCGCGCCCCCAGCGCAGGGGCCGCGAGGAACGCTGCGATCATGAGTGCGACGAGCAGCCACATCGCGTTCAGGATGCCGACCGAATCGGCGATCGCGCCGATGATCGGTGGCCCGATGAGGCTCGCCGCGTAGCCGATCGAGGCGATCACGCTGACGTTCGCCGCGGGGTTACCGCCCGTCTCCGCAGCAGCCGACATGCCCAGCGGGAAGCCCATCGACACGCCGACGGCCCACAGCAGCACGCCGACGAGGACGAGGCCGGGGCTGCCGCCGAGGATGAACAGCAGCAGGCCGACGACGCCGAGCGCGGTCGTCCAGCGGATCGTGTTGACGCGGCCGAGGCGGTCCACGAGCGGGCCGCCGAACATGCGCGTCGCGGCCTCGCCGGCGGCGAACGCCGTGAAGAACAGGGCGGCGACGGCCGCGGACTGGCCGTGGTCCTGCTTGACGCCGAGGGTGAGCCAGTTGTTGGCCGAGCCCTCGCCCAGCTCGACGCCTAGCAGGACGACGCCGATCAGCAGCAGGCGCCAGTCGGCCCAGCCGCGCAGGTACTCGCGGAACGCCTCGAGGCGCGTGCGCTCGGGCTGAGCCGACGCCGCCTCCTGTCGCGAGCCGAGCGGGATCGACGGGGCCGCGATGACCCCGACCAGCGCGATCAGCACGGCGGTGCCCGCGAACTGCTGGGCGGGGGTGACGCCGAGTGCGGCGCAGGCGGCGCCGATGCCCGAGCCGACGGCCGCGCCGACAGACCACGCCGAGTGCATGAGCGGCATCAGGGTGCGCTTGGCGCGCCGTTCGACGGCCGAGCCCTCGACGTTGATGAACACGTCGAGGATGCCGGTCGCCAGGCCCTGGACCACGAAGCCCACCGCGAGCAGCGGCGTGGAGCGCAGCGCGAGGCCGAGGGCCATCAGCGCCATTCCCGCCGCGATCGTCGAGAGCGCGCCGAGCACGCCGCGCCGGCCGCCCAGCCAGTGCAGCACGGGGGTCGACAGGAAGAGCCCGACGATGGAGCCCACGGTTCCGAAGGCGACGAGCACGCCGATCGCGCCGGCCGTCAGGTGCAGATCGGCGCTGATCGTGGGCAGGCGGGGGCCCCAGGCCGAGACGGTGATGCCGCCCATGGCGAAGGCGGCGATGATGGCGTTGCGCCAGCGTGCGAGGTGGCGGGGATCGACGGCGATGTCGGTCATCGGTGGGTGCTTTCGTAGAGCGTGACGGAGTGGCGCGGATGCCAGAAGCATCCGCTGTATGGTTTTGCCCCGAGCCTACCGAAACGGCAGCGGCGCGGTAGATTTCGAACACCCGCGCGCAGCGGAGCGCGCCGACGGATGGAGCACCGATGACGGTACGCGTCGATCTCAACCTCTCGCTCGACGGCTTCGGCACGACGACCGATCAGACGCCCGAGAATCCGTTCGGCGAGGACTGGGGCCTCATCACCGCCGCCTACGTCGGCACGCGCACCTTCCGCGAGCGGGTGCTGCACGACACCTCGGGCGAGGGGACGACCGGCCTCGACGACGCGTATGCGCGGGCGTACTTCGAGGGCATCGGCGCCGAGATCATGGGCGCGGGCATGTTCGGCTTCCACAATTTCCCCGACGACCCCGAGTGGAAGGGCTGGTGGGGCGACGAGCCGCCGTTCCACTACCCGGTCTTCGTCCTGACGAACACGCCGCGCGAGTCGATCGAGTTCGAGAACGGCACGGTCTTCCATTTCCTCGCGGCGACCCCCGAGGACGCGCTGGCGCGGGCGCGCGCAGCGGCCGGCGATGCGGATGTCCGGGTCGGCGGCGGCCTGACGACGGTGCGCGCCTACCTCCGCGCGGGACTCGTCGATCAGCTGCACGTGGCGATCGCCCCGGTGCTCCTCGGCGACGGCATCCGCCTCTGGGACGATCTGCGCCACCTCGAGTCGGGCTACGACGTCACGACGGAGGTCGCCGAGAGCGGCACCACGCACGTGACGTTCCGTCGCTCGCCGGCGGGGGAGCGCAGCTAGCTCCGCAGGTCCTGCGCCAGCATCAGGATGATGCCGCTCGGCCCGCTCACGTAGGCGAGCCTGTAGACGTCCTGGTAGTTCGCGACGCCGCGCAGCGGGCCGTAGCCGTGCCGTGCGACGACGGCGAGCGCCTCGTCGATGTCATCGACCTGGAACGCGATGCGGTGCATGCCGATCTCGTTCGGCAGCGTCTGCGCGGTCTCGATCGCCTCGGGGTGGAGGTACTCGAACAGCTCGATCCGCCCCTGGCCGTCCGGTGTCGCGAGCAGCGCGATCTTGGCATGGTTGCCGTCGAGCCCGACGGCCGTCGCAGCCCACTCGCCGCTGACCTCGTCCCGCCCGACGACGCTCAATCCGAGGTCGGCGAAGAACGAGATCGTCTTCTCGAGATCACGCACCGCGATCCCGACGTTGTCCATCCGGATGCCCATGCGCGGCATGGTACCGACGTCAGAGGCTCAGCCGCCCCTGCGCGTCCAGACGGAAGGTGCGGCCCCATGTGTCGGGATAGCCGCAACCGTTGCCGGGGTGCGTGCCCGGGATCTTCGCGTAGACAAAGTCCTTCGTCACGACGACGGGGGCCGAGCCCGGCACCTGCTCGCTGACGCGCAGGGTGTGCTCCGTCGTGGTGTCGTTCGGCGCCCGCGGGTCGAGCGACCACATGTCCGAGCTCTGCAGGCGATCGGCGGGGAGGGTGTCGCACGTCGCGTCGACGCAGACCTCGAGCGAGCCGTCGGGGTGGGCGGCCGCCCATGCCGCGGCATCGGCGCGCAGCACGGGATAGGCCGGAACCGCCGCCCCGGCGCACGCGGCGGAAGTGAAGGAGCAGCCGGCGAGTGCGGATGCCAGAGCCGCCGCCACGAACGCAGCGCCGAGCCCTCTTCGCCTCATCGTGCTCGCTCCGCTGCTCACGGCGCCACGCTATTGCCGCCGGCCCCGACCTCGTCGATTCGTGCCCGAATCGTCATCGGTGCCGCACGCCGTGCGACGCAGCGGCGCAGGGACTCAGCCGCGGCGGCCGAGCCGGAAGCCGATCACGCCGACGAGAAGCAGCAGGCCCGCGATGAGCAGCGCCGCACCGAGGAGGGCGGGCAACGTCGGCGGCGTGAAAGCGATCCAATAGCTCACGCTCGACAGGGGCTGATATGCGAACCACCCGAAGCTCGCCGCCTCGTGCGCGGTGTGCGCGATCAGTGTGACGATGCCCGCGACGGCCATGGCGGCCGCCAGCAGGCCCAGCCACCAGCGCACCAGCCACGGCGACGACGGGCGACGTGCGGGTTCGCTCATACGCTCATCGTATGAGCGCTGCCGCAGCTCCGCATCGAACGATGCGGGACACGAGTCCCGATCCGATGGACCCCCGAGCCGTCGACCAGTAGCTTCGGCCACATGACTCAGACGACGGGCGTCATCGGGCTGGTGTGGATCTGGATGGCGATCCTCTCCGGCGGCTATGCGCGAACACGCGGCCGGGGTGCTTGGACATGGTTCGTGTGGACGCTGGTATTCGGCCCGTTCGCCGCGCTGCTGCTGGTCACGTGGCCGGCGGTGCAGAAGCCCGAAGCGGTTCCGGAAACGGACAATGCCTTTCCGCGCTGAAGCCGGGTGAGGGCGGCCCGCGCAGCATCAAGGGCTGGCACCCCGGCGCGATCAACCAGCCGCCTTGCTTATGTATTCGGCAAGTTCCGCAGCATCGCAGGGATCCACCCGCCTCCGCACCAATTTCTCGGTGTGAGGGAGTAGTCGGTACCGGCGGTGGGACTCGAACCCACATGCCCTCTCGGACCAAGCATTTTGAGTGCTCCGCGTCTGCCATTCCGCCACGCCGGCCTGCCCGACAAGGCTAGCGCACCGAGGCATCCGCACCCGCTCGTCCATCTCTCCCAGGCGAGGACGGCACGCTCGTGCACGAGCGTGCCCGCGGGCACCCCGGCCACGTCGAGTGCGAGCTCGATGCTCGTTCGGGCGCCTTCCTCGGGAGTGAGAGGCGCATCGACACCGTGCAGTTCGGTGCGGACGAAACCCGGGTGAGCGGCATTCACGATGATCGGGGTGCCGCGCAGCTCGTGCGCGAGGTGGATGGTCCAGGCGTTCAGGGCCGTCTTCGAGATGTTGTATGCCGGGATCTTGAAGTCGTAGAACTCGGATTCCGGGTCGGTGCTGTCCGCGAGCGAGCCGAGCACGCTCGAGACGTTGACGATCCGCGCCGCGGGGGAGCGGTGCAGCAGGGGCAGCAGCGCGTTCGTCACGGCGACCTGGCCGAACAGGTTCACCTCGAACGTCGTGCGCCAGGTCGCGAGGCTCTGCTGCGACGGGCTCTTGTCGAACTCGTCGATCATGATGCCGGCGTTGTTCACGAGGATGTCGAGCCGCCCGTGCACCGCCTCGATCCGTCCCGCGGCAGCGCTGATCGTCGCGGAATCGGTCACGTCGAGCAGCAGCGGCTCGGCGCTGCCGCCCTCGGCCGCGATCCGGTCGACCGCGGCGGCGGCGCGCGATTCCTCGCGGGCGCCGAGGATGACGTGCACGCCGGCCCTGGCGATCCCGCGGGCGGTCTCGAAGCCGATTCCCTTGTTGGCTCCGGTGATGAGGGCGATCGTCGATGACATCTGTGTTCCTTCTCTTTCGCTGACCCGCGGAGTGCGGGCGGTGACGCCACTGTGTGCCGCGCCCGGCCAGGCGAACAACGCCCGGCGGAGGCTATCCACGCGGGGGATAGGGAGAGCTGCCGCGGATGGCGGAGGATGACGGCATGGCGGCGAACGACTCGGCGAATGCCCTGGGCGACTTCCTGCGTGCCAGTCGCGCGCGCGTCACGCCGGAGCAGGCGGGGCTCGAGATCTTCGGCGACCGCCGCAGAGTCAGCGGCCTGCGCCGCGAGGAGCTCGCGATGCTCGCAGGCGTGAGCTCGTCGTACTACACGCGGCTCGAGCAGGGGCACTCGCGCGGCGCGTCCGCGCAGGTGCTCGACGCTCTCGCCGCAGCGCTCGGCCTCGACGAGACGGAGCGGGCGCACCTGCGGCAGCTCGGCCGCTCGGCGCTCGTGCGGGCCCGACCTCGCCGGCGGGCGCCCGAGCACCCGGACCCGGCACTGCTCGAGCTGCTGGTCTCGATGCCGGGCGTCCCGGCGCTCGTCCTCGGCCGGCACAACGACGTGCTCGCCTGGAACCCGCTGGGCCACGCGCTGCTCGCGGGCCATCTCGGGTTCGACGCGCCCGGGGATGCCGCGACGAGGCCGAACATGACGCGGATGGTGTTCCTCGACCCCGAGACCCGCGCCCTCTACGCCGACTGGCCCGCGAAGGCGCGCGCCGTGGTGGGGAGCCTGCGGCTCGCGGCGACGCGCGATCCCGATGACGTCGGGTTCTCCGAGCTGGTCGGCTCGCTGTGCGTCGGCAGCGGCGTGTTCGCGGCGCTCTGGGCGGACCAGCGGGTGCAGGCCTGCGCGACGGCGGCCTACGAGCTGCGCCATCCGCTGGTCGGCGGGCTCACGGTCACCCAGCAGACGCTGCGCAGCGCCCAGACCCCCACGCAGTCGCTCGTGACGCACACGGCGACCCCGGATTCGACATCCGCAGACGCCCTCGAGCTGCTCGCCGGGCTCGTCTCCGCGGGGCGCCCCGATGCGCGGCCCGACCGTGTCTCGACGGCTCACCCAGGCCGCTCGTATACGATTTGACCCGTGACTGACCAGCCGGAGAACAACGCGCCTCGCCGCGTCGTCGTCGCCGAAGACGAATCCCTCATCCGCCTCGACATCGTCGAGATCCTGCGCGACAACGGCTTCGAGGTGGTCGGCGAAGCCGGTGACGGCGAGACGGCCGTCGCCCTCGCGACCGAGCTGCGCCCCGACCTCGTGGTCATGGACGTGCGCATGCCGAAGATGGACGGCATCGAGGCGGCCGACCGCCTCAACAAGAACCACATCGCGCCCGTCGTGCTGCTGACTGCCTTCTCGCAGAAGGAACTGGTCGAGCGCGCGTCCGAGGCCGGCGCCCTCGCCTACGTCGTCAAGCCGTTCACGCCGAACGACCTGCTGCCCGCGATCGAGATCGCGCTGGCCCGCTACGCGCAGATCATCCAGCTCGAGGCCGAGGTCAGCGACCTCGCCGAGCGCTTCGAGACCCGCAAGCTCGTCGACCGCGCCAAGGGCCTGCTGAACGAGAAGATGGGCCTGACCGAGCCCGAGGCCTTCCGCTGGATCCAGAAGGCGTCGATGGACCGCCGCCTGACGATGCACGACGTCGCGAAGGCGATCATCGACCAGCTGGCGCCCGGCACCAAGGCGTAGCGAGATCTTTTCGGGGTGCGGATGCCTGCGGGCATCCGCACCCTTTCGTTTGTGCGCGTTCGGCGGGGCTCAGCGCGAGCGCAGCGTGTGACGGAGGTCGAGCGCTGCGGCGAGCGGCTTCAGCCACCATTGCTCGCCCGGGCGGTAGTCGTCGCCGCGCACGAGCCGCGCGGCGAGGTCGGGCCGCTGCGCCCGCAGGTAGCCGCGCGCCTTCGCGGCGTGCAGCGAGTTCGACACGACCTTGATGACATCCGCGTGCTCGATGAGGGGGATCGCGTTCGCCACGTTCTCCCACGTGGTCCGGCTCAGCACGTCGAGCTCGAGCGGACCCGCGTAGCCGAGGTCGCGCCGGGCGTACGCGCCCATCAGCTCGGCCTCGGGCACGGGCCCGCCGACGGCGCCGCCGCACAGCACGAGCAGGCTCTCGCGGGCGGCGGGGTCGATGCTGCGGATGCCGGCGCGCACCCGCCACCTGTTGATGGAGTTCGCGCGCATGCCCCGATCGCGGTAGCCGAGCACGACGACGGCCTCGCGGTGGCGCGCGCGGCCGTCGGCCGGGCCCGGCCCTACTCCGACGCCGTTCGCGCGCCAGTGCTCCGCCTCGGCGACAACGACCGCGCCCGCGAGGGCGGCTGCCGAGACGATCGCCAGTTTCTGCGGCATCCGCAGCGGCGATGCCGCGGATTGTGGCGACGACTTCGCGGCGTCGGACGGCGCGATGCGATTCCGCTCAGGTGCGCGCATGGCAGCACGCTACCGCCACGGACGGCTCGCTACGTTGGGGGAGTGACAGTCGATGGAGACGCCCGCCCGTTCGTGATCGCCGCCGACTCGGGCGGCACGCATACGCGCGTCGCCTGCTTCGGGCTCGACGGCGAGCTGCTCGCAGAGGCGACCGGCCCCGGTGGCGCGCGATTCCACAATGCGGATGCCGCGCAGAACACCGCTGAGGCGACCGCCCGATGCCTCGCGGCCGGCGGTCTCGACGCGCGCAACGCCGTCCACCTCGCCGCCGGCCTGTCCAATATCAGTCGGCGCGGCTCCAATCAGGGCGACGGCGACAACAGCTGGGCGGTGGACTACTTCGTGCTGCCGGGCCTCGACTGCCCCCGCACGATCGTGAACGATGCCGTCACCGCCCACCGGGGCGCCCTGCTGAGTCGGCCGGGCGTCGTCGTCATCGCCGGAACGGGCTCGATGATCCTCGCGATCGACGAGGGCGACACCGAGGTCGAGAGCGGCCAGTTCGAGCACTATGCGGGCGCGGCCCGCCATCTCGTGTTCGAGGCGATGCAGCTCATCCTCACCGGCGCCGGAACAGACGCCGACGCCGAACTCGTCGCCGCCGTGCTCGACTTCTGGGGCGCGGAGGACATCGACGGGCTGCGCGCGGCGGTGCTGGCCCTCGGCACCGAGGACCCGAAGACCGTGCGGCACCGCTACGGCCGACTCGCACCCGCGGTCACCGCGGCCGCCGACACCTCGCCGCTTGCCGATCGCGCGATCCGCGACCTCGCCGGTAAGACCGCGCGAGGCATCCGCCTTCTGTCCCCGTTGATCGCGGGCGCGCAGGTGCCGGTCGCGCTCTGCGGATCACTCGCGGAGACGGCGGCGTTCCGGTCGCGCCTGGCGGATGCCCTGGCCGAAGCTCCCGCGACAGCGGCCGTCCTCGTGCCCACCGCCCTCGACGCGGTGCGCGGCGCGGCGCTCGTGGCCTATCGGCAGCTGGGCATCGAGGTCGAGCCCTCGATGATCGAGCGGCTGCGGGCTACTTCGCGCTGACGCAGGTGAGCAAGTCGTTCGGTCCGTGGCCTCTGCCGCTCGGCTTCGATACCGTTTCTGGCTGACGTCACGGTTGAGCCGCGGCGCGCGCGTCCTCCATCGCGAGTTCGGCGTTCACCTGTGCGCCGACCATCTGGCCCGCAGCCGCAGAGGCGACGACAGTCGCCATCGGCTGCGTCACGTTGCCCGCCGCCCACAGCCCCGGCACCGACGTGGCGCCCATGGGTGATGCCGGAAGTTGCGATCCGATCCGGTGACCGTCGACGACGAGGTCAGCCGCGGCCAGCCCAACTCCGTTCAAGAACCCGATGCGCGCCTCGACGACGCTCGCCACCACGATCGCATCCAGCTCGACGTCCTCGCCGGAGGCGGTGCGGATGCCTGTGACGATGCCGTTCGCGGACTCTACCGATGCGATCGCCTCCGACCGGATCCGGATGCCACGGGCCTGCAGCAATGTGCGCGCCTCTTCGTCGATCGCCGCCGGGTCACCGACGAACACTGTGACGTGCTCGCTCAGCTGGCGGAACAGGTGCACCTGATGCAGCTGCGTCGGCGAGGTCAGGAGCACTCCGATCCTTTTGCCGCGCACCTCCCAGCCGTGGCAGTACGGACAGTGCACCACTCCACGGCCCCACTGTTCGGCGAGACCGGGGACGTCGGGCAGCACGTCGGTGACGCCCGTGGCGACGATCACACATCGGGCGCGAGTGCGGAGTCCCTCGACGAGTTCGATCCGGAATCCGGGTGTCACGGCCGCGACTCGTCCGGACACGAACCGGACCCCGTACTGCTCGGCCTCGGCTCGTCCGACGCGTACGAGCTCACGGGGCGGCATGCCATCGCTGCCGAGGAGGTTGTGGACCCCGTCAGCCGGGGCGTTGCGAGGTGCGCCGTCGTCGATGACGAGGACATTCCGTAGCGATCGACCGAGCGTGGTCGCCGCGCTGAGGCCCGCGGCTCCACCGCCGATGATGACGACGTCGTACTGCTTCGCGAAGGTGGGTTCTGTCATCTTCCGAGGATTCGACAGGTGCGCCCCGACTGGCAAATCTGTTTGCCGTTATGGCAACCTTCTTGCGTGACTGACCCGATAGCACCGCCTGCCCAGCCGGCGCTCGACGCCGTCCTCGAGGCCGTCGGCCCGCGTCTGCGTTCGCTCCGGCAGATGCGGACCCTCACTCTGGCAGCGCTTGCCGCGGAGACCGGCATCTCCGTGTCGACGCTGTCGCGCCTCGAATCCGGGGAACGTCGCCCGACCCTTGAGCTGCTGCTGCCCCTTGCGCGCGCCTTCGGGCTACCGCTCGACGACCTCGTCGGCGCGCCCCAGACCGGGGACCCGCGGATCCACCTCAAACCCCGGCGACATCACGGCCGCGTGATCGTGCCCCTCACCCGACGCCCTGGCGGGGTCCGCGCGTTCAAACAGCTGATCCCGCCGACCACAGCTGGACAGGAACAGCAACTGGCCTCCCACGAAGGCTACGAGTGGCTCTACGTGCTCTCAGGCCGAGTCACGCTGCTGCTCGGCGACCAGCTCTTCGATCTCGGCCCCGACGAGGTCGCCGAATTCGACACCCGCACCCCGCATTGGATCGGCAACCACGGCGAGCAGACGGCCGAGGCACTCTGCCTGTACGGGCCGCAGGGCGAACGGGCGCACCTGCGGACGTGACCGAAGCCCCCCGACCGGGCGAGGCCGCGACTCCTGGAGATACCACCACGCGTAGCGCGTGCTATTCCGTCTCCGCGGTCAGCGCGCGTCCTTGATCAGGTTCGTGATGCGGATCGTCGAGCAGCGGCGGCCGTTCTCGTCCGTCACGACGATCTCGTGGACGGTGAGCGTGCGACCGGCGTGGATGACGCGCGCGGTGCCGGTCACGAAGCCGCTCGTCGCCGAGCCGGTGTGGGTGGCGTTGATGTCGACGCCGACCGCGACGCGGCCCGGGCCCGCGAGGAAGTTCGCGTGCATCGAGCCGAGCGACTCGCCCAGCACGCAGTACGCGCCGCCGTGCAGGAGGCCGATGGGCTGCGTGTTGCCCTCGACGGGCATCCGCGCCACCGCATGCTCGCGGTCGAACTCGACGATCTCGATGCCCATCCGGTCGGCGAGGGCGCCCTGGCCGCGCGCGGCCCACCATTCGAGGTCGATGTCGCTCACATCAGTCCTTTCTCGTCTGCGCTTCGACCCTAGCCGCGCGGCGCGCGTCATCGAGGGCCGCGACGAAGGCACCGGGGTCGTCGAGGGCCCGCGCGAGCACGATGCCGCCCTGGATCGCCCCGACGATGCGCAGGGCGAGGGCCCGCGGCTCGGGCGCGCCGGATGCGCCGAGCGCCGCGGCGAGGGCATCCGCCCACTCCGAGAAGTAGCCGCCGACGGCCTCGGCGAAGCGGTCGCGCTCGCGCCCCAGCGCGAACGCGCCCTGCAGGCAGATGCGGCGGCCCGAGCGGAAGTAGCCGTCGACCTCGTCGAGCATCGCGGCGATGCCCGCCTGCGCGCTCGCGCGGTCGCCGCCGGCGGCGGCCCGCAGCGGGGCGAACACGCGCTCGGCGAACCACGAGCGGATGTCGTCGAGCACGGCCCGCGCCATCTCCTCCTTCCCGGCGGGGAAGAAGTTGTAGAGGCTGCCGCGGCCAAGGCCGCTCGCCTCCTGCAGCACGCTCATGCTCGCGCCCTCGTACCCGTGCTCGCGGAACGCCTCCGCGAGCACGGGTACGACCGCGTCGCGAGTCGTGGGGGACTTCGCCATGCAGCTAGAGTCCCAGATCCGACAGCCCGGGGTGGTCGGCGGGGCGGGGGCCGAGCGGCCAGTGGAACAGCCGCTCAGAGGCGTCGATCGGGGTGTCGTTGATCTGCGCGAGGCGGCGGCGCATGAGGCCGTGCTCGTCGAACTCCCAGTTCTCGTTGCCGTAGGACCGAGACCAGCGCCCGTCGGCGTCGTGCGACTCGTAGGCGAAACGGACGGCGATGCGGTTGCCGTCGTAGGCCCAGACCTCCTTGATCAGGCGGTAGTCGAGCTCGCGCTGCCACTTCCCGGTGAGGAACGCGACGATCTCGGCGCGCCCGGTGACGACGCGGTCGCGATTGCGCCATGCGCTGTCCGGCGTGTAGGCGAGCGAGACGCGCTCGGCGTCGCGGGTGTTCCAGGCGTCTTCCGCGGCGCGCGCCTTCTGGGCGGCGGTCTCGGCGGTGAACGGAGGGAGGGGCGGGCGGATGTCCATGTGGTTCTCCTTGCTCGAATCTGTTGTACTGATCAGTACAACATACCTTTACCGAACGGTACAGCGTTGCCGGGGCGCGCATTTCACCGCCCGCGAGGCGCAGGATGTCGGCGGCCTCTGGAAGACTGGGCGACGACGACGCACCGCTGCCGGTGCGGCGGGCAGACCAGGCATGGAGAGGCTGTGACGGTTCCAGTGGCGGACGCCAAGAAACCCACCTTGATGATCATCGACGGCCACTCGCTGGCGTTCCGCGCGTTCTTCGCGCTGCTGCCGGCCGGCCGCTTCGTCACCGACGACGGGCAGCACACCGAGGCGATCCACGGCTTCATCTCGATGCTCCTCAAGCTGCTGAAGGACTACGAGCCGACGCACCTCGGCGTCGCGTTCGACATCAGCCGCTTCTCGTTCCGCACCCGCGAGTACCCCGAGTACAAGGGCGGCCGCGGCGAGACCCCGCCCGAGTTCATCGGCCAGGTGCCCCTGCTGCAGGAAGCGCTCACCGCGATGAACGTGCAGTGGCTCACCAAAGAGGACTTCGAGGCCGACGACATCCTCGCGACGCTGTCGGCCCAGGGCGCGGAGCAGGGCTACGACGTCCTCGTCGTCTCGGGCGACCGCGACAGCTTCCAGCTCGTGAACGACAGCGTCACCGTGCTCTACCCGAGCGTGCTCGGCGTGAGCGAGCTCAAGCGCTACGACGCGCAGGCCGTCTTCGACAAGTACGAGGTCTGGCCCCACCAGTACCCCGAGCTCGCGGCTCTCACCGGCGAGAAGGCCGACAACCTGCCCGGGGTCGACAAGGTCGGCCCGAAGACGGCCGCCAAGTGGATCGCCCAGTGGGGCACCGTCGACGAGATCGTCGCCAACGCCGACTCGATCAAGGGCGTCGTCGGCGAGAAGCTGCGCGAGCAGAAAGAGAACGCGCTGCGCAACCGGCGGCTGAACCGCCTCGTGACCGATGTGGAGCTCCCGCTCGGCCCCGCCGAGCTCGAGCGCCGCGGCGTGAACGAGGCCGCGGTGCGCGAGGTGTTCGGCCGCCTGCAGTTCCGCACGCTCCTCGACCGCGTGCTCAAGTCCGGGCCTGCTGCGGATGCCTCGGCCGAGGCATCCGGCGAGGCCATCGAGCCCGCCGCCGAGGTCGAGACGGCCCCCGCGGTGAAGACGCTCGTCGACGAGGAGCTCGCGCACTGGCTCGCGAAGCACGCGGGCCAGCCGGTCGGCGTGCAGCTCGACCACGGCCCGGCCGGCATCGCGGGCTACGGCCTGGCGGTCGCCGACGACAGCGCCTTCGTGCCGTTCAAGTCCGGCACGGGCGACTACGAGGCCTTCGAGAAGTGGCTCGCCGACCCGGCGCAGCCGAAGTGGTTCTTCAACGCGAAGGCGCAGCTCAAGGCATCCGCAGCGGCCGGCCTGCCCATCCGCGGCGTCGCCGCGGACACGCGGGTCGCCGGCGCGATCCTCAACCCCGCCAAGGCGCCCGCCGACCTGCCCGCGCAGGTCTACGAGGTGCTCGGCGAGACGCTGCCCGTGCCCGACCCGAACCAGCTCGTGCCCGACGCCGAGCCGCTCTCCGCGGCGACGCTCGCGTGGTACGTGCTGCGCATCGCGCACGATCTCGACACGGCCTTCGCCGAGGGCACGAAGCGCGTCTACGAGACCATCGAGGTGCCGCTCGTCGAGGTGCTCGCCCGCATGGAGCTGACGGGCGTCGCCGTCGCCGGCGACGTGCTCGCGAAGCAGCGCGAGGGGCTCACGGCGCAGGCAGGCGACTTCCAGGCCGCGGCGTACGCGGCGATCGGCCGCGAGGTCAACATGGGCAGCCCGAAGCAGCTGCAGACGGTGCTGTTCGAGGACCTGCGCCTGCCCTTCACGCGCAAGACGAAGACGGGCTACTCGACCGACGCCGAGTCGCTCGCCGACCTGCTCGAGAAGGTCGACCCCGACACCGAGGGCTTCATCTTCCTCGACGCGCTGCTGCGCCACCGCGACGCGACGAAGCTCAAGCAGATGATCGAGACGCTCGAGAAGGCGATCGACCCGAGCGGCCGGATCCACACGACGTACGACCAGGTCGGCGCCGCGACGGGCCGCATCTCGTCGAACGACCCCAACCTGCAGAACATCCCCGTGCGCTCGGAGGCAGGCCGCCAGATCCGCTCCGCGTTCGTCGCGGGCGAGGGCTACGAGTGCCTGCTCACCGCCGACTACTCGCAGATCGAGATGCGCATCATGGCGCACCTCTCGGGCGATGCCGGCCTGATCGCGGCCTTCAACGAGGGCGAGGACCTGCACCGCTACGTCGGCTCGCACGTCTTCGGCGTCGCACCCGAAGACGTGACGCCCCTGCAGCGCTCGAAGGTGAAGGCGATGTCCTACGGCCTCGCCTACGGCCTCGGCCCCTTCGGCCTCGCGAAGCAGCTGCGCATCTCGCAGGGCGAGGCGAAGCAGCTGATGGCGGACTACTTCGAGCGCTTCGGCGGCGTGCGCGACTATCTCCGCAACGTGGTGGCGCAGGCCAAGGTCGACGGCTACACCGAGACGATCTTCGGCCGCCGCCGCCCGTTCCCCGACCTCAACAGCCTGAACCGCGTGCTGCGCGACAACGCCGAGCGCGCCGCGCTCAACTCGCCCATCCAGGGCTCTGCGGCCGACATCATGAAGATCGCGATGCTGGGCGTCGCGTCCGACATGGCGGAGGCCGCGCTCGAGTCCCGCATGCTGCTGCAGGTGCACGACGAACTGATCTTCGAGGTCGTGCCCGGCGAGTGGGATGCGCTGGAAGAGATCGTGAAGCGCCGCATGGCCGGCGCCGCCGAGCTCAGCGTCCCCCTCACCGTCCAGGTCGGCCGCGGCGGCGACTGGGACGCGGCGGCGCATTAGTTTTGAAGAACGTGACGGAAGGACACCGATGACCGAGGCACGCACCCCCACCGCGATCGACGCCATCGCCGAGCGCTGGCTCGACACCCAGCTCGAGCTCCACCCCGAGGACCGCGTCTACGTCGGCCGCCCCGGTCGCGAGGGCGAGTACGGCGACTTCAGCCCGAGCGGGCACGAGGCGGCGGCCGACGCCGCCCGCGCGGCCCTCGCCGAGATCAACGCGGCCGAGCCCGCCGACGAGACCGACCGCATCACGAAGCTCGACCTGACGCGCACGCTCGAGCTCGAGCTCGAGAAGCACGACGCCGGCTTCTGGCAGCGCGACCTCAACAACATCGCCTCGCCGCTGCAGGGCTTCCGCGACGTCTTCGACCTCTCGGCCACCGAGACCGCCGACGACTGGGCGGTCATCGCCAAGCGCCTGGGCAACATCCCCGCGGCCGTGCGCGGCTACATCGAGTCGCTGCGCGTCGGAATGACGAGCGGCAACGCGCCCGCCGTCCGCCAGGTGCGCATCGGCATCCAGCAGGCCGACGAGCTCGCCGGCAAGAGCAGCTTCTTCGCGACCTTCGCCGCGAACGCCGCAGCGGCGGGCGGCGGCGAGCTGCCCGAGTCGGTCAAGGCCGACCTGCAGCGCGGCGCGCAGGCAGCGGCCCGCGCCTACGGCGAGCTGAGCTACTTCCTCGACGACGAGCTGCAGCACGAGGCGCCCGAGCGCGATGCGGTCGGCCGCGACATCTACGCCCTGGCCAGCCGCGGCTTCCTGGGTGCCAAGGTCGACCTCGACGAGACCTACGAGTGGGGCATCGAAGAGCTCGCGCGCATGACCGCCGAGCAGGAGGCGATCGCCCAGCAGATCAAGCCGGGCGCCGGCGTGCGCGAGGCGATCGAGTTCCTCGACGGGGATGCCTCGCGCAAGCTCCACGGCACCGACGAGCTCAAGCGGTGGATGCAGGAGAAGAGCGACCAGGCCGTCGCCGAGCTGTCGGCGACCCAGTTCGACATCCCCGAGCCGCTGCGCCGCCTCGAGTGCATGATCGCGCCGACGCAGAACGGCGGCATCTACTACACGTCGCCCACCGAGGACTTCTCGCGAGCCGGCCGCATGTGGTGGAGCGTGCCGCCGGGCGTCACCGAGTTCGACACCTGGCGCGAGCTGACGACCGTCTACCACGAGGGCGTCCCCGGCCACCACCTGCAGCTCGGCACCGGCATCTACAACCGGGCCCAGCTGAACTCGTGGCGCCGCAACACCTTCGTGTCTGGCCACGGCGAGGGCTGGGCGCTCTACGCCGAGCGCCTCATGGACCAGCTCGGCTATCTGCAGGACCCGGCCGACCGCCTCGGCATGCTCGACGGCCAGCGCATGCGCGCCGCGCGCGTCGTGCTCGACCTCGGCGTGCACCTCGAGAAGCCGCTGCCCGACGGCTCCGGCATCTGGTCGGGCGACTACGCCTTCGGCTTCATGGGCCGCAACGTGAACATGGAGCAGGGCTTCGTCGACTTCGAGGTCAACCGCTACCTCGGGTGGCCCGGCCAGGCGCCGTCGTACAAGATCGGCCAGCGCGTGTGGGAGCAGATCCGCGACGAGCTGAAGGCGCGCGAGGGGGCGGCCTTCGACATCAAGGCCTTCCACAAGCGCGCCCTCGACCTCGGCGGCGTCGGCCTCGACACCCTGCGCACCGCGCTGCTCGGCTGAGCCGACGGCGACGGCGAGACGTGGCTGAGCGGATCGTCATCGGCGGAGCCTCGGGCTTCCTCGGGCAGCGCCTCGCGGCCGAGTACCGCGCCCTCGGCGCGGACGTGGTCGCGATCGGGCGTTCCCCGGGGGAGATCCCGTGGGGCGACGCCGAGGCGATCCGCGCGGCCGTCGACGGGGCATCCCTCGTCATCGGCCTCTCCGGGAAGAGCGTCAACAGCCGCTACACCGCGGCGAACCGCGCCGAGCTCGTCCGATCGCGCGTCGAGACCACGCGCGCCCTCGGCGCCGCGATCGCGGCATCCGCACGGCCCGCGCCGCTCTGGGTGAACGCGTCGACCGCGACGATCTACCGCCACGCCGACGACCGGCCCCAGACCGAGTCGACGGGGGAGTACGGCACCGAGCTGTTCAGCGAGGACATCGCGAAGGCCTGGGAGGCCGCGCTCTTCGAGGCCGAGCTGCCGGGAACCCGCCGCGTGGCGCTGCGCATCACCATCGCCCTCGGCGACGGCAGCGCCCTCGGGCCGCTCGGCCTGCTCGCCCGGTTCGGGCTCGGCGGGGCGAACTCCGACGGCTGGTGGCCCGCGACGCCGGCCCGGCTCGCCGCGCGCACCTACCTGCGCCCGCGGACGAGCGGCGGGCGGCAGAAGTTCAGCTGGGTCCACGTCGACGACATCGTCGGCATCATCCGCTTCGCCCAGGACACCCCCGAGCTCGAGGGGCCGGTCATCGTCGGCTCTCCGAACCCGACCGACAACGCCGGCTTCATGCGCGCCCTGCGCAAGGCGCTCGGCGTTCCCGTGGGCCTGCCCTCCCAGCGGTGGATGCTCGAACTCGCCTCGCTCGTGCTCGGCACCGAGGCCGAGCTGATCCTCAAGAGCCGCTGGGTGCTGCCGGAGAAGCTGCTCGCGGCGGGCTACGAGTTCCGCTATCCCGACCTCGACTCCGCCCTCGCCCAGATCGTCGCGGCGCAGCGCGAGCGGCGCCGGATCCCGGCCTGAATCGCCCGAACGGGCGAGTTGAGTCGAGCCCCGAAAATCGGGTAGTCTGGAACGTCACGTTTGTGACTTCATATCCGCTCGCCTGATGCGGGAAAAACCAATCATCTGGTTCGTGTCGGGCCTGATTCATGTCCACCCGGAGTAATTACTCAATGACTACCACTACGACCGACAAGGCAGCCAAGCAGGTCGCCATCAACGACATCGGCTCTGCTGAAGACTTTCTTGCCGCGGTCGAGAAGACTCTGAAGTTCTTCAACGACGGCGACCTCATCGAGGGCACCGTTGTGAAGGTCGACCGCGACGAGGTCCTCCTCGACGTCGGTTACAAGACCGAGGGCGTCATCCCCTCGCGCGAGCTTTCCATCAAG
>Ga0164242_10003559_pt1 | contig 17751 bp, 24 predicted proteins | sample OricomgcompostMG_FD_108783 | JGI IMG/M metagenome (GOLD analysis project Ga0164242, IMG submission 108783) | Miracle-Growth compost microbial communities from Emeryville, California, USA - Original compost - Miracle growth compost (MG) ...
AGGCCGGCGATCGTCATGCCCTCGATCAGCACGTAGGGGTCGCTCTCCATGATCAGGCGGTCGGAGAACGTGCCCGAGTCGCCTTCGTCGGCATTGCAGACGATGTACTTCTGGTCCGCCTGCGCCTGCGCGACGGTGCGCCACTTGATGCCGGCGGGGAAGGCCGCGCCGCCGCGTCCGCGCAGACCCGATTCGATCAGCGATTCGCAGGCTTCGGCGCTGGTCATCGTCAGCGCGCGGCGCAGGCCTTCGAGCCCGCCATGCGAGACGTAATCGTCGGTCGAGAGCGGGTCCGTGATGCCGATGCGCGCGAACGTGAGGCGCTGTTGCTTGCGCAGATACGGAATCTGCTCGACAAGGCCGACCGAACGCGCATGCTGCGCGCCGTGCAGGAAACCGGCGTCGAAGAGACTCTTCACATCGTCTGCTTCGACGTTCGCATAGCCGACGCGCCCATCGGGCGTTTCGACCTCGACGAGCGGTTCGAGATAGAGCAACCCGCGCGAGCCGTTGCGCACGAGTTCGATGGTTGCGCCGCGCGCGGCGGCTTCGCGCTGGATGGCGGCGGCGATCTCATCGGCGCCGAGCGCGAGCGCCGACGAATCGCGAGGAACATAAATGCGCGTCATACGGCCTCCTCGGTGCGGGCGACGGCGGCCACGGCCTTGGCGAGCAACGCGTCGAACTTTTGCGGGGTCACGCGCGCATGCAGCGTGCCGTTGATCGTCATGGCGGGCGACAGCGCGCACTGGCCAAGACAGTAGACCGACTCCAGCTCGACTTCCCCCGCGTGCTCGTGCGTATGCTCGCTGGCGTGGCCGTGCTGCTTGAAGCGGCAGCCGGTGTGCGACTCGGCGTGCTGCGCGAGGGCTTCGCTACCCATGCTGCGGCACGCCTCGGCACGGCATAGTTGCACGACGACAGGCGCGGGCGGCGCGGTGCGGAAGTGGTGGTAGTACGTGATGACGCCGTGCACCTCGGCGCGCGAGAGATTCAGCGCCTTCGCGAGCGGGGCGACCGTGGCGGGCGGCACGAAGCCGGTTTCGTCCTGGATCGCATGCAGGATCGCGAGCAGCGTGCGGCCCGGCTGGGCATGGCGCCGTACGAGGTCGTCTGGCGCGCGGGCGGTTGTCTCATCCACTGTAGAGCTCCTGCGGAGGCATATATGCGCTTGATATTCATAAAGTGCACATCTATGCTGGGGTTGTTTTCTTGTATGCCCGAACAATAGGCCCGTAAAAAGGCAGATGCAATAGGAAGCGAGACTTCATAATGATCAAGGTCGAGTGTCAGGCACAGCTGGTCGTACGCGATGCGCAAGGCCGTGAGGCCAGCCTGACGGACGTCGTGCCGCTTCTCGCGCTCGTTGCGGAAGAAGGCAGCATTGCGCAGGCCGCGCAACGTAAGGGTTTGTCCTATCGTCACGCATGGGGCTTATTGCGCGATCTGGAGGAGCGCCTGGGCGGCGCGTTGATCGCCAAGGCGCGTGGGCGCGGCTCGGTATTGTCGGAACTGGGCGAGGCGGTGCTGCGCTCGCAGCGGCTGTGCGGGGAGCGTCTGTCCGGCAATCTCCAGGCACTCGCGAGCGAAGTGGCGAGCGACCTCAACCGCTGGCTTGCGCCCGACCGGCAGGACTTGCGCATCCACGCCTCGCACGGCTATGCGGTGGCGGCGCTGGTCACCGCGCTCGTGGCCGACCAGGTGCCCGTGGAGATCAAGTACCGCGACAGCGCCGACGCCATCACCGCGCTCGCGCGCGGCGAGTGCGATCTGGCGGGCTTCCATCTGCCGCGCAGCGATTTTCGCGAGGCCTGCGCCGACGCCTACCGCAACTGGCTCGATCCGCAGCGCCACGTGCTGATCCACCTCACGCGCCGCAAACAGGGCCTTTTCGTCGGACGCGGTAACCCGCGCGGAATCGCCGGCCTCGCCGACCTCTCGCGCGGCGACATCCGCTTCGTGAACCGGCAGCCGGGCTCGGGCACGCGTCTTCTGATCGATTTGCTGCTGACGCGCGTGGGCGTCGATCCGGAGCGGGTGAACGGCTATGCTTCGTCGGAGCTCACGCATTCGGCGATCGCTGCGTTCGTCGCGAGCGGCATGGCCGACGTGGGCTTTGGCGTGGAGCCGGCGGCGCATCACTTCGGCCTCGATTTCATTCCGATCGCCGACGAGGACTACTATTTCGCCTGCGAACGCGCGCAACTGGAGCGCGAACCGCTGGCGGCCGTGCTTCAGTTATTGCGCGGGGGGGCGTTCCGTCAGTCGGTGGCGCAACTGGCGGGCTACGATCCGGGCGAATGCGGCGCCGTCGTGCCGCTGGGCGCTGGCTGGTCGGGGCGGGCGCAAGCGCCGGCGCGCTGATGAGGGCCGGATCTTGTGGATCTTGTAATACGAGGCAATATGATGGTCGATTGGCGCTGCAGGGTGCGCCGCTTTTTGTGATACTTTGGGCCGGTACTGGCTTCCCTGTTTCAGATGCGCGTCTCCGCGCCGATCGACCATGAAATTCTTGCTTAATGTTTGTATCGCTGCCGCCGCCGCGACAGCGCTGTTTGCCACCGTCGACATTGCTTTTGCGCAGAATTCGCCGGGCGTGCCGGGCGGCATTCTCTCCGACGAATTCAAGATCAACGAGCATCCGCAAATGCCATTCGCGGCATCGGCGCCTTCGGACAAGTATCAGCACGGCAAGCCGTCGGCGATGCGCAGAAAGGGCGATCTCGGCGACCCGAATGGCTGTAATCTGCAGTGCCCGCAAGATAATTGACCGGCGGGACGGCTCGCGGCGCGAGGGCGTCGCGGTTGCGCTTGCCGCTGAAATCGCCCGCAGTCAAATTCCGGCGTTGAAAAAACAAAAACTCGCGAAGCTTTTCGGGCTTTCGCGAGTTTTTGCTTTATTTCAAAAAATCTGGTGGGCACCGAATCCCGTAAATCCTCACCACTTCATTCATCCCGCATCTATTCGCCCTTCCTGGGTCTACCGCAAGCTGCGGCACGCGGCTGCGTGTTAGGTATACGCCTCCATTTCCGCACCAGGGGGCACTGTCTATGCCTTGGAACACCTTCGATGTACCGATCAAGCCCGGACGGCAGCGCGCCTTGCTGGCGCTTCGCACCAGCGCGGAGGAGAGCCGGCATGTGGCCTGACCTCGAGATCGACTTTTTGGTGGACGAGAGATGCTGTTTCTATCTCGAATGGACGTATTTTGACGATTTGCAGTTGGACCAGCGGACACCAGCGGCAGAAGAGAATAGGCATCAGCGCGAACGGAACAAAGACCGGTTCCTGAGCGAGTTTTATGCGGACTACGATTGGGGGCCTTGTCCTTGGAGTCACCCTGAGCATACGGCCCAGCGCCTGATATGGCTGTTGGAGGAGTGCGACAAGCTCGATGGCCCCAAGCGGCCGAAAAGCAACGCCGAACTGGAAGCCCTGCTGAAAGAGGCCGTGGAGGCAGAGCGGCTCATCGTTGAAATCGTCCCGGACGGGGGCGGTATCTACGCACCGCTCAGCAATCCCGCATCGGCTGGACCGGACAGTGACGGGATACTGGCCTCGGTCGAAACGTTCGAACCGTATCGTAGTGCCGCCTTGCCCAGTGATGAGCCGATTCTGAGCGGTCCTTATGATCCCGCTACGCAGGAAGCGCGACGGAACGCGGCGCGCGGTGTGTCGGGCGGCGCCCGGGGGAGTTCGAGCGTAAGCCATTGGGATTTGCCCGGCGCTGTTGAGGCGGCCGCTGCCATGTTAGTAGGCAATGTGCATCTGGACACTGAGCCTGATGAAAGCGCACTCGACGATGATTTCGCGAGCGGCACGGGCGACGTTTCAACGTCGCTCGGTGATGCGCAGGCATTCGAGTATCAGCCGGATAGGCCCGATGGAGACGTTGATGAACTTGCCGGGATGCCCTTCAACGGAGAGCCGGGGACGTGGATCTCCAGTATGCCGGGGACGATGCCGCAAAAATGCGCCAGTACGGGCCGAGCGGCACGCCGCTAACAGATTTCGACTTTGAGGCGCATCACGGGAACCAAAATCCGCACGCGCACAATTGGGACGGCTTCAACCGCGACGCGGGCGCGCCGGTCTCCCTGCTTCCATGGTGAATCGACATGACAGAAGAAGTGCTGAAGGCGTGGGGATATTTTCACGATTGGTATCTGGACAGCGTGACTGTTGGCCCAAACGCCGAGCCGCGGGAGCTAATGCTTGGCTTGCACCTTGGCAGTCGCTGCGCGGAGGTTACGTTTAACGGCGTGACGTGTGTTTCGCTCGAACGCCTTGGCTTGCTCAACATCGTCTACGGCATTCACATCGTTGAACCGGATGATGCAAGGCACGCCAGGGCCAGCGCCGTGCTTCGGGCGGGCGAGCGGCTAACGGACAGGAAAGGCGCATTGCTCGCTTTCGTCTATTCCACGCTGGGCGCGGAACTCGCCATTGAGTGCGACTCGTTGGAGGTTCATGCGTCCGACAGCGGACTTTCGCTGCTATGACCGCGGTACGAAAGCGCGCACGCCTCGTCGGGCGGCTCGGCACCTTCATCCAGCAATACGGGCGCAAGGCGCAAAAGCAGGGAGACCCGAACGACCGCCGCTACGACAAGAAGGTTGAGAAGGCGATGCGGGTGTTGCGGCCAGACGAACTTTCGGAGCTGCTGGCCGGTGACGGTGCCAGCGAAGAGCCAGTGAACGCAATGGGCGGCGGCAATTGACGTATGCCGGTAGGGCGTGAACGTGTCGTAGATGGTCGCGACAAGGAGGTCTGATTCCACGCCCACCACGCGGGCGCCGAATTTTGTGTGGTCGATTGCGCCGGTGTTGACAGGGCTATGGGCGGGCGTGCCTTGCTGGAGTTGGTCAGTCATGGCCCACCTCCGCTTGCGGTGCTGCGAGGGTGGCGCTCGCATCAGCGCCATTGCGGCCCCCTGAGAATCCGCGAGGCCCCAACCGGTGGCCGTTCGCGGGCGATTGGGGGTAACAGGTCTGGGGGTATTGCCGCTTACCACCAGCTTTACCCCCACTCGTTGGTGGTAAGTGCTAGTGAAACATTGTAGACGCTGGAAACAAAAACCCCCGGAAGCCTTGCGCTACCGGGGTTTGGGGTAAAACGTCATGAACGTTTGGAAGGTATTTGGGCCGGCGTCAACCGAATTCCGGCCGCTACGCCTTGTGTGGCAAGGAATCGCCATTCTGGGTACATGGAACAACCCCCAAAACAACCCCCAGCGATGCTTTGCTGTAGCGATTGCGCGAAACTATTGCTGGCATCGCCGTTGGTCATATTCCCGCTGGGCTTCGGCGCGCCGCGCGTCGATGTAGGTGCCCAGATCCACCACGTGGACGCCCTTCGCAGCCTTCTGCGAATTCTCTATCCGAATGACCGGCAACGCGATTTCCCCGATGCCCACCTTGTGCAGCAGCTTTTCCGGTGTCAGGTGCGAGAAGTAGTCACGGCACACCACGTCGAGCGGCACGATCGCCGTTGCTCCGTATTGCGCGAGCAGCAGGAACACCGTGTTCACCTTGGTAGGCGCGCGCGGCGCCTGTTGATCGCGCATCGGATGAGTGTCGGGTTTCGAGGTTGAGGGGCTGCGGCGACCGCCATCTGAAATGGGCGCAGCCGCTGGCGGTGTCTCCGTTCGAGCGTGGCCGATGCCTGTGGAAGCCTCGACGCTCTCTGCCGTAATGCGACTTCCTGATGCGCCGATCTTCACGAGCCGAAGCTTACCAGCCGCCACCATTCGGTAGACGGTCGCGCGCGAGATACGGAGCTGCGTCATCACCTCGCTGATGCGGTACAGCTTCGGGAGTTGGGTCATAGATGGGCCATGGGTGTCGACTACGGGGGCTGAGGGCAACTCGCGTTGGTCCCTGTACTTACGCATTGACCGGCGCGCTTATTGTGCTCGTCGCCGCTCGCCGCATCGTCAGCCGCAGGGACTGCCGCAAAGCAGGCGTAGGGGTGCCGCAAATGCGACGTACAAGCGACGTATTCCCGCCGTACGAGCGGCGTAATACCGACGCAATGACGACGTAGAAGCGACGTACTGGCGGCGTGGTCGGTATGGAAATGTGTTGGGGTATCGTTCGATACGCTTTTTGCACCCGAAAACTGCCCTTAAACGCGGGGGCAAAGATGGGTTTTGGCGGTCGGGCACTGCCCTTAAAACGGCCATACACAATACGCAAGTGCCTCCGGCACGTGCAAAACGGGCAAAACATCCGCCCAGCAAGGGTTTCAGCGATCTCGGCAAAAAAAAGATACTTGAAAAGTGTCAGACAAAAGCGCTGGAACGCCCGCCCGACAGGGGTTTGACCGTGAAACACGTCGCAGGGAGTCGTCTGCCAAGCGTTCAATCACGATTTTTTGCAGGTTGAGATCGAACTTCACTGTGGGCTAGGTGAAGCCGCTCCCTACTTGAACACCGCGCCATGGCGTAGGAACAAGTGCTTTTGCAGCGGCCGCATGGAGCCGCAGACACGACGGAAGCGAACGGGCGCGTGCCGGTGGCGCCGTCTGCCACGGCGAGGCCGGAAATCCGGTGAAACAGTCTCCACGCCGTCAAACACGGACGGCTGGCGGCGTGCGGTGACATCTGCCCGGGCGAGCCGCGCATCGAGTGTGGCCGGTTGGATCGCGAAATGCCGGGCGATCGCTCCGCTGTCGCCATCGAACTGGTCGAACACGTGGTAGTACGCGACAGCTTCGGAGAACTGCGCGTGCATGACGCGGGCCGCTTCGGCAGCCTCTTCCGCCAGCTCCATCGCAACCTCTGGCTCGTAGTTCTGCGGCGCTGCCAGGCGCGCGGATATGGCGTTCTCCCGAAAGTCGCCGTCGTCGTCGCGGTCCTCATGATCCAGCCGGGTCGCGAAGCGCATTGCCCGGTTCACGAAGCGGCCGAACAGCTTGTGCAGGCGTGCCACGACGGTCTCTTGCAGATCTGCGTCCTCGGGCTCGACAGTGCCGCCGCGTTCCAACTTGACCTCTTCGGCGATGATCCACGCTTCGCTCTTCAGGTCGTCGACTGAGTGCTCGCCTTGGCTCGCGCCGGCGATCTGGCGCAGATGCTTGAGCATCGGAGCGATGAGTCGGTCGAAGAAGGGCGCTTCGTGACGTTGAGCCATGCATTTCCCGAGAGGCATGCGGGTACCCGCGCCGTTGTCTGTACGAAAAAGCGAGGCCTCCAGTACTACAATATTTCGCAACGGTTGCCAAGCAAGGTAGCCAATCGATCAAACCGCGCCTAGCTCGACGGGGCGAAAACCGGGCTCCCTTACCCGGCCGGCGCGGTTTCTCCACAAGGGATTTGCGTGAGGGCGCAATCCATGGGTGCAGAAAGCCCACGTTCATTCTCGGCATTCATCACGGCGGAGTGTGCCAAGTTCGTCAGCTACCGTGAGGCGATGACCACGCTCATGAAATATACGGGCGAGCCGCTGGCGGATATTGCGAGGGCGCTGAAGCAGAAACGCATTCACAAAAGCCATGTTGCGTATCTCGCCGGGCCCGAGCAGGCCGTGACGAAAATAACAAGCTCCGATGCGCTAGAGGCGTTGCTAGACGAAACGATCAGAAGCGGAAGGATTGCGGCGGCCAACTGCCAGTTTGAAGGTGAGACCGCCACACCGGATTTGGACGGTTGGCTGCGTCGTGAATTTACTCACGCCATGGTGATGGCTGGATTGCCATGCCCCGATACGCCGGATATTTTGGCTGCTGTCGAGGAGAGACGGGCCAAGCAGGCATCCGAATCCGAGCCGACGCTCGAATGGACCCGTCCGTACATCAGCCGGGGCCGGATATCCCTTGGCGACGCCGCAACAATCTTGGCTGGCCTTTCGCCTGCGGAAACGAGCTACCGGAGCGATGAGGAATATTCGAAAATCGGCCAGTGGCGCACCACGCTGATAGACGTCATCGGCGACGACAATGGCGGATGGCGTCTCGATGAGCCCGAGATCAGCGCCTCGCAGTGGGACTCAGATCGGGACCGAGAGCAAATGCTGTCCCATGCAGATCTGCGGGCGTGGTGCAGGAAATGGAGGCATCCGTGGCCAATTCCAGACCCAAGCCCGCAGCCGGCAACCAATGCGGATGCCCTTGCGGAGATCGATCGACTGAGGGCGGTCGAAGCGGAATCCGTTGAGCTGAGAAGGCATCTCGATACCGCTATCGCCAGTCTCGCGAACGCAAACGCACGGCTCGCCAAACTGGATCCGAGTGCCGATGTCCTCGCAGAGGTTCGCAACTTGCGGGACGAGATCGGCCGTTTGAAGGAACTTGCACCGCCGCGACCGGAATTCCTGATTCCTATTGTCGTCGCGGTACAAAAACAATTTTGGGCTGACTGGGACGAGAGTAAGCCGAGGCCGAAGGCAGAGGAAGAGATCCAGCCTTGGATTAAAGCGAGCTTCCCGCAAATCTCAGATAGCAACGCGCTGGTGCAAGCGGTTGAGAAGGTTGCCTGTCCATTCAACAGGAATCCATCCGCCAAAAGATGACCCTTAGGGTTCGTTCAAAATATCCCTTAGGGTAGCCGCCCGAAAAGAGACAACCCTAAGGGTTCCCGCGCCTTGCAGGGCAAGGATTTGAGCAACCCAGAGGGTTTTAAAAAGCTCGAACCCTAAGCCCTTCGGCGCTTGCCCTGAGGGTGCCAGCCTCGTTTTCAATGCAGCCATGTTCAACGAACCGCGAGGTTTCGCACATGGCCGCAACCGCTCAACTTGCAGCGTCCACCGACGCGCAATCCGAATCGCAATCCCTGCCGCTCGACGGCTTTAGCCGCTGGCGGGATCTCCGCAAGTTCATCCCGCTCAGCCATGAAGCGGTACGCCAGCGCGAGCTGAAGGGGCGCTTCCCGAAGCGCGTCCAGCTCGGCTCTGCCCGTTGTGTCGCCTGGCCGAACCGCGAGTTGCATCGCTGGTTCGCCGATCCGCTCGGTTATCGAGTGGAGCCGTGAGCATGGCGACGACGTTTCAAAAGCAACAGGGTGGCGGCATGAGCGCCTTGTTCGTCCACATCGAACCCGCCGACGATCCGGCATTCGTCTGGCTGCGCACCTCCGCCAGCCCGAATCCCGAGCGCAAGCCCGCGATGCTGGTCGGCCGCGACGAAATAAACGCAGTCCTGCTCATGCTGCTCGATGCGGTGCAAGTCGGCGAGGTGGCGCCATGATCGCAGCCAGAACTTGCCAGCACGTGGCGGCGCGCTATACTTGGCCTGTGGCTGAGACAACAGCCGCCGGGCGTGGAAACCCGAGTACCATAGGCGGACGAGCCGCCGCACACGCGGCTATTTTTTCGTCTGCGCGCTGCTGCACGCCTTCTTTCAATGGCGGGCCGGGCGAGGGCCAGCTTCGGCTGGGCCGGTTTCCTATGGGCCGGTTTTCCACCCCTCGTCGTCGGGCCCGCCACCCCTCACGTGGAAATGAGCGGCGGGCCTCCAAACTGACCATAGGAGGCCGCACCATGCTGCGCCATATCCCCGCTCGTCCCGAGCAAACGCAATCCCCTCTCGAAATCATCCGCGCCGCGCTGCGCGACGCGGCGACCGCGCCGACGGTGTTCGATGCGCTCGACGTGACCGGCGACGCGCTGCGCCTGCTGGCCGAAATCGCCCGTGCAGAGGTGCGCCATGATTAAGCGCCCCACCTACCGCAACACTTCGGATGGCCTGTCAGCGCATTTCCCAATCGATTCGACCGATCAGCGCCTCACGCGCCGCGCCGCGCAGATAGACGCGCTGATGGTGCTCGCGTTGGCGGAATGGGGCGTAGACGGCGGCGGACTCCAGACGCTCCACACGGACCTACAACGCGATGTTCTCGAACTCGTGGCCGAGCTCGCCGGAGAGGTTCGCGTGCTGGCGGAAATGGCCGAGCATCTCTCTCATGAGGGACGTGACAGGGAATCGGCAGGAGGGGGACGTCATGGATAGATTCACGTGGGCGGATAGCACGATCGGCCTTTCCAGTTCAGAGGATGCGACCGTCAAGCTGCTGGACGCGCAAATGCCGAGGGGCGTTTGTTATGTCCCGATCCGCATGGCGCTACAGCGCGCCGAGCAAATGGATCGCCCGACGCTGCGGCGCCTCGCGCTGTCGCTCGACCATGCTGCTGCATTCAGGAAGCTGAGTGCGGGTGACCTTCAGCAGTGGCAGGCATACGAGGAACGCGTACTCATGCTGCTCGGCGTGGAGGATATCGCCGCGCTGCGCTGCGAGATTCCCGACGACGCGCGTCACGATGGAGTGGCCAGCTCCCAATGAATGGATTCGACGACCTCGAGCGCGCACGGTCGGCGTTGCTGACTCTCGATGCTGGTTGCAGCCGCGAAGACTGGGTGCGCGCAGGCATGGCCGCGAAGGCGGCCGGCCTCTCCGAAGATGACTTCCTCGAGTGGTCCGCGGGCGGCTCCAACTATGGCGGCGAGCGCGACGCCCGCGCCGTCTGGCGCAGCATCAGGCCAGACGGCGGCGTTGGTGCAGCGACGTTGTTCCACATGGCTGGCGGCATCGGCGCGAGTGAGTCACGCCAACGGGTCCGCAGTGAACATGCTGCAAAGCGTCCCGCCAGCCGTGCTCCTGACGCGCGCTCGAGCGCACATGTTGTCCGGAGGCCAGCATCCGATCTGGTGGCGCTGCTCGACAGTTTCCCCGCCGCGCAGGCAGATCATGCGTACATCGTTGCAAAGCGCGGCAGCGTGGACGGTATTCACGTGGTGCCTGCCGACGCCGCGCTGACCATCCAGGGGCTGTCTGTCGCAGGATGGCTTGCCGTGCCCGCTCGTTCGCTCGAAGGCGAGTTGCGCACGATCCAGTTCATCCCGCCGCCGGGATCCGGCAAGAAGCTGAACATGCCGGGATCGTCGTTCGGCGATGGCGCGTTCGTCGTCGGTGAGCTCGCGCCGGATGGCACGGTGTACGTGTGCGAGGGCATCGGTCAGGCGTGGGCGTGCGCGCGCGCCGACTACAACGCGGCCGCTGTGGTGACGTTCGGCGCCGGCCGTTGCCGCGCAGTTGCCCACGCCTTGCATGAGCGCTTCCCGGTCGCGCGCATTGTGATCGTGCCCGACCGCGGCAAGGAAGCGGACGCCGAAGCCATCGCACGAGAAGTGAGTGGCGCATGGGTCGAAATGCCCGCCAGCAGCCCGGCGAACTATGACGCCAATGACTTCGAGGCCGAGCACGGCGTCGACGCGCTGGCGGACCTGCTGCGCGCGCCCCATGCGCCTGACGCTCGACTCAGCCTCGATGTCGCGTTTGCCGACGAGCTTCCGGACGCCGTAGCCGCGCCAGACGAGTTGGTGCAGGGGCTGCTGACGGCCGGTGGTGGCAGCGTGCTCTACGGCGATTCGAACAGCGGAAAGACGTTTTTCGTCATCGACATGGCGGCCGCGATCGCTCGCGGCGTGCCGTGGATGGACCGGCAGACCGATCAGGGGCTGGTGGTTTATCTCGCGGTGGAGTCGCCAGCGTCCGTGCTCACGCGCATTCAGGCTTATCAGCGACACCACGGCGTGCGCGTGCCGAACTTCGCGGTCGTGAAGAGTCCCATCAACCTGTTCGACGGCGAGGCCGACACCGACGCCGTGATCGACACGGTGCGCCAGATCGAGGCGCAGCGTCAGCAGAAGGTGCGGCTCATCGTCGGCGATACGCTCGCGCGCCTGAGCGCCGGCGCCAACGAAAACGCCGGCCAGGATATGGGGCGGGTGGTGCATCGCTTCGATCGGATCCGCGCCGAATGCGACGCGCACTTCCTGCTCATTCACCATGCCGGCAAGGCCGTTGCAGCCGGTGCCCGCGGCTGGAGCGGTATCCGTGCCGCGATCGACACCGAGATCGAGGTGTCCGACTCACCGACGGGCCGCTGCGCCGAGATCACGAAACAGCGCGATCTGGCCAGCAAGGGCGAGCGCATCGGTTTTCGTCTCGACGTCGTGCAGCTCGGCCTGTCGAAGTGGAAAACCCCGGTCACATCGTGCGTGGTGCTCGCGGAAGATGCACCCGACAAGCCTGTGGCGGCGAGGAAGCTGGGGCCAGTCGAAGGTGCAGTTCTCGAGTTTCTCAGGGCGCGCCGGGTGGGCGCAAAGAAGGCAGAGGTCGCCAAGCACTTCGATGGACAGTACCCGCGGACGTCGGTGTATCGCGCCTGCACCACGCTCGCGGAAGCCGCCGTGATTCACGAAACGGCCGGCGTTGTCGCCTTCGCAGGAGGCGCGAAATGACCCCGTCGATTTTGTCTCGCGAAGGGGAAAAACGGGCAATTTCCGCGCTGTCTCTTTTGGCACACGAGACACGCGAGACAAACGGGCGCATCAAGCGCTGTGCAATTCCACGATATGCCCGCCAGCATTGGCTCGCGGATATATGCGGTGTTGTCTCGTATTTACGCGAGACACGCGAGACAAGACCCACTGAAGTTTTGTCTCGTTGTCTCTCTCTCCCTTTAGGGGAGAGACACGCGAGACAAGACAGGGTGCACGGTGTCTTACTGGGACATTCAAACTGAGGTGGATCGCCGACATCGAGCGCCGGCGACATGGTGGCCGATGGCTGACCCGGTGCCGGTGGATGCATTCGCGGCGATGGTACGGGCGGCAGTGAATGGCGAGGAGGCCGTGTTCGTGAACGTGATTGCCTTCAGCACGACCGCTGGTGATGCGCTATTGGCACTCTCCGAAGGCGATAGCGTGACGCTGGCGGGCACGCTGACGCCGAAGGTATGGACGGACAAGAACGGCGACGCGCGGCCCGCGTTGGACATGGTGGCGCACGCGGTGCTGACGGCGTATCACGTCAAGCGCAAGCGCGAAGCGATGCAGGCAAGCCGCCAGCAACCGGAGCCGATGAATGGGACAGAGCAGGCGCGGCGCATGTACGGCGGCGAGGCGGGCTTCGATGACGATCTGTGAGGGGTATGGGATGGCGGTTCGCAAGACGCAGCGCGAGAAGATCCTCGACGCGATCAAGGCGGTAAGCGGGCTCGATGAGCGCGAGTTCTGTGCGTTCGCCTTGGAACTGGCGATCCAGCGCGGCGACCGCGAGCTGGAGGCGTTGGCTCGTGTGCGAATAGCGCCGCTGGAGCCTGTTTCGAGCAGCGAAAAATCAGCCGTTTCAGGAGTGCACCGTGGCTAAGTTTCAGCCGGGCAGATCCGGCAATCCGAAGGGTCGGCCAAAGGGCAGCGGCGGCCTCTCCGTTCTGCGCGCGGGGATGGGTGGCGTGCGGACCACCATCGCCGAGCACATGCCGGCGGTTGTCGGCCGTCTGATCGAGGCAGCCAAGGGAGGTGACGTGCAGGCTGCACGCCTGTTGCTCGAGCGGGCACTGCCTGCGCTGAAGCCCGAAGGGCGGCCCGTGCATGTAGAGCTTCCTGATGCGGCGCCCGCCGTGCAGGCCGACGCCGTTGTGCGTGCCGTGTGCGCCGGCACCATTGCGCCGGACGTAGGGCAGGCCGTCGTGGCGATGATCCGCGCACAGCTCGACGTGCTCGAAATCAGCGAACTGGCCGCGCGCCTCGACGCGATCGAGAAGATGCTCGCCGAGGGCAAGTGAATGTGTGCGTGTGAGTCTGGAAACAAGGATGCCGAACAATGAGCTTCACGAAGAAACGCATCGACGTCACGCTCGCCCTGGCTACAGGCAAGTTCGGCGAGAGCGGCGCGAACACCGTCACACTCAGCGGCCTGCGCGTGCAAGCGCTGCTCAAGGCATCGCCGGGAGACGCTCAACCGGAGGCATTTATCCGCGTTTTCGGTGTGCCCGAGGCCATTACCAGGGAGCTTACGTCCGTGGGTCTCGTGAATGCCGCGCTACGGACGAAGAACAAATTATTGGTGCAAGCCGGCGACGACGAGACCGGAATGGCAACCGTCTACGACGGCTCAATCGTTGAATCGTGGGGTGACTATCGAGGAATGCCAGACATCGCCCTAACCGTGACTGGCGTGGCTGGGGCAGCCGCAGGCCTCAAGCCGGTGAGTCCGACGAGCTATCAGGGGCAGGCCGACGTGGCGACCATTTTGAAATCGCTGGCGGACATAATGGGCTTTGCCTTCGAAGACAACAACGTACAGGTGCAGCTCGCGAATCCGTACTTTCCGGGCACCGCGCTCGCGCAGGCCCGCGCGTGCGTCCGGGCTGCTGACATCCACATGGTGCTGGATTGCGGAACCATGGCGATCTGGCCGAAGTTCGGCTTCAGGCTGCCACAGGAGGATATTCCGCTCGTCTCTACGGCAACCGGCATGGTGGGATACCCAGTGTTTTCGAGCAATGCCATCATGGTCCGCTCGTTGTTCAATCCGCACGTAAGGCCTGGAGGCAAGGTTGAGGTGCAGAGTTCTCTGCCCATGGCGAGCGGCACCTGGCTGGTTTCGGACGTGACGCACACGCTCGAGAGCGAGACGCCCAACGGACAGTGGTTTACCGACGTGTTGGCGAAGCCTGTTTCCACGCCATAGGGCGTTACCTGTGAGACCGAGCGACTGTATGCCTATGCGCGGCTGGAGCTCGCCACAGTGTTTGTGCTACCGTGGGATCCCCGCATCGCCAGAGGTGCCGTCATGGGAATCCTGCGGAAGCTGTTCGGTGCGAAGTCCGTGCCGGAGCCGGAAACTGACGGCGCACCACTGCGTCCCGGTCCGATGGCCTTCGCTGTAAAGGCCTCGCCCGAGAAGCTGGCGGAGCAGGCCAGCATCAAGGCCGACGTGTTCGCTGCGCTCCCGGATGCCCTGCGCGCTGCAGGCGTGTTCCGCCCCGAGACGATTGACAGCATCGTCGCCGAACTGCAGCGGCACGACGTGGCTCTGCGGCCGGTGTCGGCGGTCCCGCTGAAGAAGGGGGCCACGTTCTCACTCAAGGACGGCACCACGACGACGCTTGACGGATGCCTGACGCAGGACGCCGTGGAAGATGTGAACGCGGTCAAGCGGGTCACCGAGATTGCCGGGCTGCTCACGAACAAGATCGTGAATCGCTACAACCTGCGGCGCTGGGTAGCGATGGGCGTCGTGACGGTGACGATCACGCCGAGCGGCGCGCCAGACATCTGCCCGAAGATGAAGCGGCTCCGGAAAACGCATCCGATCGGGAACGTGCCTGAGATTCCGCTGGCGGGTTGTTCGGCGAAGGCGTGCTTCTGTGGCTATCGAGCACGCATCCCGGGCGTCGATGAGTAGCGCGCCGCCAGCATGTATCTGCACGAGGCGATAACTCGCGTAAGGAATCGATCAGCGTTTTGCAGTCAGCCGGGGCCAATCGTGGTGGCGCTCCCAAACATCGATGCGGCGATGGTGTTTGTGCTTGAGGTAGTAGTCGTAATCCTCAATAAATTCACGGCGCTCGTCGTCGAGGAAATTGTGGCGATCGAGCCAATCTCTTAGCTCCACTGCAGATGGGCGGTCATCGCCAAACGCTCGGCGCCTCATATCATCCCATTGCCCGCGCGCGTCGTTATCGAATTCGTCCGGTACGAAGCCGTTTCCCAATATGCCCGCGATGTAGTCATTGGCGACCCAGCGATGCCACTCATCCAAGACGTCGGCGAACTCCTTTTCGTCTACGTGGGCGCCGCGAAGAAGGGCGATTGTTCGCTCCCGAATGTTCTCCTCTTCCCGCGGTGGGAATCCGCCAATACGGGCGCTGCGCTTGACGAGCGCGAGACTGATCGTCGCGAGGTGCTTGGCGAGAAGCTGCATTTCTGCAACCGTGGCACGCGCCTCCTCAACGGCCTTCTTCGCTTCGAACTCGATCCCGCTGGAGCCAGCCTTAAGGCGCTCGATCCGGTCAATATTCGCCGCGACCAATGTTGCGATGAAGAGCCAAAGACCGGGCCATAACAATGCCGAATTTCCAAAGAGCGCAGCTATCACGGCCAGGCCCGCACATGCTGCTCCGAACGGAACCAGCCACGCTGGCGCTTTCCAATTCATTGTTGAAGCTCCTCAGGGTTGTGTTGTTACGCGTGAAAGGGGGGAGATTGCGTATGCATGACCGCAGCGCCGCGGCGTAAGCCTAGTGCTGGAGATGCACCAATGTCTGTGGCACATCTACGATGCGCCGGACGCTGGCCTCATCGGGATGATCAATGCGCCGGCCTTGATGCCGTCGAGGTAGTCCGCCCACTTCTGCATCATCTCGCGGCGCTGCGCCAAGTGAGCGGTGCGGTTGTACGCACGCCCGAGCGGATCTTTCACTGCGTGTGCGAGCTGCGCCTCGATGATCGCCGCGGGCACGCCGAGGACTTCGTCGAGGATCGTGCGCGCTGTCGCCCGGAAGCCGTGCCCGGTCATGGTGTCGCCGTCATAGCCCAGCCTGCGCAGCGCGGCATTCACCGTGTTGTCCGACATGGGGCGATCCTTCGTGCGAACGCTCGGGAACAGGAAGCGGCCATTGCCGGTGAGCGCGTATAGCTCACGCAGGATGGCGACGGCCTGCGCGGGTAGCGGGACGATATGCGCGCCGCCAGCCGCTTTGCCTTGCTTCGTGCGTTTCATCCGGTCGCTCGGGATCTCCCACGTGGCGGCGTCGAGGTCGAACTCGGTCCACTCGGCGGCGCGCAGTTCGCCGGGGCGCTGGAAGAGCAGCGGCGCGAGGCGCAGCGCACATGTCACCGGGAGCGTGCCCTGATAGCCATCGATCGCGCGGAGCAATTCCGCTACCTGCTTCGGGTCGGTGATGGACGCCATGTGCTCAACCTGCACAGGAGGGAGGGCGCCGCGAAGGTCCGCAGTTACGTCGCGCTGTGCGCGTCCGGTCGCCACGGCATAGCGGCACGCCTGGCCGATATTGGCATGAAGCCGATGGGCGGTTTCGAGCGCGCCGCGCTTCTCGACCCGGCGCAGCACGTCGAGCACGTCGGGCGGGGCAAGGTCGGCAACGGGCTTGCCCCCGATCCACGGGAAGGCGTCCACCTCTAGCCGGCGCAGGATGCGAGCCCCATGGCCTTCCGACCATGTGGGTACGTACTTGGCGTGCCATTCCCGCGCAACAGCTTCGAACGAGTTCTCGGCATTGAGGCGCTGGGTGCGCTTTTCGGCCTTCTTCGTCTCACTGGGATCGATGCCGTCCGCCAGCTTGTCGCGGGCCTCATCGCGCCGCTTGCGCGCCTCGACGAGCGTCACGGAAGGGTAGGTGCCGAGGGCAAGGCTTTTCTCCTTTCCGCCGAATCGGTACTTGAGCACCCATCGTTTGCCACCTGCCGGCGTGACCAGCAGGTGCAGGCCGCCCCCGTCGAACAGCTTCTGCTGCTTCTCCGCTGGCTTGGCATTGCGGATCGCCATGTCGGTGAGGGCCATCTGTGTTTCCGTGCGAGTGGTCCGGTTCTGGGGGTTGTCGATCAGCGGGAGAGTGAAGCACCCCCAAGACGACCCCCGGCCGGGGGTTGTTGCTGCTGTGGATTGATTGCGAAAGATTGCAATAAAAAACCCCGCAAGGCAAGGCCGGGCGGGGTTTTCTAGCGAAACGTGGTGAACGTTTGGAAGGTATTTGGTGGAGCCGGCGGGAATCGAACCCGCGTCCAGAAGCAGTCCATAACCAGTTCTACATGCGTAGTTCTGTCATTTGATTTAACCGTAGCGACGCGGACGAACACGCTGCGCTACGGCGATTCACCAGATTTTCGACTCTGGCGTCGTGACGCCGACAGAGCTTAACTGACGTATATGACCTCTGGCGGTATTGCTACCGGTCTTGCGACACTAGCCCGTCAGTGAGCCAGGCAGAGGACGGCGGCCCTTA